>Ga0181528_10001062_pt1 | contig 17457 bp, 9 predicted proteins | sample PEATcosm2014_Bin_47_FD_119742 | JGI IMG/M metagenome (GOLD analysis project Ga0181528, IMG submission 119742) | Peatland microbial communities from MTU Mesocosm Facility, Houghton, MI, USA - PEATcosm2014_Bin10_10_metaG | ecosystem: Environmental > Terrestrial > Soil > Wetlands > Peat | place...
GCATGCGTAGCGCTGGGTTGGCTCACGGCTGCCTTCGGCACGTGGGCTTTCGGCAGGCGGGCGGGACTTTATGCGGGACTGGCGGTGTCGACATGCATCGGGCTGTTCCTGTTTACGCGGATTCTGATTCCCGACGTGATGCTGACGGCCACGATTGCGCTCTCCATGTGGGCGTTCTTACGCTGTCTCGACGAAGCGGAGAAGCGGCCGCGGCTGTGGGCGTTGCTGATGGCCGCGAGCCTGGGCGTGGGGCTGATTCTGAAGAGCGCCATCGCGCTGGTTTTTCCGGGCGCCGCGGCATTCCTATACCTGGTGTTTACGCGACAACTGCTCTCGCGCAAAGTGTGGCGGCGATTGCATCCGTGGAGCGGCCTCGCCGTCATGCTATTGATTGCCGCGCCGTGGCATGTGCTGGCGACGCTGCGCAATCCCCCATATTTCGATTTCACCATGCGCAGCGTGCCGGGGGAATATCACGGATTTCTCTGGTTTTATTTCATGAACGAGCAGGTGCTGCGCTTTCTCAATCTGCGCTATCCACGCGATTACAACACCGTGCCGCGAGTGTATTTCTGGCTGTTTCATCTGTTGTGGCTGTTTCCCTGGAGCGTCTATTTTCCCGCCATCGCGAGGATGCAATTCAAACCGTTGGACCGGGCGGGCCGGACGCGATTATTGGCGCTGTGCTGGGCGGGATTTCTTTTGGTGTTCTTCACGTTTTCGACCACGCAGGAATATTATTCAATGCCGTGCTATCCGGCTCTGGCGCTGCTGCTGGGCTCGGCGATGGCGGAAGGCGGCGCTTGGGTGCGGCGAGGCACGCGAGTATTAGCAGTGGTGGCAGGGTTGGCGGGTGTAGCGTGCATCGCCATTCTGGTCGCAGTGCGCGGCATGCCGTCGCCGGGCGATATTTCGCAGGCGCTCTCGCGGAATCCGGGCGCTTATACGCTATCGCTGGGGCATATGGAAGATCTCACGCTCGATTCGTTCGCGTATTTGCGCTGGCCGTTGGCGCTGGCGGTGGTGGCGTTTTCGATCGGATTAATCGGCAATTTGCGGGCGGTGGGGCACCGTGCGTTCCTGGCCGCAGCGTTAATGATGGTGTTGTTTTTCCACGCCGCGCGCCTGGCCATGGTGGTGTTCGATCCGTACCTGTCGTCACGGCCGCTGGCTACCGCGTTGCAGCGCGCGCCCGCCGGAACGCTGGTGGTGGATCATCACTATTACACTTACTCTTCCATTTTTTTTTATACCAATCGGACCGCGTGGCTGCTGAACGGGCGATTCAACAATCTTGTCTATGGGTCGTACGCACCAGGGGCGCCGAACATCTTTCTCGACGATGCGCAGTGGCGGGATATGTGGCTGGGGCCGCAGCGGTGCTATCTGGTGGCGGATGACGGGCAGCGCCCACGATTCGAAAAACTAGCGGGGAAAGCCGCGCTGTTCGTGCTGGCGGACAGCGGCGGCAAGATGGTGCTCACCAATCAGGCGCTGCCGTGATGCCGCCCCACGAGGGACTGCTTCAGCGGGTCCAAAACGATGGCTAGTCGCCTTTGTGACCGTTGCCGCCTGCGGACACCAGAGCGGGAGCCAGCTGACTGCTGGACTTCTGGCGCCGCTCGTTGTGGGCGTTGCGCCAGTTGACGCGCGGCAGGAACAGCGATTGGTCGATGCGGCCGGAATAACGTATGGCGATATTCAGCAGGGAGTCGAGCAGCGATTCCGAGAGCAGATGCGGCTTCAGCCCGAGTTCCACCAGTTTGGAATGACGGGCGTTGTAATAGTGCTCTTCGGCTTCGACGCGCGGGTCGGGCAAGTGGTTGATTTCGACGTCGAGATTCATTTTCCGGCCGGCGGCCTGCACTAAGCGAGCCAGTTCCAGCACGGAAAACTGCTCCGTGAACTGATTGTAGACCCTGCATTCTCCCGGGCTCGCCGGGTTCAAACAAGCCAACTCGATGCAGCGGACGGTATCGCGAATGTCGAGGTAGCCGCGGGTTTGCCCGCCCTTGCCATAAACGGTTAGCGGATGGCCGACGGCGGCCTGCGCGCAGAAGCGATTGAGGACGGTGCCGAAGATTTCGTCGTAATCGAACCGGTTGATGAGCTCGTCGCCGCGCGCCGATTCGTCGGTCATGGTGCCATACACCACGCCCTGATTCAGATCGGTGGCGCGAATGCCCCAGATCCGGCAGGCGAACATGATGTTGTGGCTGTCATGCACTTTGGAAAGGTGATAGAAGGAACCGGGCTGCTTGGGGAAGGGCAGTACGTCTTTGCGGCCATTGTGCTCGATGGCGATATAGCCTTCCTCGATATCGATGTTCGGGGTGCCGTATTCACCCATCGTTCCGAGCTTCACCAGGTGGCAATCGGGCCGGAATTCGCGGAGAGCAAAAAGCAGATTCAGGGTTCCGACGACATTATTTACTTGCGTAAACACCGCGTGCTTGCGGTCGACCATGGAATATGGCGCGGAGCGCTGCTCCGCAAAGTGCACCACGGCATCCGGCGAAAGCCGCTTCATGGCCTCCGATATGAAATCGTAGTCGCAAATATCGCCGGAGAGGCATTCGATATTCTCTCCGGATATCCGTTTCCACGCGTTCAGCCGCTCGGGCATGGTACGAATCGGCGTCAGCGTTTGGACGCCAAGTTCGTGGTCCCACTGACGCCGCGCAAAGTTGTCTACAATGGCAACTTCGTGCCCTCGCTCGGAAAGGTACAGCGCCGTGGCCCAGCCACAATATCCGTCTCCGCCCAGTACGCAAATCTTCATAGGAAGTGGAACGCTCCTCCGTAATCTCCCGTTTCAAAAAGACAAATCCCGTCAACCACTTATTCGACTCGGTGTTGCGCTTGCAGAGTCGTTCCGAGGGACACGGCTTATACCGCGATTGTACGGGTTTCGCTACATTTTAACAACTAGAGCAGGTACTGAGAGACTAGCTATAATGGGCCATAACCTACGCTGCAGCCTTCGACTGTAAATAAATAAATTGGAACTTGTGGCGCCTGTAGAATTTGAGATAACAGCTCTTCCGTTGCGCTCCCGGACTCCTCCGGAGTGGGGCGGCGCAGTGCTTGCGGACCCTCTCAGCTTATTGATCGACCATGCATTTCTCGAAAAGAAAGCCGCCACGAACGCGCTGGAATTATTGACTCGCTGGCCGAATGAGTGGCTGGACGGGTGGGTGGAGGCCATGACGGGTGTGGCGCGCGATGAAATCGGACACCTCTCGCAGGTGGTGCGCCTCTTGTCAAGCCGGGGCGGACGGATGGACCGCTTCCATAAGAATGCCTACGCCAATGCGCTTCGCGAGTTGGTGCGTAAAGCGACGCGGCAGGAGCTACTGGACCGGCTGCTGGTGGCGGCGTTGATCGAGTTGCGGTCGTGCGAACGGTTCTCGGTTCTGGCGGGGGCTTCGACGGACACCGGGCTGGCGGCATTCTATCGCACCTTATTTTCCTCGGAGCTTGGGCATTACCGGATATTTCTGCATCTCGCCGGGAAATTCACGGCGCGGAAGGAATTGGACGCACGGTGGAAGGAAATGCTGGCGGCGGAGGCGGAGATTCTGGCGGTGCAGGCGCCGGGTCCGCGCATACACTCGGGAGTGGGGCGCTTTTAAGGAGCTTGATCACCGCAGAGACGCGGGGACGCAGAGGAACGCAATTGGAGACCAAAACCGAGTCAAACCCGGAGAGCGCCGAGAGGTTGGCTGTCGCAGCGTGGACGTCGGCACCTGAGCTGCCACCTGTCGGGAAACCGTCGCGGGCCGCAGATTTCCTCGGTGGTTCGCACCTCTAAGGAGTTCCTTCATGAGGAGAATCGGCCTGGTGGTAATTTGTTCGGCCGCCGCCTTTGGGCAAACCGCGGCGCCGGCGTTTGAGGTGGCGTCGATCAAGTCGAGCACAGCGGCGCCGGGCAGCGCTTCGGGAATCAGGAGCGATACCGGACGAATCGCCGGCCGCAATGTCACGCTTCGCGGCTGTGTCCAGTCGGCATACGGCATTCCGGAGGCGCAGATTTTTGGCGGTCCGCGGTGGGTGGATGAGGAACGCTACGATATCGATGCCAAAGCGCCCGGGCCGGCCGGCGACCATGAAATGATGACTATGCTGCAATCTCTGCTGGCGGAGCGCTTCCAACTGGTGATTCACCGCGAGACCAGGCCGCTTCCCGGTTATGCCCTGGTGGCCGGCAAGAGAGGGCTCACTGCCAAGCGCTCGGAGCCCGGCACCCGTTCGGTGACCAGTTGGAGCAGGCGGTCGATCGATGCGGCGGGTTGCAGCATGGAGCACCTGGCGGCAAAGCTCGCCGGTGTTCTCCATGCGCCGGTGGCGGACCTGACGGGAATCGAGGGGGATTTCGATTTCAAACTGGAATGGACGCCGGACGACTTGCAGTCCGGGGTGTTCGCGGCGATCGAGGAGCAACTCGGTCTCAAGCTCGAAGGGCGCAAAGTTCCGACGGAAACGATCGTCATCGACAGCGCCCGGAAGCCCGCAGACAATTGAGCGCCCGTGATCTCGTACGATGAGGTGATTTGCGGCGATCCGGAGGCAGCTTCACGCCGCGAATGGCTGGAGACGAATGGGCTCGGCGGGTACGCGTCGTCGACCGTTTGCGGGATGAATACGCGGCGCTACCACGGCTTGCTGGTGGCCGCGACCAAACCTCCCGTCGGCCGTATGGTGCTGCTATCCAAAATCGAAGAAGTGCTTTCCGTCAACGGGAAGAGCTACGAACTTTCGGTGAACCGGTATCCGGGCACGATTCATCCGCGGGGTTATTTGCTTTTGAAACAATTCCGCCTCGACCCGTTTCCGGTGTTCGTGTATGAAGTTGAAGGAGTGCGGCTCGAAAAATCGGTTTTCATGGCGCGGGGCGAGAACGCCACGGTCATCCGCTATGAACTCAGTGGTCCGGTGGACAGCTGCACGCTGGAACTACGCCCGCTGATCGCCTTTCGCGACTACCATGCGACCGCGCACGAGAATGCCGCACTCGATGGGACGCTGCACGTGGAGGGCGGTTGCCTGCGGCTCACGCCGTACAGCGGCTCGCCTTCGCTGTATCTCGCACATGACGGCGGGGAAGTTCGGCAGACGGCCGAGTGGTATCGCAATTTCGAGTTCGTACGGGAACGCGAGCGCGGGCTGGATTTCCGCGAGGATCTGTTTCATCCCTGCACGTTGGTGAGAGATTTGCATGCCGGCGGGCGCCTCACCGTGATTGCGTCCACGGAAGCTCATTCGATCGCGGAGGCGCACGGATGGCAGGCGGCTCGGCCCGTCGAAAGGGCAAACGGCGATCCGCCATTCGTGCGGACGCTCAAACGCGCCGCCGGTCAATTCCTGGTGCGGCGCGGGCAGGGGAGCACGGTGATTGCTGGCTACCACTGGTTCGCCGACTGGGGCCGCGACACCATGATCGCGCTGCCCGGATTGACACTGGCGGCCGGACGCCCGGAAGTGGCGCGCGGAATCCTGCAGGCGTTCGCCGGGGTTGTGGATCGCGGCATGCTGCCCAATCGATTTCCGGATTCGGGGGAAGCGCCGGAATACAACAGCGTGGATTCCACGCTCTGGTTCTTCGAAGCGGTGCGCGCGTACCTGAAATACACGGGCGATCTCGACTTCGTCGGCGGAAATCTGTATGAGGTGCTGGCGGACATTGTGGCGTGGCACGAGCGGGGCACGCGGTACGGAATCAGGTTGGATGCGGACGGCCTGCTGGCCGCCGGCGAAGCGGACACGCAGCTCACCTGGATGGACGCCAGGGTGGGCGGGCGGGCGGTGACGCCGCGGATCGGAAAAGCTGTGGAGATCCAGGCGCTGTGGTACCACGCGGTGCGCGTGCTGGAAGACCTGGCGCGCCGGCTCGGGCGCGATTCCGAGGGCGCGCGCTATGGCGAGATGGCGCAGCGCGCGCGCGCCAGTTTCGCGCCGCTTTTCTGGAACGAATCGGCGGGTTGTCTGTACGATGTGGTGAACGGCGAAGAACGCGATGGGGCCATTCGTCCCAACCAGATTCTCGCGGCCAGCCTGCGCTTCACGATGCTCTCGCGGGAGATGGCGGCGCGGGTGGTGGAAACGGTGGAGCGGCAACTGCTGACGCCCTACGGACTGCGCACCCTTTCGCCCGCCGACCCGCGCTATCGCCGCCGCTACGAGGGCGACCCGGCGAGCCGCGACGGGGCCTACCATCAAGGGACAGTTTGGCCGTGGCTCATGGGGCCGTTTCTGACGGCCTATATCGAAGTGAATGGCCGCTCGGCGGAATCGCGCCAGCAGGCCGGCCAGTGGCTGGCGGAATTGGCGGCGTACATAGAGGACCGGGGAGTGGGACAACTCCCGGAGATTTTCGACGGCGAACCGCCTCATCGGCCGGCGGGATGTATCGCGCAGGCGTGGACGGTGGCGGAACTGCTGCGGGTGTGTGTCGAGTCCATAGGAAGCCCTTGATCTCGCCTATCGACATCCGCAGTACCGCTGTGGTTATCCCGACCTATAACGAGGGGGATAACATCGCCCAGATTATCGAGGCTTTGCTGCCGCGCTATCCCGCCATCCCGTAGCGCTAACGTCGTGCGGGGCGCGACCGTTCTGCGAACGGACGATGTGGGCGCGAGGTGGTCAGTTTGCGGCTTTCGTTCGCGGTGGCGTACCGAACGCCTCACGCAGCCTGGGCAAATGGGACCGGTTTGCCTGGCTGAAAAGCCGGACGAGCGATAAGATGAGTCATGCCCCCCGAATTGCCCAAAATCCGACTGGTTAGACTCTTTTGGGTAACCCGCCATTGGGAGGTTGAATTCGATCCCATGCAGGATTGGGGCCGCCAAACCATCACTGGTCTGGGCCGGGACGCCACCCCGACAGCGCGCCAGGTTGCCGTATTGAGGCAATTCAACGCGGAATATGATTTCAGGGAGTCAAACTGGAGAATTGAGGCCGCACCCCCGGGATCCGAAGACAGTTGATTTGCGGCCGTCCTCGTGCAGGACTGGCCTATACTGAAGGGAATTCCCATGACCGAGCCTTACCTGGGTCTTCTCATTGGCGCCGCGTCCGACTTGCCGCCGTTATTTGAACACCAGCCGGACGATCTCGAATGGATGGTGGTGCAGACATCCAGTCTTAAGGCCGCACTGAACTGCCTGCGCAGAAGGCCGTTCGACCTGGTTATCGCCGAACATCATCCGGCGTCCGGCACGGGTAGCGACCTGGTGGCTGCCATCCGCCAAGCCCAGCCCGGAGTGAAGGTCATCGTCATCGACGCTGTCCCCAGCAATGCCGACGTGATCGAGGCGATGCAGCAGATGGCGTTCAGCTATTTCAGCAGACCCTTCGACCCCGCCGCAGTCCGCGACATGATGCGGAACGCCGTCACCGAACCGGATTGGGACGATGGAATCAAGGTCCTGTCCGCGGAGCCCCAATTCCTCACTCTTAAGATCCGCTGCAACATTCCGACGGCCGACCGCCTGCAGCAGTTTTTCGGGGAATTGAAGAACGACCTGGATCCGGCGGAGCGCAGCGGTATCGCCATGGCGTTTCGCGAAATGCTCCTCAACGCCATCGAGCATGGCGGCAAACTCGATCCTAACGAGTGGGTCCGCGTCTCCCGCGTTCGCAGCCAGCGATCGCTGGTCTACCACATGGAGGACCCCGGAGCGGGGTTCTCGCGTTCCTCGCTGGAGCACTGTGCGATTGCCAACTCCGCTGAGTCGCCTCTCGAACACCTCAAAATCCGCGAGAGGACGGGAATGCGCATGGGCGGCTTTGGGATGCTCATGACGAAAAAGCTCGTCGACGAAGTCATCTATAACCAAAAGGGCAACGAGGTCATTCTGATCAAGCATCTCGATTGATCGATAGCGTCAGAGATCTTGGCCATGTCAGGCGGTACTCGCCGGTGAGTCCATACGCGCGAGGCTCGTGCGATCTAATTCTGAACTGTCAAAATCACGCCGACCGGTGACGACGTGACGTTGAATAAAGCCGCCGAGCCGATGGTCGCCACGATGGGCCAATCTCCATTCGCCAGCGACGCCGGAACTTGGATCGCCACCTGGTACAACCCCGCATAACCAGGCGCCAATGCCCTGCCGTACACCGTGGCCGGAACGTTGTGAATCGTGACCGTGACCGGAGTACTGGTGGAATACGTCTGATCGCTGGGAGTCACCACCCCCGGCAACGTCGGCGGGGTGGTGGCGCCAAACACCAGCGATCCGGGGCCGGCCACGGTGTTGATCGTCCCGCCACTGTTCACCTCGCGAACGGCGTAGTTGCCTTTATCGGCGAAGTAGAGATTGCCGGCGCTATCGAGGACGAGGCCCTCGGGGTTAGACAAAGAGGCGCTGACGGCCGGTCCGCCGTCGCCGGCGTAACCCAGGTTATTGACGCCGGCTACCGTGGTGATCACTTGTGCGCGGCAAAACATCGGCATCGCCAGGACTATGAATGCCACCCGTGTGCGCCAGACGAGCTTCGATTGCGGTATTAGTGCCATGCGGTTAAGGGCCCTTTGAATGGTTCGCAGGTAAAGTGCCTTGCCGTTTTGGATGGTTGCTCCGCGCATTCTGCGACCCCTCCTTGCTCCATCGCCGAAAGCTTGATCCGGCCGTCAACCCAAGCCATGCCGGGGCGGGCTGCGCTCAAGCTCTTCACGTCACATTTGCGCAAAAAAAGACCAAGAACGGTCATGGCGGAGGGAAATTCTCAATTTTCCGGGGGGAACTTACCGTCGTGGTTCTGTAATTCGAGCGCCGCTGCGCGGATTTCTTTAAACTTGGTGGGCCGCTTCCCAGCCGCCGTGGAGGAATGGCAATGCGGCGGGTAAGTTAACCCACGCACGGAGTGGAGGCGTCGACGCTACTGGCCGGTATCGCTATCGATCCAATACTCGCTTCGCGCCTTGATCGCCAATTGGGGCGCATCTTTGACCTGCAGCCGCAGCGCGTGCATGCCGGGCGCCAGCGATGTCGGACGAAAGCTCAGCACATAGCGGTTTGGCACGTCGTTAGACACCCCGATCAGACCCGCGCGCAGATCCTTGGCGTCGTGGAAGTGAAAAAACTCGCCCCCGGTGAGCTGTGCCACCGATTCCGCGGTATTGGTCCGCAGTGCATTGCGCGCGGTAAGAAAAGTCATCGTGGCCAGCCGAAGCGGCGGCGCGAGCTGGCTGATGCAGTCGAGCACCTGTTTGCTGTAATGGCCCTCGTACTCCGCATCGGCCCCCTCGCGGCTGAAGCACCCGTGAGCCGGCCCCGCCTCGTGAGAATTGAACTTCGACGCCTCATGCGATACCGCCGCGCCCGTGCTCGAAAAGCCGAAACTGTACATGGTGGTGTTTGTGTCGCTGATGAGCCGCAATGCTTCCGTGCGGGTTGTCTTGCTGCCCTGGTCGATGGTTTCGCTGAGCAACAGGATGGCACGCCGATAGCGGGCCGGCTGCGCCCGCAGCTGCTCGACCGCGAAGGCGATCCCATCCAAAATGGCCGCCCCCCGATCGCCTTCGCGGAGGTTGGCCAACTGGCCCGATGCCTCGGCTGTTTTCGGCGTAAACGGCCTCAGCAGATGCGGCTCGCTGTCGAAGCCGATGACCGTGACGCGATGATCGACGCCGCCGATCAAGTTATCGAGGATCGCGTCCAGTTGCCGGTAGTCATCCAGGTGGCGGGCACCCGCGCCGCCCGTCTCGACGACGATCGCCAATGCCAACGGCTGCGAGTCGGTATCCTGGTCGAGCGTCAGATGTTGCGGCGCGCCGTTGTCGGTGAGGACGAAGTCGTCTGCCGTAAGCCCGAAGACCACTTCCCCTGCTTTGGTCTTTACCAGCGCAGGTACCTGCACCAGGGTGGAGCGCACGGTTAGAGTCGGCTGGCTTATGTCGCCTTTTTGCGCCAACAGGTCCACGGCGGCGCAAAGGAGGAATGAGAGGATACAGGCGGATCTCATGGTTGGATCTCCTTCGCGGGCCGCTCCGTTGGTATCGGCGTAGAATTGTCACACCGCAGGGCCAAGGCGCGCCGGCAAGTCATTGCTGGCTATTATCTCAAGAAGTCCGCGGACCGGCAGGCATTGGCCGGACCCCATTCAATCGGGCCGTCTTGGCCGTTCCATTCTTAGCGGCGATTCGCGCGGACCAGCCAGACGTGCACCCGCCATCGCTGTCACTGCAGGTTCCGATGAGCCCGCCTGTCCCCCCTCGGTGGGTCCCGCTACTCCAAAAAAAGAACGAGACTAATCGGCGCGAAACCGAACAGAAGCTGGCGTAACCCAAAAGAGATACGAAGCTAGCTTACCGCGAGGGTGATACGGCGCCGCCAACTGCTGCAAGCACCCACAGCGGTGTGAGTATAGCCTCGCGTCAAGCGAAAGGCAGGTCTAATCGAATGAGAAAGTTACCCGCGCACGTCGCGTCTTATCTTCTATTCGCCACATTCCCGATGCTGGCTGCTGAGAACGGGAAGGCGGCTCATCCTCTGAGGGAAAAGGTGTTCCGTTGGTCGCTTGTCGCCAGCTGGCTCTCAGCATCGGCCGACGTGACCACGTCCATGATGGCAAATGGAAAGCCGGGGCTGGTCGAGGGTGATCCAATAATCGGGAAGCGATTCGGGGCGCGCGGCGTCGCGCTGGAATTCGGATCGCGGGGAATCCTTGCGGCCGTGGAGATTTTCGTGCTGCGGCGACATCCGAACGCGGATCGGTATTTCTCAGCGGGAAATGCGGGTTTGTCAATCGCGAGCTCGGCGGCAGCTGTCAACAACGCCCGATTGCTGATGAGAAGCGCGGCCTTGGAAAAGTGAAGGACCAACGCCTCTCACCGGTCACCGCAGGCTAACCCTGGTACTAGAACGTACCGCTCTAGATGGCACGCTTTTGGCGAGCTAGAGTAGGGTCACTTCACGCCGAGTGTGCGTGGGACCGCGGCGCCAACTGCTGCCAGCGCCCACAGCGGTGTGGGCGTATAACCTCGCGTCAAGCGAAAAGGCAGGTCTGATCGAATGAGAAAGTTATCCACTCGGATCGCGACTTATGTTCTATTCGCTGCATTCCCGATCCTCGCCGCTGAGAACGGGAAGGCGGCTCATCCTCTGCGGGAGAAGTTGTTCCATTGGTCGCTTGTCGCTAGCTGGCTCTCAGCGTCGGCCGACGTGACCACGTCCCTGATGGCAAATGGAAGGCCGGGGCTGGTGGAGGGTGATCCAATCATCGGGAAGCGATTCGGGGCGCGCGGTGTCGCGCTGGAATTCGGATCGCGGGGAATCCTTGCGGCCGTGGAGATTTTCGTGGTGCGGCGCCATCCGAGGGCGGTTCCGTATTTCTCAGCGGGAAATGCGGGGTTATCAATCGCGAGTTCGGCAGCAGCTGTCAACAACGCCCGATTGCTGATGAGAAGTGCGGCTTGGGAAAAGTGAAAGGACGAAGGTCCAATAACCATGATATTCCCTCACCGGGGAGAAGTTTACCGCGTCGATTTCGACCCTAGCCGCGGACACGAGATCCAAAAGACCCGGCCTGCCGTCATCATCCAGAACGACATTGGGAACCGGTACAGCGAGCGGGGAAGAGCCCGGAATCACCCTATTTCAACCGGCGCCTGGCATCGGCAACCAAAGGATCGCTTTCGGCGCCGCTCTTGATGGCGAGGAACTTCTGGTAGGACTCGCGTGCGCCCGGGCTCAAGAGCCCTTCCCTGGCGCGCCCCTGATAATAGAACACCGGCGGCAGATAACGAAGCGACGGATCGTCGTCGAGGAACACCGCCGTGGCCTCTCCGCGGCGCTGCAGGCAGACATCGAACTCACTGTCGGCGTCGGGATATAGTTCGGCGGCGAGATAGGCGCGGCCGAGCGAATATCGCCCCAGCCAGGTATCGGCCAGCTTTTGGGCTTCCTGGAAGGAACCGATCGCCTCGCGAACCTTGAGCGCCTTTAACCGGATTTCGCCTTCGATCAGCTTCCCATAAGCTTGCGGATCGTTTTCGAACTGACGGTTGAGCTTGCCGGCCAGCTCCAGCGCTTTTTCGCTCTTGCCCGCCTCGATGAAAACCATGGCTGCGGGATACAGCAGGCTGGGGTCTGTGCTTCCTTTGGAGGCGAGCTCGGCGGCATCCATTGCCTTACCTTTCTCCCCCTTCAGGAGCCAGGCCTGCGCCAGCATGACGCGTTTCAAGGGCGATCGGGAATTGTCTTTCTTGGCGGCCAGATCCGCCTCAATGCCGGCTTGGAGCTTGGCCACCGCTTCGCCGGCCTGTCCTTTATAGAGATACAGATCGGCTAGCGCGACGGTGGAAGCCGAAGCGCCCCAGGTGCTCAGCGGGGCCAGCATGGCATAGGTTGCCGCGGCGCCGGCCTCGTCCCCTTGCGCCAATTGCGCCAGCCCCAGGCAGACGTAAGCCTTCTCGAACTGGGGATTCAGTTTCAGGAGCCGTTGCGATTCGCGAATCGCGGTATCGAAATCCCCCGCGTACATGGCATACAAACCGAGGTTATTGAGTTCGAGAAGATTGTTCGGGTAAATCGCAACCGCCCTCCGCCCTTCTTCCAGCGCAGCCGGCATGTTGCGCTCATAGAAATAGGAGAGGGCCAGATTGCCGATCCCCGCCGAGTCCGCCGGGTACTGCTTCTCCAAAGCCTTGAACTGCTCGATGGCTTTGCCGTAATCCCGCTCCAGCAAATAGTAAGCTCCCCGGGTGCGGTATTTCTCGCGATCGCTCATGCGATCGATTCTGGCCATGGCTTGCTGAAAGTAGCCTTCCGCCTCCTGTTTGCGGCCCATGTTGGCGAGCATGACGGCGATGCCGGCATAGGCGCGCCCCAACTGCGGATCGAGCTGGATGCTGCGCGTGTAGGCCTGCACCGCGTCCTCCCACTTGCCCTTCCATTGCAGTTCCTGGGCCGCCGCGTACTGCTGGGAGGCCTCCAGCGATTGCGAGGAAAAAGTTTCGGCCGCGGACATCCGGTCGGATGGCGGCTTCGAGTCGCCCAGAGCCTTGCGGAATCGGGCAGCGATTTGGCCAACCGCGCCATTCAACCCTCCGGGCGTGGATGCAGCCGCGCTGGCGGAATCGATTACTTTCCTGGTCCTCGCGTCAATCGCCCTCGCCGACAGTGTGTACTTGTTTCCATCCCGGCGTATCGAGCCCGAGACCACCACGCCCACACCCTCGCGTTGCGCTACCAGTTGCGCCGCGGCCTCGTCGAGCTTGGCCGAGCCGGAAAGTTTCGCCGCCGTGCTCCTCGCCTGGCCGCGGTCATAGGCAGTGATGAACGAAGCATTCTCCAGCGCGGTGGAGAGAGCCGGTTCGAGCGCGCCATTGAGGACTGGATTGCCGGTGTTGTTGGCGAAATCGGAAATCAAAATCTTCACCGGACCCTGCGAGGCCAACGGCTTCGGCCGGAAATTGTATGCCAGCGCTCCGGCCAGCAGCAGAATCACCGCGCCCATGGCGGAAATGGCCTTCCAGTTGGTCTCGTGAGGCTTACGGATACCGAGCCAAAGCTCCAGGTCCCGCACGATGTCATCGGCCGATTGGTAGCGCTCCGCGAGATCGAGCTTCAAGCAACGGGCAATGATTTCGTTCACGGCGCGCGGCATCTGCGAATCCACCGCGCTGGGAGGCGGGATCTGGTTTGTGCTTCGCTCCCGCAGGATTTCACGCAACGTCGCGGGACCGGGAGGCAGTTCGCCGATGGTCAGCTGGTAGAAGATCAGACCTACCGTAAACAGATCGGAACGGCGGTCCACGCCCTGGCCCCGCGCCTGCTCGGGGGACATATATCGAGGAGTGCCCAACCAGGAACTCATGCGCGTGAGCGGCGCGGCCTCTTCGTCCTGCGATTGGTTCTTGACCGTGGCGATGGCGGCCTCTTCCACCGAATAAGCGATGCCGAAATCCATGACGGCCGCGCGCCCCTGCTTATCGATCATCACGTTCTGAGGCTTGAGGTCACGATGCACAACCCCCTCGCTGTGCGCCGCCGACAAACCCCGGCAGATCTGCAAAATTATCTCGGCAGCTTCCTTCGGCGGCATCTTACCGCGGCTCTCCAGGATCTCTCCCAGTTCCTGGCCGTCGATGTACTCCATGGTGATGAAGCGAACCCCATCGGCTACGCCCAGATCGTAGATGCGCACCACGTTACGGTTTGTAATCTGCCGCGCCAGCACCAGTTCCTGACGGAAACGCTGGAGGATGTCAGCGTCGCCGGCCAGTTCCGGGCGGATCACCTTCAACGCCACGATGCGGTCGACTTCCACATCGTGGGCCTGATAGACCGCGCCCATCCCGCCTTCACCCAGGGTTTTCAGAATCTCGTAGCGTCCGCCCAGGACAGACCCGGGCTTCAGCGCCGCGCCTTCGTAAGCCGTGGCATCGCTGGCGGTGAACGCTTTCGACCAGCCCTGCGCGTCCAGCACGGGAGTCTTATTATCGACAGCTTTCTGGTCAAGGATGTCGGTGCGATCCAGGTCCCCAGGCGTGGCGGCACCGCATTTGGGACATCTGGATGCTGTGCCGGGAACCGCAGTCTTGCATGCTGGACAGATCAAGATCGGGCCTATCGCTCCATTATAGGCTCACCCCTGAGTTGGCGAAGTGCACCCGGTTTTATTCAGTCCGTGAATCCACGCGGGAGCGCGCAGGCTTGCCGGGCCACTGACGCTCTCGTCGCCAACGCGTTCGGGCGGGATGTTAGCTTAACTTTCTCTTCGTTTAACCAGAAAGAGGTTGGGTCGTTCTACCAAAAACTGAACAGCAAGCCGACGCTGGACCTCGAAATTCGCGCTTCTTCGTGCGCCGAAGGGGCCCAGCCGGCTTCGCGCTACCTTCCACCGCCAAATGGCCTCACAGGAAAGGTCTTCTCCCTGCGGCGGTATCGCGGGAAGAACTGGTTGACCGCCTGGGGCCGGCCGTCGACTCATGGCGCGTTCGCAATCGTGAGATCCGAAACCATCGCGCGCACAAATCTCTTGACGGAAATGTCCGCCGGCGTATAATCATTCGGTACACTGCGCCGGTGGGTGACCGGCCTTGCTCTCGTTGCGTCCCAACTCCGGCTGGCAGACCAGCTTCCATATCACAGGTTTGTCCGGCAGCAAGCAGCCCTGCGTCACGGTCCCCCATTTCAGGCATAGTACTCAAGATCGTCGGGGGTCTTTCCGAAACTTCGGGAGGCGGTTAAGATTTCATCATGCAGCTGAAGCAGCCAGATCTCAAAACATTCGAGAGTTACAAGAAGGCCATGAGAATGTCGGCCAGCCAGATCAAGGACGGCACCAGGTTTTGCATCTACAGTGAGGTCGTACTTCCGGACGCGACCGGCAAGCCGCGCAAATTGAAGCCATTTCTGGCGATAGGCAACGGCAAGTCGACCTTTCAGCCTCTCCTGTCGAACCTGAATGGCGCCAGGAAGTTCATTTGCGAGGGCACCTGTTCGCTGGAGGACGGTAAAGTCACCCTGAATGGCCCAAAAGTGCCGTTTGGTCAGATGAAGAGGCAGGCGACGCTCTTCAAGGAGATACTGGGCAAGCAGATCGGGATCCCGGCGGGCACCAAGGACGAAGACGAGGAGGATGAGGCCGAGTCTCAGGGTCAGCCTGTGGCTCAGGTGAAATCGCCTCTGGCGGGGAATGTTGCGGCTACGGGGGCCAAACCACCGTTTCCGCCGCCACCGCCCAAACCGGCCGTGCAGGCAGGGACGCCCGCTGGTCCTCATGCTCCATCGGGCGCGCCAGATGGGAAGCCTTCCGCTCCTGCTGCTCCGCCCACGCCAGCGGGTGCCGAGCCCCATCCGGTCAGGCTGGCGAAAGCCTCGGTCGCCTGGCATGGAACGCGCAGCATCGTCGACCGCAAGTGCCAGGATTTGAAGCAGGCCATCCGAGCCCACTACGGCAAGTCGCATCCCGAAGTGATCAAAGAGATCGAAAGCAACATGCACAAGATCGACGCCATCGTGAATCAGCTGGATCATAGGCTGGCGGTTTCCCTGAAGAAGGCTGGCGACGCTCCGACAGACGGGGCGCGGATGGCCGAGTTGCGCGTGGCGCGTGGGATTCTGAACGAGTACATCCGCTACGTTAAGGCCGAACCGTTGATCGCTCACATCGACAAAAATCCGTTCGGCGTGCAGTGCAATCTGCAGCAGGTTTTGGCGGCGAGCCTCACGAAGATGTCGCAGACGATCACCGCGTAAGTAAGGAGTTTTTTGTGCCATCTGCCCAGGATTTGTGGATTAGTAGCGCCTTGGGTGTCGACGTCGGCAGCATCGTCTCGAAAGTCGCATCGGCGGCTGGCACGATGTCGAGTGTCGCGGCAGCCGCCGTCAATGACGTGAAATCCACCGTGGACGACACGGTGAAAACCGTCACCGCGACGGTGGAGGACGTGCGCGCCGGTGTGGAGGACACCATCGACACCGGCGTCAAGGGGATTTCGTCGACCGTTTCGACCGCGGTGGAGGACGCCAAGGCCGCCGCCGCGGCGGGCAAAGATGCCGCGGCCACGGTTTGGAAGGGCACGAAGGTCGTGGGCGGCGCCATCGCGGACGCGGCCAAAGCCGACTACGAAGGCATGAAGGAGAACGCCGCGCTTGTCAAGGAGGGCGAGGGTTACGTCGACAAGGGCATCGACTGGCTGGAGGATGAGGCTAAGAGCGGCACCAAGTGGGCCGCCGATCAGGCCAAAGGGATCCCGGTCGTGGAACAGATGGCCAAAGGCGTCGAGACTGCCGTCGACATGAATATCGACTTCGCCGGTGGCGTCGACAAGGCCGTCGTGGGCATGGTGGGAGGCGTGGTAGGCGCGGTCGCGAACCCGGTAGATACCGTAAGGGCGCTGAATACCATGGGCGAGCATATTCCGGTGTTGGGATTACCGGGGAAGGTGCTGAGCGAGGCCTATGATGTAGCAACCACCGATAAGACAATGGAGCAGGCGGCCAAGGAGGTGGCGGATCCCACCGCCGACGCCAAGTACTGGGGCAATGTCGGGAAGGGTTTGTGGGATCCGATTCAGAAATCCATCGATGACGGCAAGCCGATGGAGGGCGTGGGGCAAGCCGCGGCGCAGATCGGTTCGCTGTTCATCGGTGCTGGCGAAGTAGGGATGGCCGGCAAAGTGGCGGATGTCGCCGAAGTAGCCGCCACCGCAGGGAAGGTGGCGGATGTGGCGGATGCGGCCGAACTCGCCAAGGCGGCGGACCTCGCGAAGGCCGCCGATGCGGCGAAGGCTGCGGACGCCGCCAAAGCCGCCGACGCAGCCAAAGCTGCCGAAGCTGCCGATGCGGCGGATGCGGCCGCGAATGCCAAGCGAGTGCAGGTTCCGGTGGAACCCAAAGTCAATCCGTACGCGCCCACCGAGCCGCCGCCGGCGCCGCCCGCGGACCCGCACGCGCCCACGCAACTGCCCCCGGAGTATCTCGAAAATCCACAGATTCC
>Ga0181528_10001063_pt1 | contig 17450 bp, 9 predicted proteins | sample PEATcosm2014_Bin_47_FD_119742 | JGI IMG/M metagenome (GOLD analysis project Ga0181528, IMG submission 119742) | Peatland microbial communities from MTU Mesocosm Facility, Houghton, MI, USA - PEATcosm2014_Bin10_10_metaG | ecosystem: Environmental > Terrestrial > Soil > Wetlands > Peat | place...
CACCGTCAAACGGCCCATTGTGTGACGCGGATTGATTTCCACACCCGGCTTGAGCCGGATTTTGCCGGCGGCGTCGAGCCAGGCAAACGCATCCATGCCGAGCGGGCCAAAATAATTGACTCGGCGCAACTCATCTTCCAGCAATGCGAAAATATCCGCGTAAAGCGCGTGCAGCCGTTGCGCAATGTCCGGCGGTTCGGAAAAAAGCGCGATCAAGTTCGCCGGGATTTTTTTCTGGTGACCCGGCGCGGCGGTGTTGGCCTGGAACTGGCCTTTGGCATCGTTGATCAAACCGGTGTAGCCGCACAGCTTCAAACCGTCGTCGGTCATTTCCAGTTGGACGGAAAAGTCCAGCACGCGCTCCAGCCAAGGTTCGACGACGAGTTGCCGGTGGTTTTCAACCGTGTTGGCAATCCAACGGCGGTGTGTCTCCAAAATCTCCGGCTCAAACAGGCGGATGGCGTTGCTGCCCGCCAGTCCGAGCGCTTCCTTGATGACAATCTTGTGATGGCCGCGTTGACGGATCGCCGCTATCGCGGCGAGCGCTTCCGCCAGGGAATTGACGGCCACGCCGATTTCGTTATCGGTGCAAAGCCAGTTTTCCGTAGGAGGCGACGTGCGGAGGCTCTGAATTGATTCCGGAATTTTATTTTGAGACTCGTCACCTCGTCTCCTACAAAGAACATTCTTCAGCAGCGCCGCGCTCCATGCTTTCGAGTAAAGCTGCGCGATGGCCGGATTGAAACTACTGCTCGCATCACGCTGTTCACCGGTGAGCTTGGTAAAAAACGATGAGAACATTTCCACGCTGTCCGGGCCCCAGGCCCACGGGCGCAGACGGCCGAGTTTGCGTTGGGCAAGCCCGGCGCGATGATCCAGCTCCACAAATTCCGGCAACGAAAAACCCATCTGCTTGATGCCGCTCAAAAATTCCACCGACGGTTTTTGGTTCACCAGCACGATGTCATCCTGCCGGCAGAGAAATTGCGGCAGGTTATCCAAGTCGCGCGCGAGCTGCACTTGATGTTTTGTCGGATTGTATGACTTGCCGTGCGCGATGACGGCTTCGGTGAACGGATTGAAAACAAAAACATTCGGCGTGCGGCCTTTGGATTGCGAAAACACGTCCAGCTCGGCGATGAATTGTGCGTCGAGCCCGGCGGCGCGCCGGCCTTCAACATTCAGCGTCATGCCTTTCGCGCGCTGCGGCGACAAGGGAAATTTCAACTGGCGGCAAAAGGCCTCCCAGTCGCTTTCACCGGGATTTTTCCAGCGGCGAAACCATTTCAAGCCGTAGGCGACGTGGCCGATTTCGTCGTGATAAATTTTGTCGAGCAGCTTTGAAGTTGTGTCGTCGCCGACCGTCGCAAAGCCCTGCGCGAAGTGCCGCGCGAAATCGAGGTTCGCCTGCTCGAACGTCAGGCACAGGCTGGAGACGTAGTCCATCGGATTTTCCATCACGGAAACCGAGCGCCAGAAATAGCCGCTCACGGGCAGTTCGCCGAAATGGACGCCACATTCCTTCATACGCCGCAGGTAAAGCTGCGTGTGCTCCTGCTCGTCCTTGAGCGTCTGCAAAACACCTTTGCGAAATGCGGCGGGCGCATCGGGAAACCGCAGCAGCACCAGCGCCATTAATTCAGTGGCGAGGAGTTCGTGATTGGCGAAGAAGTGCAGCAGGCGTCCGCGCTCGCTTTCCTTTTCGAGATTTTTCGTGCCGGGAAAACTGTCGCGCGCCTCGCCGGTGGCCTTGAATTGCAGTTCCGCCGGACGGCCCGGTGCGGCGGGCGTCGCGAAGGCCGGACCGGGATATTCATCGGAAATCTCCGCCGGCGACAGGAGTTTTTCCTCCAGCGTCGTGGCGAATAAAACGCGCTCGGCAAATTCACGAAGTTCCATGAAACAAGGATGGCGTAACAGTTGCGCGGCGGAATTGCCAGCCTGTTCGCGGCGAATCAAGGGCTGTTCGTTGAGGACAAACTCACGGTGGAAACCGGCGCGGGTTGCTCGTCCTGCCCCGCCTCGAAATGTTTGATGGCCACGGCCACGAACAAACCGGCGATCAGGGCGATGGAAAGTTTGAAGCGGTCGTGCGAATGGAATTGGAGTTCCGGCAGCAGGTCGCTGCTGGCGATGCAAAGAAAAGTTCCGGCGCAGAAGGCCAGCGAGCAGCCGAGAAAGACGGCGTTGGAATCGGCAAACTGGTTCGCCCCAAAATAAAACAGGATGGCGCCCACGGGGCTGACCAGCGCAAACAGTCCGTTCAAGAGATGTCGTGAAGCGCGCGAGCTGCCGCTGGCGGTCATCAGAGCCGACACCGCCATCGCGTCGAAGGGCTTGTGGAGGATCACCACGAGGGCGACGCCGAGGCCGGCAAGCTTGGCGTGGCCGTGGACTCCGGCTTCGACGGAAGCGGCCAGCGCCAGTCCGTCGAGCAGAGAGTGAAGCGTCATACCGAGCGCGGTGCCGACCCAGGAAAGCTGTTTTGCCGATTTGTCGGCCAGTGTGTGCGCGTGATGTTCGTGTTCATGGCTTTCATCCTCACCGTGTTCGTGGCAGCAATCTTCCGGATCACCTTCCGGCGAGTCGTGATGATGAAAATGAAAAAAACGCTGGAGAAAAAACATCGCCAGAAATCCGCCCAGCATCCATACGACCGTCCGGTCAATTGAATGCAGTTGATCGTCGGCGTCCGGCAGAAAATGCAGCAGCGCGATGCCGAGCATCAGGCCGGCGACGAAACTGATGGCCAGTTGCAAACGTGCGTGCGTGGGGCGCAGGATCAGCAGAAACCAGCCGCCCGCCAGCGACGCCAGCAGCACCAGCAGGCAATAGACCGTCAGCAACCAGCCGGCAGGAATCGCGGTTTCAGTCATACGTCAATTAATGCAGCTTTCGACCAACGAATATTTTTGTTGCAAATGATTTGCAATCTAACATGCGGCGTGGCGACCGCAAGTTAAATCTTGCTGAATGCCACGCTGGTTGACTCTGCCGGCTGTAGAATCCGCACGGTGTAATGCAATTTGGTGATGCCCGGCTCCGGGGTTTTTTGTTTATCATTCGCCGGCAAAGTCTTATTCTGCCGTTATGCGCATCGTTTCCGTCCAGCTTGGCCGCCGCAGTTACGCCATAAAAATTGCGGCGGGACTGCTCACGCAGCTTGGCGGCGAATGCACGCGTCTCAAGCTCGGCGCGCGGTGCGCCATCATCACCGACACCAACGTCGGGAAAAGATTTGCCAAGCCCGCCTTTGAATCGTTGGTGAAGGCCGGCTTTGAACCCACGCTCATTGTTGTTCCCGCCGGCGAAAACTCCAAGAGCCTGAAGTCCGTCCAGACCTGCTACGACCAGCTCGCGGCCAGCCGGCTGGAGCGAAAATCCTTCATCGTCGCGCTCGGCGGCGGCGTGGTCGGAGATCTGGCCGGTTTTGTCGCGGCGACGTATCTGCGCGGGATTCCGTTCGTGCAGGTGCCGACGACGCTGCTGGCGCAGGTGGACAGCTCGGTGGGCGGCAAGACCGGCGTGAATTTGAAGGCTGGAAAAAATCTCGTCGGCTCGTTTTACCAGCCGAAGCTGGTGCTGTGCGATCTGGACACGCTGAAAACTTTGCCGGAACGCGAGTTTCGTTCCGGTCTGGCTGAAGTCATCAAATACGGCATCATCTACGACACGAAACTGTTCGCGCAGCTTGAACGAGATCTGTCAAAAGTGCTCCGGCGTGAGCCAAAATCGCTGGCCGCCGTCATTTCCCGCTGTTGCGAAATCAAGGCTGAGGTGGTCGGTCAGGACGAAAACGAAAACGGTTTGCGCGCGATCTTGAATTTTGGCCATACCATCGGCCACGCGATCGAAAACAGTTCCGGCTACGGAAAATTTTTGCACGGCGAGGCGATTGCCATCGGCCAGGTGCTGGCAGCAGAGTTGTCGCGGCAGATTTCCGGCCTGCCGGCGCGGGATGCGGATCGGATTGAAGCCTTGCTGGTCCGCGCGGGCCTGCCGGTGGAAATCCATTTGAACGCCGTCCGGCGCAAAAAACTTTTTGCCGCGATGAAGCTCGACAAAAAGGCCAGCAACGGCGAAGTCCGGTTCGTCCTGGCGCGGCGGATTGGCCGGGCCGAGTTCGGCCGGCTCATTCCGCAAAAAGTGCTGGAGCAATGTCTGGACCGGCGTGCGTCGTCCATTTTCAAATTATGAGCAATCCGCATATTTCTCAGGAGTTAAAACCATGCTCAACGTTGACCTGAACAATTTCAAGGTGGCGTCGAGCGGCACCGCCCGGGATTTCAACCGCCGGATCATCTTGAACCTGGTGCGCAAGCATCAGCCCGTTTCGCAGGCGGATTTGATGCGCCTTTCTGGATTCCAGCGCAGCACGGTTTCAGTGATTACCGGGCAGTTGATCGAGACCGGGTGGTTGAGGGTGGGCGCCTTGGGCCAACTGCCACGGGGCCGCAAGCCGACCTACCTGCATCTGAATGAGAACCGGGCCGGCATTTTCGGGATTGATATCCGCGTGCAAAAGACCCGGTATGCCCTGGCGAATCTGGAAGGCCGTTTTCTGGTCAGTGAATCCATTCCGACGCCCGCCAGCCCGGGCGAATTCGTTGACCAGATTGGCGGCCACATTCGCGCCCTGATCAAGGCGCACCCGCAACTTTCCTATGAAGGCATCGGGGTGAGCCTGCCGGGGCGCGTGGATCTGTCGTCGCAGAAATTCGCGTTTGCGCCGAACCTGCACTGGTCGGCGGTGGATTTGAAGGCGCTGCTCGAACAAAAGACCGGTCTGCCGGTGGAGTTGGAAAACGCGGCCAACGCCTGCGCGCTGTCGGAATACTGGTTCGGGCGGCAATTCGAGGGCATCCACGATTTGTTTGCCGTCACGGTTTCGGAAGGCATCGGCGTGGGGATGATTTTGAACGGGCAGCTGGTGCGCGGCATCACCGGGCTGGCCGGCGAATTCGGCCACGTGTCGTTGTCCGATGACGGTCCGCGATGCGCCTGCGGCAACACGGGCTGCTGGGAAGTTTTCGCGTCCAATTCCGCGGCGGTTCGTTATTACGCCGAATTGCAGCCGCGCGGGCGCGGAAGAAAAAAGAGCGGGCCGGTCACCTTTGAAAACATTTTGCAACTGGCCGAGCAGGGAGATTTGAAGGCGCTGGCCGCCTTGGAAAAAATGGCCGAGTTTCTGGGCCGGGGGATTGCGATGCTGATCACGGGTTTGGCTCCGGAGGCAATTGTCATCGTGGGCGAAGTGACGCGCGTCTGGGATCGTGTCGGGCCGATCGTTAATCGGGTCGTGAAGGAGCGATCGACCACCCACGCGTCTGCGAGGATCCTGACCAGCGGCCTGGTGGAGCAGCCCCGGCTGCGCGGGATCATCGCGCTGGTTCTGCAAAAATATTTTGGAGCGCCGACCACCGCCTGAAATATCAGGACATTTATTCCGGGCCGGATGAAATTCCGGAGCAGCAATGGATTCTTCAAAACATTCCTTCCCCGGTCTTGCTGGCTGCGCATCTTATAATCCCAACGGGCATGAATGAAATTTGTTGTCCAAGCGCAGAAAGCCGGTCAAAAAAAACTATTTATGGACTAGTCCGTGAATTGAACTATGCTAATGAGCAATCCATTTATGAAGTTTTCGCTTTTGGCCCGCTCAAATCCCCGCCGGCTATTTTCAAAGTTTGTCATCACTGTTTTGCTCGTTTTTGTTTGGAATCTGCCGGCGTGGGCCGGCCTGCCATCCGGTTGGAGCGATGCCGATATCGGATCACCGGGACTGGCTGGTTCGGCATCCGACGTCAATGGCAACTGGACCTTAACCGGCGGCGGTTCGGATATTTGGAATGCCGCCGACCAATTTAATTTCGCCTGCACCAGCGTCGGCGTTGACGGCGGGATTACTGCCAAGGTCACGAGCTTGCAAAACAGCGATCCAAGCTCGGGCTGGTCCAAGGCCGGCGTCATGTTTCGCAACGACACCACCGCCGGTGCGGTGAATATCAGCATAGTGGTTTCCGCATTGAACGGAGTGAATTTTCAATGGCGGAGCACCAGCGGCGCTCAATCCTCGAACATCACCATTGGAGGTGTTGCGGCTCCGATCTGGTTGCAGTTGATCCGGTCCGGGGACAATTTCAGCGGCTATTACAGCTATGACGGCATCAACTGGGTGCTGGTCGGCACGCAGCAGGTTTTGATGAATGGTTCCGTGCTGGCGGGGCTGGATGTCACGGCCCACAACAACTCCGCACTCAACACGGCGACGTTTACCAATGTCAGTCTCTCCCCGCAAATCTTTGGCGTGTATCGCCAGCTTTGGACAAATCTGAACTCAAACCTGGGCGGCAGCCTGGCCGCGCTGACAAACGTCGCCAACAATCCCAACTGGCCCAATAATCCTGCCGCCGCCTTCACGCACGTCTTCACCAACTTCGAGACGGAACTCAACACCGGCATGAATAATTACGGCCAGCGGCTGCGGACGTTCGTGGTTCCCCCCATGAGCGGCTATTACACCTTCTGGATTGCCAGCGATGACAACTCTTTGTTGTTGTTGAGCAGCAATGAAAATCCGACGAATGAAACACCGATCGCCTCGGTCACTTCCTGGACGGCCTGGCGAAACTTCTCCACACAGGCCAACCAGCAATCTTCGCCGATCTATTTGCAGGGCGGCCAGCGTTACTATTTGGAAGCGCTCATGGAGCAGGGTTCGGGCGGCGACAATTTGACGGTGCAATGGCAACTGCCCAACGGAACCACGGAGCTGCCGTTGACGACACCCAGCGCCGCAGGAACGCTGCTGATTCCCTTCACCGGCCTGACGAATTTTCCAGGGATTTATTTGCAGCCGGCCAATGCTACCGGAGTTGAAGACTACAACGTCACTCTTTCATTGCTGGTGACCAACCAGTCGAATGTCAGCTACCAATGGGTTTTGAACGCGACCAATCTGCCCGGTGCCACCGCGCCCGTTCTCACGCTGACGAATGTGAGCTTCAGCTTGAACGGACAAACCTTCAATTGTGTCGTTTCCAATCCGTCCGGTTCGGTGACGAGTGCGCCGGCAATGCTGACGTTGAGTCGGGACACTAATCCGCCGGCCGTGGTTCAAGCCATCAACATTGGCACCACCAACGTGCAAATCACTTTTTCCAAAATCCTGTCCGCCGCGAGCGCGACCAACATCGGCAATTATGTCTTTACGAATGGCCTGCCGGTCACGGGCGCCTCGCTGAAGGCGGACAACATGACCGTGGTTTTGACGACGGCACCGCTGGTTTTCGGAAGCAACTATTCCATCGTCATCAACGGCGTGAGCGACCTGGCCAGCAATCCTAATGTAATTCCCACGAACACGATGGTGAATTTTCATGCGCTCCCCTACGCCGTGCAAGACCTCGGCAGCCCGGCGGTCAGCTCGACCGTGACCGGTGCCGGCGATGGCATCAACGTGAACGCCGTCGGCAGTGATTTCGGCGGCAACTCGGATCAGGGCAATTTTTCCTACCAGCTTTATTCCGGCAATTTTGACGTGGCCGTCCGGGTCGCCGGCTTAAGCCTGTCCGATATTTTCGCCAAAGCCGGTTTGATGGCGCGCGAAACGTTGAGTCCGGTCGGACGTTTTGCCGCGTCAATGGCCACGCCGGCGATGAACGGAACTTTCTTTGAATGGCGTGATCCGGCGGGCAGTGCGGCCAATACCGCGGGCAGTTTCCCGGCGAATTATCCGAACACCTGGCTGCGGCTCAACCGCGTCGGCAATACGTTCACCGGATTTGCCAGCTACGACGGCCAGACGTGGACGCAGCTCGGCAGTGACACTATTGCCATGTCGAACCAGGTTTATCTCGGCTTCTCCGTCAGCAGCCACAGCACGAACCTGATAACCACCGCCCAATTTCGTGACTTCGCCAATGTGACGAACGCCATCAACGGCACGCAGGTCATTTTCCACGAAGTCATCGGGCCAAGCAGCCGCAAAACGCCGCTGGTGTTTTCCAAAATCATGTGGAAGCCGGCGCTGCGCACGGATGGGAGAAATCTGGAGTATCTTGAACTCTACAATTCCAACCCGTGGTTTCAGGACATCAGCGGTTATCAGATCAACTGCGCGGACATGAATTACACGTTTCCGCCAAACACGCAGATTCCCGGCGGCGCTTATCTGGTCGTGGCCGCCGCGCCGGCGGACATCCAGAGTGTTTATGGCATCACCAATGTGACGGGGCCTTACACCGGCAGCCTCAAACATTCCGAAACTTTGGAATTGCTGGATGAACAGGGTGCGGTCCTGTTGACGGTGCCTTATTCGGATGTTTATCCCTGGCCGGTCGCGACCGGCGGCACGGGACATTCGCTCGTGCTGGCCAATCCCAGTTACGGCGAAGGCGACCCGCGCGCGTGGGACATCAGTGATGTGACGGACGGTTCGCCCGGACAAATGGACGGATTCACACCGAATCCTTTGCGAAATGTCGTGATCAATGAAATCCTGCCGCACTCGGAAAATCCTGCCGTGCCTCAATTCATCGAGCTCTACAATCATAGCACGAATAGCGTGGACGTTTCCGGCTGCATTTTGACTGACGATCCGACGACCAATAAATTTGTCATTCCTTTCGGCACCGTGATCGGGCCGGCGGGCTTTGTCGCCTTCACGCAACCGCAATTTGGTTTCACGCTCAACGGCGCAGGCGAGACGATCTATTTCATCAAGCCCGATGGCAGCCGTGTTTTGGACGCCGTGCAATTCGGCGCGCAGGCCAACGGCGTTTCCTATGGCCGCTGGCCGGACGGCGCGAATGATTTTTATGCCTTCACCACCAACACGCCAGGCACGAACAACAGCACCATCGTGATTGGCGACATTGTCATCAATGAATTGATGTATGATCCGATCAGCGGCAATGATGACGACCAATACATCGAACTCTACAACAAGGGAACCAACACGATCAATCTGGCCGGCTGGCAGTTCACGTCCGGCGTTACGTTCACTTTTCCAAATATCGGGATTGGGCCGAACGGCTATCTCGTCGTTGCCAAAAACATGACCAATCTATTCGGTAAATATCCGAATTTAAGCAGCGTGAACACCGTGGGCAATTATACCGGCAAATTATCACACAACGGCGAACTGGTAACATTGTCCATGCCGCAGACGCTCTACACCAACACGGCCATTTTGGTGGAGGAGGATCAGGTGACTTATGGCGTGGGCGGACGCTGGGGCGAATGGTCCTCCGGCGGCGGCAGCAGCCTGGAGTTGATTGACCCGCGCGCGAATCATCGGCTCCCGTCCAACTGGGCGGACAGCGACGAGACGCAAAAATCCGTCTGGACCGATATTGAAGCCACCGGGGTCCTGGACAATGGGGCAAATTATGATCCTTCCATTGATTATGCCCAGATTGGCCTGCTGGATTCCGGCGAATGTTTGGTGGACAACATCGAAGTGGATTACAACGGGATCAACTATGTTTCCAATGGCACGTTTGAAAGCGGCACAAATGGCTGGTCGTTTCAGGGCTGCATGACACGTTCCAGTTTGGAAAACACAGGTTATGTCAGCAGTCACTCGTTGCACATCCGTTGCAGTGATCGCGTTTGGACAGGGGATAATTCCTGTCAGGTTGCCTTGAATGCAAATTCATTGGCGGCAGGTCAAATGGCGACGCTGCGTTTCAAAGCGCGCTGGCTGCACGGCTGGCCGGAAGCGCTGCTGCGGTTGAATGGCAACTGGCTGGAAGCCACGGGATCGCTGCCGGTGCCGGCCAACCTTGGGTCGCCGGGCGGCCCCAACAGCCAGGCGGTGACCAATGCCGGCCCGGCCATTTACAATGTGACCCACATGCCCAGTTTGCCCGCCGCCAATCTGCCGGTGGTGGTGACGGCCAAGATTCATGATCCCAATGGCGTGCAAAACCTGACTCTTAATTACCGGCTTGATCCGGCGATGACTTATACGGCGGTGCCCATGACGGACAACGGAACCGGTGGTGACGCCATTGCCAGAGATGGTGTTTTCAGCGCGACTATTCCAGGGCAGAATACGAATCAAGTTGTCGCGTTTTATATTTCCGCCACGGACAGCCTGGGCGCGGCAACACGCTTTCCAGCCATTCGCACCGGTGACAACGAACCCGTGCGAGAATGCGTGGTGATGTTTGGCGACGGCAATCCGGGGGGCAGCTTCGGCGTCTATCACTTGTGGATAACTCAAACCAACGCGAATCGCTGGGCCAGCTTGTCTGACTTGAGCAACGAAGGGAATGACTGCACCTTTGTCAACAATACCCGCGTGATCTACAACATGAAGGGCCGGTTTGCCGGCAGTCCGTATCATCAGGAGTTCGACACGCCCACCGGCAATCTCTGCCATTACAAATGGGAGTTCAATGACGACGACATGTTTCTGGGCGCGACGGATTTCAACAAGATTCACCAGCCCGGCAATGGTCCGGGTGATGACGGCAGCATTCAGCGTGAACAGTTGGCCAATACCTTCCTGCGCGCGCTCGGCGTGCCATGGCTTTCCAAACGCTATGTGGCGGTCTATGTGAATGGCAACCGCCGGGGAAGTCTTATGGAGGACACCCAGGTGCCGGGCAGCGATGTGGTTAAGGAACATTTCCCCAATGACACCGATGGATTCCTCTACAAGATGCAGCCCTGGTTTGAAATGGCACCATTCCCAACCGGTGCCACAATGGCTTTCGACAACCAGTCCTGGTGCAACCTCGTGCCTTACACCACCGGCGGCGTGAAAAAAGTGGCGCGCTATCGCTATAATTTCGAGATCCGCCGCACACCCGATTCCGCCAGCGATTTCACCAATGTCTTCTCGCTGATTGATGCCGCCAATTCGTCCGCCTCACCCAGCTACGTGGCGAGCATGGAAAACATCGCCAACATGGAAAACTGGATGCGCGTATTTGCCGCCAACCATGCGGCGGGCAACTGGGATTCCTTCGGCTCGCAAAACGCCCAAAATCTTTACGGCTACATCGGCGCGCTGGGCACGAAGTATTCCCTGCTCATGTGGGATTTCAACATCGTCCTTGGCAATAGTGGTTCGTGGGGGCCGGGACAAAACCTGTTCACCATCAATTCGCAAGACTCCAACATGTCCGCGATTTACAACAACCCAACCTTCCTGCGCATGTATTGGCGCGCCTTGCAGGAATTGATCAACGGGCCGCTCAACACCGCGAACAGCGGGCCGCTGCTCATGGCGAAATATAATACATTCACCGCAAATGGACTCGGTGTTGAAAGTCCCACCGCGAACATTGAACCCTGGCTTTCCCAGGCGCAAAGCAGCATCGCGGCACAACTCGCCGCAGTGAATGCCGCCAGCTTCACCGTCAACAGCACGGTAACGACCGGCAACAATGTTGCGTATGTGACTGGTGTGGCTCCCGTGAATGTGGATACGGTCTGGATCAATGGCGTGGCTTACCCGCTGGTCTGGACCAGCTTGACCAATTGGAGCGTCACTTTGCCGCTGGTCAATGGAAACAATAATTTGAGCGTAGTCGGCGTAGATCGCACTGGTCGGCCAATTACCGGAGACAGCAATAGCGTCAGTGTGGTTTATAATGGCAACAACGCCTCGCCGGTGGGCCAGGTGGTCATCAATGAAATCATGTATAACCCGGCGGCTGTAAATGCGCAATTTGTCGAACTCTATAACAACTCTACCAACACCACTTTTGATTTGTCGGGCTGGCAGTTGCAGGGTTCGGACTACACCTTCCCAAATGGCTCAGTCATTGCACCGACCAACTATCTGGTCCTGGCCGCAAATGGCGTGGCCTTTGCCGGAGCTTATGGTGCAACCAATCCGGTGTTTGACACGTTCAGCGGCACCTTGCCGACGAGTGGAGTGCTCGCGTTGAATACTTCCAGCAATGCGCCGGTAGCCAAAGTGCAATATGAAAATCAGTTGCCCTGGCCGATCAGTGCCAACGGAACCGGCGCGTCCCTGCAATTGATTGATCCGCATCAGGACAACTGGCGTGCTGGCAACTGGTCGTTCACTCCGCTTTCCGCCACGCCTGGCGCGCGGAACAGTGTGGCGGCGGCGTTGACGCCATTCCCGGCACTGTGGATCAACGAAGTGCAGGCTGACAACCTGAACGGCATTGCCAACAGCGCCGGCCAGCACACCGGGTGGCTGGAACTTTACAATCCTGGCACCAACGTCATTTCTCTGAACGGACTGTATCTGGCCAGCAATTATGCCAATCTTTTACAATGGGCCTTTCCGAGCAACGCCATCGTCAATGCCGGCCAGTTCGAAGTGATTTTTGCGGACGGCGAGACGAATCTTTCAACCACCAATGAACTGCATGCCAGTTTCATTCTTCCGAGCGGCACCGGCTCGCTTGCCTTGACCCGGCTAACTGCCAATGGCCAGCAACAAGTGCTCGACTACGTGGATTACCAGAACATTGGCGTCAACGATTCCTACGGTTCTTTCCCAGATGGCCAGAGCTTCAATCGTCAGGAGTTTTTTCAGGCGACGCCGGGCGCGCCCAACAACGGCACTGCCACGCCGCCGTTCTCATTCATTGATTACACCACACCGGGTTCGACCTATACCCAGAACTTTGACTCATTGCCAGACCCGGGAGCGACTTCGGTGAATGCCGCGAATCCCGTCGTCATCAACGGCATTACTTACTCTCTGGCCAATCCCTATGATTTCGCCTTTCCCGCCCAAGCCATCGGCAGCGGCGGTGGATTAGGGCTATCCGCACTCTCTGGCTGGTATGGCACCAGTGTGTTGCTTTCCCGGTTTGGCGCGACGGATGGCGACCAAACCACCGGTGGCCAAGTTAGTTTCGGTTTACCCGGCAGTTCCAATCGCGCGCTTGGCTTGCTCGCCACCAGCACAACCGGCGGCACCGAGTTTGGCGTCCGGTTCATCAATGGAACCGGCATCACTCTGAACCGGATGAATCTTCAATTCACCGGCGAAGTCTGGCGGCAATCCAACCTTTCCAAAACGCTGAAATTCTACTATCATATCGACGCCTCTGGCACCAATACTTTTCCGGTCACAGCGACGGCATTTCTTCCCGCCTTGAATGTGAGCATCCCCACCGTCGCGGCGGATGCGAACGGCGTTGCCGTGGACGGAACCTCGCCGCTCAATCAAACCAACTTGAGCTTGTGGAATCAGGCCATAACCAACTGGCCGCCCGGTGCAGCCCTGTGGCTGGTCTGGCAGATGACAGATTCCACCGGCAAGGCGCAAGGTCTGGCCATTGATAATCTGAGTTTCTCCGCCGGCGTGCCTCTGTCCGTCCCGCTGAATGTTCAGGCTTCCGGCAACAATCTGTTGCTAAACTGGCCGGGCGTGGCCGGACAAGTTTACCAATTGGAATGCAAAACCAATCTTACCGACGCGGTTTGGACGCCACTGGGCAATTCCGTGACGGGAACCGGCGGCACCTTGATGCTCACCAACAACGTCATCGGTTCTTCCCAGCGGTTTTTCCGCTTGCAGCTGGTGAATTAGACCTTTTAACTGAGGCTCTTTCTTGGCGTTTAAGCAGAAACCCGCCCCCTCGCTCCAGATGATGGTGTCCGGCAACTTTGAATTTGCCGTTGCGGATTTCTTCGGCGTTTCAAAACTTCGCAGGCTCATCCTGCGTTTTTCTGAATGGATTCAGTTACAGAATGCAAGCTTCGAGCGACTGGGTGAACTGCTTGCGCCTTGCAAACTTTGTCGTCACCAGCTCAATGATGTTTTTCGAGGCCGCGGTCTGTCCGATAATGGAGACGCTTTTATCGGGCGGTTCACCGGGTCACCCGCACACGCAGCAGCAGCGTGGGAATAGCCAGGCCGGTGCCGATCGCGCCGATGGTGAACGTCACGCGCAAGGCATATTGCACGGCGGTGATGAGGGTTTCGGAGGCGTCAACGGTGCTGGTCGAAGTGAGCGCAAACATTCCTAAGATGGCTTTCGCCGCGAAGCTGCCCGGCACCATCGGGATGCAGCCGGTCACGTCCAGCGCATTTTGCGAAATGTCCGTGCGCGCCCGCAGCACCTGCACGGCCGCGCCCACCGTGAGCGCGGCGGCGAACGAAGCCGCCTCCAGATTCCAGCCCACGCCCAGGCAATAAGTCCGCACCGCCAGCGCCAGCGCACCGCTGGCCGCGCACCACGGCAGCGAACGGAAACCGATGTTGAACAAGACGCCAAAACCGGCCGCTGCGATGGCGCCGCAGACGGTTTGATGCAGGAGAAAGGGAAAATCCGTGTTCATGTTTCAATACAAATGATCGAGCAGCACCTGGCCGAACCAGAGGCCCGCCGCCACAAAAATCAAAATCACCGCCACCGTCACCGCCCGCGCGCTGCCCAGCGTCGGATGGCCTTCGAGAATGTCGTTCAGCGCGTTGACCGAAGGAACCCCCGGAACGAGCAGCAATATCGAGGCGATCATCGCCATGTCAATTTTTCCGCTGCCCGCCCAGTGCGCGCCGAGGCCGCCGAGCAGCGAACTCACAAACGACACCAGCGAAGCGCAGATGAAGACGTTCACATGGCGGGTGAGCAGCTCGCGCCGGAAAAACTGGCCAATGGTGGCAGCCAAAAAAACCGGTCCGGTGCCCGCCCAGTCCACCTTCAGCAGCCGTCCGAACGCCGCGCACGCCAGGCCCACCGCCACCGCCATCACCCACGCGGAATGCCGCGGCGTTTTGGTCGCCAGCCGCGTGAGTTCCGCGCGTGTCTGTTCCGTGGTCAGCTCGCCGCGCGAGACCCGGGCCGCGAGATGCCAGAGTTCCTGGTCCAGCCGCTGGTTCACGCCGAGATGCCCGACTTCTCGCATCCGCGTGATGCCATTCGCGCCGATGCCGATGGTGACGGCAAGCGACGCGTAGCCGATGCGCAAGTCCACCCGGTCCGCGCCGAGGCCGCGGGCGAATTTCGACACGATTTCGTCAATGCTGTTGGCGCTCGCGCCGGCCTCCATCAGCATCCGGCCCGCGTCGAGCGCCACCATTGCCATCGGCTCCAGCGCCGGTGCGGAACCGCTGTCGTCAGGAATCAAACTGTCAATCATGTCCATGTGTCGGTCAGGGAGAATTTCCGTCCAAGCGGATGTTATCAGCAAAAAGGGCCGCCTCAATTGAATTTTGAAACGGTTTGCAAAGTGAATCACAAATTACCGTGGACTTCGGGTGGCAAAAATAGCACCGTTCGCGAGGCGCTTAAACCTTCTGGATTTGCATTTACGGTTGGGAATATGGCTGGAACGAGGACGGTTTGCAGGTGATTCCTCGCGCCACCCAAATTCATTTCCACTTTTGTTTTCAATTGGATGGTGTAGTTTCCTGTCCACGAAATGATTTTTGTCTTAGACAACTATGACTCGTTCACCTACAACCTTGTGCAATACTTGGGCGAGTTGGGCGTGGACCTGCAGGTGCGCCGCAATGACGAGATCTCGCTCGATCAAATCCGCGCGCTCAAGCCCGAGCGCATCCTCGTCTCGCCAGGACCGTGCTCGCCGCGCGAGGCCGGCTTGTCCAATGATGTGATCCGCACCTTTGCGGGTGAGGGCATTCCGATTTTTGGCGTCTGTCTCGGCCACCAGTGCATCGGGCACACGTTCGGCGCGGAAGTGGTGGTGAATTACCGCATGATGCACGGCAAGACCTCGCCGATTAAGCACAAGGGGAGAGATTTGTTTGCGGACATGCCGAATCCGTTTCTCGCCACACGCTATCATTCGCTCGTCATCCAACGCGATACGCTGCCGGATGTTTTGGAAATCACCGCCGAGACCGACGAGAGCGAGATCATGGGCGTGAAACACAAGACGCTGCCCGTCTGGGGTGTGCAGTTCCATCCCGAAAGCATTTTGACCGAGAGCGGTCGGACGATCTTGAAGAACTTTTTGAAACTGAAATAGCTCATGGATGTTATCCTCCTTAAATCCAAGATCCACCGCGCGACCGTCACCGGCGGCGATGTGAATTACGAAGGCAGCCTCACCATTTCCGCCGACCTGATGGAAAAATGCGGCCTGCAGGAATATGAAAAGATTCTCTGCGGCAACATGGCCAATGGCCACCGCTGGGAAACCTACGCCATTCGTGGAAAGAAAGACGCCGGCGAGATCATCCTCAACGGCGCGGTCGCTCACCTGGGCAAAAAAGGGGACATTTTGACCATCATGAACTTTGCCGCCGTGAGCCAGCGGAAGGCCAAGAAATGGAAACCTCGCGTCATCGTGCTTGGCAAGGGAAACAAGGTTGTGAGCACGCGCGGAATTTGAATCTGTGTAAGGTCGAGCCTGCGGCTAAAAAAAACGGCGCTTGGTGCCGACGCTGCGGCAATATACTTCCCGTTGCAGCGTCGGTCGGCGACCGCCGTTTTTTCTGAAAATCAATTTTCCCTCGGCACTCATAGCGTGCCGCTACAGCCGAGGCGGCACAAAGTTGGTTCGCAGGAATTCCAACCACTCGGGCAGCCGGGCGGCGATGGTTTTGTAGCCCGTCACCGCGAAACAGGTGACGGCCGTCTGCTGGTAAAATTGCGGCGAGGGCGCGGCCCGGCGCTGGTGACGGTGCTCCGCCTGTTCGTAGAACAGGCCAAGGCCGATCGTGATGCGGCTGGCGACCTCCGCCGGCGGGTCATATTTGCAGCGCTCGCCGTCGCCGGACAAGAGGCGGCACAACTGTCCCAATTGGTTCAGTTGGGACAAAAATGCCCGATAGATTCTGAACGTGTCCGTTTCCCCGGCCCCAAAGGTGGAAAGCTTGCACAGGATCCAGTTGAACGAGGTTTGCGGCACCAGTCCGGCGTTATCCTCCGCGAGCTGGCTTAATTGCTGGCGGATCAGGTTCCGCGAATCGGGGTCATCCAGCAACCGTTGCGCAGCGCCCTGCTGATTTTGCGGAACGAGAGTTGAAATCAGTTCATCCATACCACATCGCCACGCAAACCAGCAGCTTCATTGCCAACTATTCAATCGTAAATGGATTCATTCCGCTACCGCTATCCCAACAATTTCGCATTCTGTTTCACCCACCGCTCGGCCTCCCGGTAAACCGGACATAGCCGCGCCACCTCCTGCCAGAACTTTTCCGAGTGGTTCATCTGCCGCCGGTGGGCCAGCTCATGCAGGATGATGTAATCGCGCACAAATTTGGGTGCTTGGATCAACCGCCAGTTCAGTGAAATCGTTCCGCACCGGGAGCACGAACCCCAGCGTGATCTCTGGTTGCGCACCGAAACCCGGTTCACCGTGATGCCATGCTCCGCCGCCAGTTCCGCGACGCGCGCCGGCAGCTCTTCGGTCGCCCGTTGGCGCAGGTGTTTTTGGATGACCGGCTTCAAATCGGCGGACGCCTCCGCCACCTCTACACGTTCAGTCCCAAACCGGATGCAGCCCTGCGCCTCCGGTTCTATGCGGAC
>Ga0181528_10001065_pt1 | contig 17418 bp, 14 predicted proteins | sample PEATcosm2014_Bin_47_FD_119742 | JGI IMG/M metagenome (GOLD analysis project Ga0181528, IMG submission 119742) | Peatland microbial communities from MTU Mesocosm Facility, Houghton, MI, USA - PEATcosm2014_Bin10_10_metaG | ecosystem: Environmental > Terrestrial > Soil > Wetlands > Peat | place...
AGAGCGCCGACCAGGAAACACGAGATGGTAGGCGGGATCGCAATTCAACAACACGGCTTAAATCGAATTGACGATCATGAGCGCACGTATCGACCTGCTTGTGAAAATGCAGAACATCAATCGCCAATCGCCGACTGCGTGGTATCGGAAGTCGTCCTGATCGTTTTGCCGAATCCAACGGTGCGAATCCTTTCGTCTTCTCTTTGGAAGTTTTAATCGGGCGACGCTGTCACCGACAGCGTCACTTCGTTCTGCGAAATCGCCGACGAATTTTTGACACCGTGGGGGTTCTTAACATCGATTTTCCCTTTGATGTCGAAGAGATGTATTTGATCGGACGTTTCAATAACAGGCCGATTGCGGTCATCTTCAACGCGACATTCGATCAAATCGATCCCGCCAAATCGCGCGACCTTCTTCGAATCACCGCTTTTTAACCCGATTGGCGCCCACAGATCGCGATACGCGCGATTCTTGGCGACGTTCCGCAACTCGCATTTGAAGAACGAGACGCGTGCCGAATCGGCCGATTTATCTTGGACGCATAGACCATAACCCTCCGTGTTCTCGACGATACAATTCCGAAACTCGATCGTGCCGCCCGGCCCATCGTCGTGGATTTTAGTGACCCGGATTCCTGGCCCGCGATGACTTGTCACATGGCAGTCGTCGAATCGAATGGAAACCGGTTCGGATTTTCGTTCGAGCGGAGCGAGGTAAATCAGGATGCCAGCTCCATAATTGTCTTCGAAACGACAGTTCCGAAACACGATGTTCCTGGCAAGTTGATCGGCATTATCCGTTTCGATATCGACCCCCGCGCAAGGCGGCGTGCCCCAGGTATTTTTGAACGTACAGTTTTCGGCGGTCAGGCCATCGACACTAATGATGCTTAGCCCCTGTCGGTAGTTGTTGTCGCAAACGACTTCATGCAATTCGATCTCACGACTGCGCCGCAAATTGTCACCGTCGTCGATATAGATTCCGTCGCCGCCGCTGTCGGCCAAAGTCAGCCCAAAAACTCTAATGTTGGTGCAACCTCGGATATTCAAGCAAGAACGCCATTCGGCCTTGGCGTAGGGTCCGAACCATCCTTCCATACCGATCTCTTTGAGTACGGGTCCGACGATGTAATCTTCTTTCTGCATCTTCACCTTCGCACCCGAACCGCGAATCGTTAGATTCGAGATGTCGCGAGCTGTAAAGACACAATCACCGCCCTCTCGAAATTCGCCACGTTTGGCACTCACCACGACCCCCGGTTGGAGCACCAATTCCATTTCACCCGCTAGTTTGATGGGTCGCACGACCCAGTCGCGTCCCACATCGGGAATGATCACGGTTTTGGCACCGGAATTGATCGCCGTCTGTATCGCGTCGGTCGAATCATCTTCGTCGAATCCCCACCAGGCCGCGTTGGCGACCAGTCGTTTCCCGGTTTGAACGTCCTCAACGGCTTGCGGGTTCTTGAAGTTATCAAGTTCGTCGTCGGCGAGACCTGGAACGACCAGAAAAACATGAATGACGACCAGCAGGAAACCTCGGCAGGATCGAACAACTAAAGATCGCATGATCAAACTCGCCCAGCACTCGGGAGTGTGCATCATCTATGATGAATCACGGAAAAAACGCTGATTGCTTTATATCGACAAGCAACGATGTTATGTGTCACGAATGGAGTATTCAATGGGCAAAGCCGCGAATGATGTTCTGCCGGGAAAACAGCAAGTGAAATAAGTTGGCGCGATATGAAAATAGCTCTGACTTGGAATGACAACAGAGATTCGCCGGCAGTTGCGCTTAGTGCCACCAACAGATCGGTTTCGACCCGGCTCAGTTCCATCCTGGAAGGATGGGAGACATTGGAAGGCACGAGAAATGGGGATATGCTGATGCACAACCTACCTCGCTTTAACAGGGTCGCACTATGAACTTCATTGATGCTCATTCGCACGTCTGGACACCTGACACCGAACGATATCGGCTCGCTCCGGGCGTTCGGCGAGCGATCATGGACCCGCCGAGTTTCACGACGGACGAGCTGAATCAACAGGGGGTTGCCGTTGGAGTGAATCGGGTGGTGCTGATCCAGATGTCGTTCTATGGATACGACAATTCCTACATGCTGGACGCGATTACCAAATATCCCGACAGGTATCGTGGCGTCGCGGTGATCGACACTGATCAAGAAAATATCGCGAGCCTAATGTGCGATCTCAAGCAGAAGGGTGTTCGTGGATTTCGAATTTATCCCAAGGACCGACCTGTCGATCGTTGGATGTCGTACGACGGTATGCGTGCGATGTGGACTTGCGGGGGCGAGCAGAATCTGGCGATGTGCTGCCTGATCGACCCCGACGGACTTCCCGAACTGGATCGCATGTGTCGGGAATTCCCGGACACTCCCGTCGTGATCGATCATATGTGCCGCGTTGGCGTGCAAGGACCGATTCATGCCGAGGACGTTAATGCGCTGTGCGACATGGCGAAACACCACCGCGTGACCGTCAAAATCTCGGGCTTTTATGCCTTGGGACATAAGAAACCGCCGTATCACGACCTCGTCTCTTTAATCAAGCGGCTGTATGAGGCGTTCGGACCGGATCGACTGATGTGGGGGTCGGATTCGCCGTTTCAAGTGATCAATGGGCATACCTATAAAGCGTCGATCGATCTGGTCAAATCGCAACTCATTTTTCTGAACGCGACCGAAGTGGAATCGCTGCTCCGCAAGACGTCTGAGCGAGTGTTCTTTCATTGACTTCGATTTCTCGATCCCAAGCTCTGCTTGGGATCGCCTCTCTTCGAAGATCCGCTTCGCGAATTGCGAGTTTGCCTCGATAATCGTGAAGAGAGAAAGTATACCTGTATTCGTGATTCGTTCCGTTTTTCCGGATCGTCTGTTCTGACAGGGCGGATGGTACCGACGGAGCGATGCTCGCCATGCGAAGCGGATCTTCGAAGTGAGGCGTTCCCAAGCAGAGCTTGGGAACGAGTTGGAAGACTCCGCCCACCGTACGGCTTACTGCCCAGTGATTTCCGTTTCCATTTGAAGAGCAAATTCCGATGACTGAATTTCGTACCGAACATGATTCGATGGGTGATGTCCAGGTTCCCGCAAAAGCTTATTACGGCGCTCAGACGCAACGAGCAGTTGAGAATTTTCCCGTGTCCGGCTGGACCCTGCGATCAGAAATGATTCGCGCCATGGGGCTGGTCAAATGGGCCGCGGGAATTGCGAACCGCGACCTCGGAAAATTGACAGGGACCGGCAAGAACCCTCTCACCGCCGCTCAAGTCGACGCGATGCTGGCCGCTGCCAAGGAAGTCGTCGCCGGCAAGTTCGACGCCGAATTTCCCGTCGATGTTTTTCAAACCGGCTCGGGCACGTCCAGCAACATGAACATCAATGAAGTGATCTCGAACCGCGCCATCGAGATCACGGGTGGGTCTCGTTTCGAAATGAAGAAATCGATTCATCCGAACGACCACGTCAACATGGGACAGAGCACCAACGATACGTTCCCGACAGCGATCCATGTCGCCGTCGCTTTGTCGATCCACAACACGCTGATTCCAGCCTTGTCTCGGTTCGCCCAGGTGCTTGCCGATAAAGCTCAACAATGGGACAAGATCATCAAGATCGGTCGTACCCATCTGGCCGACGCCACACCGCTGAGACTCGGTCAAGAATTCGGCGGATTCGCACGGCAGTTGGAATTGAGCGTCGGTCGAGCGAAACAGGCGTTGCAAGCGGTTTTGGAATTGCCCGTTGGTGGTACGGCGGTAGGAACAGGGATCAACACGCATCCCGATTTCGCTCGTCGGACCTGTGCGGCGCTGGCCGAGGAAACCGAAGTGCCATTCATCGAAGCGGTCAACCACTTCGAAGGAAATGCCCAGCGTGATGGACTGGTGGAATGCCACGGTCAATTGCGAGTCATCGCCACGACGCTGTTCAATGTTGCCAACAACATCCGCTGGCTCGGTTCGGGGCCTCGCTGTGGTTTTTATGAAGTGATGCTGCCCGATCGCCAACCCGGCAGTTCCATTATGCCTGGTAAAGTTAACCCGGTGATGTGCGAAAGCCTGATGCAAGTGGCGGCGCGAGTCATTGGCAACGATCAAACCGTCGCCTTCAGTGGTGCAACAGGCGGCCAGTTCCAGTTGAACATTATGATGCCGATCATGGGTCACGCGACGTTGGAATCGATCGCCTTGATGTCGCAAGGGACCACGGCGTTCATCGACCTGTGTGCACTCGACATGGAAGCCAACCCCGAAGCCTGCGATGCGAGCGTCGAACAAAGCCTCGCCATGGTGACCAGCCTCAATCCCTACATCGGCTATGAGAAAGCCGCAGCCCTCGCTAAAGAAGCTTTCAAGAGCGGCAAAACGATCCGACAACTTTGCCTCGATCAAAAAATCCTTCCCGAAGACCAACTCAATAAGGCCCTCGACCCCTGGACCATGACCGAACCCCATTAGTGCTCCGTCACAGCCTGTTTATCGGGTTGTCTGCCACTGCATCGGAGTCTTCGGAGACGCAGTGTCTTCGCTAATTTTCATGCCATCACAGAGCACTGCATGACCGAGGACGGTCATGCAGTGGCACCCGACTTTTTAGCGGTGACGGCGCACGAGCGTGCGCCGTGAGTCGGGCTTTTGGTGCGCGACGCGAGATGGGTTACGAATAGGGATGTCGCTTGCGCGTTGAGGCGGTCGTGCATTTGCCTGTTAGGCGGACACGATGGGGGGGTAATGTTCGATCTTGTCCCCTCACTCGATCCCCGCGAGGTCCAGCTGAGGGAACCAGGTCGGTTACCGCCTACCGGTTGGCTTGACTCGCAGGCAAAAGAACCCCTCCGAATGGATTCATGCGGGGAATTACTCTATTATCGCGGTTTGTGAGGTTCTCTTCGGGGGTTGACTTTCGTCGACCCCAAGCGCTCCGATTGACCCTTGCGCGTGGATCCGTAACGCATGGCGATTGTATTCCGCTGTGACAAGTGCGATGCTCGGTATCGAGTAAATCTCGATAAAGCAGGGTGTCGTGCGAATTGTCGGCGGTGCGGAAACAGCATCGTCGTCCCTAATCCTGTCGAGCGGGATCAGGTGCTCGATCTTCCCGCTCTACAGGATCATCGTGTCCCTTCAACTCCATTACCGCCCCCCGATCCGGCCCGTACAAAAATCATCGTCGACCATATCGAACGAAATTTGGGGCCGATCGACTATGTCTTTCACGAACTGGTTTCGGAGTACGTTCACATTGACGTTCATCGAATCCCACCGCAGAAACATCGACCGTTCTACACGCTAGTGACGAGTGGCATGTCTGAAAAACCGATGGCCGTCCCCAACGGAGCCGAGTCGTCACAATTTGCCGAGCTAATGATTTGCCTTCCTGCTCAATGGCCGTTGAAAATGGAAGACTTTCGGGACGAGCGGAATTACTGGCCAATTCGATTGCTAAAGATTCTCGCCCGATTACCGCACGAATTTGACACCTGGCTGGGGCTTAGCCATTCCGTGCCGAATGGCGAACCGCCACAGCCCTACGCCTCGAACACGAAATTCTGTTGCGCAGTGCTGGTTCCACCATTGACCTGTCCCGACCCCTTCCGAACGTTAAAAATCAACAACGAACAAACCATCCACTTTTACGCAGTACTGCCGCTCTATCAGGAAGAGGTTGACTGCAAATTGAATGAAGGAATGAGCGTCCTGATCGATCGCCTGGATGCCATTCGAGCGACGGAATTGGTATACGTGCGTCGCAAAAATTCTTGCCGTAAAAGATGGTTCGATCTCTGAGGGTGTTTCTGTATGTCGTTGGTATTAAAGAATCCGCATAGCGTGCTGGCCGCATTAAAGACTCGCCCGGGCGAGGTCGTTGATCTTCGCCTTCCGGCTGGTAAGCCATCGCCCGCCTGGGCTGAAGTTGTCGACCTGGCGAAACAGCACGAGGTGCCGATCCGGACAAATCTCGCCGAAGAGCCAAAACGCTCGATGGGTGAACCAAAAACCGAGCGAACCGGAGCTGCCCAGGCGACCGTACGCGAACGGAGCGGACTTTTAATCGAAGAGCTATTTGCAAACGCTGCCACCGATCCAGGGCTTTGGCTGGCATTGGATTGTTTGCAAGATCCACATAACGTTGGCGCCATTTTTCGTACGGCATCGTTTTTTGGGATTAAGGGGATCGTCATAACCCGCGATCGATCGGCACCTCTTACGGCGACGGTTTACGACGTGGCGGCGGGCGGACTTGAATATGTGCCCTTTGGCGAACCGACGAACCTCGCCCGCGCGATGAACGTCGCTAAGACTGCCGGGGTCTGGTTACTCGGGTCGTCTGAACACGCGGAGCAAGATGTACGAGATATTCCGCGAGATCGTTCGTGGCTCTTGATCCTGGGCAATGAAGAGACTGGCCTCCGACGATTGTCGCTCGACAAGTGCGACCAAATCTGCAAACTCACGTCACGTGGTGAAATCCCTTCGCTAAACGTATCTGTCGCGGCAGGAGTGCTGATGGCCGAATTGACTCGCTGCAATTGAATCTGAAGGCTCAGACAGGCAAATTGGCCACGTCGCCCATCGACTGACGATCATTTTCATTCGGCATGCCGAAGTTCTTAACTCCAACTCCACGCGACACAAAGTCTTCGCGTTTTGTAGGACGTCAATCCGATCGCGTTGTGGTCAATCGAGCGCATTGTGGTCGATTCCTTCGTGTTCGCTTTCTCGACCAGCAATCGTTGATCCTTGTTGACAGCGGCGTCATATAAAAATCAATAAAACGACCATATAAAATGCACTTCGGCAGAATCTGCCGCTGGTATTTTAACACTCCTTTAAACGAGGAAACCCTTGCGGCTCACGGGGTTTGTTTGCATCGCATCGATCGGATCGCGGCAAGATTTATCCCTCGAACTAACACCAATTTCGTTCCGATAGCGACGATAGAGCCTGAACTCCTTACGCGCTCGTTAAGGGGGGACTGGAAAAACCTTTTTCGATGAAGTGTCGCAATCAACGCGACTGCTGTTGCCACGCGCGATGGGTGGCAGCCGTATCTCTGCGGTCATCCGAAGACGACCACCGAGGCGACGCTGGGCAGTGAAGAATAGTACCACAAGGAGTGACAGAATGTTGGGTCTTAGGAAACTTCGGTTTGTCGACGTCGGGACAGGTTTGTCCATGATGCTCGGCACGGCGAGCATGCTGGTCGCGGGGGCACTGTCCGCCGCAGACCCACAGTGTGCAGCGCCAGGCAATTGCTGCACGCAAACGGCGCCAGCCTGCTGCGACGGCATCTTCCAGGACGCCGCCGCGCGGCTGAATGGTTACTACGCTGGCTTGTCCAGCGAAGGATGTGCGGCGCCCGCTACGCCTGCTCCTGTTTGCGCTCCCGCCGCGTCTGGCTGTGCTTCGACAGCCGGTGGTTGTGCTGCGACGGCAGGTTGCGGCAGCGGTTCGTGCTTCGACAAGCTGACATCGCTGACGTTGATGGATCTGTTCAAAGACGATTGCGGCAACAACGCACTCGCCGACAACGGCTGGAAACTGTCTGGTAACTTGGCCCAAAGCTATACAGCCAACTGGAACAATCCTTCGAATCGATTCAACGGCCCGGTGACATGGACCGACCGTTCGAATGATTACGAATTGAACCAGTTCTGGTTGACCCTCGATCGCCCAACCGACACGTCGAAAAAAGATTTCGATCTCGGTGGTCGTGTTGACCTGTTGTACGGTACCAACGCTCGCCTCACAACCGAGTCGGGCTTGGAAACACCACGACTGAATAGCAATGGTGGACTGTACGGCCTGGCGATTCCTCAGTTCTATGTGGAAGCCGCTTACAAGAAGTTGAAGCTCAAAGCCGGTCACATCATCTCGCCGATCGGTTACTTCACGGTCGACACAACCCAGAACTTCTTCAACACCATCCCTTACACCTATCAGTGGGGGGAACCCTTCACCCATACCGGTGCTTGGGCCACCTATCAATTCACCGATCAATTCGTCGTCAGCAGCGGATTGATTCGCGGTTGGGATAACTTCGATGGCCACAACGGCCACCTCGGTAACCTGACCACGTGGGGTTACACGTTCAAAGACAAGTCGAACTTGGCTCAGGTCATCGTCGCTTCTCAAGAACCGAACGCGAATCTTCAATTCACGCAACGATACTACCAATCGGTCGTGTATACGAAGCCTTTCGATGACAACTGGACCTGGGTTTCGCAGTCTGACTTTGGTACTCAGCGGAATGCCACGTATACTGGCAAAACCGCCAACTGGTACGGTTACAACAACTACCTGTACTACAAAGTCAACGACAAATGGACCTGGGGTCTCAACTTCGAATGGTGGCGTGACGAAGAAGGCTTCCGCGTTGCCGGTTTCCTCCCTGGGGCCGCTCCCAGCGGTATCACCGGAAATGCCTCAGGCGTTCCTCTCAGCCAGCTCGCCGGTGGTTACAACGGCAACTTCTGGCAGACGACGTTTGGACCTCGTTGGTACCCAACTGGCAAGCCCAACTTCTTCATCCGACCAAACCTGCGTTATGACTGGTACACGGGCAACATCGATAACGGTACTCAGGCCTTCAATGCCGGCGTCCAAAACTCCAAGCCATTCGGCGATGGAAACAAGAGCCAGCAAGGGATCCTCGCGACCGACGTTTGTATCCTGTTCTAATTCGGTTTGACGAAGATTCAGTCGATTCTACGAACCGCCCGGAGACATGTCTTCGGGCGGTTTGTCTATTCCTGAGTGGATTCAACGGAATCTGCCGGACGTTCCCACGGCGGTCTCGGGCCGATGTATTGGAAATAGTGGCATTCAATGCGGCCGTTGTACAGTTTTCGGCGCCGATCGGCTTTGCGTTTGAAGAACCGTTCAAAACCTGGATGAGACGTCAAGACGTAGATCGACCACGTTGACAGGGGAGCAAACGCATCGGCCATGTCGTCGTAGATCGCCGCCGCCGATTCGTCATCGCCGATCCGTTCTCCGTACGGCGGATTCGTGATAACCACACCGTATTCGAGCGAGGTCTTGAGTTCCAACACGTCCATTGTCTTAAATTCGATGTCGCTGCCGATCCCCGCTTCGATGGCATTCGCCTGAGCCAGACGGACAACCTTTCCGTCGATATCGCTGGCCAACAAAGACAGTTTTGGTTTGCCCAGCGCCTTGTCGCGAGCCTCTTCTCTCGCCTCTTTCCAATGTTCTCGCGTCAGTTGAGACCATTGTTCGCACAGGAAACTGCGGTTCAAACCCGGCGCACGGTTTCGACCGATCATGGCCGCTTCGATCGCAATTGTCCCCGAGCCACAAAACGGGTCGAGGAACGGTCGTTCACGGTTCCAGTAACTCAGCAATACGAGAGCGGCCGCCGTGGTTTCGCGTAGCGGAGCGACCCCCGAGGTCGCTCGATAGCCCCGTTTGTGCAGGCCCGCCCCGGATGTATCGATGGAAAGCAGCGCTTCGTCCTTGAGAATCGAAACTTCGATTTGATACTCGGTGCCCGATTCCTGGAACCAGTGCCGTTCGTAATTGCGCTTTAGACTTTCGACGATCGCCTTTTTCGTCACCGATTGAATTGTCGGCTCGTGATGCAACTGGGATCGGACCGTTTTGCCTGATACCGGGAACCGCGCATCGACGGGCAACCATTCGTGCCAGGGAAGAGCTTCGACCTGATCGAAGAGTTCTCCAAAATCGCGTGCGGGAAAACTGCCGACCTTTACCAGCACTCGATCCGCCGCGCGCAACCACAAGTTGCAACGGCAAATTGCCAATTCGTCACCGACGAAGGTCACGCGACCATCTTCAACTTTTTGTTCGGTATAACCGAGTTCGCGTAATTCGCGCGAGACCACGGCTTCCAGGCCAAAGGCCGCTGTGGCGATCAATTCCATCCGACGAGTCATAGTCGATACCACTGTAGCGAGTTTCGGAAGCGAGCGAAACCTGCCGAATACTCCGAAATACGCAATAACGTCTCGCCGGGCGGTCGACTTCAGCGTATACTAAGTGCAAGGCGAATTGGTCCAATTATTGCAGATTCCGTTCACAAGAGCAAAAATGCAAGCCAGTTTGGCAATCAGTCGATCGCTCGTTTTGCAGATTTGTGAATACGAGAATTGAGTTTTTTGAGAAATCAAAGGAAAGAGGAGTCTAACAATGAGAACCAGCAATCCTGTCCTGAGTGCCGCCACGATGGACTCGTTCCGGGGCGAATTCTTTCCTGCCAGCCAAAGTATGACGATCCAGGGAACGGCGACGAAATCGCTGATCCTGTTGGGGCTTTGTATCGGAACTGGATCATTCACATTCGGAATGACTCACAGTGGAAATCCCGCCACGGCAATGCCTTGGATGTTCGGGGGCCTGTTCGCCAGTCTGATTCTCGGACTAGCCACGAGCTTCAAACCGAATTGGGCACCAATCACCGCTCCGCTCTATGCAATGGGTGAAGGCTTGATGCTCGGTGCCATCTCGGGAATGTACGAACGAATGTACAACGGCATCATCCCGCAAGCCGCCTTGGCGACGATCGGAACGATGGCGGCCATGCTGTTTGCTTATAAATCCGGCGTCATTCGAGCGACGAACGGGTTCGTCATGGGCGTTGCCGCCGCTACCGGTGGAATCGCGTTAATGTACTTCATCGCCATGATCTGCGGAATGTTCGGCGTCCAACTGCCATTCTTGCATCAGCCATCGTTGTTGGGAATTGGAATCAGCGTCGTGATCGTGATTGTCGCAGCACTCAATCTGATCATCGATTTCAACTCGATCCAACAGGCGGCTGAACACGGGGCGCCAAAGTACTTCGAATGGTATTCGGCCTTCGCTCTGATGGTGACTCTCGTTTGGCTGTACATGGAGTTGATCCGCCTGTTGGCGATGATCGCACAGTACACGTCGAGCAATCGAGACTAAAGGTCGGTTTAATGTGACTTACGTAGGGCGGGACAAGTCTTCGAAGTCCCACCATCTCGACGTTTCCGATCGAATTCCCAATCCATTACCGGACGAATTCGATACTCGCTGGCAAGCTACGAAAAAGCCCAGACATCGGTCTGGGCTTTTTCTTTTCACAATGAGAAACAGCGCGGAAATCAATCTCTACCCAAACACGAGCCTACGCGACCTTTTTCTTCGGAGGATGGAAGAACAACAGCAATAAGATCGCTGCGACGAGCCCTGCTCCGGCTGGGTAAAGCAGCAGTGTCCGGTAGTCCCTGACTCCGTCTGCGGAAATGTAATTCTTTTCAATCGCCGGCCAGAGGAACCGCGAAGTGATTGGCCCCATGCCCAAGATTAAAAAGTTGAACAGACCCTGGGCACTGGTCCTTGCGTCTTTCGGGAAAACGTCATCCACCAGGATGTACAACGTGGCGAAGAAGAACGCGTAGCAGATCCCGTGCAGAATGTTTACGGCCACCGCACAATAAGGATTGGGAACGAAGGCGAAAACACCAAACCGAACCGTATGACCGAGAATCCCCAGGATCATCGTATAGCGCCAGCCGAGGTTCTTGAGAACGTAACCCAGAAAGGCCATCGTGCCAATTTCGGCAATTTGTCCGACGCTCATCGCCGGTTGTATCCAGTTGGACGGTACACCGACCTTTTCGAGATATGTAAACGCAAAGTAGAAGAAACCGTCATGTACTGTTGAATCGATGTACGTCACGATAAACAGAACGAACAGAAACGGATGCTTGAGCAGCTTCATGGCTTCGAGCCAGGCGAGCGAATGTTCTTCGTCTTTCATTGGCTTTGGCGGCGTGTGAGGCAACGTCAGGCTGAATGCGGCGAGCAAAAGCGACGCGATTCCCGCCGTCAAAAACGCCCAGCTTTTGCCTTGGTTGAGTGCTCGTCCGGCGAGTGGAGTACCCAATGCGGCCCCTAACCAATCCACGAAACCGACCGTTCCAAACCCTGGAATTTTCGCCCAATCGGCAAGAATGAAAATAAACGGCCAACTGGCGGCAATCCAGCCGATCGTTCCCCACAAGCGGACAGGTCCGAAATCCTTCTGTGGATCGGCCATGCTGGAAAAGGCGATGGAGTTAGTCACCGATATTGTCGGAACATAAAACAGACAATGAATCGACATGCATATTAAATAGACCCAATAGTTTCCGGCAGCCTGACCTTCCGTGGAAAAAGCGTTCCATGCCATTCCTCCGAAACCTAATAGTGCCAACCCGCCCACAAAATGGCTGAAAGCCAGGAATCGTTCGGCGGCAAAATTACGATCAACGAACTGGTTTCCGAAAAACATTGCGATGATCGCCGAGATCGGAAAACCGATGTTGAGGTAAAAACACGACCATTCATCGAACCCCAAGCCACCAGCCCCGAAAAAGCCAAAACTGGGTGGAAACCAGGCACCCCAGATAAAATACTGGAGAAACATCATCACACTAAGTTTGATAAACACTGACCGCTGCATCGAGGTTTCCTTCAACATTGCCGGTAATCATCAGTAAAAACGGTTCCCAAGATCATGCCGTGACATGCCGCAGAGGGCAACGCCATGACCGATTTTTTCCGACTTGCCTCTCTGAACTCGTTTGCTCGATTGACCACGGTCATGGTGCGTCTTACTCTATATCGCATTGAAATGAATGAATTTGTTTGGGAACTGGCACTCTAAACGAGTGGATGATGAGTTCCCTGACGATGGGTCACACCCAGACGCTTCACAATGACGGCATTCCAGCACGAATCGCCGGTGGGAAGGGCGGGGGGCATCCCTTCGGATTGGTTGGATTGTGAAAGGAATTGATCGGAAGATCGCAGTTATGGAGCAGGCTCCCTCCCGTTTCGAAGATTTGGGGCTTAGTCAGGATTCGTTGTTCTCGATCAAGAGGGCAGGATTCACTGAACCAAGTCCGATTCAAGCCGCGTTTATCCCAATCGCGTTAACCGGTCGCGATTGTATTGGGCAGGCTCGTACTGGAACCGGCAAAACGGCGGCGTTTGTTCTGCCGATTCTGGAACGGATCGATCTCGAAGACCCGCGGACGCAGGCGCTGGTGCTGACGCCAACCCGCGAACTCAGTCAACAAGTGTCTGACGAAGCAGAGCGGTTAGCCTTCAAGTCAGCTGTTACGACCGCCTGCTGTGTTGGTGGACGACCGATTCGACAGCAGATTCGCCAATTGGAAGACGGCGCACAAATTGTCATTGGCACCCCTGGTCGAGTGATTGACTTAATGGGACGCCAATTACTGAAGATGCCCTTTTTGAAACTCGTCGTCCTGGACGAAGCTGATCGCATGCTGGACATAGGATTCCGGCCCGATATCGAAAAGATCTTGCGACAATGTCCTGAAAGCCGTCAGACGCTGCTCCTTTCCGCAACTTTGCCGTTGCCGGTGGAAAGACTGGCTCGTCGATACATGCGCGATCCCCAGCGGATTGATGTGTCCACGACGAACGTCTCACATGACACGATCGACCAATATTACATTACCGTCGATCATCATCGGAAATTCGGCACGCTGGTTCGGTTGCTCGTGCAGGAACGGCCGCAACAAGCGATCGTCTTCACGCGGACAAAACGCGGAGCCGAAGAGGTTCACCGACGATTCGCGGGTAAGTTACCTAAAATGGCTTTCATTCACGGCGACCTGGCGCAAAGCGCCCGCGATCGCGTGATGCGTCAATTCCGCGATGGCGAAATTCGACTATTGATCGCCACCGACGTCATGGGGCGCGGGATCGATGTCAGCGGGATCTCGCACATCATTAATTACGATATCCCCGAAGACTGTGACGACTACGTGCATCGGATTGGCCGTACGGGTCGGCTTTCTTCCACCGAAGGGCATGGTGCGGCAATTACGTTTGTTGCTCCTGACGAGGGTCAGCAGTTGACGAACGTTGAAATCAGAGTCAACCAAATGTTGAATGCCTATCCGCTGACCGGCATTGACCCTGTCGAGAAAAAACGGCAGGTAAGACACGTCGACGAACTTCCTCCACCGATCTCACGCACGCACGTTGTCGATGATGATGACTTCTGGTCAGTCGCGTAAGTAGTCATTGCTATTTTCGAAATTGCCTACAAGACGCCTCGTGATTTCCGAGTCCCGACGATTGGGGAGTGGCTTTCATCTTCGAAACTCCGCTCACTGGCGATCCGGGTTCGTACAGAGCCTCGCCCGGTTTGAGGAAGGTGATTGCACTTGTCGGCCGAGTCCTTTCCCGATCGGAAAAAACTGCCGGTCGTGTCCCGAACGAAAAACTTGAGAACTTTTTGCATCATCCGAAATGTCAACGCGGTCGATACCATTGATACACCGTTTTCTGGAGTTCAATGGGTGAATTGTCTTGGTCTGTCAGACGCTATTTCCCACCGCACGCATCTTTCGATGGCATCGACATGGCGAAGTGCTGAAGTTTGCCGTGTTGTTGCTTCTTTGCAGTGTCGTTGGCTGTTCGACGTCTCGGCCGTCAATCCAATCTTATTGGGCACATTGGGCACAAACGCCTCCCGTTCGCCGCACAACGAAATCGAGTGATTCAAATAAGACGGTGGCGAAGAAAGATTCTACGACTGAGCCTGCAATGGCCGCGAATGTGGCACTTTCCGCCGAAACACTCGAAGAATCGAAACCATCGCGTACCCCGAAGGACGACCACCGTACGAAATCACCTTCCGCCCGGTTCGAATCGCTGATGAGCGAAGCCGAATCTCGTTTCCACGAGACCGTGGCCAATTCCGAATCGAACGGAACGTCGGTGAATACCGGCGATTCGATCGCAGAAAAGGATCAGATCGAATCGTCGCGGGAACGGTTCAATGCCGCACTCTCAGATGACGTTTCATTTGCAGATTCACTGCCGCAGGGAAGTTTAACGGCGCTCGCCGAACGATTTCGGGTCGATTCGCTGCTTTTCCAGGCGAAGCAACTCATCAACAACGGTCAGCTTGAACAGGCTCGTCTCAAAGCACAATTGGCGCAAGACCTGAGTGAACGATTTCAAATCGACTACGCACCAGACGAGGACCGTCCGATCGATGTCGTGCGACGAATCCAGGGGCAGCTTGAAGCAGCGCGTCTCGAAGATAAATCGAACTCTGGTAACGGAATGGCCGACTCGCCCGTTGAATCATCACCCTCCGATAAATCCGATCTCGCGACGAAATCGCAAACAACAACTCCAGCGAAAGATCCGACAAGTTTAGCAAGAATCCGTCGGGATTGGTCGACGCTGTTCCGCCAGAAGAAAAAGCCAGGAACCCAAGATATTACTCCTGCTTCTCCATCATTAGAAGCGGAAATGCAACCACCTTTGACCAATCCGCTTCGATCCGATCGGCAAGTTCGTCGAACAACGAAATCCAACGAACCGGATGCGATCGTCATGGCGAATCGAAGCGTCTCATTGGGAAAACACGAATCGCTGACATCATCGATCTCGTTCGTCGCGGAGACCGATGAGAATGGTTCGAACGTCGCTGGCAAGACACCGAGCAACGGACTTAATACTCTCGTCGCCAATCAGCCAAATGTTGACGATATCCGCGACAACTCCATTGGCGATTTCGCTGACGAGACCAAGTCGATCAGCGAAGCGGACGATGGCAGCGAAGCGGCCACCGATTTCGACGTTGCCGACATGACGGTGCCCATGCCGAAAATGAAATCCTCATCGATTGAAAGTCAGACCGTTGAGGTGAATGAATTCATCAACGTTGATCCCGATTTCGATTGGACCGGAGTATATCTTGGCCTTGGCGTGTGTACCTTGTTGGCGATTGGATTGTGGCACCGCGGAACGCGGTAAGATTCACGTTTTTCCATGGCCAAATAACCAACCAGGCTGTCAATCAACTCCCCTCATGCAATCTCTCGTCATAAAAACAGGTCGTGGGGAAATTCGCGCCCGCCGATCACGCCGCCGGACCATCTCTGAATTCGTGTGGATTTGTGTCTCTCCAATCGGTAAAATCTAATGGGTGGTTGGCGGATTATTTTTAGGGAATGTCTTAAATGCGATTGTTTGCGGGTGCTGGCCGCCAGTTTTGTGACCAGGTCACTCGGCGTTCCTTTTTACAAATCGGTTCGCTGGCCGTCGGTGGGCTGACGCTGCCTGGGTTGTTGCAGGCCGAACAACGACAGGGATCGCGATCTTCGCATAAGGCCGTCATCATGGTTTACTTGGCGGGGGGCCTCTCGCACCAGGATTCATTTGACATCAAGACCGAAGCCCCTGCGGAAATTCGTGGCGAATTCTCGAACATCCCAACCGCGGTTCCCGGCATCGAGATTTGTGAGTTGTTGCCGAAGCTTGCAAGCGTCATGGATCGCTGCGCGGTGATTCGATCGGTTGTCGGTCAGCGGGATGAGCACACCAGTTTTCAAAACCTGACCGGTTACTCGCAGCAAGAAGTTCTTCGAAATCACTATCCGAATTTCGGGTCTGTAATTTCGAAAATTAAAGGTCCGACCGATACGGTCATGCCACCGTTCGTCGATCTTTTTCCGACGATGCAACACCGGCCCTACAACAGTACCGGAGCTGGCTACCTGGGAAATCAATTCAACCAGGTCCGTGCCGACGGCGAAGATCTTGCAAGCATGAAAGTGCGGTATATCGAGTCCGCTCAATTTGACAGTCGACAAAAACTGTTGGAAGGTCTCGATATCTTCCGGCAATCCGCGGATCGGGTTGGAACGAGCGATCTCGAAGAAAGTTATCGCCGCGCATTTGAAGTCCTCACGTCGTCACGATTGATGGAGGCGATGGATGTCAAACGCGAATCTCCTCAGATGCAGGCTCGGTATGCCCTCGGCTCGTCCAAGCATCTCGGCGACGGCGCGCCGCTGTGGAATGAACAACTGTTGATCGCGCGACGATTGATCGAAGCTGGAGTTCGAGTTGTCACGGTCGCCTATGGGTTCTGGGACACACACGGCAATAATTTTGGACACTTAAAAACGAATCTTCCCATCGTCGATGCCGGACTTTCCGCTCTGGTGGAAGATATTCACGAGCGGGGATTGGCCGACGAAGTCACGCTGTGCGTCTGGGGTGAATTCGGTCGATCGCCGAAAATCAACAAGGATGCAGGCCGCGATCACTGGGCACCCGTGCAAGCCGCGTTATTGTCAGGTGGCGGCATGAAAATGGGGCAAGTCATCGGTTCTACGGACAAGACGGGCGGCTACGCGGAAGCACGACCCGTTCACTATCGTGATATACTGGCAACGATCTATCACAATCTGGGAATTGACCTCCATCAATACGTGCGCGGCTTGAACGACCGACCATCCCCCGTTATCCACGAGGATGCTCGTCCGATCAGCGAATTGATCAGTTAATACTAGGTCAGGATTGAAACCGAAGTCGCCTCTGACCTATCGCCAG
>Ga0181528_10001066_pt1 | contig 17410 bp, 14 predicted proteins | sample PEATcosm2014_Bin_47_FD_119742 | JGI IMG/M metagenome (GOLD analysis project Ga0181528, IMG submission 119742) | Peatland microbial communities from MTU Mesocosm Facility, Houghton, MI, USA - PEATcosm2014_Bin10_10_metaG | ecosystem: Environmental > Terrestrial > Soil > Wetlands > Peat | place...
CCACGCGCCGCCGCGCCAGCTCCAAGGCCACGGCCGTCTCATCGTCGGGGCTGTATTCGGCCTCCAGCACCTCGTCGGCCAGCTCGGCGTCGATGCCGCGCCGCAGCAGCTCGCCGCGCAGCCGGAACCGGCCGTGACCGCGCAGATTGCGGCCGTCGTGGACCAACGCCTGTGCCAACGCGCGATCTCCCAGCACGCCGGCGGCTTGCAGTCGTTGCAGCAACGGATCGATGATCAACGGCGTATAGCCTCGCTCGGAGAGCTTGGCGCGCAGCTCCGCCACGGAGCGGCGACGCCGCTCCAACATGCGCAGTGCGGCTGCCTCGGCCTCGCCCGCCACGCTCACGAGGCGGCGGCCTCGGCCGCGGCGGCGGGCTCGGCGATGACCGGAATGCCGTTGGCCTCGCGGATGAGATTCTCGATGCGAATCGCCATGGCGGGATTGTCGTGCAGGTAGCGGCGCGCCGACTCGCGGCCCTGGCCGATGCGCTCGTCGCCATAGCTGAACCACGAGCCGCTCTTCTTGATGAGCCCCATGTCCACGCCCATGCTCAGCACTTCGCCGATGCGGCTCACGCCCTGACCGTAGATGATCTCGAGGGCCGCTTCGCGGAACGGCGGGGCCACCTTGTTCTTCACCACCTGCGCCACGTGCTCGTTGCCGATGATGTCGGTGCCTTCCTTGAGCTGGCTGGCGCGGCGCGTCTTGATGCGCACGCTGGCGTAGAACTTGAGGGCCCGCCCGCCCGGCGTGGTCTCCGGCGAGCCGAACATGACGCCGATCTTCTCGCGAATCTGGTTGATGAACACCATGGCCGTGTTGGAGCGGTTGAGGTTGCCCGCCAGCTTGCGCAGCGCCTGGCTCATCATGCGCGCCTGAAGGCCGACGAACTGATCGCCCATCTCGCCCTCGATCTCGGCCTTGGGCGTCAGCGCCGCCACGGAGTCGATGACGATGATGTCCACCGCGCCGCTGCGCACCAGGACATCGGCGATCTCGAGGGCCTGCTCGCCGTTCTCCGGCTGCGAGATGAGCAACTGATCGGTGCGCAGGCCGAGTTTGCCGGCGTATTGGGGGTCCAAGGAGTGCTCGGCGTCGATGATGGCGCCGACTCCGCCCAGTTTCTGCGCCTCGCAAATCATGTGCAGGGCGAGGGTGGTCTTGCCCGACGACTCGCTGCCGAACAGCTCGATGATGCGCCCGCGCGGAATCCCGCCCACACCCAGGGCGATGTCCAGGGCCAGGGAGCCGGTGGGAATGACTTCCACCTTCTGCCGCGGCTTCTCGCCCAGCAGCATCAACGCCCCTTCGCCGAATTCGCGGTCCACCTGCGCCCGCGCCGCCGCCAGCCGCTCCGCCCGCGCCTGCAACGGATCCACTGCTTGCTTGGCCATCAGCCCCATCCTTTCAAATCGTTACCGGCCGCCATGGGCACCTGGCTGGCATTATAGTCAGCGCCGCGCCGCGGTGCAAGCGTTTTTCAAACAAAAGTTCTATCGTCGGCGGAAGGACGGCTGGCGGCCGGGAATTTCGGAGCGGCGGGGAGGACTCGGGCGCGGGCGGCGAAGCAATCCCTCCCGGATAGTAGGGATGCCGGAGAATCGCGTGGCGTTCAACCTTGCGAGGAAGCGCGATTCCGCTTAGAGTAGAGGACAGGAGCGGCGGGGCAATGGCGCACGGCGGTGACGCGGGCCAGGCGGCGGTACGGCGTAGCGCCGCGCCTGTGGGCGATGTCGGGGGTGGCAGTGAGTTCGCCCAGGCCGCAGCGGCGGCTTGGCGGACCTATTATCCGGGTGGTGACGCCGCCAGCGAGGCTTTGCTGACGGCGGCGGAGGAGCGCGTCCTGGCGCGCCGCATCGTGGCCGGCGACGACGAGGCGCGGCGCCAGTTGATCGAAGCCAATCACCGCCTCGTGTTCCACGTCGTGAGCCGTTTCCGGCACACCGGCGTGCCGCTCGAGGATCTCATTCAGGAAGGCAACCTGGGCCTCATCGAAGCCGTGGATCGCTTCGATCTGGGGCGCGGCTGCCGCTTCAACACCTACGCCCTGCTCTGGATTCGGGGCGCCGTGCTGCGCGCCGCGACGCGCCTGCGGGCGGTGATGCCGGTGCCTGAGCGCCTGGCGCAGACCGCGGCGCGGCTGCGGCGCGAAGAGGAAGTGCTCACCCAAGAGCTGATGCGCGTGCCGAGCTGCGAGGAAGTGGCGGGGCGCGTCGGCCTCACCGCCGAGCAGGTGGAAGAGGCGCGGCGCGTCATGCCGCCGGCCAGCAGCCTGGAGGGCCTCGAGCCCGAGGACGGCCGCCCGCCGGAGGAATGGCTCATGCCCAGCGGCGATCCCACGGCCGAGGATCGCCTGGCCCTGGCGGAGCTGCGCGCCGAGGTCAACGAAGGTTTGACGTACCTGACGCCCAGAGAGCAGGACGTGCTGCGGCTGCGATTCGGGCTCGACACCGACGAGCCGCGCAGCCTGGCGGAAGTGGGCCGCGTGCTGCGCATCAGCCGGCAGCGGGCCAGAGAGCTGGAGCAGAGCGCCTTGCGGCGGCTGCGGCACCGGCCGATATGGCGGGATCGGCTGGCGAAGGCGGGGGACTGACGGCCTCGTCGCCTGGAGCGCCGTAGCAGGACTCCCACGCCGCGCCCGGAACCAGCGGCGGAAGCCGTGAGTCCTTACCCGCGGCTATGGGAGCCAAGCGACCGTGCCCCAAGTCCACTTCGGCCTGCTCAACTACGCCATGCTGGCTCTTTACTTCAGCGCCATGCTGGCCGTCGGGTGGTGGGCCAGCCGGCGCGTGCACAACTCGGCAGGCTACTTCGTGGCCGAGGGCCGCCTGGGCGCGGTGGTGGTGGGAATGTCGCTGCTTGGCACCTACCTCTCGGCGCTGACCATGATGGGCCTGCCTGGCAAGGCCTTTGGTCCGGACGACTTGACCTACTCCATCCAACTGCCTTTTCTGTTGATCACCGCCGTGGTCATCACCAAGTTGGTACTGCCCAGGTATCGCGCCGCCGGCAGCATCAGCGTCTACGACCTTCTGGAGAGGCGCATCCACGTCTCTTGCCGGCTGATCGCCTCGGCCTCCTTCATCTTGTTCTCCATTGCGCGCATGGGCGTCATCCTCTACCTTCCGGCGCTGGCCATGAACCAAGTCGCCGGGCTGCCGCTGCAACCGAGCATCATCGCCATGGGCGTGATCATGACGCTCTACACCGTGGCCGGCGGCATCGAGGCTGTCATCTACACGGAGGCCGCGCAGGTGCTCGTGTTCATCGCCGCTGCCGTGATAAGCCTCGGCTATGTGCTGTACCACACGTCTGGCGGGCAGTTCGCGGCCGTGGCCACCGACCCGCGGTTCCATAAATTGCGCGTGTTCGTGCCCGGCTTCAGCCTTTTCAAGGCCACGACCTTTTGGCTGGTGGCCGAGACGCTTTTTTCGACAATCCGCATCTATGGCACGCAGCAGTGCTTCACGCAGCGCTTCATGACCACTAGCTCGACGAAAAAGGCCATCCAAAGCGTCTGGATCTCCATCCTCGGCTACATCCCGCTCGCCTATCTTTTCTACTTCATGGGAACAGCGCTGTTCGTGTTTTACCAGCTCAACCCGGACGCCAATTTGCCGAAGGGCGACGCCATCTACCCCTATTTTGTGGTGACACGGCTGCCGGCAGGCATCGCCGGGTTTGTTATCGCCGGTATCTTCGCCGCCGCCATGTCGGCCGTCAGCTCGTTGATGAACGCCAACTCTACAGCCTGCGTTGAGGATTGGTACCGGCGCTTCGCACGCGCCGAGCACGACGACCGTCACTATCTGCGCGTCGCACGGTGGCTGAGTCTGTTGTGGGGCGTGCTGGCCGTGGTCATGGCCCTCGTCTTCCAGAACACGAAGTCCGTGGTGGATTTGTGGATCCAGATCATGGGTATCGCCTGCAACGGCATTCTCGGCTTCATGGCGCTGGCTTTCCTGCCGTTCAAGGTCCGTTGGCCGGCGGCCATCGCCGGATTTGCCGCCAGTTGGCTGGCCCTCGGTGTGATGCTCTACCACCACACGTCGCAGTTCACGTGGGCCGTGCTTGGCAACCTGACTTGCTTCATCGTCGCGGTGCTGCTGCATTTTTTGATGGGCGGGAGCAGCGACCGTCAGCGATGAGCCCCGGTCCACACCGCCTTGGTATACGCGATGCGCAACCCGGCCCGCTCCAGGTTGCCCTGGGCGCTGCCCAGCGGCGTGCATTGCGCCGCCACCAGCTCGCAGCCGTCTTCGGCGGCGTCGGCCAGGCGGGCTTCGATGAGGGCGCGATGGCAGCCGCGCCCGCGGAATTGCGGCACCGTGGCGGCGGCGGCGAGGTAGGCCACGGCGCCGTCCATGTACATCACCGCCACGCTCGCCGGCAGGCCTTCCACCACGCCCAGATAGAGCCGCCAGCCGGGGCAGCCGTACCAGAAACGCATCACGTCGCGCGCTGTCTCTCGGAGCGCCGCCGGGTAATCGTAGCCGGCCAGGAAGAGGTCGATGAACAGGTCCACGTCGGTGGACGTGGCGGCGCGCACGTGGATGCCGGACGGCAAGGTCGGCGCCTGCGGGCGCGGCACGCCGTAGAGGGTGGTCAGGAAGCCCGTGTGGCGCAGGCCGTAGAGGTGCAGGCGGCGGCCCAGATCGGGCGTCAGATCGCCGGGCAACAGCTCCACGCGAGCCGGCAGGTCGCGGCTGCGGAAGGCGCCCATGAGCTCCGGCAGGCGCGCCGCGCCGGCCTGATTGAGGCCCACCACGCGGTTGAAGCTGCCGACATGCGCCATGGCGGGGCAGATGAAGGCCGTGGCGCGGCCCAACGACCAGATCTCGACGCCGAAGGGATTGCCCTGCCGCGACTGGATGCCGCCCAGGCGTGACTCGGTGTAGTGCGTGTCAGCCTGCTCCAGCCGCCACGCCAGGGTGGCCGACAGCATTGGCGCCGCATCCCTTCCGCCCACGACCCAGTGTCCTTCCTCGCGCCCCGCGTGCGACGCGCCCCGCGTTTCGCCGCCGCGCGCCGATCCCTTCTTGAGCCGGTGTTGCGCCTCGCGTGTCATGCTATGCTTTCCGATTGTCCGGAGACCGTGCCGACCATGACCGAACGGGTGGCCCGTCTACGCCGCCTCAGCCTCGATACGACGCCCTCCTTGAGCGCCGAGCGCGCCGTGCTGATGACCGGCTTCTACCGCGCCGAGAGCGGCCGACACGCCACGCCCGTGCTGCGCGCCCTGGCCTTCGCCCATCTCTGCGCCCACCAGACGATCTACTTGGGCGAGGACGAGCTGATCGTGGGCGAACGCGGCCCGGCGCCCAAGGCCACGCCGACCTTTCCCGAGCTGACCTGCCACAGCCTCGAAGATCTGCGCATCCTCGACAGCCGCGAGAAGACCTCCTATCGCGTCGACGCATCGGCCATCGCGGCCTACGAGCAGACCGTCATCCCCTACTGGCGCGGCCGCTCCATGCGGGATCGCCTGTGGGCCGAGCTGCCCGCGGAATGGCACGCCGCCTATGAGGCCGGCCTCTTCACGGAGTTCATGGAGCAGCGCGCCCCGGGCCATACCGTGGCCGACGGCAAGATCTACGGCAAGGGCCTGCGCGCCTTCCAGGCCGACATCGCCGCCGCCATCGAGGCCCTCGACTGGGCCGGCGATGCCGAGGCGCTGGCCAAACGCGACGAGCTGCGCGCCATGGCGATTGCCGCCGACGCCGTCATCACCTTCGCCCGACGCCATGCCGACCTGGCGCGCCAACGAGCGCGCACGTGCGCGGATCCCGTGCGGCGCGCCGAACTGGAGCGCATCGCGGCGGTCTGCGAGCGCGTGCCGGCGGAGGCGCCGCGCGACTTCTGGGAGGCCCTCCAGATGTACTGGTGGTGCCACCTGGCGGTCATCACCGAGCTCAACGGCTGGGATTCCTTCAATCCCGGCCATCTCGACCAGCATCTGGAGCCCTTCTACGAGCAGGGCCTGGCCGACGGCAGCCTGAACAGGGAATCCGCCAAGGAGCTGCTGGAGTGTTGGTGGGTGAAGTTCAACAACCATCCCGCGCCGCCCAAGGTGGGGGTGACGGCGGCCGAGAGCGGCACCTACACCGATTTCTGCAACATCAACCTGGCCGGCCTGCGCCCCGACGGCGGCGACGCCGTGAGCGACGTCAGCTACCTGCTGCTGGAAGTCATCGACGAGATGCACCTGCTGCAGCCGGGCAACAACATCCAGCTCAGCGCCCGCACCAGCGGCCATTTCCTGGAAGCCGCGTGCGGCGTCGTGGCCAAGGGTTACGGCTTCCCCTCGCTGTTCAACGCCGACGCCGTGGTGGCCGAGATGCTGCGCCAGGGCAAGAGCCTGGCCGACGCCCGCGCCGCCGGCTGCAGCGGCTGCGTCGAGGCCGGAGCGTTCGGCAAGGAAGCCTACATCCTCACCGGCTACTTCAACCTGCCCAAGCTCCTGGAGCTGGCCCTCCACGACGGCCGCGACCCGCGCGGCGGCTTGCAGCTCGGACCGCACACCGGCGAGGCGCGCGCATTCGCCGATTTCGATCAGCTTTTCGAGGCCTGGTGCGCCCAGGTCGAGCATTTCGTGGAGCTCAAGGTGCGCGGCAGCCGGCTCATCGAGCGCCTCTACGCGCGTGACGCGCCGGCGCCGTTCCTGTCGCTGCTCATCGACGACTGCATCGCCAAGGGCCGCGACTACAACGCCGGCGGAGCGCGCTACAACACCAGCTACCTGCAGGGCGTGGGCATAGGCACCCTCACCGACGCCCTGTCCGCCCTGCGCACCCACGTCTTCGAGCGCGGCACGGTGTCCATGGAGGCGCTGCTGGCGGCGTTGGAGGCCGATTTCGCCGGCCAGGAGCCGTTGCGCCAAGCCTTGCTCAACCGCACGCCGCGCTACGGCAACGACGACGACGCGGCGGACGCGCTGATGCAGCGCTGCTTCGAGGCCTACTTCACGGCGGTGGAGGGCCGGCCCAACACGCGGGGCGGCGAGTGGCACATCGACATGCTGCCCACCACCTGCCACGTCTATTTCGGCCAGGTCCTCGGCGCCACGCCCGACGGGCGCCACGCCGGCACGCCGGTGAGCGAAGGCATCAGTCCCGTGCAGGGCGCGGATCGCCGCGGGCCCACGGCGGCCCTGCTGTCGGCGGCCAAGATGGATCACCTGCGCACCGGCGGCACACTCCTCAACCAGAAGGTCACGCCGCAATTGCTGGCGAGCCCGGAGGGCCGCGAGGCCCTGGCACGCCTGGTGCGCACCTATTTCGGGCTCAACGGCCACCATCTGCAATTCAACGTGGTGACCGTCGACACGCTGCGCGCGGCCCAGGCGCGGCCGGCCGAGCACCGCGATCTGATCGTGCGCGTGGCGGGTTACAGCGACTACTTCTGCGACCTGAGCCGCGCCCTGCAGGACGAAATCATCGCGCGCACCGAGCATCAGGCGCTGGGCTGAGCCACGGCGTCGGCGCCCTTACCGCATGGCAGATACGCGCTCAGACTGTTTCTTGACCAAAGGCAAAGGGACTCATGGCCATCGAAGAAGCATCGAACACGGCGGAACGACCCGGAGCGCGGCTCGACACCTTGGCGCGGCGCCTCCTGTGCTACCTGCTGGTGGGCCTCGTGGCGGGCCTCGGGGCGTGCGTCTTCTACTGGCTGATGAACGCCGTGGCCGCCTATTTGCTGGGCGTGTTGTGCCACTACGTGCCGGTGGAAGCCGGCGGCGAGCCGTCACCGTTCCAAGCCATGCTCCACAGCGTCACCGGCCCGACGCGCGTCTGGCTGCTGGTGCTCATGCCGGCCCTCGGCGGCGCCGTGAGCAGCTTCCTGGTCAACACCTTCGCCCCCGAGGCCGAGGGCCACGGCACGGACTCGGCCATCCTCTCCTATCACGAGTTAGGAGGGCGCATCCGGGCGCGCGTGCCCCTGATCAAGACCCTGGCCTCGGCCGTCACCATCGGCTCCGGCGGCTCGGGCGGACGCGAAGGGCCCATCGCCCAGATCGGCGCCGGCTTCGGCAGTATCCTCGGCACCGCCCTCAAGCTGCCGGTGCAAGAGCGGCGCCTGCTCATGCTGGCCGGCGTCGGCGCCGGCGTGGGGGCCATCTTCCGAGCGCCGTTGGCCGGCGCCATCTTCGCCGCCGAGGTGCTCTATCACCGCGAGGAGATCGAGCACGAGGTGCTGCTCCCGGCCACCGTGGCGGCTGTCGTGGCCTACACCGTGTTCGCGTCGGTCTATGGCCATCAACCGCTGTTCGTGACGCCCAACGTGGCCTTCACCAATCCCCTGGAGCTGCCCGGCTACGCCGTGCTGGGCGTGGTGTGCGCCGCCGGGGGGTGGTTCTACGTGCGGTTCTTCTACGGCACGCGCGACTTCTTCCACGGCCTGCCCATCCCGCGCTTCTGGCATCCGGTCATCGGCGGCCTGTTGACGGGTCTGATCGGCCTGCTCATCCCGGCCGCCCTGGCCACCAGCTACGGCAGCATCCAGAGCGCCCTCGACGGCCGGCTCGGCCTGGGCTTCCTGCTGGCATTGGCGGTGGCCAAGATCCTGGCCACGTCCTTCAGCATCGGCTCGGGCGGCTCGGGCGGCGTGTTCGGCCCGGCCATGGTGATCGGCGCAGCGTTGGGCGGCGCCACGGGCCTCGTCTTCCACCATCTCGGCCTGCTGGCCAACCCGGCCTCGATGGTCATTGTCGGCATGGCCGGCTTCTTCGCCGGCGCCGCCAACACGCCGCTCTCCACCATCATCATGGTCAGCGAGATGACCGGCAATTACGAACTCCTGGCGCCCAGCATGTTGTGCTGCACGGTGGCGGCCGTGATGTTGCGGCGCTACTCGATTTACGAGAACCAGGCCGGCACCCGCGCCGCCTCCGGCGCCCACGCCGCTCCACCGGTGCCCGACGCCCTGGCCGGCCTGACGGTGGCCCAATGCATGGACCGCGAGGCGCCCATCGTGGCCTCCGACGAGGGCCGCGAGGAGTTCCTGTCGCGCCTCGCCGAGGGCGGCCACACGCGTTACCCGGTGGTGGACTCGTCCGGCCGGATCCTGGGCCTGGTGGACACGCGCGACGTCGTGGCGCGCCTGGCGGCCCATCCGGATCGGCCGCTGAAGGCGCGCGACGTGCTGATCGCCAAGTACGCCGCGGTGGCGCCGGGATTGAGCCTGGCGGAAGCGGCGGCGCGGCTGGATGAGGATCCGCACGGCATGTTGCTGGTGGTCGAGCCGGGGGAGCGGGGCAGGTTGCTGGGGGTGCTGAGGCGACAGAATGTGGTGCGGGCGTATCACGTGGCGAGTGAGAAGGCGGGAGGCGGCGAGGTGGAACGGTTGGATTGAGTTCAGAGGACGCGCTGGAACTCGGGCCGGGCGCGCGTCAGGGAGTCGGGGGCGTCGGCCGGCCAGGGCTCGGCGGAGCGCAGCATTGTGGCCAAGTTCTCCGCCGCGTGTTTCCATTGTTCGGACGTGAAGCGCGGCCAGCCCTCCTTGGGCTTCTCCTCGTCCGCCGGCATGTCCATGAGGTAGCCGATCCAGGCTTCGATACAGTGCTTCGGGATGGCGTGCGCAATCGGTTCATCGGCACGGCGTTTCGCCTGGCCATCAGCCGAGAGCCGCTCCGCGAGTTCCTGGGCGCGCCGGTCCACCGTCAACTGATCGGCGTCGATGTGCACGAGCAATGCGCTGCTGGCATGGCGGTTGCGACACTTGCGGACCTGCGCAGCGTACGCGTTGAGAACGTACGCTGATCCGCAGCCTTTCTCGGCCGGATAGTCGGTGATGACCGTAATCCTGTTACTCCCGATATTGCGCTCGCGCAGGAGCCTGTAGAGGAACATGTGGCTCTTCTTATCTTCGCAAAGGACAACGATACTGGCGCGCCTAGTCATTTTCCCAGCCCCTCGCAATAATCTCAGCCGGCGAAAGCATGCCGGTGTCGCGAGGAGGAAATGTCTTAAGCTCGGTATGGCCGGCATCCTGCCTGTACAGCAGGGCAGATTGCTCATGCCCCCACATGTTGATGAACTCCGGGTGGTGAGAGGCGATCAGTACTTGTATGTGGCCCTCGTCGACAAACTCCTCGATCATGTGCACCAAAGGTTGCATTTCGCGCAGGGCAACAAAGTTATCTGGTTCGTCGAGGCATAGCAAGAATGGCTTTCCAGCCTTTGCTGCATGCATAACAGCGTAGATAACAATCAAAGTACGCTGACCTTCGGACAATTCACTCCACCCGAACGGGAGGCCCTTTGCATTTTCCCCACCGCATCGGACCAGCGATTGAATAATGTAACGCGCTTCCGGTTTGAACGAGTTTAGGCCGGCGAACCCGTCGATGACCTCAGCAAGGTCCGAGGCCAAAGGCTCCAACACCTGGCGGTGCGCGTCCTGAAGGCGCCGATACCACCCGGCGAAGTTGGATCCGTCCCGCTGCAGGAATTCATCGGCGCTCACCGCCTTGTCAGCCTCGGCGTATGGATTGAGTCGCAAAACGGTTGTGGCCTGTAGCCACTCTCGGAACAGACGAATTCTCGGGCAGGCGCTCGCTTTGTCATGCCATATCGCCGATTGCGACTGCCCAACCAGGAACTCCGCTCTCTGCTCCGAGCCGAGAGCCAATTTACCTCCTACAACCTGGAAGAGGGTGCCTTCGTCGTCCGCAAGCCTTTCGGTGGTGACCTGCGCGAGCCCTGGCTCTACGAGATGCTCAAGTTCCAAAGCGTAGTGCGCTACGAAGTCGCCGAGTTCGACATCCAATTGGAACGTCTGCGTGGCGCGCCCGTCCCACTTGCACAGCGTACGGCTCGGAAACAGTGCGCAGCCTGCGCTTGGCCGCCGGGCGAAGTGGGCCAAGCTGTCCAGAACATCAAACACGCTCGACTTCCCGCTGCCATTCTGCCCAATGAGCAGCTGGACGGCCTGCGGCTGGTAGTCGAAGTCCACCAAGCACCGGAAGTTGTCCACATAAAGTCGTTTGAGCATCGTCCTCCGCCTTTCACCGCCGCGGCGCCGACTCCTCCACCCCCGCCGCCGCCAGCGCCCGCCGCCCCACGTCACTGGCCGCAAAGGTGCGCCAGATCAGCCCGCTCCTCTGATTCTCGATATTGAGCAGCGCCGCCCCGACGTCAATCCCGATGGCTTCCGTGCGCACCCAGTTCCGCCGCCGATTCGCCGCGCTCACGAACCCATAGCGTCCGTAAATCGACCCGCCATAGCGAGCCAGCAGCCCGCGCAGCGTCGGCATCACGAGGTCCGGCGCCCACGGCAGCGCGCCGGCCACCGCCCATGGGCAGATGGTGCCGTCGTGGTCCGGGGCGTGGGGCGGGGCGAAGTAGGCGCGATAACCGCCGTCCGGCGTGTCGGTGGCCGACAGGCCCCAGAAGCTCTCGTCGTAGGAGCCGCGGCCCGCCGCTTCCTCCGCCAGGCAGAAGTCGTGGTTGGCGCGCACCCCGGCCTCGGCCAGGGCGGCGTAGTCGAGGCCCGCCGCGGCCGGATCGCGGCGCCCGCGCCAGTCGATGTAGGCGCCGTTGTAGTTGAACGTGAACAGCCCGGTGGCGAAGGTGTGATGGCCGTGGTAATCGCCGACATTGGCGCGACTCCAGGCCGACCAGCATCTCGCCGGCAGCGGCGCCTTCGGGCTGCCCAGGCCGAGGAGGACGATGAGCTGCGTCTCGCTGTAGTGATCCCAGCGGTACTTGATGAAACCGTGCTCCGGCGTCCAGCCGTGGCGCACCAGGTCACCGCCGTCCAGCATCCAGCTCCAATCGGCGCCCGCGAAGAGCGCCTCGGCCAGCTTCTGGCAATCGCCGCCGAAATACTGGCCGGCCGTCAGCGCGCCGTAGAAGAGCAGGGCCGAATCGACCGACGACACCTCGCACGTGCCGGCGCGGTGCGCGCTATTGCGGTCGTAGAAATGGTAGAACCAGCCGTGCTCGCGCGGCAGGCGGTCGGTGAGGCGGCGCAGCATGAGCACGGCACGCGCCGCCGCGGCGTCGCGACTGAGGTAGCCGCGTTCGGCGCCCACCACCAGGGCGCTGAGGGCGAAACCCGTGGCGGCGATGCTGGCGAGATGCACCTCGTCGGGCTCCAGCGTGCCGGCGCGGTCCTTGGTGAGGCCCGTGTCGAGGGTCGTCTCGAACCAGAAGTAGCTGAAAGCGTCGCGCTCCAGGCGATCCAGCAGGGCGTCGTCGTCCGCCGGCGGGCGCAAGGGCAGCGCGGGCTCCAGGCTCGCGGCGTGTGCCCTGGCAGAGACGAGAAGGGCGAGGACAAGGACGCGTCGCACGGCGATCTCCGCCGTCCTGTTCGCCGTGCGGTTAACGGAACCTGCGCGGCAGGAGGGCCGTGGCGGGCGGCGAAAGGCGCTCGCCGGTGGCCGCGTGGGGCGGCGTGGGAGTGTTGGCATGAAGCTCGGCTTGATCAACTCCGCCTGGGCGCAGACGGGTCGCGACACGGCGTACGGCATCCGCCAGACCGCCGAGATCGGTTTCGACACCATCGACATCTTCACGGATCCCCTCGATCTGTCCGACGAGGGCTTCCAGGAGATCCTCGGCACGACGCGGCAGGTGGGCCTGCCCATCATGAGCGTGTGCTGCGTGGCGCTGGGCATCAGCGATTTCAACCCCACCGTGCAGCATTTCCACCTCCAGCGCTGCCGGCGCTACCTCGATCTGTGCGCCGCCTTCGGCGCGAAGAACCTGCTGCTGGTGCTGGGCGAATACACCTGGCAGCAGGAGGTCATCCCGCCGGCCGAGCAATGGGCCACGGCCGTGGCGCAGGTCCAGGCGCTGGCGGAGCACGCCGCCGGGGTGGGCGTCGCCATCGCCCTGGAGCTGGAGCCCTTCAAGCTGTCGCTGGTCAACACCGTGGACACCATGCTGGCCTTCATCGGCGACGTCGGGGCGCCGGAAGTGGTGCGCGCCAACGTCGACATCTCGCACCTCTCGCTGATGGGCATCGGCGCCGAACAGGTGGCGCGGCTCAAGGGGCTCATCGAGCACGTGCACTTGAGCGACTGCGACGGCAAGGTGCACGGCGACCTGCCGCCGGGGCGCGGCGTGGTGGCCATCAAGGACTACATGCAGGCCATCGCCGACACCGGCTACGACGGCGTGGTGAGCATCGAGCTGGAGTATTCGCCCGATCCCGACAAGATCGAGGAATGGGTGCAGGAGGCTTACGAGCAGACGGCTCTCATCCTGGCGGAACTCGGCCTGCGGGAATGAGCGGATTCGGCGGCGCCGACAGGCCCGACGCCGCCGAACGCGGGTACTACATTGCTGCAGCCGGGAAGGCTCGCGCAAAGCCGTGCGCCGCCATGGCCATGGCTACAGGCGCCGTCAGCAGGCCGCCCACGCCCACGGCGTGACCCAGGTTCATGATGAGCGCGTTGACGAGCACGAATACCAACACGGGGCCGAGGTTCGCCAGCGAGTACGCCATCGACCGTTTGAGGCAGCTGATGGGGTCGTTGTCGCCGTCGGCCATGAACCAGGGCGCCCAGAAGAACAGCAGCGCCACGATCATCCCCGGCAACACGAACAGCGCGCTACCGATGACGACCATCACCACGAACAGGAACATCAGCAGGAACGATGGGCCGAACTGGCTGAAGCCGCTGAAGACATCGCCAATCTCCACCGTTCCGCCCCGCGCGGCGCGCAAGCACATGCGCGAGTAGCCGACCGTCATCGGGCCCAGGCACAAGAGGCACGTGAACCCGGATACGACCACCATCACGATGAATCCCACGACCAGCGCCACGGCGTTGGCTGTAAATGTCTCCCAACCGCGCCTGAGGCACTCTCCTATGTCCAGTGGCTGCATGACTACCTCCCTCCGCAACGGCGCCCACGGGCGCGTGGCGCCGGCCCTCGCGGGCTGCCAGGTTGTCATTATGTCGCACCGTGAGGGCGGCGTCCGGCATCTCCGCCGCGCCGCGCGCCTCAAGCCGATAAGCGACCTCCGACCAGCGCCGCCAGATTCGCCACGCTGCCCAGCAGCCGCTTCCGCTCCCACGCCACGAGATCGTCCACTTCTCCCGTGACAAACGGCGTGCGCCAGTCCTCGTCGACCTCGGTGTCGTGCCACAGGCGCAGCAGATCCAGCCAATCGCCGCTCGCCCGCGGCGGGAAGCCCTCCCACCAGGCGGGATCCAGGACGCGGATGTAGCGCTCGCCATGCCACGCCATTTCGATGTCGCGCGGCACCTCGGGCCGGTCCGCGAGCAGCGCGAAGATGGCGGCGAAGTCCACCACGCCGTCGCCGATGGCGCAATGGCCGAGGCGGTAGCCGTCGTCGGCGCGCAGCAGGCGGTAGTCCTTGAGGTGCAGGCTGACGATCCACGGCGCCACGCGCGCCGCGAAAGCCGTGGGATGCTCGGCCACCGCCAGGGCGTTGCCGCAGTCCAGGCACACGCCGACCGCCGGATGAGCCACGCTCTCGCACAGCCGCGCCAGCTCATAGGAGGTGACGTCCTGGTGGTTTTCGACCGCGATGCGCAGGCCGAGGTCGGTGGCGCGCGGTGACAGGGCGCGCAGGGCACGGACGGCCTCGTCCAGCACTTCGTCCCAGCGCTCCACGCCGAAGGCGGCGCGTTTGCCCTCCAGGATGCCGCTCAGAATGCACCGCGCCACGCGCGCCCCGAGGCGATGGGCGGTCTCCAGCTCGGCGGCGAAGGACTCGGCGCGCAGCAGCCCGCCGCCGTACACCAGCTCGAGGTTCAGCTCGGCGGCGCGGGCTCGGAGGGCCTCGGCGTCGCCGTCGCGCAACTGGTGGCCGGGCACCTCGACCCAGCGCAGGTTCAGCTCGGCGGCGAGGTCGAGGAGGGCCGGCATGGTGAGCGGATTCCGGTTGGCCAGCGGCGTGCCGCGGCCCACGAAGCCGCAGGTGTAGGCCAGGCCGTCGGCGCACAGGCCGATGCCCAGCCGTTGAGGCTCGGAAGTTGCCATGAGGCGCACCCCATCGTCGCGGCAGAGGGTACCAGACGCGAATCGGCGCGACAAGGCGCAAAGGTATCCCGCCCCATGCCGCGAACCATGGCGGCGACGGAGAGAGTGCTATGTCGAGCGGACTGAAACCGCCCGCGAACGCCTGCGTGCTGTTCAACGGCCATGACGTAAGCAACTGGACCAAGCGCGACGGCTCGCCGGCGGGCTGGCTGGTGGAGGACGGCATCCTCAAGGTGGTGCCCCGCGAGGGCGACATCATGAGCGTCGAGACCTTCCTCGACTTCTACCTGCACCTGGAGTTCCGCCTCCCCGACATGCCCGACAAGAGCGGCCAGGCCAAGGCCAACAGCGGCGTGTTCCTGGCGGGCCGCTACGAGATCCAGGTGCTGGACTCGGCGGGCTGGGCGGTGCCGGGGAAGGGCGATTGCGGCGCCCTCTACAACCAGTTCGCGCCGCTCAGCAACGCCAATCTCGCGCCGGGCGAATGGCAGACTTACGACGTGGCCTTCCGCGCCGCGCGCCTCGACGAATCGGGCAACGTGCACGACCGCGTGCGGCTGACGGTGTTCTTCAACGGCGTCTGCATCCAGAACAACATCGAGCTGCCGGGTGTCACGGGCGCGCCGCTGGATGGCCAGGAGGGCGTGGCGGGTCCGCTGCTGCTCCAGGATCACGGCGATCTGGTGCAGTATCGCAACGTCTGGATCGTGCCGCTGGCGACCAGCGCGTCGCCGGAATACGGGCCGAAGTGACTTCCTGTCTCACGCCGAGGCGCCGAGACGCAGAGAAAGCTAGAATCGGCCGTCCTCTGCGTCTCTGCGCCTCCGCGTGAGCAGGTGCGGCCTCGCCCGCGTCGAACGCTCTTCTCGTGCCAAGGGAGTCGCACCTCATGGAACGTCGCGCTTTCCTCGCCTCCGCCGTCACCACCGGCGCCGGCCTGCTGGTCTTCAACGGCGCCCTGCGCGGCGCCGGCTCGCCCAACAACAAGCTCAACATCGCCCTCATCGGCGCCTGGGGCCGTGGCCAGCAACATCACAACGAGTTGAAGGCCGAGAACGTGGTGGCCCTCGTGGACATCAACGCCCACAACATGACGGAGGCCGCCAAGGTCTTCCCGAAGGCCACCCAGTACGTCGACTGGCGCCGCTGCCTCGACGACCAGAAGGGCCTCGACGCCATCGTGTGCTGCGCGCCCGATCACAACCACGCTCACATCTCGATGTGGGCGCTCAATCGCGGCCTGCACGTCTATTGCGAAAAGCCGTTGGGCATCAGCGTCGAGGAGTCGCGCCTGTGCCGCGCCAAGTGGCTGACCAAGCGCGACAAGCTGGCCACGCAGGTCGGCACGCAGCGCCATGCCATCACCAACTTCCAGCGCGTTCAGGAGTTGGTGCGCGACGGCGCCATCGGCGAGCTGCGCGAGGTCTCGGCGTGGGGCAATCGCCAGATCCGCAAGCCCGGCTACCTGCCCGCCGCCGGGGATCCGCCGGCCTGGCTGGCCTACGACATCTGGATCGGCCCCTCGCCCATGCACCCCTACAACCCCGGCTACTTCTCCGGCGGCGTGGGCGCCAACTGCCTGCAGTGGAACCCCTATTGGGACTTCGGCACTGGCCAGGTGGGCGACATGGGCAGTCACACCATGGACCTGGCCTGGAACGCCCTGGACGCCGTCGAGGCCACCAGTGCCGCCGCCGAGGGCGAGAAGCCCAGCCCGGACACGGCCCCGGTCGCCATGCACACCACCTTCGAAATCCCGGCCAACGACTGGCGACCGGCCATCGAGCTGCACTGGTACCAGGGCGGCATGATGCCGGATTCCATCATCAAGTACATCGATCTCAAGAAGATCGACCATGGCGCCATGTTCCGGGGCAGCAAGGGCTTCCTGATCTGCGACTTCGACACGCGCGTCATCGTGCCGCGCGGGCCGGACGGCGACCTCACCTACTACAAGCCGCGCGACAAGGAGCACCTCATCCCGAAGATGCCCGGTTTCGTCGAGGAATGGACGCACGCCTGCAAGGGCGACCTGAAGACGACCTGCAACTTCGATTACTCCGGCAAGATGATGGAGACCATGAACCTCGGCTTGGTGGCCTTCCGCGCCGGCGCCAAGATCGAGTACGACGCGGCGGCCGGCAAGATCACCAACAACGCCGCCGCCAACGAGCTGCTGGCACGCAAGTATCGCGACGGATGGCCGTTGGACGGGTGAGGTGCCGTCCACCGACAACCCTGTCGTAGGGGCGCACTAGACTATAGAGGCCGCGCGGACGATCCGCGCCGGGGTGCCGACATGCGGCGTGTCGCTCTTATTCTGGGGTCGTGCCTGTGGCTGGTGTCGGTGTGCGCCGCGTCGCCTCCGGCGCCGCCGGAAGCGTTCACGGGCACTTACCAGCCGCGGCCCGGGGATCGGCCGGTGACCGCGCCGGTCTTCTACAGC
>Ga0181528_10001068_pt1 | contig 17409 bp, 14 predicted proteins | sample PEATcosm2014_Bin_47_FD_119742 | JGI IMG/M metagenome (GOLD analysis project Ga0181528, IMG submission 119742) | Peatland microbial communities from MTU Mesocosm Facility, Houghton, MI, USA - PEATcosm2014_Bin10_10_metaG | ecosystem: Environmental > Terrestrial > Soil > Wetlands > Peat | place...
CCCATTTACTACTAGCGCCCCGGCCGCTCCACCGTTTACCTGAAATTCAGTAAAGCCGTGCACGTGCGGGTGGTACCAGTAGAGTCCAGGAGGCTGAGTCGTCGGGACATGCACGTTGTATTGGAAGCCCGGCGATCCCGGCTGGATCAAAGTATTGATTACGTCGTCCTGGTGGCATACGGGTGGAACGTTCATGCCATGGAAGTGAACGTTGGTTGAATTGATGGTCGCCGCTCCCCCGTCGCCACACGGCGCCCCTGATGGAGCACCCATGTCCATCTTCATCGAGTTATCCGCTGTCAGGCCATCCACTACGTTGAGATTAATCACGTCTCCCGGATTCACTCGCAATGTCGGAGCTTCCACGACTTGCCCGGGAGCAAGGTACTTGTAGCAAAAGTGCGTGTAACCAGCGGAATCCACCGAATGTCCCAGCGTGAATTGCGCCGTCAGAGCTCCACCTTTCGAGGAAATGCTATAGGGGTCGGCCACTACCGTTCCCGTCGCCGGACGAGCGGGGCAATCCTGCGCCATAGGCTTCAGAAAAGGCAACCCGCAGACCGCAATCGCCAGCACCCACTTCGACATCCCTCGCATATCCCACTCCTTCATTCTTGTATCCCCTGTCGATATCTCCCAACGTAATCACGGCCCTAGAACGATCGAGGCGGGAAACTCTCAATCGACAGCAATCCCGGTGTATTCGGATCGGCTGTCGGTGACCCCTTAGCCTCTTGCACAGAACATTTTTGCCCAGAGACAGTTAATGGCACCGTAGCGATGCCCGATACCGTTCCGAATTCGGCCACGAACACTCCGCCGCCATTTCCGCTCTGGCTCATCGGCACGACTGCCCCTAAGTACGACCAGTTCTGCGACAGACCGGCCAGCGGTCCCGACGTGCAACCCGCGGAGAGTTTCCCGGTATACTTATCGAAGAACAGTGCACTTACCGTCGCGCCCTGTGTGTTGACCACATAAAGAATCGTTTCGTCAGGACTCAGCAGAATATTGCTCGAGCTGATGCTTGCCCTGGATTTGAACACCGTCGTCTTGGTTAGCTTGCCCGACGAGATATCCGACACTTCCACGCTGAGCGCAGTTGAGGTATCTCCAAAGATCGCGTAGTGCCCGTCTTTCGTGATGTCGATTGCATTCGCGTATGTCGCGTCTTGGGACGTGACCGTCGCGGTGGAAAGCTGTTCGTCTCCGTTCGATATGGGTGTACCGCCGGAGATCGTGAACGATGCGATCGAGCCGTCGGTGTAGCTGGTAATCAGAATGGATCCGTGGAGTGCCATGCCGTTGACGATTCCGCCGTGCAAGCCGATGACGGAAGTGTCGCCGATGAACGTCAGGCTGCATCCCGGCTGCACTGCGAAAGTCCCGATCGTATTCGAGTCGCTGAAGCTGGCATACAGGTAGTTCCCGTTCATCACCATGCCGATGCCGTTCGTCGTACCGGCATCGGTGTCCGAACCGCTGGTGATTCCGCCGACCGTCAAAGTGCTGATATCGACTCCCACGATGAAACCGTTGAGTGCCTCGGAGGCGTACACGCACTTCTGGCTGGCGCTGTTGAGAACCGCCAACCGGTTCATGCCGAAGTATCCGCCACCAATCCCGAACGTCCCCGTATGGACTTGTTGCAGAAAGACCGGCAGGCCGTTCGTCCCCACGGTGAAAAATCCAACCCCGGTCTGGAATGGAAACGCCAAATCGTCATTAGTAAGTACGTAGTGCGTTTGAGCCGGAGCTAGTCCGCTTGTAGCGAAAACCCCCGCAGCCAGAGCGATCAACCGCAAGAACCGAGATTCCAGAAACTTCTTCATGTACAAGTCCTTCTTACCGTGGCGTTCAAGTTAACCACGGCTCGCATCATCACTCAAGCGAAATTGACTGGAAGTATATGAAAAAGAAGGACTATTGCAAGTAGTTGCAGTTAAGTGTCAGTTCAAGTTCAACCTTCGCAGAAGTTTCCGGAAACCGGTGCAATAAGTCCTTTGAAGGGTGCTTTCGGAGTGCGAATTTGTGGTTCAGACAACAAGCCCCCGGCTCACACCCCCGCCGACACAATTTGTCCAGGAGCAGCGGCCGCGGCTTCCAGCCCAGTCAGTTGCCTCCGGTAGTGCACATGACGCCAGCGCGTCATCTCCACTAAAGGTTTCCACACCGGATTCACCAAGTCATGTTTGATCAGCAAATGCCAGAACCGGTTCGACCGCTTGTAGAGATAGGACATCGCGACGTAAAGAGGAACTGCCTGCCACTGTTCCGGACGCCGCCGCCAGATCGACGCGTGCGAGAAAAGGCGTTGGTAGATCCACGCGTATCCATGTTCCAGCTCCTCCGGAGTCATGTGCTTTGGCCGGAAAACGGCGTGTCCGGTGTCGTAATGACTCCAGTCGCGATGCAGGATTCTTCCTTGATGTTCCATCTGCCGAAACAGCGGCGTCGCTGGATACGGAGTGAGAATGTGAAATGTCGCGCACTCCAGCCGGTTCTCCTCGATCCACTCAGCCGTACGAACGAACACATCCTTGCGGTCGTGATCGAATCCGAGGACGAAGGATCCGTTCACCTGGATTCCGTAGTCGTGCAGCATCCGAACACGTCGCGCGTAGTCCGCAGTCTTCGGCGTCTTCTTGTTCGAGTCCGCTAGATTGTCGTCGGAGAGCGATTCGAATCCGATGAATACGCCAGTGCAGCCGGCAAGTGCCATGTTGCGGATCAGCGACGGATCATCCGTGACATCGATCGTCACCGCTGCGCTCCAGATTTTGTTGAGCGGACGCAGCGCATCGCAGAGCGAATGAAGGTAATCGCGGCGCGATCCGAGATTATTGTCGATGAAAACCGCATAGGGCTGATCGTCAGCCATGAATTCGTCGACTACCTGCTTCGGAGGCTTCATGCGATAGGGCATCCGCAGGCCATCGGTTGCGAGATAGCAAAAGCCGCATCGGTTGTGGCATCCGCGCGTGGCGATCAGGCTTGTGGTCGTCAGAAAGCTGCGGCGAGGGAGAATGGACCGTCGCGGCGGAGGATCCTCGCCGTAGTCGTTCTCATACGTTGCGACGTAGCTCGATTCGAGGCGACCCTGTTCGACGTCTCTTAGAATTCGAGGCCAGAGTTGCACTCCGTCGCCGAGCGCCAAGGTATCGGCGTGAGGCGCACACTCGTGGGGGCACGAGAGAAGGTGTAACCCACCCAGAATTACTTTCGCCCCGCGTGCTCGATACCAGTCGGCCAGTTCGAACGCCCGCCGCGCAAACGTCAAGTGCACCGTAATTCCGACGACCTGCGGCATTGGCCGAAACGGCGGCCGTCCATCCAGCAGGTTCTCGTCCCAGTATTCGACTCTCCAATGATCCGGTGTGGTCGCGGCAAAGCTGGTAAGAGCGAGGGTTGGCGTAAGCACGTGCTTCCCGAAGCTGGCATGAGCGTCCTTCGGATAAAACGGATTGATCAGGAGCGCATAACGCGGCTCGATCGCCCCGCCACGCTCAGTGGAATCTATAGAAGGCGCATTGACCATTTCCGGCGGGATCCACCGTTTACGGATTTTGGTGAGAAAGGGTTCGGCGGTGTCGATCATTGATGTACTTTATAGTACAAAGTACTTCGTGTCAACGGCAACCAGAAGACAAGGGCGTAAGGAAAAAAGGGCACGAAGTCTCACGAAGAATAGGTTGCGAGTCATTCCTTCGTGGGACTTCGTGCCCTTCGTGGTTCGAGCTTTTGGCTGGCTAGTTGCCGATCGTCAGCACGACGCGGAATCGCGAGCGCCCACTGATCATCTGATCGTAGGCTTCGGCCGCTTTCTCCAATGGATAGCGCTCGATCATCGGCCGCACTCCGCTGAATGCACTGAACTCCAACGTATCTTGTGAATCGCGGGCGTGTCCCGAGGCCCATCCATGGACCGACTTGCTTCCGCCGATGAGTTGAAGAGGAGTCACCGTGAGCGACTCCATTCCCGCGCCTACGACCATCAACGTGCCTCTTGGTCCCAGACCGTCCACCAATGCCGACATGGATTTGGAATCCGGGGCCGTTGCCAGAATCACCTTCGCTCCTCCCATCTTCTGCAATGTTTCGGAGGGCGAGCCCGCGCTGGTATCGATGTAAGCGTGCGCGCCCAGTTTCTTAGCTAAGGGCTGCTTGTCGCCGCCGCGTCCGATCGCGACGGTGTGAAATCCCATCTGGCGCGCATATTGAATTCCCAGATGGCCCAGCCCGCCGATTCCTTGCACGGCAACCAGTTCTCCAGCATTCGCACCCGAATGGCGCAGGGCGTTGAAGACGGTAATCCCTGCACAGAGCAATGGAGCAGCTTCATCCGCGGGCAGATCTTCAGGTATCAACGCGACCGCTTCGGACGGAACGATTACATATTCAGCATAGCCACCGTCAAAGCTGATCGCAGTGATCTTCTCGAACTTGCAGTTCACGAAGTCTCCCCGCCGGCAAGGATCACATTCAAAACAGTGGCCGCCGTGCCAACCGACACCAACTCGTTGTCCGGTCTTCCACAAAGTCACATCAGGGCCGACCTTATCAACGCGTCCGGCGATCTCGTGTCCCGGCACGCGCGGGTACTGGATACCCGGCCAGTACCCCTCTTTTACAAGCGCATCGCTGTGGCAGATGCCGCACGCTTCGACTCTGATGCGCACTTGCTCGCGACCCGGCTCAGGAATGGGGCGCTCGACAACTTCAAAATTTCCACCAGGCTTGCTGATCTGTACGGCCTTCATAAAGAACCTCGCTCGGATGAGTTATGAGTTTCGGAAAAGGATTCTTGCGGTGTGTTCACAGGCAATAGATCAGTATGCACGTCTTCGAGATGCAAGAAATAAGGATCGCGGAGAAAAACGAGGTCGGATGACAGCGCTAATCGGCTTTAGCTCAGCTTGTTGATCGCTTGCTCAATCCTTTGCAGAGTCGTCTCTTTTCCCAGCACCTCGAGCGTCTCAAACAGCGGCGGGGCATTCTTGCGCCCGCACACTGCAACTCGGATCGGCTGAAACATCTGTCCAGCTTTCACGCCGAGTTCTTGTGCGGCGGTGCGCAGCGCCCGATCCAGCGGATCGTGTTTAAACTCGACATCCGGCAGAACGGCTTGAGCCTTTTGCAGAACCTTCAGCGCGAGGGCGGCGTCTCCCTTCTGCGGGACGAGTTCTGCGGGATCATATGCAGGCAGTTGATCGACGAAGAAGAAATCCGCCGCCGTCAGCACGTCGCGCAGCAACTTAATTCGCTCCCGAATCAAGGGCGTGATCCGCAGCATTCTTTCGGGCGTGATCGCGAATCCCGCTTCGTGCACGATCGGAAGAAGGCACTGGCTCAGGTTTTCGATCGCCAATCCTCGAATGTGTTCCGCGTTCAGCCATACTGCCTTGGGATCAAAAGTTTCTTCCGGAGTTGCAGCGGGCTCCTTGAAGTTCACTACGGCATTCGCGCGGTTGATGCCTTCCAGTGAAAACGCGTCGATCAGTTCCTGACGGCTCATCTGTTCGCGATCGTTCTTTGGCGACCAACCCAGCAGGCAAAGAAAATTGATAAATGCTTCGGGAAGAAATCCTGCATCGCGATACGTCGTAACGCTCACGACCGGGCCGTGGCGGCGCTTCGAAAGCTTGGTGCCATCCGGCGCGACCAGCAGCGGCAGGTGGGCGAACTGCGGAGGCACAGCACCCGCGGCCTCAAAGATCAGCACATGCTTGAACGTATTCGAAAGATGGTCCTGACCACGGATGATGTGGCTGATGCGCAAGTCGGCGTCATCGGCGCACGAGGCCAGATGATACGTGGGCATGCCGTCCGAGCGAAGCAGCGCGAAATCTTCAATGTCCGCTCCCGCTTTTACCTGTTCGCCGTACACCGCGTCAGTGAATCTCACGACCTGACCGGCTTCGCGAGGCACACGGAAGCGCAGTGCGAAAGGCTCTCCGGATGCCGCGCGGCGATCGCTCTCGTCGCGAGACAACTCACGCATCCCAGGATTAAAGAGCCAGGTTCCCTGCGCACCTGACTTCTCGCTATCACCGGTATGGGCGGGCGTGAAATCGCGATATGCAAGCCCCTTCTGAAAGATCGCTTCAGCGGTCTGCCGGTGTAATGCGCCTCGTTTCGACTGCTTGTACTCCTCGTCCCAACTGAGGCCCAACCATTTCAAACCTTCGAAGATCGAGTTCACTGACGCGTCGGTATTGCGTTCCACGTCGGTATCGTCGAGGCGCAAAATCATCGCCCCGTTGTTCCTCCGCGCATAGAGCCAATTGAAGATAAACGTGCGGGCGCTTCCCACGTGAAGGAAGCCTGTGGGGGATGGCGCAAAGCGCACGCGCGGCTTGCTGCTCGACGAGGCATTAAAGGTATTGGACATAGGTCGAACCGGACTTTCGATGGTACGGAGTGTTAACTACATCGTCAAGCTGGGGAGCCATATCGATTTTGCATGCAACCCTCTCATTCGAAAACAAATCGAAGCCGGACTGTACTTAAATCTTATTGTGTTTCGAGGTGCGGTATGAAACCATTAAAGCACTGTTTCCCCCCGAAACTGAGCCGGCAAGTCAGGCCAGAGGTGTCTTCACAGACCCTATGAACAGCGTCGTTATCACGTCCGTCCTCATTCCCGGGTTCGTTTCGGGTCTGATGTTTCTCGTCTTCACCTATCTCTACGAACAGAGCCGGCAGCAATATTTTCGCGCGTGGCAATTTGCCTGGGCGGCTTACTCTCTGCACTACATTTTTGATTACTTCCCGTCGTCGTCGGTCGCTTTCTTCGTCAGCGAATTGTTTTTGGTCGCGATGGCTTTGTGCATTTTTGTCTCGACGCGCATGATGCGCGGGCCGTCTCAATTCCGTTGGTACGACGCGTCGGTGGGAGCCATCGGGGTAATCCTTGCACTGCTCACGTTGCGTGGGCACATCGTGAATGGGGCGTTTCATCCCGATGCGCAGCCTGCGATTCGCCTCGGTCTGGGCTTGGCGATCATTCTTCTGTATTGTTCGGCAGTCTTTCTCCTCAACGGTCACCGGCGTGGTTCAGTCGGGTTCCAGGTACTGGCCATTGCGCTCGCGCTTTGGGGTGTGCTGATGGGCGTTGGTCAGTTGCAGAATCCACTGGTCGACATGTTCGGGAACGCGAGCCGCCTGTTTGGACCGGTGCCGCAGATGCTGCTAGGCATCGCCATGGTCATGGTGCTGTTCGAAAACCAGCGCAATGCGGTACAGGAAAATACGCTGGCGCTCTCAACCCTGGGAGTAGATGCGCGGCGTCTTCTTTTTGCCGAAGACCTGAAGCCGAGCATGCAGGCCGCGCTCGAGCGTTTGCGCGGCGCGCTGAACATGGATTGCGCCGCGATCGTGATCAGCGAACGGTGGCGCGGTCTTTTGCCCTCTGTGCAACAAGGATTTTCCGAGGGCTTTCTGTCTTCGCTGGAGCGTAGCGGCGCGGGCGATTACATCTGCGACCTTGCCTATCGCCGAAGCGGCATTTTGACCGCTCAAAACGTCGCCGAGATGGCGGAGCCCCTGCCTGTGGGTGCGGTCGGCACTTTCGCCGAATTTAAGCGGATCATGGCCGAGGCGCACATCCGTCATCTGACCGCTGTCAATCTTCAAACCCGCGAACACAATTTCGGCGTTGTTCTCTTTCCTCACGCGGAGCGCCGCGCGTTTGGATCATCAGGACCTCACTTGATGATTGGCCTGACGCTGCAGCTTGGACTCACACTCGAGAACTACGTTGTCAGCCATGACGCGCATCGGCGTACGCAGGAATATGAATTGCTGACCGAGATCGGGAAGGCAATCAGTTCGCGCCTCGATCAGGATGAAATTTTGCGTACGATTCAAACTGAGCTGGGGCAGATTTTTGATACGAGCCATTTCTATATCGCATTCCAGGAATCGGAAGAGATTCGTTTTGAGCTGGAAGTGCGGGACAACCGCGTTCTTCCCAAGCGTACGCGCGAGATCCGTAATGCCTTCACCGAGTACGTGATTCGTACCGGCGAACCTTTGCTCATTCGCTCTGACCTTGAATCAGCGCGGCAGCGTTTGGGCATCTCGCATGTCCCGAAGCGGCCCGCCAAGTGCCTGATTGCCGCACCCATCTTGATGGAGAACCGAGCCTGCGGAATCATGGTCGCGATGAATCCCGACCGGGAATTCGTCTTTGAGCAGCGGGATCTTGACGTCCTGGTTACGGCAGCAGGACAGGTTTCGGTTGCGGTGGAGAATGCGCGCCTGTTTGCTGCGGAACAGCGCCGCTCCCGTCAACTGGCATTTCTGAACAACGTCTCACGGACCGCGATTTCCAGCGACGATCCCGTGCACATGCTGGGACAGATCGCAAGCGAGATCCAGAAGAATTTCAGCTTCGACCACATCGGAATCGGCCTGCTCGACTACGGAACGAAGGAAGTGGAGATCAAGGCCGAGGCCGGCGCGACCGCGCATGCAACGGGCAAGCGCATTCCTCTCGGAGTCGGCATTCTTGGGCGCGTCGCGCGGACAGGCGAGCGCGCCTTGGTGCACAACGCGTTGCCGGGAAATCTCACGGGTATCCTGACGGACTCCCGCGCCGTGCTTTGCATTCCCATCACTTATGGCGAGTCACTGCTGGGCGTTCTCAACATTGAGAGCCGTAACGAAAACGCGTTTTCGCCGCAGGATGTTTTAATTCTCAACACGCTGGCGGATCTCTTGGCCACCGCCCTGCACAACGCGTTCGTCTTCCAGAAACTTCAGCAGCAGTCGATCACCGACGGACTCACGGGAATCAAGACGCGCCGGTTCTTCTGGGAAGCTTTGTCGGCGGAGTGGAAGCGCGCTTCGCGCTCCGGACGTCCTTTCTCGGTAGTGCTGATCGACCTCGACAAATTCAAACATGTAAACGATTCGATGGGCCACTTCGAGGGCGATCTGGTGTTGGCTCGGGTTGGCCGGTTGCTCGAACAAAAGTCACGGCAATCGAACGTGGTGGCGCGCTACGGCGGCGATGAGTTCATCGTGCTGATGCCCGAAACCGGTGCGGAGCAGGCGCAGGTGTTGGCTGAACGCTTGCGCCAGTGGCTCGCTACCGATCCTATGCTGAGTGAGCACAGCATCACCGGGAGCTTTGGCGTGGCGAGTTTTCCTATGCACGGTTTTTCGATCGAAGACATCATTCGTGTCGCCGATGCCGGCATGTATGTTTCGAAGCGCTCCGGCGGAAATTCGGTTTCGACCGCGCAGGAATTTGTCGAAGGCCAGGACTTTGCCCGCCAGCGGCAGCAGATTTCCGCCTACATCGAAGGCTTCCTGCAGCGCGAGCGCAACGGCCCGGAGCAAGTCGAAGAACTAACCGCTACTCTGTACAAGTTGTGCGGCGGTGACGAAGCCTGTAACGCTCCTCTCCTGAAAGAAGCCATCGAGTCGCTCAGCCGCGCGGCCGAATCCCGAGAGCTACAGGGCTCCGGCCACGGGGATCTCGTGGCGCGCTATAGCGAAGTCATGGCGCGTTCGCTGGGCCTGTCTCCGGAGCAGACCGCAGACCTCGTTTATGCCGCTCGCATCCACGATGTCGGGAAAATTTTTGTTCCGGAGTACATCTTGAATAAGTCCGGGCCTTTGGGTGAGGACGAATTTTTCCAGCTCCGCATGCATGCGCACGTTGGCGCGGAAATCGTTGGAGTGGTACCTCATTCCGGGATGATGCGCGAAGCAATTGAGCATCACCATCAGCGCTTCGATGGTTCCGGCTATCCCGACGGGTTGCGAGGAGAAGAGATTCCGCTGTGGGCGCGGATCATCGGCTTGGCAGACGCATATGCCAACATGGTGACAGAGCAATCGTTCTCGGCGGCGCGCACCCCTGAGCAGGCGCTCGACGAGCTCGCCAAAATGAGTGGAACCCGCTTCGACGGAATGCTGGTGCGGATTCTGCTGTGCGGGTTAAAGTCGGAGCGGACATCGTCGAGCTCAGGGATGTGACTGAGTGTCGCGGATTTCAAATCTGGAACGCGCCACTCTCCGGCAACAACTATGCTCCGCGCAGTCGGATGCGATAGCCTAGTCTGCTTATGTCCGTCCCTCTATCTCTCTCCGGTAAAGTAGCTCTCATCTCTGGCGGATCGCGTGGAATCGGCGCGGCCACTGTACGCATGTTCACTGCGGCCGGTGCGAAGGTTGCGTTCAGCTATCGCAATGCACGTTCGCAGGCCAAAGCATTGGCCGAAGAATGCGGTGAAGGCATTTGCCACCCGATCGCCGGCGATCTGAACAACCCGGAATCCGCCCGCGCCTTAGTCGCAGAAGCAGTCAAGCATTTCGGACGGATCGACATTCTCGTGGCGAATCATGGAGTCTGGCCCGTCGCGGATGTGCCTATCGAGCGAATGCCCGACCAGCAATGGCGTTCCACATTGTCGATTAATCTCGACGGCGTCTTCGGACTAGTCAAACACACGGTCGCGCAGATGAAATCTCAGACCCGTGTGCATGGTCCTGCAGGACACATCGTCCTCATCAGTTCGACCAGCGGGCAGCGCGGCGAGGCATTTCACTGCGATTACTCCGCCACCAAGGGAGCGATCATCAGCATGGTCAAGAGCCTGTCCTCCGAGTTGGCGTCCGATGGAATTTATGTGAACTGCGTCGCTCCAGGCTGGGTTGACACTGACATGAGTGCCGAAGCGCTTGCCGATCCGAAGAGCGGGGAAGAAATTCGCAACACGATCCCCTTGGGGCGTGTCGGTAAGCCGGAGGAGATTGCCGCTCCAGTATTGTTCTTGTGTACCGAGCATGCTGGTTTCATCACCGGAGAAATCTTCAATGTGAATGGCGGCGCGGTTCTCGTCGGCTAATTCAAGCGGAAAATGGCCGAAAAATGCCCTTTCCTGGCTTGCATTCCGAGCTTTTCGTGCATCCAAGCAGAAAGAGGAGCCTCATCGCTGCGGGCAGAAATCCCACGAAAAACGCTACAATTCTGATTGCGCGCGCTCACTCCCTTAGATGGAATGAAAGAGTTTCTCCCCAGCTTGGTTTTGGTGTGTTTGGCCTGCCCCTTGGTCTGGGGACAGCCTCAAACTGCCGTGCCTCCAACATCGCCGCAAGCTTCGACTCCGGCAGCTAAATCTGCGCTTCCAACGACTGCCGACAAAACTCCGATCGACAAAGAGGCCCTCCAGAATGCGGCTCGAGCTAAGGAAATCATCGAACAGGGAATTCAGGCCCTTGGCGGACAAATGTACCTGACCATTCGCGACCGTGAGGGCCAGGGGCGCGGCTACGGGTTTCATTCCGGGCGGCCCACCGGGAGCGGCGGCCTGTTCTGGAGCTTTACCGAATTTCCGGATAAGGAACGAGTCGAACTCACCAAGGAGCGCGATATCGCCGAGCTCTACATCGGAAACAAGGGATACGAGATCACCTATAAAGGTCCTCATCCGATCGAACCAAAGGATCTCGAGGACTACCTGCGCCGCCGCCGCTTCTCGCTCGATACGTTGCTGCGAACCTGGGTGAACGATCCAAGCGTTGTGCTGCTATTCGAAGGCAATGCGATCGCGGCACAGCATCCGGCGTTTCGTGTGACATTGATCAATGCTCAAAATGAGAGCGTCACACTCTACTTCGATGTGGACACGCATCTCCCGGTGAAGAAGAGCTTTGAGTGGCGTGATCCGGTCGACCGCCAGAAGAATCTCGAAGAAGAAGTCTATGAGAATTACAGGTCAGTCTCGGGCATCATGGCGCCGTACAACGTGACTCGCTACTTCAATGGCGACATGGCCAATCAGCGCTTCCTCAACTCGGTGACGATTAACCAGGGACTCGATCAATCTATGTTCGATCCCAACTCTGGGTACAACCCTAACAAGCCCGCCAAGCCGGATAAATCCAGCAAACGATAGCGTCCAACATCGACCCGTTTCCTTTCTGGATTCGATGTCTCTTCCTGTGTCGTCCATCGAAACAGACCTAACTGCAATGTTTACAAATGTTTACGCTTCTGCTAGGCTCGACGACTTCGCCACGAACTGTGGCTTTTTTACCACAGACAGTTTTCTGGACGGGGCAGTACGCTATCTGTACTCTTCGAACGAACATCGGTCTCTTTCTGACTTACGAGCAGACAATTCGCTCGGCGGTGGAGTGCAGCGGAGTTGGCTTGCACAGCGGCGCACCTGTCTCGATGCGCATGCTACCCGCACCATCGGGCACGGGGATCGTCTTCCGGCGCACCGATCTCGATGGCTTCGAGATCGAGGCGGTCAGTCGCAACGTCGCCCGCGTCAGCTACGCGACGAGCCTGATGAAGAAGGGCGTGCTCATCTCCACGACCGAGCATGTGCTCTCGGCGATCATCGGCGTCGGCATTGATAACGCCATCATCGAGCTCGACAACCTCGAACTGCCGATTCTCGATGGTAGCGCCAAGCCTTTTGTCGAGATGATTCAGAAGGCCGGCATCCGCAAGCAACGGCGGGCGCGCAAATATCTTAGGATTCGCCGGGAACTCGAGGTCCGCGAGGGGAATAAATTCATCGCCGTATATCCCTCCGACACTTACTCGGTCTCCTATTCGATCAACTTTCCGCATCCGCTCATCGGGAAAGAAACGTTCCAGGTGGAACTGACCAACGGCAGTTATCTGCGGCATGTGGCTGGCGCTCGTACTTTTGGATCGCGAGAAGATGAGCAGGCCATGCGCAATATGGGATTGATCCGCGGAGCGTCGCGGGAGAACTGCATTGTTCTGACGCGCGACGGAATCGAAAATGGACCGCTCCGCTTCGCCGACGAATTTGTTCGCCACAAAGTCCTCGACCTCGTTGGTGACTTGGCGCTGCTGGGCAAGCAAATGCTGGGCAAGGTGGTGGCTGACCGCGCCGGACACGCCATGCATACCGCCCTGGTATCGCGCATCTTGCGCGACAAGACGCTTTGGGAGGAAGTTACTTCCGAGGAAGCCAGGGACTCCACGACTTCCTATAGTTCTCAAGCCAGTGCCGGGTCGGCACTGTAAGAGCGCTTCGAAACTCCGACAGAAAACTGACTTGGGTCTTGGCAGAACGGGCTGCCGATCAGTCCGCCGGTTCGCAAGGAGGCTCGGCAGGGTCGTCTACCTCTTGTGGTTGCTCTCGCAGCAGTCGTTCCAGCTCGGCCCGAGTCTGATCGATCACCGCTGCGGCGAACTTACGAGCGGATTCCTGCCGCTCCGTCGAAAGCTCTTTGACACGCATATTGAGAAGCGGAACGTCGTTTTCGAACCACTGCAGCGTTCGCTGCATCTTGGCGATGCGAAAATCATTGGTAGCCATTGAATAAGCTTGCCATGCCGCAAGAGACGCGCAAGTTCAAAGGAAGGTACCCGGAGGCGTTCACTAGGACGGGTTAGCCGACAAGAGTCAGTGCTTGGTTCCGTGCTCGGCTGCCAGACGTTCTTTCGCGCCGGGGAATTCCTGCTCCATCCGGTCGTCGAGCCACTTTTCGAGTTGCGCTTGGGAGCTCGCGGGGACATTGTGGAAGCGAAAGCCAGCAAGGCCCTTCATATCGCTCCACGCGACCTCCGCCTCCAGTTCCATTCGAATGTTGGAGTCCGGCAATGCAAACTGCAGGTGCGGCGCTGCGCCTTTGGGCAACGCGTCACGCAACATCAGCGCGATACCGCCCTCACTGATATTTGTGCTGGTGGCAACGAACGTTTTCCCTTCCAGCACGACTTTTACCTGCATCTTAACGGGCTGGCGGAAATACCTGCGGCGTTCTTTCAGCATGAAATTCAGCGCGGCATGAAAACAACGGGAAGCATTCAGTGCGCTGATCGGCTTTTGCAGCACGAAATTCGCGCCCATGCCGAACGCATCCTGTGTGGTGGTTCTCTTGCCGTTGAGCACAGCAAAGGCCACCGAATTTCGGTTGCTCGGCGTGCTTCTGAGACCCTGAAGCAGCGCCAGGCCGCCCTTGAGGTCGTCGCAATCGACGATGACCGCGTCGAATTTGTCGGAGATCAGAATATCGGAGCCCGCCCGCGCTTCCTGGCAGATCTCCACATCGATCGACATTTTCTCGAGCGTAGGGCGCAGCACGCGCACCAGATCCGGATCTTCACTCAGCAGCAGCGACTCCAACGTCATAGGGAGATTGTAGGAGGGTGTTGGAGAGGCACGATAGTAACCAAGGTGATGGGCCCTTGGTTGGCGTTCTTTCGTGTATTCCGGGTCGCCTAACCTCGCCCATTGTGCGCCATGGATTCTCAGGGTAAAACTAAACGGCTATCGAATGCCCAATCTCGTCTACCTGTCGCTTGGATCGAACATCGGAGATCGCACCGCTCATCTCCGCGACGCGATCACGCATCTGGCGGAGTTGGGAAACGTGCTGGCGGTCTCTTCTTTCTATGAAACCGAGCCGGTGGAGTTCACCGATCAGGACTGGTTTCTGAACTGTGCCGTCGCCCTCGAAAACACAAACTCTCCCGCGGAACTGATGGAGGCCTTACTCGAGATCGAGCGGCAGATAGGCCGGCAGCGCATCCAGAAAAAAGGCCCGCGCACCGTCGACATCGACATCCTGCTGTTCGACGACTTGGTCGTCGCGACGCCGGAGTTAACGATTCCTCATCCCGCCATTGCCACTAGGCGTTTCGTGCTCCAGCCGCTAGCGGAAATCGCGCCCGACGTGATGCATCCGCTGCTCAAGAAAACGATCCGAGAATTGCTCGAGGAATTACCCGCGGGGCAAGCAGTTCGCCGCATCGCCAGAGAAGCCAAAGATCAACGGCTGACGACCGACGACCCTTCTTAGGGCAGAATGATGCGGCTGCCCGCTTCTTGGGGCGTGACCACTGCCGATTCTTTGCCCGGAAACTGCGCGAATAAGAATTCCACGAATGCCCGGGATTTCGGACGGCCTGACGTGCGGCCATGCGCTAGCCGCGACAGAAACACCAGCGCCTTCAGCACATCGGAATCACGAAGAGTTGAGTAGCCGGTGTGTTTCTGTTCGGCCTCGCGATACTCCTTCACCATCGTCTCGATTTCTGCAGCGGCGCGACGCTGCGAATCGCTGGTGAGCGGCTGTTCGTAGTGCAATCCGGAGTTGACGCGCCGTTCGTAAGTTGTCGCCAGCACGGACAGCGCCGAAATCAAATCCTGGTCGTGCAGGCTGCGGTCGGTGCGCGCGGCCTTTGCCAGCGCATACGTCAGCCCCATCAGCAGATGCTCTTTCTCGTACATGAACTGATCGGAGACTTCGATTTGCAGAAACAACCCGGCGGGATCAATCTGATCGGCGGAGCGAGGCTTCTCGTGTTCGCGGGCCTGCTGTAAATACGGGCACTCGCTGGGACAATCAAGCGTCACTTCGCGCTGCTCTCCGCAGCATTGCGGACAAATCCGCCCGTGAACCGCGGGACAGAAGCGCTTCTCCTTGCGGATTTCACAAATGGCGCAGCTCAACGAAAATTCTCCTCAAGCATTATGGCATCCCGCAGTCGGTCTCACCGTGAGTCCGTGAAGCCTGGGAGATCGCTTCTGTCTTTCTTCAAGTCGCGGTTCTCTCCGTGACTCTGTGTCTCCGTGGTGAAATGAGGTCCATCCATTTACCACGCTGATGCGCATGAAAAGCCCGTTCTGCCACTGCAAAGCTCGGCAACGCCTGTAAAGACGCACCCCGGCGCGTGTACAAACTATAAAACCCCCGTAAAAATGGGTGTTTTTCCACAGCCTCGCGGGTATAAGATAACCCCCGCTGGTATTAAACCGATTTTTTTAAGAGGAGGAAGTATGGCAGCAGGTCTGACCAAAACACAGCTCATCCGGCAACTCGCCGAGAAGACTGAGCTCCCCAACAAAACCGCCGCGGCGTTCCTTGAGCATCTCGCGGACACCGCAATCAAAGAAACCAAGAAGAATGGCATCTTCGTCGTCCCTGGTCTCGGCCGCCTGGTGAAGGCGCACCGCAAGGCCCGCGTCGGACGCAACCCACAGACCGGCGAACCCATCCAGATTAAGGCCAAGACCGTCGTGAAGTTCCGCGTCGCCAAAGCCGCGAAGGACGCGATCGCCCCCAAGAAGTAGTTTTTATATTTGAGATTGAGTCAAGGCCGGCGCAAGCCGGCCTTTCTTCTTGCTTGATGAAATGCTTTAGGGGTTCGGACTTTGGCGCAGCACGAAGAATTTCTCAATCAGGCACACCTTGAAACCTTGCGACTTTGATACCTTGAAACTTGTCTTATGCTCAACTGGATTGTCATCGGAATCGGCGACATCACCATCCGCCGCGTCATCCCCGCCATCCAATCGGAACCGCGCAGTGATCTCTACGGCCTGGTCACGCGCGATCCGGTGAAAGCCGCTCCTTACAACACACGTATCTTCACGACGCTGGAGCAAGCGCTCGCCGATCCTGAAGTCCACGCGGTCTACGTGGGCACCCCGGTATTCCTGCACGCGCCGCAGACGATCGAGTCGCTCCGCGCTGGCAGGCACGTGCTGTGCGAAAAGCCGATGGCGATGAACGAGGCCGAAGCTCGCTCCATGGTCAAGACTGCGGAGGAAAGCAGAAAGATCTTCGGTGTCGCGTACTATCGCCGCCATTATCCAAAGGTGCAACGCGCGAAAGAATTGATCGCTGCCGGAGCAATTGGCCAGCCCGTTTTTGCCGAACTCACAAATCACATGTGGTTCGACGGGAGCGGTCATCGCGGCTGGCTTTTCGACCCGGTCAAGTCCGGAGGCGGACCGCTCTTCGACATCGCCTCCCACCGCATCGACGTTCTGAATTACCTATTCGGCAAACCGGTCCGCGTTGCCGGTCAGCTTTCCAACGTCGTCCATCACTATGCTGTCGAGGACAATGCCACCGTGATGATCGAATACGAGAACGGTGTGCGCGGGGTCGTCGACGTCCGCTGGCATTCGAAAGTAACCCGCGACGAATGCCGCATCCGGGGCACCGACGGCGAAATGGAAATGTCGCCGCTGAATGGTCCAGAGCTAATCTGGCCCGGCGGACGAGAAACACTTCCCACGGACCCCAACGTGCACTTGCCTCTGATCGCAAACTTCGTCGATGCCGTGGAAGGAAAGGCTAGTTCGCAAGCCAGCGGCGCCAACTCTTACTGGACCGACTGGATCACCGAACAGGCGCGAAGAAGACGGTAGTTCAAACGTGGGGACAGCCGCCCTCGGCTACCCGTCCCCGTAAACCGTGATGTCTCACTTCCCGTACTCGTTCTTCACGACTTCGCCGCCCTTCATCACAAACTTCACCCGCTCAAGAGTAGTCACATCTTTCGTAGGATCTCCATCGACGGCAACAATGTCCGCCCAGGCGCCCGACTCCAGCGTTCCCACTTTGCCGGACCATCCGAGCAAGTCGGCAGCGTTCAGGGTCGCAGCTTGA
>Ga0181528_10001069_pt1 | contig 17395 bp, 12 predicted proteins | sample PEATcosm2014_Bin_47_FD_119742 | JGI IMG/M metagenome (GOLD analysis project Ga0181528, IMG submission 119742) | Peatland microbial communities from MTU Mesocosm Facility, Houghton, MI, USA - PEATcosm2014_Bin10_10_metaG | ecosystem: Environmental > Terrestrial > Soil > Wetlands > Peat | place...
CGGCGCTCAATTGGACGATATCGGACGCCGGGGCTTTCTCCAGGGCGCTCAGCAGAGTTGGCGAACTGGCGACGGGTGAATTGACGTTGGTCAGGGTTTGCAGCAGATCGGCGACGCCGGGATTGAGCGAAGAGGAAACAGAGCTCATGTAGATCTCGATCTGACATATCGGCTGTTTTGGCGATTCTTTATAGGGGAAATTGGAGAAGGACCAGCTGCCTGGCGACGCGCGCGGCTCAATTCCCGGGTTGAAACGCCAGCTCTCAGTGAGCCGCGGCGTAGGCTCCGCACTCCAGAGGTCGTGGAATTCGCCATGAGCTCGTTCACATAGACGTTATGGCCACGGATTCACGCGGATAAGAAGGACTTGGTTTTATCTGTCTGAATCTGTGTCGATCAGTGGCCAAACTTGTTTTGCGAAGCTCGGCTCAGGCTCATTCCCCGCAGTTTCCAAAACTGTGGAAAGAACTCGTTTGGGTTGACGCCGCAGAACCGCTCCCTCACGGTCGCGGCTCGGAAACGCCGTGTGCGGGTCCCGAGACACGAAAACAGGCTCAAGTCAATTCCCGAGCCCACCGAAACTCCGGGGACGACGTCAGAGTCTTACTTCGGCCAGGCTTACTTCCGCTAACACCCGGATGTTCCCTAAATTCAGCCTTACAGGATATTTTCCGTTCCGTTAGATTGAGGCGAGGCAAGATATGACACGGTTCTGTTTCCTTTCGATGGCCTTTCTCGCCGTCCAGACGATACAGGGCGCGGATCAGAGCGGTAGCGTTACGTTGCCACCGGTCCTGCGGAACTCCGAGCCCGCCGACAATGTGGTGGTGAACCTCCCCGGGCAGAAGCCGGCTGCGGCGGCGGCCATCCAGCCAGCCACCGAAGTCAGGCTCGAGCCACCACCGCCGGACCCCGACCGGCCGATTTTCCGCCGCCCGAAACGCGAATATCCGCCCGAGTTCGAGCGCGATAGCGCCGATTATTTGAACCAGCAAATCAGTATCTGGCAGCAGGTGGACGCGCAAGGGCTGCTGGGCGAACCGGTGGGCCAACGGCCAGCTCTGGCAGACGACCAAACCATTAACGGGCAGATTGTGGCGTTCAACGATCCCAGCGGGCGGTATAGGCAGTTTGAGCTGGACTTCGACGGCGATACCGGCCGGTTGCGCACGCTGTTCGTCTATCCGCACGAAATGACGTGGCAGGAATGCCGGCACACGTTCGGCGTAAATGTACGGTCCACCGAAGCGAATAAAGGACGAACGTTTTACTCGTATCTGGATCGCCGTCTGGACGTGCTGGTGGACGCTGCTGGGAAAGTCATCAGTCTCGGAATGTACTAGGACAAAATAATCCCGAAACCGCTCCTCCCTGTGCCGCGTTTAATACATAGACTCTGCGTGGTCACACGTTTTAGGGTTATAGTGTATCTAGAGGAGAATGGGATGAACCGCTGGAAGCTTCCCGTCGCCATCTTGGCTGCATTCAGTCTGTTGTCATTGGGTGCCGCAGCGCAATCAACGCAGGATAACCAAACCACCTCGAGCGCACCGGCCAAGCCAGCGGCTCCCGCCGCCGCCGCGAACCAGGCGGCGTCTGCGACCCAGCAGAACGCGACGCAAGATAATCCGGCGGCAGCGGATACCGATAAGCCGCAGACTCCGGCCGAGAAAAAGGCGGCTGAGAAGGCCGCCAAGGAAGCCGCCAAGAAGAAGGCCCAGGCGGACAAGCCGAAGAGCGACGATCAAAAAAGGAAGGATCCGGATACCATCGGCGACCGCGGCGTAGGCAATGGCGTAAATTTCTACTCCCTCGACCACGAAATCGCGCTCGGCAAACAGTTGGCGCAGGAAGTGGAACGGCAGGCGAAGGTGGTTGACGATCCTATCATCGCCGAGTATGTGAACCGTGTGGGCCAGAACCTGGTTCGCAACTCCGATGCCAAGGTGCCATTCACCATCAAGGTACTGGACACCGAAGAAGTGAACGCCTTCGCCTTGCCGGGCGGGTTTTTCTTTGTGAATTCGGGTTTGATTTTGAAAGCTGAGTCGGAAGCCGAATTGGCCGGTGTGATGGCCCACGAAATCGCTCACGTTGCCTGCCGGCACGGTACGAGGCAGGCGACCAAGGGCGATATCGCGCAGATCGCCACCATTCCTCTGATTTTCATGGGTGGCTGGACCGGATACGCCATCCGGCAGGGCATGGGACTGGCGATTCCTATGGGTTTCCTGGCTTTCTCCCGCGGGATGGAAGCGGAAGCGGACTATTTCGGCTTGCAGTACATGTACAAGGCGGGATATGATCCTACGGCGTTCGTGGACTTCTTCGAAAAGATCGAAACGCTGGAAAAGAAGAAGCCGGGCAGCGTGGCCAAGGTTTTCTCCACCCACCCGATGACGGACGACCGCATCAAGAAGTCGCAGGATGAGATCCAGACGATTCTGGCGCCGAAGCCCGAGTACGTGGTCAACACTTCGGAATTCAACGACGTGCGGAATCGCCTGTCGATGCTGCACAATCGGCGGAAGATCACCAACGACGATCCCAATCGACCCAGACTGCGCCGCGCGCCGGGCACCGGCACGGGACCGGTGGACGATGGCAACGGAACCCAGACGACCGATCCCGATGAACGTCCCACGCTGAAACGCCGCGATGGCGGTTCGGGTGGGGGCAACGGCGGCAACGGCAACTAGTACGAAATTGCACGGCGACGGTCGCTCTTTGGGCTCCGGTTCTCCCACGCTCGCGCCCCCCGCAACGCCGCGAGACTGAGAATTAGTTTCTAGCGTTTACTGAATCAAGCCCAATTTCTTTAGGCTGGCAGCCGGTTCCGGCTGGTCGAATTTCGTAAGCGAAGCGGTGCGTCGGCCATTCAGCAGCGCCACTCCATACGGATAGGCCGTGTACCCGAAAGTCCTCTTGAGCAGATCGGCGTCGCTAGTGACGACTGCTTTCAGCCCGGTCATCTGCAGGAAGTCGGCGGCATATTGCGGCTGCTCCACCGGAATCGCGACTACCCTGGTATTGCTCCAATGCAACTCCGCCATGCGCCTGGCTGCGTCCAGGCAGTGCATGCACTGCGGGTTGAAGAAAAACAGGAATACGCGGCCGGATTGGAGCGGGTACGGCTTACCGTCAACCGCGATCGCCGCCGGTGCGCGCGTGCCGGCACTGCGCGTAACGTCTACGCCGTAAGAAACCAGCGCGAACACCACCACGGCGCTCAAAACCATCACCGCGCTGCGCAAGCTCTCGGGTGGTTTGGACCACCATCCCGCCAAAGCCGCCAACAATAGCATGATGCCGTCGCCGATGAAGAAGCCGGGACCGACCACGCGCTTCAGCCACGGAAAGCAACTGCAATCCGCACCGCGCAGAGCATTGTAGTTGACTGCAAAGTAGAGCAGGAAGACAGCCAGGAGCAGGCCGGTGAGCACAGCTCCCCAGCGGCGGAAACGGGGAACCAGAATCAGCACCCCGGCGACCGTTTCAGCGATTCCGAATGCGATGGCGGCGAACAGACTCAGCGATTCGGGGACGCGCGCTTCCGTCATGCGCATCGCGGCCGCCGGCGCATCGGTGATTTTCCAGACCCCCGAAGTTACAAAAAGGACGGCCAGCAGAAATGCGGCGATCCAATTGATGGCCGCCTTCCAGCCCGGCAGTTCCAGCGGCGAAAGGCCCGGCTGCCGCTGTGCCATACTGTGGGTCATGGCCTTTATTGTAGCCGTTCGGATGGTCTCGATTGTGCTACTGGCCGCTTCGGCGGCGAGCGAGTTCACCAACGAAGAGCAGACGGTTCCCGCTGGCGACTGGAAGTATATCGACATTCCGCTCGATCAGAAGGCCGCCCGAATCATCGCCAGCTACGAAGTCTTGAATGGCGACGGGCATGTGCGGATGGCGCTCATGCTGCACGAAGATCTGGACCGGATGGGTTCCGACCTCCCCGGCGCCATTCTGGCCACGCCCGATGGAAAGCGCGGATTCTTTGCCGACCCGGTGAGACGCGTGGGCGATTATGTGATCGTGCTGGATAACCAGGAAGGCAGGCAGGCAGCCCGAGTGCGGCTGCGAGTCGACCTGGATTTCGGCGCCGGCCGGGAATCGGAAGTGGGAAGGCTGACGACGCGCCGGCAACTCACGGTGGTGGCCGTCAGCTGCGTGGCGTTTCTGGGGATTGTGGCATTCTCGGCCCGGCGGTTACGCAAGGCGATGAGGACTTAGTAGCCGCGGCCGGGCTGTCGCCTGTCGTACCGGCCACGGACGGTCCGGGGCCTCATCGCTCTCGTGCGTGAAGTTTCTATATCACGCTGGGGGTCTTCGCACTCCACCGGGCCCAAGGCGTGCTCGCGTTCACGCTCGAATCAGTGTCGCCTTCCTTGCGGCTTGACGCCGTCGGCCGCGATACCCCGCCTGCGTGTGCCCCTTCTCAACGCCGGTTTACCGGCCGCGATCGGCGATTTTGCGGGATCGGCTTCATGAAGCATGTCCCACGGGTCATAATTGAGGAGTCACCCACTTATGACGCTCGATCCGGCCGATTGGCCCTCCTTTCGCGCGCAGGCGCACCGGATGCTCGACGACATGCTCGATTACACCCGCGACATCCGCGAGCGTCCCGTCTGGCAACCGGCTCCCCCGGAGGTGCGCACCCGCTTCCACGCCGGCATTCCGGAGGCGCCGTCGGAACTCGCGACGGTGCACGAGGAATTTCTGCGCGACATCCTGCCCTACGCCGCCGGCAACGTCCATCCCGGGTTCATGGGGTGGGTGCATGGCGGTGGGACGCCGGTAGGGATGCTGGCGGAGATGCTGGCGGCGGGCCTGAATGCCAATCTCGGCGGCCGCGACCACGCTCCCATCGAGGTGGAACGCCAGTTGGTGCGCTGGATGGCGCGGATTTTCGGGTTTCCGGAGAGCGCGAGCGGGCTATTCGTCACCGGCACGTCGCTGGCGAACCTGATCGGGGTGCTGATCGCGCGCGATGCCGAGTTGGGGTTCGAGGTCCGCTGCGCCGGCGTCTCCGCCAGTCCCAAACGGCTCGCCGCCTACGCTTCGGTGGCGGCGCATGGCTGTATCGCCAAAGCGCTCGATATCGCCGGCATGGGCAGCGACGCGCTGCGGCCCATTGCCACGGACGCGCGGCATCGTATCTCCATCACTGCGCTGGGGGAGGCGATCGGCGAGGACCGGCGCATGGGGCGCACGCCGTTTCTGGTAGTGGGGACGGCCGGCACGGTGGATACCGGAGCGATCGACGATTTGGACGCGCTGGCTTCCCTCTGCCGGGAAGAGCGGCTGTGGTTCCATGTCGACGGGGCGTGCGGCGCGCTGGCGGTGCTCGCTCCCGAGCTGGCGCCGCGGCTCAAGGGAATCGAACGCGCCGACTCCCTGGCCTTCGATTTTCACAAGTGGGGGCAGGCGCCCTACGATGCCGGATTTATCCTGGTGCGCGATGGAGAGCTGCATCGCAATACCTTCGCTACCTCGGCGCCCTATCTGCGCAGGGAGCAGCGTGGACTGGCCGCGGGCGCACCCTGGCCTTGCGATTACGGGCCCGATCTTTCACGCGGATTTCGCGCGCTGAAAGCGTGGTTCACGCTGAAGGTCTACGGAACTGCTGCGCTGGGCGCCGCCATTGCGCGCACCTGTGAGCTGGCGCGCTACCTCGAATCGCGCATCGCCGCCACGCCCGAACTGGAACTGCTGGCGCCGGTGGAACTGAACGTGGTGTGCTTCCGCTACCGCTCGGAGGACGCGCAGCGAATCAATCCGCGGATCGCCATCGAACTGCAGGAATCGGGAGTGGCGGCGCCATCCACCACGATTCTCGAAGGGCGCCTGGCGATCCGCGCGGCCATTGTGAATCACCGCACCAGCGAGCGGGAGATCGGCCGGCTGGTGGAGAAAACCGTGGAACTCGGGCGTGCCATGGAAGCGCGGGCGGCCGCCAGCCGTGCGCGGCTGGAAAGCGCGGACGGGTCGTGGCCGCCGCAGCGCGCGCGAGAAGAAGCTCTGCGCGAGTTGGATCGCCGCCTGGCGGAAGAACCCGAAAGCGTGAGCGTGCGCTTCGAGCGTGCCGGACTGCTGGCGGAGTTGGGGCGTACGCTGGAGGCGCGAAATGCCTACATCGACGTGCTGGCGCGCGATCCCGGACATCGCCTGGCGCTGAATAATCTGGGCACGCTGCTGTATGCCACGGGATACCGCACGGCGGCGCGCACGGCCTACGCGGAGGCGGTGGCGCGCCATCCGGGCGACCCCATGGGTCACGTGAATCTCGGCAATATCCTGCAGGAGATCGGCGAACATGCCGCCGCGCGGGAGCATTTCGAGGCGGCGCTGCGGCTTGACTCAGGCCATGCCGAAGCGCATCAGGGGTTGTCGTACACGTTGGCCGAGGTGGGCGATCATGCCGGCGCCGAAGAGCACCGGCGCCGGGGATTTCAGGATCGCGCGCTGCACAGTATGCCGTACCGCGGGCAGGGTCCGCCAGTGAGTTTGCTGCTGCTGGTTTCTTCGGTGGGCGGAAATATTCCCACGCGCCATCTGCTGGACGACCGGGTGTTCCGGACGCACGTGGTATTGCCCGAGTTTTACGACCCGAACATTCCGCTGCCGCCCCACCAAATTGTTTTCAATGCGATTGGCGATGCCGATCTGGCAGCGCGGGCGCTGGCGACGGCGCAATCGCTGCTGGCGCTCACCCAGGCTCCGGTGATCAATCTGCCATCGGCGGTGATGGCCACGGGGCGCGCCGACCACGCGCGCCTGGCGCATCTGCCGGGTGTGGTGACGCCGCTCACCGCCAACCTGCCGCGCGATTTACTGGTTTCTTCCGAAGGCCCGGCCGCCGTGGCGCGCCACGGCTTCCGCTTTCCGCTGCTGGTGCGGACTCCGGGATTTCACACCGGCCGGCATTTCGTGAAGGTGGAAAGCGCGCCGGCGCTGGCTGGCGCGGTGGAACAACTGCCGGGTCAGGAAATCACCGTCATCGAATTCCTGGACGCGCGCGGCGCCGACGGGAAAGTGCGCAAATATCGCGCCATGATGATCGACGGCGAGATCTATCCACTCCATGTGGCGATCTCGAGCCAGTGGAAGATTCACTATTTCACCGCCGAGATGGCGGAACGGGCGGACCATCGGGCCGAGGATGCGGAGTTTCTGGAAAATATGCCAGGCGTGGCTGGCGAGCGCGCCATGGAGGCGTTGGCGCGGATTCAGGCGACGCTCGCCCTCGATTACGCCGGCATCGATTTCGGACTCAGTGGCGCCGGCGACGTGTTGCTATTCGAGGCGAACGCCACTATGGTGGTGAATCCGCCCGACGCCGATGAACGTTGGGCGTATCGCCGTCCGGCGGTGGAACGGATTTTCGCGGCGGTGCGAAGAATGCTGACGCGCCAGGCCTGAGGCATCCCCATTGCCCCGGAGCTTGATATATCCTAGTCAACCATGGGGACCCTGTGCCGTTCCAAACGACTCCTTGCCTGTCTGCTGACCGCCGGCGTCCTGCCGCTCCTGGCGCAGGAAGACATGCCGCCGGCCGCCGGCAGGGGTGGTGGACGAGGGCCGGCCGCGGGACGAGGAAACACGCGCGAGTTTCTCGGACTCGGACCCGCGCCCGATGCCGCCGCCGCGGCGCGCGGCGAGAAACTGTACGCGCCCAGCTGCGGATTTTGTCACGGCGATAAGGCCCGCGGCGCCGAAGGCCCCAACCTGGTCCGCTCCGAAGTGGTGCTGCACGACGAAAAAGGCGAACTCATTGGCCCCGTGGTCTCCCAGGGCCGTCCCGACAGGGGAATGCCGGCGTTCGCTCAGTTCACCAAAGACCAGCTCTACGATATCGCCGAGTTCCTTCACATGCAGGTGGAACTGGTGGCCAATCGCGGCATTTATAAGCGCCTCAACGTGGTGACCGGTGACGCCACGGCCGGCGAGGCTTACTTCAATGGCGCCGGCGGGTGCAAAAACTGCCATTCTCCGACCGGCGATCTGGCCCACATCGGTTCCCGCTACCAGCCCGAGCAGTTGCAAGGGCGCTTTATCTGGCCCGGACCGAGCGCATTCGGCGGCGGCCGAGGCCCTGCGAGCCCGCAAAAAGTGACCGTCACGCTGCCCTCCGGCGAGACTTTCACCGGTACCCTCAAACGCCAGGACGACTTCGATATTTCCATGTACGATTCGCAAGGCAATTACCACTCCTGGCAGCGCGATGCCGTGAAAGTGCAGCTGGAAGACAAACTGGCCGGGCATCGCGAGTTACTTCCCAAATATACCGATCGGGACATGCACAATCTTACGGCTTACCTGGTAACCTTGAAATGACCCGTTATTTCGCCGCTATCTCCCTGGCCGTCAGCCTGCTGACGGCGCAAAGCCTCGATCCCAAGTTACTCCTCCAGCCGCCGTCCGAGGCCTGGCCGACTTACAACGGCGATTACTCCGGCAAGCGCTTTAGTCCGCTGAGCCAGATTAATTCGAGTAACATCGAGAACCTTACGCCGGCGTGGATGTATCGCATCGCCAATGTCGGCCCGCAGCGCGGCGTGGGAAATCCCGAGATCAAATCCACGCCCCTGATGGTCAACGGCATCCTCTACTTCACCATTCCCGACCATGTGTGGGCGCTCGATGCCCGCACCGGCGCGGAGCTCTGGCATTTCGGTTGGGAAGATCATGGCGGCCACCTGGTGGGCAATCGCGGACTGGGCATGTACGGCGATTGGCTCTACTTCATGACGCCCGACTGCTGGTTGCTCTCGCTCAACGCCAAAGACGGCAAGGAGCGCTGGCGCCAGAAAGTCGCCGACGAGAAATTGCAGTACTTCTGCACCATGTCGCCGCTGGTGGTGAAGAATCACATTCTGGTGGGGGTGGGCGGCGACGCCATGGACGTTCCTGGATTCCTGGAATCGCGCGATCCCGAGACCGGCGACCTGCAATGGCGCTGGAATACCACTCCGCGCAAGGGCGAGCCGGGCGCCGAAACCTGGCCCAATTCGCAAGCCATGGAGCACGGCGGCGGCATGACCTGGATGCCCGGCACCTACGATCCCGAACTGAACCTCATCTATTGGGGAACCGGCAATCCCAATCCCGTATTCGCCGGCCAGGGCCGTCCCGGCGCCAATCTTTGGACCGCTTCCATCGTCGCCCTTAACGCCGACACCGGCAAGCTGGTCTGGTACCACCAGCCCTCGCCGCACGATACCCACGATTGGGACAACGTGGAGACGTGCATCCTCTTCGACGGCCTCTTCCACGGCCAGCCGCGCAAACTGTTGGCGCAAGCGGCGCGCAACGGCATCTTCACCCTGCTCGATCGCACCAGCGGACAGAGCCTGGTCACCAAAGGATATGTCGGCGTCAATTGGATGAAAGGCATCGACGCCAAGGGCCAGCCGATTCCTGACCCGGCCAAGGAGCCCAAGGTCGACGGCTCGCTGATAAATACTCCCGGCGGGGGCGGAACTAACTGGCCGCCTCCCAGCTTCGATCCCGAAACCGGACTCTTCTATGTGAATGCCAAGCAGGGTTACAGCGTGACTTATTTGACCGATGACGATCCCGAGCCGCAAGGTTACGGCGGGGGCGGCGGAGGCGGTATGTCGGAGCCGATTCTCGAAGCTATCGACTATCAGACCGGTAACATCGCCTGGAAGCACGTTTATCCCAGCGGCGGCTTCGGCAATGCCTTCCCCGGCATCCTGACTACCGCCGGCAAACTTCTTTTTACCGGCGACCCATCGGGCAACCTGATCGCATACCAACCCGCCGGCGGAAAGGCGCTCTGGCACCTGCACCTCAACTCCATGGTGAGCAATGGACCGTCCACATTCCTGTTGAACGGCCGACAATACCTGATCGTCGGCGCCGGCGACACCCTTTGGGCGTTCAAGCTGGCCGGGAAATGAGGCCAAGAATCTCAGGCCACCGATGAACACCGATAAGACCAAGGCATTTCAGTGGTGTTTATCGGTGGCTAAAATCGTTTTTGGCGCTTTTCCATGCACGCCCTCGGCATAGGCGAAATCCTCTGGGACCTCATCGGCGATTCCGAATATCTCGGCGGCGCCGTGCTGAATTTCTCCGTCCAATTGTCGCGACTCGGCCACCGCGTATCGTTCGTCAGCGCCGTCGGCGACGATGCGCGCGGCGGCCGCGCCTTAGCGCAGGCCCGCGATCTCGGCCTGTCCACACGATTCATCCGCACGGTTGGCGATCGCGCAACCGGTATCGTGACCGTCACCGTGGACGCCGGGGGACAGCCTTCGTACGTCATCCACCGGCCCGCGGCATACGATTTCGCCGCTCTCGAGGAGCCGGACTTCGCCGCGCTCGGCTCGCCGCCGCCCGATTGGATTGCCTTCGGCACGCTCTTCTCCATGCATCCCCACGCGCGGCAGTTGCTGCGCACCGTCATCCAGCGTTTGCCCCAAGCGCGCCGCTTCTACGACATCAATCTCCGCCGCGATTCTTACACTCCCGAGCTCGTCTCCAGCCTGTGCGAGTTCGCTAACGTAGTCAAGCTCAACGACGTGGAAGTAGGGATGGTCGGCCAAATGTTCTCGAGGCCGGAGACCACGACCGAGGCGTTCTGCCGCAGTTACGCCGCGCGATTCGGCTGGCAAGCCGTCTGCGTTACGCGCGGCAGCGAGGGCTGCGCGCTGCTGCTCGCGGGAGAATACCTCGAACTCCCGGGCTACCGCGTGAAAGTCGCCGATACCGTGGGAGCCGGGGACGCCTTCGCCGCCGCGCTCGTCCACGGAATTCACGCCGGCTGGCCGGCGCACCAGGTGGGCGATTTCGCCAATCGCCTGGGCGCGCTGGTGGCCAGCCGCCCCGGCGGCGTCCCGGCATGGACCGCAAAGGAAGTGGAGTCCTTAGCGACAAGGTCGGACCGATGAGCAAACCCTCCGAGGGTCACACCATGCCGAAATGGCCTGCAAGAACGTCGTTTTGCCGTATTATTCGGACCCGCCAGCACGATATGGCCAGGCAGTCAAGCGCCAACTCATCGAAGCGCTTGAATCCGCGAATCACCACGCGCGGTATCATGGCAGGCTCTTTACCACCAGCAATTCATTCCCTCGGTGCGTTGGTCGACTGCCCAGTCGTTTTTGAGAATGTAATCACGGCGCAACAGTTTTCCGCCCCGAAGACCTCATCCATCAGCTCGCGCACGTGGTGTAGATTTTCGCCGCTGATCTGCACAAGAATACTGCCGCTTCCGGGGCCAGTAAATCACGCGATCCGATTGTGGCACTGCGGTGTGAGTAGCAGCGGTTCACCCCAGAGGCACGGAAGATTAAGGCTCCAAGTGTCTCGCGCCTAAGCGCCGTGCGCTCAGATTTTGCTTTTGCCTTTCTTCTCCGTGCCCTGTGGCTCTGTGGTGAATATTCACTTAGTTAGGGCGGCCACGGAGGATAAAGCGCCGGGTCCCGCCAGGAGCGCTATTTCTTGCGGCTCGTCACCACTGCGCAAGGCGCGATTTTCAGGCCTTGGATTTTAGCGGACGGCGCCTCCATGGTCAGCAGAAAGGGATCCTTGGTGAAACGTGTGGGTACGCCCTCCCAATGAAACTCCTGGTTGAGCTCCGCATTTCCGGCGAGCGGCTGATCTAAGATCAGGCGGATTTCCGGACGTAGGGACTGCTGGGTATCGGGGAGCGGCACGGCGACCGTGAGTTCCTTCGGACGGCAGGCACGGTCGACGCCCACCAGGACGCCGCGCAATTGCGGTACTTGCGAATCTTTGAGCTGATCGGTGAAATATTGCTCGCCGTTGGTGTCCGCCAGCGCGCTCTTGATCTTCGTCCAGAGCGCCAACTGTGGATTGCTTTGCTCGAATTCCGCGCGCTTTTTGTCGGCGATTTGCCCGGCAGTCTCGATCTCGAAGCCCGCGGGCGGGAGCGGCGACTGGCGCACCATCTGCTTGAGGCGGTCGAGTCCCTCATCGCTGCCGTGGATCTTGAGGTACGCGCTGTCGGCGAAGCCCACCACCTTTTTGGGGTCCGACTTGGGATCGCCGAGCGTCGGGTCGATCACGGCGGCGCGCTCGAACTCGTAGATCGCCGCCGAGATCTTCTCCGGCTGCTTTTTCGACACGCAATTGAGCGCGCGAGCCAGCTCGTAAGAGAGCACCGATCTGTCGGGATATTCGTTCAGGGCTTGGGTGTAAGCGGCCTCGGCGGCGGCGCAATCGGGCGGCTGCCTGGCCATCGCCTGCGCGCCGGGCTGCATGGCGATGTAGAGAAGCGCGGCGGATGCCTGCTCCTTCATGCTGGCGCGAGCCTTCTCCCAATCGGCCGTCGACACACCTGGGATCGGTTGGTCGAAGGCCATTAGCTGGTGCGCCGCCTTCGCGCCGGTGGCCAGCGCTTCGGCCGATGGATTCGGGTCGTGCGAGATGGCGTACACCACGTTATAGAGGAAGCGGACAATGGTTGCCTGGCCGGCGGGGCCGGGAAAAACGGTGTTGAGGTCGCGCGCCAGGAGACCGGAGGCGGCGTCCATCGCCTTGGAGGGCTGATTGGTCGCGGCGTAGGCTTGCACGTAGAAAGCGCTGCGATCGTCTTTGTATTCGCTGTCGGGGAATTTTTGATTCCAGGCGTCGAGGCCGGCGAGCGCCTTGGTGAAGTTGGTAGTGTTGATGTCTTTGACGACCTCGTTGTAGGGGTCGTATTCGCCCGGCTGCAGTTTCTTCTCGGGCGCGGTCTGGGCGATGGCCATCGCGGCGAAGAGTAGTACGGACACACTTCTGGTAAACATAAATTCTCCTTGGTTGGTGTTGCGGACCGCTCCCTAACGGTCGCGGCTCGGTAAGACTTCGAACGAAATGCCGTCGATCCAGGCGTGCGCTCCGCCGAACGACATTACGCCGAAATTGATGGTCTTGGCGTCTTCGTCGATTTGCGCGGTAATCTCGGCCCAGCTCCATTCCGAAGCGCGGACCGGCCGATTGTCCATGCTGTCCGAGAAACCGACCCGGCTGTTGGTTCGCACCACCCGCAGCCACAATTGGGCGCGGTCCTCGGTATCGGGGAATCGCAGCGGACCGGCCGCGCTCGGGAAGAACTGCTCGATCTTCAGCCAGGCCCCCAAGCGCACGGTCTTGCCGCGATAGGCCTCCGCACTGAAACTCTGCATCAGGTTGCCGTTCTGCCCCGGCACATTCACCGGCGCCGTCACCACCGCGCAACCGGCGCGGCTGCGGCAACCGTCGCGCCGCAACTCGGCGACATAGCCCGCGTCCTTAGGAGGCGCCTGCACAGTCCAGGGAAATGGCGGAACCCGGCCGGGCAGTCCTTCTTCAAAATTGAGATTTCGCGGCCCAATCCAGGCCGCGAGCCGCGTACGCGCCAGAGCGAGGATGGCCGCTTGATCGCCGTATTCCGTCTCGATCCGGCGATAGCTGTTGTATGCCTCCGGCCCGCGTCCCAGTTTTTCCATGCACTCGCCCGTCTGCAACAGCGCGCGCGCCGCCACCGGACGCGAGACATCGGATTGCGACAGAATATTGCGGTACTCTTTCATTGCGCCCGCCAGGTCTCCTAATACCACTTCGCGATGGATGGCCGCTTCCAGCTGCCTTTCGATGTCCATCTCGCGCGTTTCGCTCCACGCAACGATCATCGAACCGATCGCCAGCCCCAGAATACGAAACCAGTATCGGGATAGCTCCACGGAAGTGTCAGGATTGCGTAACATTTTAGCCATCGAATCGATACCCCATGCCGCGCACGTTGCGCAAATAGCGCGGCTCCGCCGGATCGGTTTCGATTTTCCTGCGGAGATTGGCGATGTGGTTATCCACGATACGGTCGGACGTGAAAGTGTCGGGTCCCCAGGCGCCCTCGATCAGCCGTTCGCGGCTCATCAGCCGGCCGGGCGCGCGCACGAAGAGCGTGAGCAATTTGAATTCGATGGGGGTCAGCTCGACCGGGACGCCGCCGCGGCGCAGTTCGCCCCTTCGGAAATCGATCTCGACGTCGCCGAAACGGTAGCTTTCGGATTCGGCTTCCGGCGGGTTGGAGCGCCGCAGCAAGGCTTTGATGCGGGCGCGCAGTTCGCGTGTGGCGAACGGCTTGGTGACGTAATCGTCCGCGCCGAGTTCCAGGCCCAGCACCTTTTCAGCCTCCTGCGTCTTGGCGGTGAGCATCAGAATGGGCACGCGCATGCCGGCGCGCCGCAGCTCGCGGCAGATCTCGAAGCCGTCTTTGCCGGGCAGCATGACGTCGAGCAGAATGAGATCGAACCCGCCCTCGCGCGCGCGCCGCGCCGCCGCAGCGCCATCGCCGATGACTTCGACGTCATACCCTTCGAGCTTGAGATCGTCCTCCAGCCCGAGGGCGATTCCCGGCTCGTCTTCCACTACTAAGATGCGCGTCATTTCGATTCCCCAGCCGGCAGCAGGATGGTGAACGTGCTTCCTTCGCCCGGCTCACTGACCACCGAAATCTCTCCGCCATGCGCCGCCACGATATGCCGCACCATGGCCAACCCGACACCCGACCCCTTTACGTTCGCGGTGGCCGCGGCGGTTCCGCGGAAGAACTTGCGGAAGATGGCGCGGCGCTCCGACGCAGGGATGCCCATGCCGCGATCGCGCACCCGGATGGCCACATGAGAGTTCTCCGCACCCCATTGGACCCAGACCGTGGGGCAACCCGGCGAGTATTTGAGCGCGTTGTCCACCAGGTTGCGCAGCGCCACCGACAGGGCTTCGGGATCGGCATCGATGGGACAGACTTCCTGCACGCCTTCGAGCTCGATGTGGCGGCCCGACCCGGCGATTTGCGGCGCGAACTCGGAAACCACCCTTTCTACCAGGCTGGCGGCGTCCATCTCCTCGAAGCGATACTTGCGTACGCCGGCTTCCATGCGGCCGAAGTTCAACAGGGCCTCCACTAGGCGCTGCAGGCGCGTGCTCTCGCGGACCAGGGTGTCGTAATAGACCTGTCGGCGATCCTGCGCGGGAACGCGTCCTTCGGCCAGCATCTCCGATAGCTGCCGAATGGACGTGAGCGGCGAGCGAAATTCGTGCGACACGGCGGCCACGAAATCCGACTGCATGCGCGAGACTTCCAGGTCGCGGCGCACGGCGCGCGCGATGAAATACGCTCCGGCGATGAGAAACAGCACAGTCACCACGGTTACCAGCACCAGGAATCGCTTTCGCGCCACCATTCCGGCATCGGCGGCGCCCGGAGCGCCGGTGAAGGAAAGGACCCATGGAAGCTGCGTTTCGGCGACGCCACGAACCACGGCGCGGCCAGTGGAACCCTTCCGTCCGGCCACCACGCGGCCCTCGCTGTCCAAAGCCGCGCAGGCAACCTGGTTCCCCGCGAGCAGAGGTTTGAGCAGACTCTCCGGCCGGGTGAGGAGCGCCGCACGCCGCGCGGACGCGCCACGCCAAAGCAGGAAGAAGGGGCGGCCATCCACCCAGAAGGTGTTTTGTCCACGGAGACTCGAGTCTCGCCGCAAATCGCTCCACGCTTGCGCGACGGCCTCGGCCCAGGCAGCGAGTTCCGCCGGCACTGGCTGATCGATGCCGGCTAGCCGGCCGGCTTCCGGCCAATAGAACGCGAATTGGCCGCGCGTGAGTTGCCAGCGGGCGTGCAGCAAGTCCTGGCGCAAGGCCAGGGCATCTTCGGCGCGGCCGGAAAGCTCGCACAGCTCGAAACGCGCCACCAGGTCGGCCGGCGCCCCGGCCACCGCCGTACCGTTCATGGCGGCTAACTTGGTGAAAGCCTCGCGGGCCTCCGGAATCTGCCCGCTTTTGCGCAGCACGCGGGCCAGGCGCAGGAGCGCACCGGCACGAAGCGCGGCGTCCTTGCGGTCGGCGGCGCGGCGGTACCAGTCCGCGGCTTTCGCGAGATCGTTCTGCTGGAACTCGAGGATTTCGCCTTCGGAGAAGGCTGTGGCGGGTGCTTCGGGCGCCTGTGTTGGGAGCGGGCGGTAGAGGAGACGATCGGATGGAAGGGCGGAAAGATTGTCACCGTTTAAGATCAGGACCAATCCGCCATCGATTTTGGCATCTATGGGCGGCGAGACGGACCATGTGCCCACGCGTTCCCCGGTCTCGGCGAGCAGTCCGCGGGCGGTCGCGGCGATACGGTCGGCAGCCTGTTCCAGACGTTCCTGGGCGCGCTGGGAATCCACCACCTCTTCCTGATAGAGGATCCTCCAGCCGAACCATGCCAGCGAAGAAACGGAGACGAGGGTCACCAGGAAGAGGATCAGGAGCAGACTGCGCGGCGGTTTGAGCCACTCGGAAGGTGGCCTCATGTTACCGATTGTACACGCCGTCTGACTGGAAACTATACGGGAAGTGTCACGAATCGGTCATGATGACGTGAGATAAAGCTTTCAGCTTGTCCAAGCGAGCGGAGCTCGCTCATTTCTTGACCGTCCGATCGTAGGTGATGGTGGTGTCGGCGGAGAATTTGCGGTACTGGAGGAAGTCTATTTCGTTGCGATGGTGGTAGGGCGGCGCCCAAAGAATCGTCTCGGAATGCAGCGGCAGTAGATGGGCCGTGCCGCCCACGTCAATGAAGTCGTAATCGAGAGTCAGGGTGGCCTTGCGGACATCGAAACCCTCCGGGAACTGGTCGGCGAGGGCAACCAGGCGCACCACCATCTTCGTGGCGTCGTCAATGTAGACGTATCCGTGTTGGCCCACCGTCACTCGGTCCTCGCCGTGCAGACTGCTTCCGGAGGTGATCTGGTAATCCGAGTTCGCTTCCGCGATGGCGAATGTGTACACGTGGGTGGGGCGCGAGCGCAGCAGCGTCCAGTGGTCCCAATCGCGATTGGTGCGCGATTTCAGCGAGAAAATCGCCACCAGTAAGCTCCCGAATTCGTTTTCCGTGACGACGCCGCGCATCTGCTCGTACGACAAGCCGGTGGGGTGATTGTTGACCGTCATCAGCTTGTACTTTTCCCGATGGTCGAAGTAGGTGAGCTGGAGTGTCAGTGTGTCCTGCAGCTTCCAGTCGCCGTTATCTTTGGGATTGAGGTAGCGGCGGATCTCTTCACTGCAAATGAAATCCGGCAGGGATTGGGTGTAGCTGAACGCATTATCGTGGGCGGCATTCCAGATTTGCGCCTGCTCGGCAGCGGATGGCGCCGGCGGCTCGGGAATCGCCGGCTTGGCGGGGGCCGGCAGGTGGGACGAATGGTCCCGCAGCAGCAGCAACTCCTCCACGGTCTCGGGCCCGGCCCCTTCGCTCTGCAAGGTCTCGATGGTGCGATCGTCCAGGCGCTCGGAAAGATGCGCCTTGCGGACGTCTTTGGCGATGTGGCCGTCGCTGCGGGCGCGCTGCAAATCCTCGCGTACCAGCGCCACCAGATCGCTTACCGAGCCGCGCCCCTGCGCC
>Ga0181528_10001070_pt1 | contig 17387 bp, 10 predicted proteins | sample PEATcosm2014_Bin_47_FD_119742 | JGI IMG/M metagenome (GOLD analysis project Ga0181528, IMG submission 119742) | Peatland microbial communities from MTU Mesocosm Facility, Houghton, MI, USA - PEATcosm2014_Bin10_10_metaG | ecosystem: Environmental > Terrestrial > Soil > Wetlands > Peat | place...
CGCGGCGTGGTTCGTGGTGGCGGCCGCCGCGTTCGCGGACATCGCGGTGCGCGCCGACCTCGGCGGCGGGTCGCTGCCCGATTCGTTTGCGACGCATGCCGGCACGATGCGCAGCCTCACGATGGCGGCCGCGCTGTTCGGCGGACTCTCGTTGATCGGCAAGCGACGCAACTGGTTCGGGCTCGCACCGTCGGCGGTTCTCCTCGTGCTCTCGCTGAGTGCGGCCGGACACGCCGCCGACGGTGCGTGGCCCGCGGTCGGCATCACCGCCGATGCGCTCCACCTCGCCGCCGCGGCCGCCTGGATCGGCCTCATCGCCGGCAGTTTCACCCTCGTCGGCTTCAGTGTCTCGATGGGCATGAAATGGGGCGTGGCGGCGGCCTATTGGATTCTGCTGGCGCTCATCATCATCGCGGTGGCGAGGGTGCGCGCCGAGGTCGGCCTGCCCAGCATCGAGCTCTATCAGCGCGGCGCCGACGACCTATTGCGGCGCTGCGTGCCGGGCCTGCTGCGGCCCGCCGACCAGACCGTGCTGACGCTGTGGTTCTGGCTCAACCGCACGCAGCGCAACTACAACATCCAGCACCAGTTGCACGGCATGAGGCTGGCGGCGCGCAGCGGGCTGTCGCTGCGCTCCTTCACGTGGCCGCTGGCCATCGCCACCGTGGCGGGCGTCATCTGCGCCTTCTGGGCCATGATGCACGTCACCTTCGACGCCGGCTTCGAGGGCGCCAAGTTCACCGGTCCGGCGGGCTGGGCCTTCGGCTGGGATCCGTGGCAGCAGCTCGGCGTCAACCTGCAGCAGGCGCCGCGCGTGGATCACGGCTGGGTGGGCGGCTATCTGTTCGGGGCGCTGGTGACGGCGCTGCTGATGGTGGCCCGCCAGCGGCTGGTGTGGTGGCCGTTCCATCCGGCGGGCTGGGTGGTGAGCAACAGCTTCGCCCTCATGCGGCTGTGGGTGCCCATCTTCCTGACGTGGGCCATCAAGTCGCTGGTGCTGCGTTACGGCGGCCTGCGCGCCTACCGCCAGGCGCTGCCCTTCTTCATCGGCCTGGTGATCGGCGAGTTCAGTGCCGGGCTGCTGCGCACCCTGATCGATCTGGCGTGGGGCCTGCACCTGCCTTCCGGCGCCGGCATCGGCGGTCTATAGTGGAGCCAGAACGAGGAACGACCATGGCGGCCCTGACACGCATCGCGCTGTGCGGCGGCGACAAAGTGCGCGGCGTCTGCCTCAGCGCGCTCAAGACACTGCACGATTACGGCTTCAACGACGCCGTCGTCACCGCTTTGGCGCCGGCGGCCGACGACAGCGCGCTGCTGCCGCTGGGGCCCGGCGCCGAGGATCCCTTCCTGCCGCCGGCGGTCAGCCTGGAGCACCTCGGCCGGCACGGTGAGCCGCGCCTCTATGCCGACGCGGAGGCCCTGCTGGCCGATGCCCAGGCGCCGGTGGACGTCATCGTGGGCCTGCCGTGGCCGCTGACCTGCGCCGCGGCCGACGCCGGCTGGTGCGTGCTGGCCCCGCTCACTGTCGACACACCCTGGGCACTGCTGCGCCGGGCCTGTGAGGCGGACGGTCCGGGCTTGATCACGCCACTGTGGTTTGGCGGACACCGCGCCGTGGTAAATATGTCGCGGTGGGCCGTTTCGCGCGGCATGTTGGGCGCCGTGCGCACGGTCGGCGTGGGCGCCGGCGAGGAGCCGCTGGCGCGCCTGGCGGCGCTGCTGACGGTGGAAGCGGCGGTCGAGGACGTGGTGGGTGTGAGTGCCGCCGGGGCGCGCACGGCGCACGGCGCGGAGGTGCGATTCACGGAGCCCGGCGCGCCGCTCGTTTTGAGCGGCGAGGCCGGAGTACTTCGTGGTGCGTGGTTAGGAGTCGGCGGCGCCGAGAGGAGCCTGGCGGGCGTGTTCCGGGCCACGGCGAGCGCTGCCGAGCAGGAGGCGCTCTTCCCGCGCACCCTGCCGGAGACGGCGGCGTTGGGCTTGCGCTGGGGCCTGGCGGCGGTGCGCAACGGCGCCGCGACCGCTTGGCGCCGCCGCGTGGCGGCCTTGATGCGCGCCGTGGACAGCCGGCGCTGAAGCTTGGCGTATGCGTTTTCGATTGAACCCGGGCGGCGCAAGCAGCGTCCCTCCCACCAGAGCGTGGGCGGGCGGTGTGTCGTTGACCGGCGCGCCGCTGGTCGAGCCCACCGATCTGGAACTGGTGGAGCGCGTCCGCAGCGGCGATGTCGAGGCCTTCGAGGGGCTCGTGCACCGCTACCAGGGGCGGGTCTACCACCATGTCCAGCGCATGTTGGGCAACGCGGAGGACGCGGAAGACGTCACCCAGGAGGTGTTCGTCAAGGTCTACTCGACCCTGAACCAATTCCGCGGCCAGGCGTCGTTCCAGACATGGGTCTACCGCGTGACGGCCAACCTGTGTGTGGACCGTCACCGGCGCCGCCAGCGGGCGCCTCAAGTGGCGCGATCCCTGGATGCGCCGCTCGAGACCGACGATGGCGAGGTCGAGGCGGAGCTGCCGGACCGCGACGGCGAGCCGCAGCAGCTCTTGCTGGCGGTGGAGTTGCGGGCGCGAGTGCGGTCCGCCATGTTGGAGTTGAGCGACAAGCTGCGGGCCGTGATCGTGATGCACGACCTGGAGGGTTTGAGTTACGAGGAGATCGCCGCGGCGCTAGGGATTCCGCTGGGCACGGTGAAGTCCCGTCTGTTTCATGCGCGCGCGGCGCTGAAGAAGGCGCTCGAGCCGTATGTGCGGGGCACGCCGCGCGGTGAGGGCGGACGGTGGGTAGCGTGAGTGAGAGCGGGACTTGAATGATGGACGGGCAACGACTGGTCAGTGATTATCTCGACGGGCGCCTGGCGCCCCAAGAGCGGGCGAGCTTCGAGGCGCGCCTGGTGATTGACGCTGACTTGGCGCGTGAGTTGGAGGCCATGTCGGCCACGCTGGCCTTGCTGCGGGCGCTGCCCACGGAAGCGCCGCCCGCCGACATGGCGGCGCGCATCATGGCCGAGGTGCGGCTCGCCCCGGCGCCGGCGCGGCGCGGCTCGTGGGCTTTCTGGCGCGCCGGACTGCGGCTGCGCCCCCTGCTCGTCACGGCGGCGGCGGCGGCGGCGGTGTTCGGGCTCGTGCTCCTCAACCTCGGCGGCTCCGACGGGCCCAACGTGCGGCTCAGCAGCTCCGACGAGGCTTTCGTGGGGGAGTGTCTGGTGGACTACCATTTGGCGGCGTCGGATCGCTACAAGCACGGTCCGGCCACGCCCGGCCCGACGGAGCCGGCCAACAATGCGGCCCAGGAAGACTGAGGGACGGCGCGCCGCCGCGGTTCGTGGCATCGTGGCGGCGTCGGTCCTGGCCCTTGTCGCGGGCCTCTCCCTGTGCGCGCCCGCTTCTGCGGTGACGCCCGCCGAGCTGGCCAAACGCTGGGCGGCCAACGAGCACAGCGCCCAGTATCGCCTCACGGGCGCCTTCGAGACGCTCAGCGCCGATGGCTCCATGACCTCCTGCGCGGTCGAGATGCGGCGCAAGAACGGCTGGGAGTTCCTGCGCTTCGCGGAAGCCCCGCCCTACTATCAAGGCGCGCAGGTCAGCGACCAGGGCACGCACGCCGCGGTCTACGTGCCGAGTGAGGAGCGCGTCTACGACTTCGCGGAAGCGGCGCGCAACCCCCATGCCCAGCGCCTGTCGCACAACGATCGCGCCGCCCGCGAGGGCGAAGTGCGTTACCTGGGCGAGGAGAGCGTGGCGGGCCGTCCCACGTGGCGGCTGTCGTGCAGCGCGCGGCGCGGCGCCGGCAGCCTCGAAGTGTGGGTGGATCAGCAGCATCTGGTGGCCCTGCGCTGGATCCAGAAGGTGGGGGAGCGCGTCAGCGAGCAATACAGCGCCGAGCACGTCAACTTCGACCCCCGCATGGGCGACGACGAGCTGGCCGTCAGCGCGCCGGATTCGGCCACCACGGTGTCCGTCGGCCAGGGCAAACGCGCCGACGTGGTGCGCATCGGCAGCCCCAGCGACCTACGCGCCAAGACCGGCGTGCGCGCCATGATTCCGACCTGGCTGCCGGACGGCTTCCGCTTCGACACGGTGCTCCTCGCCCCGCCGGCGCAGGCCGGCCAGGTGCTGCGGCGGCGCGTCATCATGCGCTACATCAAGGGCAACGGCGTGCTGGTCCTGGCCATGGGCGCCAATCCGCCTCGGGCCGATGCCAACAGCGCCGAACCCCAAGCCCCCGGCGAGCCCACCGAGGTCAAGCCCGGCGTCTACTTCTGGGTGAAGTACAACGTGCGCCTGGCCCTCATCGGCCCGCGCGACACGTCCGGCGCGGACCTGCGCCGCTGCGCCGAATCGGTGGACTGGTACGACCGCTGACGGCCATGCGCCCGCCGGCGCCGGGCGGAGGCAGGAACCGGCCGCGCCAACCCGAATGCCGCGCCGTCCGGAGCGCCGCCCATGCCCGTCGCCCTGCTGGCCTTGGCCCTCGTCGCGGCCGAGCCCGTAGCTCAACTCGACCTGCGTCCTCTCAGCTTCGATGCCCAGCTCACCGCCTTGGCCCTCGCCGGCCTGGTCAACCGCGCCGGGCCGCGCCTTTACCTCGACACCTCGGCGGTGAACTGGCCCAACCCGGCCGCCGACGGCTACTGGCGCGACTGGTACACCGCTCACAAGGGCCTGGCCTTCGAACCGGCAGCCGCTTTCGAGACCGTCGTGAAGCGTTTCGACGGCGCCTGGCGCGGGCTGGTCATTTACGACCCGCGGCGCGACGGGTCGCGCTGGGTGGCCATGACGCTGGCCGGGCTCGATGACCTGCTGCCGGTGACCGCCGAACTGCAGGCGCAGCTTCACCTGGCCGACAAGCCCGTCGTCCACGACCTGCGGGGCCGCTTCGACACCGACCTGGCCGCGTATCATTGGGCGGCCGAGACTCTCCTGCCGCGCTGCCCGGCCGACGCCGTGTACTCGGCGGGCCGCTCCCATGACGACGTGAAGCTCGGCGGCGACCCCACCTCCACGCTGGCTGCCGACTACGGCGTGGCGCAGCGCATGTTCTTCTTCAACCTGTCCTTCAGCCCCAAGCCCACGGCCTATTACGGCACGGACGTGCCCGGTTATCCCGACCAGGTGGCGCAGCTCGACGCCATCCTGGACCGTCTGCGGCGGCCGGCGGCGGTGTGGGGCTGGTGCGAGCCGGAAGGCGATTTCGCGCACCACGTCTCGGCCCACGGGCATTTCGTGGTGTGCGGCTCGGCGCCCAATCTCAGCTTTCACCATGGCGTCCCGGCGGAGCCGAAGGCGCTGCGGCAGAAGCGCCACGCCGCTCCCGTGGCGGACAAGCTGGAGGAGAAGACTTACGTCACGGTGCTGACCAACGAGGGCGACACGCCCAAGGCGCTGATTTCCGAGTACCTGCGCGGCTGGTCGGAGCCCGAGCGCGGCCAGGTGGCCGTGAACTGGCTGGTGAATCCCTACCTGCTGTCGCTCTTCCCGGCCGCCGCCGAGCACTACTACGACACGGCCACCGACGCCGACTACTTCGAGTGCGCCGTCTCCGGCGCGGGCTACACGCTGCTCTCAGCGCTGCCCGGTACGGAGACGTTCGGGGCCTGGACGCGGCGCTGGCTGCCGTTCGCCGATCTGCGCGGCATCGACGTGTGGACCGACAACGACGATCCCGCCACGCTGGGCCGATATGCCGCTCAAACCGGGGCCGAGTTCATCAGCCTGGAAGGGCCGGGGCCGCGCGACGTGAGTTTCGTGGGCGAGGTGCCCGTCAGCCGCACGGGGGAAGGGCTGAGCTACTGGGTCTTCAACGACAAGGTCAAGACTCTCGAGAAGCTGGCTGCACTCGTGCGGCAACAGGCGGCGGAGACGCCGCGGCCCAACTTCGTGCAGATCTACAGCGGCACGTCGCCCAAGCAATGGCTGCAACTGGCGAAGATGCTGGGCGACGACTTCCGCCTCGTGCGCCTCGACGACTACCTGGCCCTGGCGCGGCGCGATGCCCTGCTGCGCATCGCGCCGCCGGTGGTCTACGCCTCGCCCGGTGAGCGCTTCAAAGCCCGGCTCACGGCCCGCAGCGTCGTCGAGCAGGAGGACGTCGAGATCAAGGCCGAGCCGGGCGCGGCGAGTTTTGCCGGCGCGACGTGGAGACTGGTGGCGCGGCGCGGCGAGACCGCCGCGGTGGACATCGTCGGCCAGGTTATCGGCAACACGCCGTTGGGTGACAACACCGTGACGGTCACCGACACCAGGGGCAACCACGCCCGCGCTCGGCTGCGAGTCGTCGAGACGGGATTCGACGAGCGCTTCGAGAGCGACGCCGGCTGGCAGGGGTGGGGCGGAGCGCACGCCAAACTGGTGGTGAAGGAGGGCCACGCCCACCTCATCAATCCGCCGGCGCTGCCCTACAGCGCCGTCGAGAAACGTGTGACCCTGGACGTGGACCGGTACCCGACACTCCTGGTGGACGTGCCGTCCGGCGCGGCGGCTTGCGCCGTGAAGGTGCGGCCGGCGGACCGCATGGAGGACGTCATCCTGGTGCCCGACACGCGCCAGCACGGCATTCTGACGGGCAATCTGGCGGCCACGGGCTGGCATGGCGTGCGGACCTTCTACGTCATCGTGTTCGTGGCCGGCGCCGGCGACGCCGTCGATCTCGACCGGCTGCGGTTCGTGCGTTGAGAGACTCTCGCGGTCACTTGGATCCAGCCGCGCCCGGCGTTAAGATGGGCGGCGGGTCGGGGAGCGGCATATGGGCGCGCAGTTGACAGGCGCGGTGGTGGGTCTGCACATGGGCCGGGCCCACTTGCGGGCCATGCTGGACCATCCGGACATCGAGCTGGTGGCCCTGTGCGACCTCGACCCGCAGGCTCGGGCCGCGGCGCAGGCCGAAGCCGTCGCAGCGGGCTGCCAGCCCGGCGCGTTCGCGGACTACGCCGCGATGCTGATCGCGGCGCGGCCCGACATCGTCGCCGTGGCCACCCCGAACCGCATCCACGCCGCCATGACCATCCAGGCCGTGGAGGCCGGGGTGCGCGCCGTATGCTGCGAGAAGCCCATGGCCCTGGACCTGGGCCAGGCGCGGCGCATGGTGGCCGTCTGCCGCGATGCCGGGGTACCGCTTGTCGTCAATCACCAGCGCCGGCTGGGGAGCGACTTCACCTGGCTGCGCGAGCAGATCGCCGACGGCGCGGTGGGCGAGGTCGAGCTGATCCGCGGCTCCTGCGCCGGCGACATGCTGTCCGACGGCACGCACCTCATCGATTCGGCGCTCTTTCTGGCCGGCGACCCGGAATGGTCGTGGGTTTTCGGCGGCTGGCACCGCGACGAATGCGATGGCGATGCCGAGCGCGGCGGCGGCTTCCACGCCGTGGGCGGCTGGCGCTTCGGCCATGCCGTCGAGACCGGCATGGTGACGGTCTGTCAGTTGTCCGCCGGCCCGCGGGTGGAGCTCTTCACGGGCGACATGCGGCTGTTCGACCGGCCGTATCACGACATCGAAGTGATTGGCAGTCACGGCACGCTGCGGCGCGCCGGGGATGAGCCGGCCCAGAACCTGTTCCGACGCGCCGCCGGCGGCGAGTGGGAGGCGGTGAGCGCACCCGCCGGAGGGGGCGTGAGCCGGGCCATCCCCGAGTCGTACCACCGCCTCGTGGCGTTGCTGCGCGATGGCCGGCCCGATACGGACCACCCCTTGGGCGCCTCGAACGCCCTGCGCGGATTCGAGTTGCTGATGGGCGCGCTGGAAGCAGGGCGCACCGCTTCGGTGGTGCGACCGCCGGTGAGCCAGGAGCGCTATCCCCTGGCAATGGAGCGGCAGCACGAAGGGTAGGGCACGTCTCGCCGAGACGTGCCGCCGTCGCGCTGCGACGGCTGGGACCGCCGGCGGCGGTCCGTCCGTCTCGGCGAGACGGACGCTACCTTGGGTGTGCGACCGCACGAGTTGGTGAAGTGCTAGGTCCATTGGGTGTGGACCGCGGCGAGAAAGGCAGTCCGTGATGCACAGGCTCGGACCGGACGTACGTGAGCGCGTCGATCGTGCCGTGCCGACGGCGGCCGCCGTGCCGACGCGGCCTCGCCGGCTGCTGGTGCTGAGCCTCAACGCGCGGGACGGCGTGGCGTTCGACGGCGGGCACTCCTCCATCGAGCCGGCCAACTACGCCATCGAGCGCATGGGCGCCGTGACCGGGGCCTACGCCGCGGTGTTCAGTGACGACGTGCGCCTGCTGGCGGCCGAGCACCTGGCGGCATTCGACGCACTGTGCTTCAACAACACCGTCGGCGTGCTGACCGACGATCCGGCGTTGCGGGAGGGCTTGTTGTCGTTCGTGGCCGGAGGCGGGGGCTTCGTCGGTCTTCACGCCGCCGCCGCGACGTTCTGTCAGTATCCCGACTACAGCCAGTTTCCCGCCTTCGGGCAGATGCTGGGCGGCTACGAGAACGGCGGTCATCCCTGGGGGCCCGAGGAGACCATCGTGCTGTCGCCCACGGATCGTGACAACCCCATCAACGCCGCCTTCGGCGGCCGGGACTTCGAGATCTGCGACGAGGTGTTCCAGATGCGGGAGCACTACGACCGGCGACGCCTGCGCGTGCTGCTGTCGATCAACACGCAGCGCACCGACGTCGGTCCGGCGCGGCGCCTGCTGCCGGAGCGGCGCGCCGACATGGACTTCGCCATCAGTTGGGTGCGGCGCCACGAGGCCGGCCGCGTGTTCTACTCGTCGCTCGGCCACAACCCCCACATCTTCTGGAACGCGCCCGTCCTCGCCCACTTCCTGGCGGGCATTCAGTACGCCCTCGGCGACCTGGCGGCCGACGACACGCCGACCGGCTGAGGATCGATCGACTTCGGCCCGCCGCGGCAGGAGCGCGCCGCGCCGCCGCCAAAGCACCGCTCGGACGGGAGCCTGCCATGCGCCGTGCCGTTATGCTGCTTGTCTGCGTCGCCGTGTCGGCCGCGGCGGATCAGCCGCTGACCACCCCTCGCCACCCGGTCTTCGCCCACTACATGGTGTGCTTCGGTCTCGACGTCGAGATGTGCCGCCAGGAGATCGAGCTGGCCCAGCGCCACGGCATCGACGGTTTCGCCCTCAACTGCGGCGAGTGGTGCAACGTAGATGCCCAGGGCAACCTCGTGCCGACGCGCTACGTGACCAACGCCGAGACGCTGTACGAGGCGGCGCGGCAGCTCCGCAGCGGGTTCAAGCTGTTCTTCTCGCCGGATCTATCCGGCCTGCGCGATCTGCCGCGCAACATGGGCGACATGGTGAAGCGCTTCGAGAGTCACCCCAACCAACTGCGCTGGGACGGCAAGGTGGTGCTGTCGGGCTGGGGTGGGAGTCCGGCCGCCTACGCCGACGCCGTGCGCGCCATCAAGCCCCAGGTCGCCGAGCTGTGCTTCGTGCCGCACGTCTCCAACGAGCGCTACGCCATGGCCTGGAGCCTGGAGACGGTGCTGAACCTGTTCCACGGCCAGCCCGACCTGGACGGCGCCTTCTACTTCGCCTGCGACGATTCCGTGGCCGGCACGCTGCGCACCAACGCCACCGCCCGCCGCGCCACGCAGTACCTCGGCAAGCTCTACATGGCCGGCGCCTGCGCCCACTACAACAGCGCCAACCTGCGCGATTTCCACGGCTTCGAGGGCTACGGCGCGCAGTGGGACGGGATCATCCGCGACGCCGCGGACTGGGTCGAGCTGGTGACGTGGAACGACTACAACGAGGACAGCTCGCTGATGCCCTACCGCTGGAAGGACGGCTGGGACCGCGAGCTGTGCGATCACGACGAGTCCGATCTGGACGTCACCGGCTACTACAGCGCCGCTTTTCACACTGGCCGAACCCCGGCCATCACGCAGGACAAGCTTTACGTCATGTACCGCGACCGGCCCGTGCGCCAATCGCGCGTCTGGGACGCCAAAGGCCGCCGCTGCTTCGATTCGCGCACCGGCCCTTGGCCCTACGACCAGATCCACGACGACGTGGAGGATCGGGTCTACGTGACGACCTTTCTAACGGCACCAGCCGAGCTGCGCGTGCGCCTGGGCCGCACGGTGAAGACGTTCGCGCAGCCAGCGGGCATCGGCCACGCTTGGCTGCCCATGTCGCCGGGCGTGCCGCAATTCGTGTTGCGGCGCGACGGCCGCACGCTGCTCGACGTGGTCGGCCGCCGGGCCATCATCGCCGAGGAGACGCCGCTCAACAGCCCCTTCGGCCAGCGCCTGACGCAGCGCGCCTGGACCTTCGGCGCCGCCGCCGGACCCGTGACGCGGCTGGAGGCGGCGGCCGGCGCCTTGAGCGGCCAGGCGAACCTCGTCCAGACCGGCGGGATGTCCGCCGTGGCCAACGCCGAGCAGGACGGCAGCGGTTTCACCGTGCCGGTGAACGGCCTCGCCACCGCGACCTACAACGTGCGCATCGTGTACAGCAATCCCGGCCCCGAAGCGGCCCGCCTGACACTGACCGCCGACGGTGCGCCGCGCGCGGCGGGCGATTACCCCTACTACCTGCCGGCCTTCCTGCCGCCCACCGGCCGTGGCCGGTTCGCCACCACCAGCGTCTTCTGGTCGCTGTACGACACCACCACCCATCTCGCGCTGCAATGGCGGGCGGGCGTGGGCGATGCGGCGGCGCATCGCGATGATCCGCTCTTCAACGATCGCGGCCGCGTGCTGGTGAGCGCCATCGATCTGGTGAAGGTCGAACCTGTCCAGCCGCTGGCGACGCGCGGTGGGATGGTGTCCATCCCAGGCGGCGAGTTCGACATGGGCCGTGACGACGGCAAGCCCGACGAGCAGCCCGTGCACCACGTCAAGCTGGCGCCCTTCGCGCTCGGCCGCTACCCGGTCACCAACGAGGAGTTCGAGCGCTTCGACCCGGCGCATCGCCGCTTCCGCGACGGCTTCTCCTGGCGCGACCGGGAGCCGGTCATCTACGTCTCGTGGCTCGACGGCGCGCGCTACTGCAACTGGCTCTCGCGGCAGGCGGGCCTCACGCCGGCCTACGCCGAAGAGACGGTCGACGCCAAGAGCGGGGCGAAGGCCTGGATGTTGCACGCCGACGCCGACGGTTATCGCATGCCCACCGAGGCGCAGTGGGAGTACGCCGCCTCGGGCCGCGGCGAGGGCCGCGCCTATCCATGGGGCGATGCCGCGCCGGACGCCGGTCGCGGCTGCCTTCCGGCCGGCGCCGCCTTGCTCGTCGATCCCCGGTTGCGCAGCCAGGATTCCGCCGGCACGATGGCGGTGGGCGCCTTCCCGGCCGGGGCCAGCCGTGACGGGGTGATGGATCTGGCCGGCAACGTCTGCACCTGGTGCTCCGACTGGTACCAGCCCTACGCCGCGGCCGAGCAGAGCGACCCCTGCGCGCAGGCGCCCAGCGACTACCGGGCCCTGCGTGGCGGGTCGTGGGGCTACTACGGCGGCTCGCAGCGATGTGCGGCGCGGGAGTTCAACAACCCGGCCTATGGCGGCTACATCTACATCGGCCTGCGCCTGGCTTTGCCGCAAGCCGGGTCGGACAAGGTGAGGAGCGCGCCATGATGGCCTTTCGCCTCTGCTTGGTGTGTGCCACCCTGTGGCTCGCCGCGCCGTCGTGGGCCGAGTTGCCGAAGCAGATCTTCGCCCATTACATGGGCTGCTGCCCCGTGGCCACCGGCCCGCAGTACTGGAACCATCTGCAGGAGGCCAAGACGGTGCGCCACGACGGGCCCGATGAGACGGCGCGCCATGGCGGGCACGTGCGCAACTGGGATCTCACGCCGTGGGGTCTGAACCTGACCGCCGAGCAGAGCGCCGATCTGGAGATCCGCCGCGCCCTGCGCATCGGCCTCGACGGTTTCGCGGTCGACGCCTGGGCCGGCGGCAACGACGCGCGGCGCAGTTTGGACGCCCTGTTCAAGGTGGCCGAGGACCACGATTACCCCTTCGCCGTGACGGTCTGCATCGACCCCAGCTGCGGCGGCAATCCCGTCGATACGGTCAAGTACCTGCTGGACAAGCACGGCCGGAGCCCCAAGCTCGCGCGCCGCGACGGCAAGCCGTTGGTGTTCGGCTACCAGTCGGTGTGGCCCGGCCTGGAGGCGCTGGCCAAGCAGCATCCCGGCGCCTCGGCAGCCGAAACGGCGAGGCTGCGCACGAGTCCCGAGGGCTGGGAAGCCATCGGCGCCGCCTACGAGGAGGCGGCGCACCAGCTCGGGCAGCCGATCTACTGGCACTTCGGCCTTGGCGCCTTCTTCTATGGCGTGGACGCCAAACAGGTGCCGAAGGACGGGCTGAGCCGCGCCGCCGGCGTCCTGGCCAAACACGTCCAAGCCCTCGGCGCCTTCACGAGCCTCGGGCCGGACGAGGCCGACGCGGCGCGCGCCGTGAAGGCCGCCGGGGCGGAATGGGTGACGCCGTTGGGCATGTTCCAGAAGGAGAACGTCCCCTGGGAGACCTATGGCGGCAAGGGCTTGGACTGGATGTGGGACAACTGGCAGCGCGCGCGCGAGCAGGATGCCCGCCTGCTGCAACTGGTGACCTGGAACGACTACGGCGAGAACTCCAATCTCGCCCCGGCCTACAACACGCGCTACACGCTCTACGACCTGACGGGCTATTTCATCGCTTGGTGGAAGACCGGCCGGGAGCCGGCGCCGGACCACGACCGCGTCTATCTCGTATCGCGCAAGTACCCGCCCGGCGTCAAAGTCTTCCCGTTCAGACAGGGTCCCTATCGCGACGGCGCCCTGGAGGTGGTGACCATCCTGACCGCCCCGGCCACCATTCGCCTGCCGGGTCGCGGCGCCGAGTACGAGGCGCCGAAGGGCTTCTATCGCCGCCAGTTTCCCGTCACGCCGGGCCCGGTGGCCGCCGAGCTGCGGCGCGACGGCGCACTGGTTCTCAAGCTGGAGAGCCCCGAGCCCATCACGGACCGTCCCTTCCGCGAAGACAACGCCCTGACGTGCTTCTCGACGGAGTTCGCGCGCCACTGGCGGGCCGATTTCGGCGAAGCCAAACCGCTGCTGTGGAGCGAGTACGGCGATCCGGACGGCAGCGGCCTGCCGAATTGGTTCAAGATGTACTGGTTCGGCAAGTTCGGCGACCTCACCACGGCCACCGGCGTCGACCCCAAGGCCCTGGCGCCGAGCGGCAAGATGCTGCTTCAGGAGTACTTGGACCAGACCGATCCGACACACAAGCCCATCCCCTACACCGAGCTGCCCCGCACCGGCTTGCTGGCCTGGTATCGCGCCGACCAGGGGGTGGTGGCCGATGCCGACGGGCGCGTGGCGGCGTGGCAGGACCAAAGCGGCCACCAACTGCACCTCACGGCCCGCACCGCGGCCGAGCAGCCGCGCCTGCGTCCGAACGTGTGGAACGGTCTGCCGGCCCTCGAGCTCGATGGTGTGCACCACAGCCTTTACTGCGCCCTGCCGAACCAGGCCCTGGTCTCGATGACGGTGGTGGCCGTCTACGGGGCGCGGCCCGAGGAGCAGGTGTGCCGCATCCAGGAGGGGGTCAACAACCGTCTGGTGTCGATTCCCACCACCCACAAGGCCGACTATGAAGGCGGCATCGCGCTGGGTGTGAGCGGCATCGAGCGTCCCGGCGGCGACGTGGCCGTGGCGACCCGCGTCTTCGCCCCCGGCGAGCAGCCGCTGGGCCTCGGTTTGGGCTACATGGTGGTGGCCCATGATGCGGGCTACCGCAACTGGAACTTCCGCGGCCGCGTGGCCGAGGTGTTGGTGTACGCGCCGGCGCTGAGCGAATCCGACGCGCGCAAGGTGGTGTCGATTCTCAAGGCGCGCTACGGGCTGTAGGCACCGTGCCGCCTATTGGCGCCGATCTGCCTCGATGCCCACGTCGATGTACTGCCCACCGACCGTCTGGTGGCAATGGATGGCCCACAGATGCCGGCCCGGTGTCAGCCGCGCCGCCGCCTCGGGTGCGATGGGGTACGATTCGTAGGAGGCGTTGTACCCGGGCAGTTTGGCGGCCAGAATGCCGTCGAGGTAGATCTCGGGATCCTCGTCGTAGTGCACCGTCAGCGCGAAGTCGGTGAAGTCGCCGGCCGGCAGGTCGAACTCGCGGCGCAGCCAGATGTCGTCGCTGGTCCATAGCGTCCGGGGATGGCGGCCGATGTTGGCATCGGCCTGGCCGAACGGCGCCGGCAGCTCCTTCCAGCCCGAGTCATCGAAGCCCGGCCGGAACCAGTCGGCGGCGGGTTTCTGCAGCGTGGATCGCCACAGAAGGGCCTCTTTCTCGGCCGTCGGCACCACCACCATCCGCGCCGGCGGCGGCGTGGGGCTGACGCCCGTCAAGTAGCGGATGGTGGCCACCTCGCGCGCGTCGTAGGGCGTGCCGTCGCGGCGCAGGATGTCGTGGTGCCACAGCGGCGGCTCCGGCGCGCCCTGCGGCGAGCCCCACGGGAAGTACGTTTGCGTGCGGCCCGCCACCAGGCCCCAATTCCAGCAGCCGATTTTGTGCTCCTTGAAGTACGGCAGATGGCTGGCGAAGCGGCTGCCGTTGCCGCGCGCCATCCACTCCGTGACGAGGATGGGCCGGCCTTCCAGCACCGCTTTCGCCACGGCGCCCTTCAAGGCGCTCAGCGGGCCGTACTCATGAAGGTTGACGAGGTCGGACAATGGCTCGGCGATCCAGCAGCTCGCCAGCGGCTGGCTCGGCCGGGCCTCGCGCGCCCAGCGGAAAGTGGCTTCCACCAGCGCCTGGCTCTCCTTGGCCGGCTCGTTGTAGAGATCCCACACCACCACGCGGCGGTCCTGGCCGAAGGCGCCCACCATGTCCTTGACGTACTGCTCCAGCTTGGGCCACACGGCGTGGTCGGCGGCGCGCGACACGCCGGGGCTGCGCACCCACTGGCTGTTATGCACGCCGGGCACCGGCTCGTCCTGTTTGCCCACGTGTGGCTCGGGCTTGAAGCAATCGTCGAACAGAATCGGCACGACACGCATGTCGAGGTTGTCGGCGAGGCCCAAGAAGGTGTCGAAACGCTGCTTCAACCCGGCGGCATCGGCTTCCCATACCACGTAGTTGAGGAACACGCGCACCGTGTTGAAGCCGAGATCGTGGGCCCAGCCCAGCTCGCGCGCCATGGTGGCGGCGTCGAAGCTCTCGGCCTGCCACATCTCGACATCGTTCACCGCGCCGCTGGGCACGAAATTGCACCCCACCAGCCACGGCTGCCGGCTCTCCCACGCCCACGCCTGCGACGCCGGCCAACGGCCGGTCACCGGTTCCTTGCCGGCGTCGCGATTGGCATCCCTGAAGAGTGCCAACTCCGTGGCGTCATAGGGCGTGTGATCGGGCCGGAAGAGATCGTGCTGCCACACTTTCGGGTCCGGTTGGCCGGGACGATGGCCCCAGTTGAGGTTGGTCTGCGTCTTGCCGTTGACCAGTCCCCAATGCAGGGCGCCCACGCCGCCGCGCTGGAGCACCGGCAGGCAGTCGGCGACACTCGATCCCGTGCCCCGATTCAGCCATTCCGTGCAGATCAGCGGCCGCCCATGCCGCCGCAAGCTCTCGATGTGGCTGGCCAGGCTGGCCGCCGGGCTGTAGTCGTGGAAGGTGATGACGTCGCTGCGATCGTCGATGAGGGTGTTGAGGGCGGCGTGATCGCCCCACTGGCCGACGCTCAGCGGCTGCGTGGGATGGACCGCTCGCGCCCAATCGAAGACCTTGGCGACCAGCGGCACGGACGCGTCTCCCAGGCCGCTGTTGCCCGGTTCGTTGTAGAGATCCCATAGCCACACACGCGGATCGTGCGCAAACCGACCGACCACGTCCTTGACGTACTTCTCGAGCCGCGGCCAGGAGGTGACGTCGCGCACCAGCTTGTGGCCCGGCGAGGGCGTCCAGCCGTTGGCGTACCAGCCGGGCACGACCTCCGGCTGGCGGCCGAAGACGGGATCCTCGATGGGTCCGAAGACGCAGTCGTCGAACAGGGCGAACATGACCTTCAGGCCGCGCCGCGCGCAGATGCCGAGGAAAGTGTCGAGGCGCTGCCGGAACGCCGCCGGCTCGGCCTCCCACACCACGAACGGCAGCACCACGCGCAGGGAATTGAAGCCGGCGTCCTGCGCCAGGGTCAGCTCTTTGTCGATGAGGGCGGGATCGAAGGCGTGGTCCATCCACATTTCGGTGTAGCTGATGGCGTTGGCCGGCACGTAATTGAAGCCGCAGGGCCAGGGTTGGTGGAGATACCAGTCCCAGGCCTTCTCCGCCGGCCAGCGCGCCGGGGCCGCGGCGTCGGCGGCCGACGAGAGGAGCACGGCCGTCAGGGCGAGCGCCACGGCGTGCGCGCTGGTGAGGAGGCAGGAAGACGCGTGCATGGGCTGGCTCTCGCGGTGGGGATACAACGTGGGCGGGTGTCGTCCTTCTCGGCGTTGTGCTACGCTGCATCGTGGAGCCGGATCGATGAAACTGACCCTGGTGTTGCTGCTCCTGGCCTCGATCGCCCACGCCGCCGACGCCCCCATGACTCTCCTCGATGTGCCGGGCCTCGACGTGGCGCCCGCCGCCGGCCTGGTGGTTGACAGCTACGAGCACGGTCTGTTCGCCGGCGTGTTCGCCGACGACAAGGGCTCGGCCCTGGCCCTCGCCATCGCCCCGCACCGCGACGGCAAGAGCGGAAACTACCTCTACGGCGACTACCGCATCGCCGCCGGCGGATACGTCGGTTTCTGGGCACTGGCGGGCGAGTCGTGGCAGGGGCGGCAGGATTGGAGCGGCGCGAAAGCACTGGCCTTCGCCGTCTGCACCAGCCGGCCCATGAGCTTCCATCTCACCTTGAAGGCCGAGAACGGGCAGCGTTACGGCGGGGTCGTGGCGACCACCGAGGCGCGCCGTTGGCAGCGCCTCACGCTGGCGGTGAAGGACCTGAGCAACGTCCCGGCCGCCGGGTTGGGCTTCATCACGGGCTACGATGTCGGCCTTGACCCGGGCGCGGGTCAGTTCGCCATGGACAAGGTGCGCATCACGGGCGCGGGCACGCCGGTCGCCGCGGCGGCGGCGCCGCCGGTGCCGGACGAGCAGCGGGCCGACGTCCTGTTCGCCAAGACCCTCACGCCGCCCACGGCGCGCTCTCACGCCACGTATTGCGTGGCCCAGGCCAACGGCGACGATGCCAATCCCGGCAGCGAGGATCGCCCCTGGCGCACCATTCAGAAGGCCGCCAACGTGCTCCTGCCGGGCGACACGGTGCTGGTGAAGGACGGCGACTACGTCGAGCAGGGCGTGCCGGGCGTGGGCGGCGTGCACATCACCCGTTCCGGCGCGCCCGACGCCTGGATCACCTTCAAGGCGTATCCCGGCCAACACCCGCGCGTGACCTCGGCCACCTGGGGCACGTTCCGCCTCGAGGAATGCGCCTACATCGAGATCAACGGCTTC
>Ga0181528_10001072_pt1 | contig 17379 bp, 14 predicted proteins | sample PEATcosm2014_Bin_47_FD_119742 | JGI IMG/M metagenome (GOLD analysis project Ga0181528, IMG submission 119742) | Peatland microbial communities from MTU Mesocosm Facility, Houghton, MI, USA - PEATcosm2014_Bin10_10_metaG | ecosystem: Environmental > Terrestrial > Soil > Wetlands > Peat | place...
CCGGAACCAGAGATCGGGATGCAGGCCCGGGGCGTAGAGATCGTGCCACAGCTCACCGACCACCTTGCGCGGCGCCCAGAACGGTGTGAGGAAGGCCACCTGCGGCGTGGCGCCGCCCTGCGCCCGCACGTCGGACCACGCCTTGAGCAGGGCCTGGTAGTAGTGCGGGTAGCTGAGCTGATTGGTGGTGTCGAACACCACGGTGTCGACGCCGGCGGCGGCCAGCATCTGGGCGTGGCGGCGCAGCACGTACGCGTCGTCGGCCAGGTAGTAGCCGAAGATGGACTGGCCCCAATGGTGCGGAGCGTAGAGCGGCCCCCACAGCTTGCTTTCGGGATGGCTCATGGCGGTCGGATCGGCGTCCAGGATGCGCGTCACGTCGAACGGCCCGCCGGTGACGTGCGGGCCGTGCCACAGGAAGTAGAACATGGCCACGTAGCGTTGGCGCGGCGGGCCGCACTCGGCGTAGCCCGGCAGCTTGCGGCCCAATGCGTCGGTGGCCGGCCAATCGGTGTTCATCACCTGCCCCTTCACTGGCAGGCCGCAGGCCGTCAAGGCGAACAGCAGCGGGATGACTCGCACGCACCCTTTGATCGTCACGGCCTCACTCCAATCGCGCGTCGCCCCACGCCGCATGGGCGGCGTTGATGTTGATTCCGCCGTCCGTCACCGTGAGGCGAAGCTGGTCGGCGCCGCTCACGTCGGCGTCGATGTCCACCAGCGGCTGGCCGCCGCGCCGCACGTCGCTCTCGTAGACCTTGATCCATTGCCCGCCGCGCCGCACCTCGACGCGGAAGACCACCGTGCCGCGTGTGCCGACGCTGTCCTCGACCCCGGCGCTGGCGCGGAAATGCGTGGCCTGGCGCAAGCCGCCGTCGAGGGCGAACACGGCATACCCGAGGTTGCCGCCGGGCCGCTCCTTGGGATGCAGCAACAGGCCGCGCGGATAGACCGTGCCGCGCAGCTTGATGGGCCCGCCGGCCATGTTCACGTCGCGCTTGGGCTCCACGTAGCCGTCGCTCTCGAGGATCGGCAACAGACTTACCGGCAGCCCGCCGCCGGGGCCGAGCGGGTAACAGGTGAAGGTCTCTTCCGTCGCTTCGGATGCCAGGCGCGCCCCGCCCAAGGTGACGAAGGCCGCGGCGCGCAGCGTGCCGCTGGCCTTGATGGTGAGCGGCCCGTCGCAGCGCGGCGCGTCCAGCGTGGGCGTGGCCCCATCGAGGGTGTAGTGGATTTCAGCGCCCGCCGTGCGGCTGGTGAGGGTGACGCTCAGCTCCCTGGCAAAAGCCTGCCCGCCGGGCATGGCTGAAGGCGCCGATGGCGGCAGGGCGGATCGATGGGCGTCGACGATGAGGCCCATCTGATCGAACGGGATGGCCTGGAAGCCGGGGATCTTGGTGAACACCGGGGCATCGGGCCGCAGGCGAAGGTCCAGCCTGGCCAGGTCCACGAAGCCGGGATCGTCGGCGCACACCCAGTTGTCCTGCACCGTGCCGAACTGCCTGGCCGCCTTGGCGAGGCGCGGCTCCGGCGTCCAGGCGAAGACGTTGCGCGCCACGGTGTTGCCCTTCGGCGCGCCGGGCTGGTCGTCGTCCAGCAGACCCACCAGCTTGGGATAACGCGTGCGCCACGGCTCCTCGCGGTAGGGCATGCGTTTCAGTGACGCCGCCATGTCGCCGTTCTTGGCGGTGCTGGCCTTGGCCCAATTGAGGCCGCGATCGTCGAGACTCAAGGGGCCGCAGTGGACGGTGACGTTGTTGGTGATGACGTTGTCGCGCCCGCCGCCGATGAGGAAGCTGAGGCCGTTCATGCGGTACAGGACGTTGCCGATGACATCCGCGCTGGAGAAGCAGTCGTCGAGGTAGATGCCCTCCGCGCCGCCGTCGCCCAGACCGACGATGTCGTGGATGAAGTTGGAGCGGATGACGTTGCCACGCATGGACCAGTCGCGGCCCGTGTAGATGACTCCCACGTCGCTGGAATCGCGGCACACGTCGTAGATCTCGTTGAGCTCGATGACGTTGTCGTTGCCGCCGAAGCTGACGGCCAGGTGCGGCCCGAAGTGGATGCGGTTGTGCGCGGCGCGCAGCCCCACGCCCTGCAACGACACCGCCGCCACGTAGGTCTTGTTGATGCGGCTGTAGTTGTAAATGTGGTTGTTCTCGGCCACGTGCCCGCCGCGCGTCAGCGTGCGCCGATCCCCGCCGGCGAGGCTGATGCCGCCGTTGACGTCGTGGATGTCGCAACCCGCCACGAGATGGTCGCGGCCGCCGTTGACCGTCACGGCATGTGCCGCCAGCGCGCGCATGGTGCAGCCGAGCACCTGGCATTCGCTGCCGCCGTCGATGGTGATCGCCCCGCCGCGCGAGGTCTCGAAGGTCAGGCCGCGCACCGTGACGCGCTCCGCGTTCTTCATCGCCAGCATGGGCCGATCGAACAGGGAAAGCTCGACTTTGGACTTGTCCAGCGGCCCGGGCGGATAGAGATAGAGCCGCATGGCGGCGTGGTCGGCATACCATTCTCCGGGCGCCGACAGCTCCTCGAGCAGGTTGAAAACGTAGTAGCGCGCCCCGGCGCGGAAGCCGTAGCTGTGGGGGAGGGCGGTCTTGATGGTCTGCGCCGCGGGATCGATGGCGGCCACGGGCACGGCCTGATCCGCCCAGTCCCACCACCAATAGCCGAACAGCCAGGCATCGGGGGCGCTCGTCCAGCGCGCCAGGTGAGGATCCAGCAGCTCGAAGACGGCGCCGCGATCCGGCTTCTCGTGCAGCTCCGGCTCCCCGCCGACAATCGAGCCCCAGATGGAGCCGCGATCCAGCACGCGGCTGATCTTGAGCCAGCCGCTCTTGGGATAGCGCGCCAGGGTGGCGGCGCGCCCGTCGACGAACAGCTCCGACATGGGCGCCGCCTGGCCCATGCCCCAGGAGCGGATGGGCGGCAGGCTGTCGATGCCCAAAGCGCGCAGATCCACCACTCGCACCTTTTCGCGCGATTCCTGCGGCAGCCGCGCCAGGATGGCGGCATCGGTCACGGGCTGCCACGCGCTCGGCGGGATGGTCAGCCCGCCGCTGAGGCGCGGCGCGGCGCCCGGCTCGGGGCACCACGTCGAGCCCGAGTCATGGTCGTCGAGGGTCAGCGTGGCCTTCATCGGGTACACGCCGTCGGCCAGATAGACCGTCCCGCCGCCGGCCACACGCAGGGCGTCGCGGGCGTGGGCCAGGGTGGCGAAGGGTTGCCGGCGTGTGCCGGGCGCGGCGTCGTCGCCGCCGGGTGCGACGTGCAGCTCCGCGCCGCCGGCGAGCAGGTTGGCGGCCAGGAGGAGCGAGGCGGAGAGGGTCATGGCGGACTCCCACGGCGCGCATTCGCGTCGGCGGCGGCGACACCTTGCCGGGGCTGCCCCAATAACCGTATAGTGCTGTACGGACGGTGAGGAATGGGCATGGCACGGAATCGGACGGCTGCCGGTGTCGTAGCATCCTTGGCCGTGGCGGCATGGCTCGCGGCGAGCGCTTCAGCCGCCTCCTGGAACCCCAAGGCCGCCGCCGCCTACCTCGATCAGCGCACTGCGGGCTGGATGAACGGCGGCGGCCGCATCGATCACGGCACCTTCTGCGTCTCCTGCCACGGCGCGCTCCCCTACGCCCTGGCGCGCGGCGCGCTGCGTGCCGGCTTGGGCGAACGCGAGCCGTGCGCCACCGAGCGCCGGCTGCTGGACAGCGTGAGCAAACGCGTCCGAATGTGGCAGGAGGTGCAGCCGTTCCTCGGCGGCGGGGCGCCGTCGCGCGGCACGGAGTGCGTGGAGAACGCCCTCATCCTGGTCACTCGCGACGCTCCGGGAGGCGCGTTGAGCGACGACGCGCGGCAGGCAGTGGACACGATGTGGGCGCGGCAACTCAAGAGCGGCAAGAACGCCGGCGCCTGGCCCTGGTTCGGCGATGGCGGCGGGGGCGAGGAGCCGTGGGAGGCTTTTGATTCGCAGTATTGGGGCGCCACCCTGGCCGGCGTCGCGGTGGGCACCATGCCGCAGGCCTACGGATCGGACAACGCGGACAACCTCAAGCTGTTGCAGGGCTATCTGCGCGGGGGCCAGTCCACACAGTCCTTGCACAACCGTCTCACGCTGCTGTGGGCGGCCGACAAATGGCCCGATCTGCTGACCGCCGAGCAGCGACAAGCCATCGTCACGGCGGTCCTGGCCAAGCAGCATGCCGACGGCGGCTGGAGTGTCTCGGATCTGGTGGCGCCGGCGTGGCGACGGTTCGACGGCTCGCCCCAGGAGACCACCAGCGACGGCTACGCCACCGGTCTGGCCACCTTCGTCCTGGAGCAGAGCGGCCCCGCCGGCCCGCGCCCGGGGATCGACGCGGCCCGCGCCTGGCTCATGGCGAACCAGGACGCGGCCACCGGCGCCTGGCCGGCGCGGTCGTGGAACAAGCGGCGCGACCCGGCCTCCGACGTGGGCCGTTTCATGAGCGACGCGGCCACGGCCTACGCCGTGCTGGCGCTGACGAGCGGCGGGTGAAGGGGGGCGGCGGGGGCAGGAATGGCGTGCGGCACGTCGAAGGCCGGCACGCCGGAAGCATATCGCGTTTGAGGTCACAGATCGTGACCTCAAACGCAGGTAACACCAGCAGCGGCGAGTGGGAGGATTGGCATTGGTCACTGACGGCCGCAGCACATCGAGGCGCCCCATGACCGTGCCGCTTCGACTCATCATCCTCGCCGCCGCCTTCGGCGCCCTGGCGCTTCGCGCCGCTGAACCCACGTCGCAGCCCGCCATCACCCTCACCGTGGCCGCCCAGCCGGCGCAAGTCCTGGCCGGCTTCGGCTGCAGCCTGGTGGATCTGAGCCGCGCCAACATCCCCGCCCCGGCCCGCGCCGAGCTGTTCGACCGCGTCTTCGGCGACCTGGGCATGAATGTGCTGCGCCTGTGGGTCGGCACCGGGCCCGGTCGCAGCGTGGCCCAGATGAAGGCCTCGTTCTACCGCACGTACGTCGACAGCGGCGTCATCGCCGAGGCTCAAAGGCACGGTGTGACCACCCTGCTGCTGGCGCCGGCGCGCGGCGAGAGGCCACCGACCGAGCCCGTGGCCGACTATGCCCGCCAACTGGCCGAGTTCATCGCGGCCGTGCAGACCGAGCGCGGCATCACGATCAACGTCACCGGCATCGCCAACGAGCCCTCCGGCTTCAAGCCCGAGCAGATGGCCGAGGCGGTGCGTGATCTGCGCGGCGAGCTGGACGCGCGTGGCCGGCGCGAGGTGGACATCATCGCCCCCGAATGGGCCAGCGCCGACGGCGCCGCCTTGCGCTCCCTCGCCGGCCTCAAGGCCGACGCGGCGGCGTGGGCGGCGTTGCGCGGCATCGCCACCCACAGCTACAACATGGCCGCCACGCCCCAGTTTCCCGCCCTCATCGCCGGCACCGACAAGCAGTATTGGATGACCGAAGCCTCCGACAACGGCCACGAAGGCGAGGCCGACGTCAACCTGGCGGCCTCCATCTGCGCGCGTTTCCTCAACGACATGAACCAGGGCGTGACGCACTGGATCTACTTCATCGGCTTCCACGACAGCCCCGACGTGGCCCGCGACCGCGACAATGCCACCAAGCTCATGGTCTACGACCACAAGCAGCAGCGCCTGGTGCGGACCCTGAAATACGATTGGCTGCGGCAGTTGCGCGCCGCCTTCCCGACCGGCGCGCGTCTCTACCCGCTACGCGCCGATCCGGGCGGCGACCTGGCCTTCAGCTACGGCCAGAAGCCGGTTCTCAACGCCGCCGCGGCACGGCGACCCGATGGCGGCTGGTCGCTGGGCATGGTCAATCTGTGCGGCGTGGGGCCGGACTCCGCCATCAGCCGCTGGCATCCCGCCGCCACCTGGACGGTCACGTGGCGCCTGCCGGCGGCGGCCGGCGAGGGCGCGACGGCCTGGCGCGTCTTCCGTTCCGATGCCGTGCGGCGCTTCGAGCCGGTAGGCGTCGCGACCATGAATGGCGGTGAAATCACCCTGACGTTGCGGCCCGGCGAGTTGGTCACGCTGAGCCGCGATTGATGCCGCAGGAGTCCCGCCGGCGGCGTCGAATGCCCGGCACGGAGAGTTGCCCATGAGCACCGCATCCACCGTTTCCCTCGCCATCCACGGCGGCCCGCGGACCATCACCGAGCCTTTGCCCGATGGCGCGCTGGCGCGCACCCTGATCGACGAACGCGAAGTCGAAGCCGTCGGCGAGGTGATCCGCTCCGGCCGGCTGTTCCGTTTCGCCGACCCCAAGAACTCCCATTGCACGCATTTCGAGCACGATGCCGCCGCCTACCTCGGCGTGCGCCATGCCCTGCTCGTCAACAGCGGCACCATGGCGCTGGTCAACTGCTGCATCGGCCTCGGCCTGGGGCCCGGCGACGAGGTCATCGTGCCGGCCTACACCTACATCGCCACCCCCGCCGCGGTGGTGGCGGCCGGCGCCGTGCCGGTCATCGTCGACATCGACGAGAGTCTGGGGCTCGATCCCGAGGCCGTCGAAGCCGCCATCACGCCGTCGACGCGCGCCATCATCGCCGTCCACATGCAGGGCGTGCCGTGCCGCATCGGCAAGCTGGCGTCGCTGGCCAAGCGCAAAGGGCTGCTGCTGATCGAGGATTGCTGCCAGGCCATCGGGGCGCGCCATTTCGGGCGCGTGTGCGGCAGCTTCGGGCAGGCCGGGGCGTGGAGCCTCAACTACTACAAGAACATCACTTGCGGCGAGGGCGGACTCTCGTTCACCGACGACGACGTGGTCTACGAGCGCATGGCCTTCAACAGCGAGCCGGCGCTGCCCATGTGGATGCGCGATCTGCCCGAGGGCGAGCCGCCGTGGCTGTCCGAGCCGTTCTCCAACCACGGGCTGCGTTTCAACGAGATCCTGGCCGCCATGATCCGCGTGCAGTTCGAGCGCCTCGAGCCGGCTTTGGCGCGCACGCGCGCCGTGAAGGCGGCGCTGCTGGCCGATCTCTCGCGGCAGCCGCGCCGTTATCGCGTGCAGCACGTGGACGATCCCAGCGGCGACTGCGGCATCAGCTTCGCCCTCATCTGTCACGACGCCGCGGGCGCACAGCGCTTCGCCGAGGCGTTGGGGGCCGAAGGGCTGGGCACCGGCACGGCACATCGCGTGGGTCTGCCGGATCGCCACATCTTCCGCTATTGGGACTCGATCCTCAACCGGCGCAGCGCCCACGCCGGCCTGAATCCGTGGACCCATCCCGCCTACAAGGGCCACGTGAGCTATCCCGAGGATCTGTGCACGCGCAGTCTGGCGCTGCTGGACCGCACCCTGCGGTTCGCGCTGAACGTGAACATGGAGCCGTGCCACGGAGCGCTCATGGCGGCCGCCATCAACAAGGTGGACGCGGGACTCGACTGACCGCCGCGCTACTTGTTGAACAGCGGATCCGTGTCGCCCGTCTGGAGCGCCTTGCGCAGCAGCGTGAGGCGCTCCTTGATCATGGGCGCCAGCTTGGCGCCGACGGAGGGCCACATCTTGGGCGCGGCCACCAGGACTTTCCCGGTTTCCTCTCGTATCTCCTCGCGGTAGTCCGACTCCGTCTTCGGCAGCGCTTTGACCCTGTCCAGGTATCCCGGCATCTTGGCCAACGCCGGGTCGGGCGGAGCCTGTTTGTCGACCACTCCCACCCAATCGGCACAGGCCTCATCGAGGATGGCGGCCATGTCGCGGTCGTAGCGCTTGAGCGGCGTGTCGCCGCGCAGGGTGAGGAGGATGGCGATCACCAGGCCGAGGAATAAGACCGCTATCGCGATGTATTGCTTGCGCATGTTCGTCCCCATGCCAGGGCGCGGCGCGCCGGCGCTGTGCTTATGGTAGGTGCGCGGCGGGTTGGTGGCAAGAGAGGGTCGTTGAATCGCCTTCGAAGTGGCGTTAGAATGGGGCGAGGAGGTTCTCATGGAAGCGGTGCGTAGGCGAGATGGCGGGCGTGCGCCGGCCGGCAACTGAGAATGCCGCTCGACGCTGACGTCTATCGTGAGGCGGCGCACGAGCGTGCGCGAGAGGCCTTTGAGATGTACGATACAGGCCACTACGCGGCTGCGCATTACATAGCCGGATTGGCCGTCGAGTGTATGCTCTTCGCGTGCCGGATCAAGTCCGGCGGCAAGTTGGATGCTAAGCACTATTTGAGGAAGCTCTGGCGCGAGGCGAAGTTCTCAGATTATCTACCAAAGCAGCGAGCAGCAGATGCTGGTGCGGCCGTGTCGACGGTTATCGCACGATGGCTGAACAACCATCGGTACCGCTCCGACAAGGAACTGCGGCATTGGCTCGTCGACGTAGGCATTGCACGGGACCAGGGCAGCAAGGATGATCCGCTCAAGCATAGCGCCCGACTGATCACCAACGCCGCTCTGGAATTCGTGACCCTTGGAGAGGAAACGTGGAGACAGTTGTAGACCGAGTTCGAGCCGTGCTCGCCGAGGCCCTTGAGGCGGACGCTTCCGACGTGGAGGAGATCAGCAAGGGCGGCCGAGTCGGTGGCGTCGTCGTGTCGGCGCGGTTCTCCGGCATCGATCAGGTGGACCGGCAGCGTTTGGTCTGGGGCGCCTTACGACAAGGTCTGGATCCCGAGCAATTGCTCGCGATCGGCCTGCTCATGACGCTGACGCCGTCGGAATTCAACGCCGTGCGCGAGGGCTGACCGTTGCTGCCGGCGAACCGGGCCTAACGCTCCATCCCCACCATCCACCCCCGAAACCGCCCCACGTCCACCGGCGTCTCCGCCGCCACGTAGTGGTTCCGGCCCTCGACCCCCTTCGCCCGCCACTCGCAGCGATAGCAGCGCGCCTCGGCCGTGACGAGAATTCGCCCCAGCACCGTCACCGCGTCGCCCGCCGCCACGGTCTTGCCGGCCAGCACTTCGGCCCCGCTGTCCACGTCGCACACGCGCCAGGTCAGCTCGAGGTCCTCGCGCGTGTCGTTGCAGGCCACCACGTCGCGCCCCCCGTCGGCCGGCTCGCGCATCATCACCAGCAGCGGCTGCTGCACGATCTTCAGCGTGTGGAAGGCGCGCTTGGGCGTGAAGTAGTAATCCACCACGGCGTCGGAGAATTGCGGCCAGCCGTCGATCAGGTTCCACCACACGATGCCCGTGCGACGCCACTTGGCGCCGCGGAAGCTCTCCACGAAGAACTTGAAGGCCTCCGCCTGCACCCACTGACTCAACTCCGCGAAGGTCTCCAGATCGGGGGCGTCGACGCCGAAATAGGAGCGGATTTGAGTCTGCATGAGGGCGATGCGGTAATCGTAGAGATTCACGCCCGGCACCGGCGAGGTGGCGTGCAGCAGCCATTCCTCGTTGTCCGGCGGCCACAGCTTGTCGGGCGAGATGAAGCGACGCACGGATTCCGGCGCCGGGCAGCCGTGGTAGCCCATCTCGCTGGCGAAATGGCACAGCGCGCCGCGGTAATAATCGCTCTTGAACGCGTCGCGCGGACCCCACAGGTGATCCTCGGTGGTGAGACGCGCCCCCGCCGCATAAGCCACTTCGTCGATGTAGGGAGAGGAGGGCAGGTACGTACGGCCCGGATCCTCGACCGCCAGCACGCCCGGCAGCACCTCGCGCGTCAGGCGATTGCGATTGGGATTGCCGAGGGCGTTCCAATCGTAGGCTTGGTCGCACTCGTTGTCGCCGGCCCACAGCGCCAGGCAGGCGTGTTCGCGCAGGCGCCGCACCACGGCGCGGGCCTCGACGGCCACGCGCGTGGCGAAGTCGTCGTCCTGGGGATAGACGGCGCAGGCCAGGGCGAAATCCTGCCAGACAAGCACGCCCAGCTCGTCGCAGCGGTCGTAGAAGGCGTCGTTTTCGTAGACATTGCCGCCCCAGCAGCGCACCAGGTTGCAACCCACCTCGTCCAGCAGCTCCAACATGCGCGGCAGGCGGGCAGCGTCCCTGGAATGGTAGGCATCGGCCGGCACCCAGTTGGTGCCGAGCACGAACAGCCGCTCGCCGTTGACGCGGAAGCAGAACTCGCCGCTGCCCTGCTGGTCGGTGATGCTGGTGCGGTCCAGGGCCACGGTGCGGATGCCGTGGCGGAACTCGGCGCGGTCGATCTCCTCGCCGTCGCGCAGCAGGCGCACGCTAACACGATACAGATGCTGATCACCGCGCCCCTTGGGCCACCACAGCGCCGGTTGGTCGACACCGAAGCCGAGGCGGCCTGCGCTGAAGAGGGCCCGCGTGCGATGCTCGAAGCGCCCGCTCTCGCCCTCGCCGACGATCTCGATTTCGTAGCGCGCCGCGAGGTCGGCGCGGGTGAAGGTGTAGTGCAGGAGGAGCGAGGCGTGGCCGGCGTCGGCGGAGAGGGTGCGCAGGAAGAGGGTGTCGAGGTGCTCCGCCGGGCGCTGCACGAGAGTCACCGGCCGCCACAGGCCGCCGGACAAGGCGCGCGGCATGATGTCCCAGCCGTAGCTGCTGGGCGCCTTGCGAATGTAGAGGCTCTCGTAGTTGGCGGCCATGGCCGCCGCGGACGGCGGGTAGTCGTAGCGCGCCGCGGCCTCGAGCGCCGGGCTGAGATGGACGAGCAGCTCGTTGGCGCCGTCACGCAGCTCGCCGTCCACGTCGAATTCGTGGCTGATCAGGGCGTTGTCGGCGCTGCCCACGAGGTGGCCGTTGAGGAACACGTCGGCCACGCAATCCAAGCCCTCGAAGCGCAGTGCGGCTTCGTGGCCCGGCAGCCGGTGCGCCTCGAAGGTACGGGCATACCAGACATGGTGGCCTTCGAATGGCTGCAGCCCCGCGATGTTCATGCCGACGAAGGGCTCTTCGATGCGCCCGGCGGCCAGCAGATCGAGCTCGAAGTTGCCGGGCACACGCGCCGGAAGCGTGTCGAGCCCGGCGGCGTCCAGATCGGCGGGCCGGCTTGGCGTGACATCGGGTACCGTGGGGCTCAGGGCGAGAGTCCAGTCGCCGCACAGGTCTTGGGTGGGGTGGAGTGGGTACTGCATGGGTTCTTCGACATCCGTTTCGCCGGGGCGTTGCCGTGGCGGGCTTCTCCCCAGGGCGTTGCCCTGGGCTGGTTTGCGCGGCCCCTTCAGGGCCGTTGTTTTTGGGGCTGCTGACTGGCGGCCGTGGTTGGGGTAGACTGGAGGGATAGAGGACGGGCCATGCCGGACGACGAGCGTTATTGGGAAGTCGAGGTCAAAGGCGTCGGCCAGGACCAGGGCAAGCCCATGGTCGTGCTGCGCGACGAGCAGGACCGGCAACTGCCCATCTACATCGGCCCGTGCGAGGCGCTGGCCATCTTCCAGCGGCTCAACGCCGAGTTCGACCCGCCGCGCCCGCTCACCGCCGACCTCGCCCTGGCCATGTGGAAGCGGCTCGGGGCCACCTTGAAGCATCTGCGCATCGATGACTTGTGGGAAGGCGTCTACTACAGCAAGTTGGCTTTCGAGCAGCGCGGCGACGAGGTGCTCATCGACTGCCGGCCCAGCGACGGCATCGCCCTGGCCCTGGCGGCGAAAGTGCCCATCTACGTGGCCGATCCGGTCATGCGCCAGGATTTGAGCGACGAGGAGTCCGGTACGTGACGCCTCGCACCAAGATCCTCGCCACGCTCGGACCGGCCTCGGCGAGCCGCGAGCGGATCGCCGCCCTGGCGGCCGCCGGCGCCGATGCCTTTCGCCTCAATTTCAGCCACGGCACGGCCCCCGAGCATGCCGCCAAGGTGGCCGCCATTCGCGCCGTGGAGGCCGACTGCGGCCGGCCCATCGCCATTTTGCAGGATCTGCAGGGCCCCAAGATCCGCTGCGGCGCCTTCGCCGCGCCGGGCGAGGTGACGCTGGTCGCCGGGCAGACTTTCCGCCTCACCCTCGACGACCGACCCGGCGATGCCACGCGCGTCGGACTGACCTTGCCCGAGCTGATCGAGGACGTGGGAGTCGGCCGGCGGCTGCTGCTGCGCGACGGGCTGCTGGAGGTGCGCGTCAGCGCCGTCGAGGCCGATGCCCTGGTGTGCGAGGTGACGCGCGGCGGGCTGCTGCGCGATCACGCCGGCATCAACGTGCCGGACCTCGATCTCAGCGTGCCGGCCCTGTCCGCCAAGGATCGCGCCGATCTGGCGGTGGGCGTGGAGCTGGGCGTGGATTGGGTGGCGCTGAGCTTCGTGCGCACGCCCGAGGATCTCCTCGACGCGCGCGCCGAGCTGGCGCGGCTCGGGTCGGCGGCGCGACTCATGGCCAAGATCGAGAAGCCGGGGGCCGTCACGCGTTTCGAGGCCATTCTGGCGGAGGCCGACGGCATCATGGTGGCGCGCGGCGATCTGGGCGTGGAGCTGCCGCCGCAGGACGTGCCGGTGTTGCAGCGCCGCCTCGTGGCGCGCTGCGTGGAGGTCGCCAAGCCGGTGGTGGTGGCCACCCAGATGCTGGAATCGATGACCGCCAACCCCACCCCCACGCGCGCCGAGGCCTCCGACGTGGCCACCGCCATTTTCGAGCTGGCCGACGCCGTCATGCTGTCCGAGGAGACCGCCGCCGGGTCCTGGCCCGTCGAGTCGGTGGCCGTCATGGAGAGCATCGCGGAGGCCGTCGAGGCCAGCCCCGAGTACCGCGCCCTGCTGTACCGCTATTACGACGTGGCGGAGCCGGGGGTGGAGGAAGCCATCGCCCATTCCGCCTGCCGCCTGGCGCAAGTGCTCAGCGCGCCGGCCATCGCGGCTTGCACCTGGAGCGGCGCCACGGCGCGGCGGCTGGCGCACCATCGACCCACGGCGCGCGTCGTGGCCGTCACGCCCAGCACCGCCGTGGCGCGCGGCCTAGCCTTGAGCTGGGGCGTCACGCCGCGCGTGGCCGACGTCGCCGAGGGCGGCGAGCCGTTGGCCGCCGCCCTGCTGGCCGAGGCGCGCGCGGCCGGCGTCGTGCCTCCCGGCGAGCCGCTGGTGCTCACCGGCGCCGTGCCCTTCCGCGGCCCGGGCCGCACCAACCTGCTGCGCGTGGAGCGAGGCTGAGCGATCATGCTCGTCGACACGCACACGCACCTGCAGTTCCCCCCTTTCGACGCGGATCGCGAGGAGGTGCTGGCGCGCGCCCGCGCCGCCGGTGTGGCGCGGCTGGTGGTGGTCGGCACGGATCTGGCTGATTCGCGGGCGGCCGTGTCGCTGGCCGCGGCGCATCCGGGCTTGCTGTGGGCCGCCGTCGGCTTCCATCCCTGCAACGCGGCGGCCTGCACCCCGGAGGCTCTGGCCGAGATCAAAGACCTGGCGCGGCGGCCGGAGGTGGTGGCGATCGGCGAGATCGGGCTTGATTACCATTGGGACACCTGCCCGCGCGACGTGCAGGCCGCCGTTTTCGCCCAACAGCAGTCCCTTGCCCTGGAGCTCGACTTGCCCATCATCGTGCACTCGCGCGACGCCCACGCCGACTGCTACGCGCAGTTGGAGAGCGGCGGCGGATTCGGCGGGCGGGTCGTGCTGCACTGCTTTTCGGAGGGCCGCGCCTATGCCGAGCGGTTCCTGGCGCGCGGCTGTTGGCTGGGTCTCGACGGGCCGGTGACCTATCCCAAGGCCGCCGACGCCCAGCACGTGGCGGCCGAGGTGCCTTTGGAGCGGCTGCTGCTGGAGACCGATTGCCCCTATCTCGCGCCGCAGCGCGTGCGCGGCAAGCGCTGCGAGCCGGCCCACGTGCGCGACGTGGCGGAGGCGGTGGCCATGCGGCGCGACATGAACGTGGAGGAAGTCATCGCCGCCACGGGCCGCGCCGCGGCGACCTTTTTCGGCTGGGAGGCGGCGTGATGCGCGACCACCCAGGGAGCACAGGCGCCCCCGCCTGTGCTTGTGGGCAGCCGGCACCGCTGCAAGTCCCTCGCCGCGCACCGGTGAGGGCGCCTGTGCTCCACAGGTGGTTGGGCGCGGGTCCATTGCCATTTGGCGTGATGCGCGCCTGGCTGGCGGCGGCCGTGACGCTGATCGTGGCGGCCGCGGCGCGCGCCGATGACAGGGCGAGTGTCGAGCAACTGCGGCTCGGGGCGCAGGCCCTGGCGGCCCAGGACTTCCCACGCGCCGAGGCCGCCTGGGAGGGCGCGGCCGAGGCGGCCGGAAGCAATTATCTGGCCCTCGAGGCGCGCGCCCGCCAGGCCGCCCTGTTCACGCCCGGCACGGCGGCTTATGCGCGGCGCGTGGACCAGGCGCTGTTCTACTTCCGCATCACGCCGCCGCGCTGGCTGAGCGACGATGCCCGCGCCCTGATCGGCCGCGGCCTCGACCAGCGCCGCGGCTCCGGCGCCTTTCCCGACCTGGCGCCCGGCGTCGGCTATCGCGCCTTCGAGTTCGCCGCGCCCGACGTCGGCTCGGGCTTCCACGGCAAGCGCTACTCGTGGATCGAAGCGCTGGAGAGCATCCCGGCGCCCGCCGGCCTGGGTGAGACGAACCTCGGCGCCACGGACATCGCGCACGACAAGGACGCCTTGCCGGCCTTGCGCAGCCGGCTGACGAGCGGCAAGTGGGCCGCCATCGACGCCTGGCACGGCCAGGACGAGGTGCCTGTGGCGAGCCGTGCCGCCTGGCAATTCGATCGTTGCCTGGTGGGCTACACCCTGGAGAAGCTCACCGCGGGTCACGACGCCATGGGTTACGCCGTGTGGCAGCCGACGCGGCCCTGGTACGAGCATCAGGACAGCCTGTGGCGACTGCGTTTCCGCGTCTTCTACCCCTCGCCCGCCCTGGCCGGCGGCAAGGACCTGCGGCCGGTGGCCGAGAATCTGTGCGACGCCCTGCTGCGCGGCCATTGGACGGCCTGGGAGTATTTCAGCCGACAGGCCGAAGACCTGGACGGCAACCTCGACGTGCGCGACGTGTGGGTCACCCCCAACGTCTGCGACTTCGCGGAGGGCGCGGCGGCCGAATGCTGGAACGACAACCTCTATTTCGCCCACGCCGGCGACGACAAGGGCAACGGCGAATGGGTGCGCGAGGCGCTCCACGAGCTGAGCCACAGCATCTTCCCGCATTTCGGCCGCTACACCGCCAGCGCCGACTGGGAGACGTGGCTGGACGGCAATGTCGGCGAGCGACTTCTGCTGCACGCCCTGTTCGACAACCTGCGCGCCGCGCGCGAGCCGCTGCCGGCCTGGCTCGAGCCGCTGAAAGACGGCCGCTGGTGGGCCGACTATCGCCGCCGCACCTGGGATCCGCTGGCCGCCTACTGGGTGAGCAGCGGGCCGGATCGCCGCGACCTGCTCGCGGATCGCGGCGACCGCGGCGCCACCTACCTGCTGGGCTTCGCCTGCTGGCTGGCCGATGCCCACGACCCGCGACTGCTGCACGCCGTCTTCCAGCGCTACTCCCTCGCCGGTCTCGGCAATACCGCCCAAGTCACGGCCACGGCCGAGGATCTGGCCGCCAAGTACCGCGACGCGCTGAACGCCTCCTCCTCCTTCACGCTTTCCACGGCCGCCGCGGGACGCAACTCCGGCGACGCGCCGCCGACCTTGGGATCCGATGGCATGACCTTGCGGGATGGCTGTCGCGTGACGTGGCCGCTCTATCTTCCCACGGGCACGTGGCGGGTGCGGGCACAAGGCGTTCCGGGCGGCAAGGCGACGCTGGCCGTGGGCCAGGAGGATCGCCGCCCGCTGACCGTGGGCGACGATCAGCCGCCGCTGACGGAGACGGGCGCGGGCCGCTGGACGCAGATCGAGCTGGGTGGGGCGGGCGAGCCGGCGGCGGTGGTGGGGAAGCTGGCGTTCCAGCGGCTGCGGCGGTAAGCGTCAGGGCGTGACGGTTTCGGCCAGGCCGGCGATGAGGTTCCAGGCGCCGCCGGCTTCGAGGCGGCGCTGGAGGGCGGCGGGCAGGCCGGGATTCACGTGTTCGTCCCATAGCAGCTTCAGGAAGGCTTCCCCGCCTTCTTCGGGATACCAGCCGGCCATGTGCGACCACGAGAAGGCCTTGGGGCTGTCGGCGGGCGGCTTGGGACGGTTGTCCAGCCAGGATTGCACGGCTTGGGCGCGACGGGGGTAGACTTCGGCGAGGGCGGCGCAGACCAAGCGTTCGAGGGTCTGTTTGGCGGGGACGCCGACGGTGGCCTGCGAGTCCAGGCACTGCCAAACGACAACGCCAACTCGCGTGCCGGTGTCCAGCGTTACCAATTCCTTGCCGTCGGGCTGCCAATCGTCGGGCGACAGACCAAGCGGCAGGACAGACGCCCCTTGGTGGCGGACCACCTCCGCACCTTCGCTGTCATCGTCCACGTTGACGATGAGGCGGGTCAGCATCGGTTGTTCTTGGCGGTCCCTCAAGTAATCGGCCGCCGCCGGCATGACCTTCGCTTTGCCGCCTGCGGGTACGATCCGAATGAGGGCCAACCGCTGGCTGCGGTAACCGTAGTGTCCGCGCTTGAAGAACTCAGCCGCTGGATCGCGCGGGCGATCAGCAACGGGGATCACGCTGACGCAACCGAGGTGTTGCAGCATTCCGTCCCAGAAGGCCCGGTCGTGGTAGCCCTCGCAGACGACAACGGACTCTGCCTCACGGGCGCTCATCGCAGGTCCCTTTCAATCTCCTCGCGCGCAAACCGCACGTCCGGGCCCGAGCGTCGGGCGGACAGGAGCTCGCCGTCCTTGAGGTTCAGCTTGTAGAGGCTCAGGCGACCAAGATCCTCTTCGTCCGACTGCGCCAGCAGCGAGTCGATGAGTTCCAGGCTGTGCGTAGAAAGCACGACCTGCACGCCGCGGCGAGTGGCGGCGAGAATCGCCTGCGCTAGCAGACGAAGGGTTGCTGGATGCTGATGGACTTCCGGCTCTTCCAGGAGAATCACGCCGTCCGGCTGGGATGCCAGTTCGAGCGCCCAACGGACCAGACAGCTGATGCCGTCACCTGCGAGCGCTATCGGGACGCTGTGTGTTCTAAATACGAGGTGCACAATAGGACTGCCGTGCTCCGTCAGAATCCTGACATCGTCTAGACTATCGACCACCTCTGCAAACATATTTCTTATTCCAGCGCTTCCTCCCTGGAATATTACGCTTGAATATAGATCGGGAAGTGGGATCAAGCCCCACTCTTCTGCAACGTCAATTAGCTTGACATTCGTCACGCCCGCGACGGCCTTGTGGTGCGGATCGTTTCTAAAGCTCAACTCGTACTCGTTCCAATCACCGAATTTGATGTTTGCCCACGCGACCGGGTCATGCCCCTCAGGAGCTATCTTATAGCGGACGATCGTTTGGTTCGGCCCATTTGCATGACCGCTGCCGGTTACCGCGGGCAAGCCGAGTTCCATTACAGATCGTCGTGTCGCGCCAGCATCCGTCTGCAAGACTATCGTGGCTGATCCCGTGCCTCCTGCGCGCCAAAAGAGCCATGTGGCGCCGTAACGGACGCCCGGGTGGCGCCGGACAGACCG
>Ga0181528_10001073_pt1 | contig 17339 bp, 18 predicted proteins | sample PEATcosm2014_Bin_47_FD_119742 | JGI IMG/M metagenome (GOLD analysis project Ga0181528, IMG submission 119742) | Peatland microbial communities from MTU Mesocosm Facility, Houghton, MI, USA - PEATcosm2014_Bin10_10_metaG | ecosystem: Environmental > Terrestrial > Soil > Wetlands > Peat | place...
ATCCGCGACTACGACGACATGGTGCGCGTGGCCCAACAGATCCTCACCTTCGGTCCGACGTACGTATTGGTCAAGGGTGGCCACTTCGCGAACCAACGCGACGCAAGATCGCACGCACCTGACGTACTGGTCGGACCCGAAGGCGTCACTGTCCTTGATGCCGAGCGTGTCGATTCGATGAACGACCATGGCACCGGCTGCTCGTTGTCCGCGGCCGTCGCGTGCGGTCTGGCGCTCGGTCGAACGTTGCCCGACGCGACGCGCGACGCGAAGTCCTTCGTGCTGGCGGCGATCAAGGGCGCGGCCTCCTGGCGACTGGGCCAGGGGCGCGGTCCGATTGACCATTTAGGCTGGCACGATGAGTGACCGTCCGAAACCCCCGTTGACGACGACCACCAGCATCTGGCCCGCGGCGGCGGTACTCATCCTGGGCGTCGTGATGCTCGCGGTCTTCCTGCTGATCAATGCCGTGTCGGATCAGGGCGTCACGACGCCGACGACGATTCCGGTGATAGTCGGCGGACTCAGCACCGCGAGCACCAATCTGCTCGCGGGATGCCGGCAGCCCGGGAACCCTCCCTCGAACGTCGCGCCCGCGCTGATCGTGCCCGAATCGACCTCCGCGGCTGGTCCGGTCTCGCTGCCCAACCAGGGTGCGGGCGACTTCGACTGCACGCGCTCGTTCGTCAGTGCCGTCAAGCCCGGCCAATTGCTCGGGTACTACCGCGCGCAACTGAAGGCGCGCGGCTGGAACCTCTTCTCCCAGGGGGCGAGCAACGGTTCGCCCGAAGACCTGTTCCAAAAGGCCGGTAACGACACCTTCTATTGGGTCATCGGGGTCACCGTGACTGCGTCCAGCGCCACGTCCACGCACTGGACCTACCAGATCTACCAGAACTCCGAAACGATCTAGATCGTCACCGCTTCGAGTTCGGCGCCCTGTTCGTCACGACAGACCCAGGACCACAGGGCGAAGTTGATCGGGTAGATCACGTAGCCAATCCGAGTCGCCGACGCGACGCACATCAAGACGAGGAACACCAAGCTGAGTATCGCGAGCAATCGACTGAGCGTCAGCGGCCAGTGGCGTTTGGCGTACTTGGCGACGTAGTAGCCGCCCACGAGCAGCGCGAGCGGAGCGAGTACGTGACCGAGCGGTGGCCACCAGGTCGTGAGGATGTGACCAGGCAGGGCGCTCGCGGCGGGCGAGGCGACGTGCGCGAGTCCGAGTGGAAAGGCGAAGACGTTTGAGAAGAATGCCCACGGCGCCTTGAGGACGAACGGCGTGACCGTGACTACCACGATGCACGTGATCCACAGCGCCACTCGACGCCACGCGGGGCGATCCTTCTTGTCGCGCGCCACGAGCAACGCACCAAAGGCCATGGGCCAGGCGGTCAGTTTCATCGCCGCGGCGAGGCCGAGGCTGACGCCGGCGGTGGTCGCGGCTCTTCGTTGCAACGCCGCCACGCCCAACAGCAGCAACGCCAGTATCGGCATATCGTCGCCCCCCGTCGAGAGGAACAACGCTCCCGTCGGCAACGCGAGCAGCACCTGGGCGATGCGGATCTTCTTCTCGTGCGACGCGCGCAACATCACGAGCGCCGCCAGACTCACGAGCACGGTCATCAGTGACATGACGATGCGCGCGTCGGTGAGACCCGAACTCGCGTGGGTCTCCGCCGAAGGCAAGCCAAAGACGCTCATCAATGGAAAATACGGAAAGAAGGATTCGTAGGCGGGTACCCCGCGTAGTTCGTCGACCACGCGACCGTCGGTGTAGTACGAACGATACGGGTCCTTGCCCTGGCTGACGTAGGTAGCTGAACGTTCGATTACCGAGATCTCGGGTTGGGCGTAGCCCTGATTGGGATCCTGGTGTCGCCAGCGCGCCTCGAGGGCAAGCGGGATCACCACCGAGCCCATGATCACGAGCGCGAGCAAGGACAGACGAACCAACGTCGCGCGCCGAACGCGATAGCGACCGAGCCACACGCCGGCGACTGCGGCTACACCGTAAGGAGCCGCGGTGAGAAAGCCCCAATGCCACTGGGCGACCTGTCCGGACGTGAATCCAAGCAGCAGCGCGAACACCGCCGAGACCCCATAAAGCGCCCCGTCACTCGTCAGCCCGTTGAGCCTCCCCCACCAGTTCACCGACCGGGTCCGCGAAGCGGCGAGCTGGGTCATCATCGAGATAAGCCTAGTTGGGGCTCTCGACAAAGCCCCGCAAGGTCCTAGTCACTCACTGCCGGGCGGCGGATCGGCGCGAGGGTCTTGACCGGAAGCGACTGGGTGAGGAAGCGCTCGATCATCGACGCGCACAGTGCGCTTTGCTCTTTTAAGACGCCGTGCGACGCGCCGGGCACGATCGCCAACTGTGCGTCAGGAATCGACTCGAAGAACGCGCTGGTGTGCGAGAGCTTCGCGACGTCGTCATCGCCCGCCATCACCAGTACCGGTCGACTCACGCGAGCGAGGTCCTCGCGGTACAGCTTCGGTTCATGGGCGAACAAGCGCACGCTCTTGTGCAGGACCGTCGCGGCGTGTTCGATGCCGTCGGGCGAGAGCGCCGCGTACTTCTCGGACCAGGCTTGAAAGCCTGGCGAGTCAACGCGCAGGGGCTCGACCGGAACCAGGCCCCGGTGATTGAAGTTCCCCCCGACGAACACGCAACGTCGCACAAGATCGGGACGTCGCAGGGTCACCAGCAACGCCACGTTGGCACCGTCGCTGTGGCCGACGAGGTGCACCTTTCGGCCCAGGTGTTCGATGAAGGCAATGGCCTCCTCGGCCATGTCGGCGTAATGAAACGGTCGATCGTTGTCGGGGCTCTTGCCGTGCCCGCGGCGGTCGAAGGCGGCCAATCGAAACCTCTTCTTCAGGTGCGGGCCGATCGACGAGAGCAGACTGGCACTGCTGCTCATGCCCCCGTGCAACAAGAGCACGACCTCACCTTTCTTCTTGGGCACCAGGACCCAGGTGCGATGACCGTTGAGCTCAATGATGGGCATAGTCGTCATGGTACGACCTGGCACGTCGCGAGGCGAGTCCCCCCTAGAATTTTGCGATGCGTTGTTACGTCGTGCGCGAAGAGGACGGCGCGTTCAGCCGGGGCGTCGAGGACTTCGAGCCGATCGCGCGCGAGTCCGCGGACCTGCTCGTGCGCGTCGAGTACTCGGGGGTCAACTACAAGGACGCCCTGGTGGCGAGCCCTTCGAGTCGGGTGCGACGCGTGCCCGTGCTCGTCGGCGGCGTCGACGCCGCGGGCGTGGTGGTCACGTCGACCGACCCGGGTATCGCCGAGGGAACCCCGGTCTGCGTGCACGGTGGCGACCTGGGTGTGGCGCGCGACGGCGGCTTCGCTCCCCTGGTCTACGCGCCCTCTCGACTAGTCAGCGTGCTGCCCGCGGGCATCTCGACGCGCGACGCCATGGTGATCGGCACCGCGGGCTTCACCGCCATGGCGAGCGTCCTCGCCCTCGAAGAGCACGGTCTCGAACCCGGCGCCGAAGTCCTCGTCACCGGCGCCACGGGCGGTGTCGGTTCACTCGCCGTCTCGTTCCTGCACGCGCGCGATTACCAGCCAGTAGCGTCTACTGGTTCGCCCCAGGGATCGGCGTGGCTCTACGAGCGCGGCGCGACGCGCGTCATTGGTCGCGACGACATCGCCGACCGTCCCGACCGGGTCCTCGCGAGTGAGCGTTGGGCTGGAGCGATCGACTGCGTGGGCGGCGAGACGCTCCATCACATCTTGCGCTCGCTGCGCTACGGCGCGGGCGTCGCCGCGAGCGGACTCGTGGCGAGTCCCGATCTCAATACGAACGTCTATCCCTTCATCACCCGTGCGGTGGCGCTCTTGGGCATCGACGCGGTCGAGGCGTCGGCGAGGACCCGCGCCGAGGTGTGGCGCCAGTTGGGTGCGGTCGCCACGCGCGTCGACTTCGCCGGGCTCATTGACTCGACCATCACGCTCGAAGGCTTGGACGAGGCGCTCGAGACGATACGAAGTGGCAAGACCCGCGGACGTATCGTGGTGGACCCGACCGAGGCTTGAACGCCGCTCGTCCTCGGCGATGATCGATCCGAATCGATACCCAATGGAGGGATTGCTCTTGACGAGCACCACGGCGTGGGCGGCGATCTCCACTTCGCCAACCGATGACGCACGTGCCGCTAGTAGAACGGACTGACCCAAATGGTGGCGGCGTTGCAGGGCTGAATCGGGTAGCTCGGCGTCACGGTCGTGGTCGAGCCATTCCTCTGGAACTGGACACTGATCGTCACGGCACTCGCGCAGACCTCGGTGCCCACCGGTACGTCCGAGTAGCCCAAGGAGAACGAGATCGAACCACCCTGGGTGACCGCAACCTTGGTGGCCGGTCTATTCGCCGCGGCATCGGGAAACTGTATGGGACTCGTCGTCGACGTCGTCGAGCTGAAGACCGCCCCGGTCTCGTCTTGGAGCGTGAGCGTCGGGTAGCCGTCGACCACGCAACTACCGGGCGTCTGTTTGGTCAGGGTCACGCTCGCGACAATCGTGCCCGCGGCACCCTCCCCCTCGTCGTACGCGCCCTTGAACTCGCGACCTTGACACGTCGTAAGTGTGGCGAGTGACGTCGTCGTCGAGCTCGCGATGGTGGTGGTCGTCGAAGTGGTAGTGGTCGTCGCGGTGGTGGTGAGGTAGTGACGGCTGAAGACAAAGATGACGACAAAGGCAAAGAAGATCGCCAGCGACTTGAGCCCCCTCCTCACTGATTGAAGTCCTCGGGACGGATCGTCTCGAGGAAGTCGCGCAGTTCAGCGACCAATTCCGCCTCATTGGGCGTGCCTTCGTCTGGCCCGATCAGTTCGTCGACCTCGTCGTCAATCTCATCACTTTCGTCGAGGTGCATCACCTTACCCTGGTCGTTCATCAATTGGTCACTCACGAGAATGGGAGATCCGACTCGAAGCGCGATCGCTACGGCGTCGCTGGGACGAGCGCTCACGTTGATCTCGGTCCGGTCGCGCAGAAGTCGTAAGTTCGCGTAGTACGTGTTATCCACGAGTTCCGTTATCTCAACCGCGAAGAGCTGCGCACCGAGCGCCGCGATGACGTTGCCGAGCAGGTCGTGGGACATCGGACGCGGCGTGGCCACGTTTTGTAACGCGTAGGCGATCGCCGTCGCCTCGGGCGCTCCAACGAAGATCGGCAGGACTCGATCCCCCCCTACTTCTTCGAGTAACAAGAGCGGCGTCGACGATCCAACGTCAACACGGACTGCGCGTAGGACGACCTCAACCATGGCCACAGCCTAGACCGGACCAGATTCGTCTCGTCGGGCTAGTGACCGAGGTACTGGTGCAAGGCGCGAGCGAACAACTCGGCGCGAAGTGCCGCGATCTCCAAGGCCACCGACTTCGCGCTGTCGCGTGCTTCGCGAGCGCTCACGGTTTTCTTTGGGGGCCGCACGGGTTGGGTCACGTCGTTGAGTAGTCCGATCTCTCGTTCGACGTTTCGACGCAATGAACCCAGCAAACGAATGTCGATATTACGAGCGAGCAGTACTTTGATGGCTCGAGCGACCCGCAAATCCAACTCGTTGTACGTCGCTTGATTGGCCACCGTGGTGGGAGAGAGCAAACCCGAGGCGACGAGATGGTTCATCACGTGCGCGTCGAGCCCACTGACCGTGAGGAACTCCGAGGACGAATAGAACCGCTCCTCGTCATCCCAGTCGTCGAGTGCTGGCACGGCGGCGGCGGTCGACGCGCGCGACGCACGCTCCTCGGGTGACCTCACGACGGGCGCCGTGGTGTCGGGCCCAGGTGTCGGTGCACTCGACGTCGCCGGTGCCTTCACGGGCGCCAGCGCAGCGAGCGGTGTCACGTCGGACTCGTCCGCGGCGGCGTCGACCGGCGCGGACGATGCCTCGCTGCTCACGTTCGGCGCGATCGCCACGACGCTCGTCGCAAGGGTGTCGACGGGCTCTTCGGTGGGTTCACTCACCGGCACCGGTACCGAGATGACGTTGGACGTGGTGCGCGCTACTTGACGGGTGGTGCCCGACGCGACGGGCGTGTCGTCCAGCAAGCCCTGCTCGATCAGGCGCAGCCGCACCACGCGCAGGGGCACGAATTCCTCGTGCGCCAGGCGAATCGCCTCGCGCAGACAGTCCACGTCGCGCTGGGAGTAGAGGCGATAGCCCTTGCGGCTTCGCGTGGGTTGGACCAGACCCTTGTCCTCGTAGTAGCGGATCTTGGACAACTCGATGTCTGGTACGTCGCGTCGAAGAATCGCGTGCACCTCTCCTATGCGCATGGTCCCCTGATTGGTCATCGCGTGGACTCCCAGAACACCAATTTGTATTTACCGATTTGCACCTCGTCACCCGAATGGAGCGTCGTCTCTTCGACGCGCTTCCCGTTGACATAGGTGCCGTTGAGTGAGTTCAAGTCTCGCAGTGTGAGACGTCCGCTCGCGGTTCGCGTGAACAACGCGTGATGGCGCGACACCGACACGTCATCGAGCAGCAGGTCACTCTGCTCATGACGTCCGGCGCTGATGAATTCCTTGTCCAAGTCGAGACGTCCGCCGGCCTCCGGACCCGAAACGATCACGAGTTCGTCACCGTGCTCACCGACCGGTCCCTTGGACGCGTTCACGTACAGTGCGTCAGGCACACTCACGACCGGAACCGCGATGGTCTCAGGTGAAGTCGCCTTGTGTTGAGGTGCACCACACGACCAACAAAAATTTGCGTTGGCGTTCAGTATCTCCCCACAGCGACGGCAGTTCACGGGACTCACAATAGTTACGTTTGCGAAGGCTCGTCAGAGTTAATTGTTGGTGAGAGCTTGGTAACCTTGCTCGTCGAGTAACGCGTCGTACTCAGTGCTCGACGTTGTCGTGATTTCACAAATCCACCCGACACCGTAGGGGTCGGCGTTCACCGACTCGGGTGCGTTCGTGAGCGAATCGTTCACCGCCGTCACCGTACCCGATACCGGCGCGTAGATTTCTGAGACCGACTTCGTCGACTCAACTTCGCCCAGCGCTTCACCCGCGTTTAACGTGCTGCCGACCTTGGGCAGATCCACGAAGACGACGTCGCCCAAAGCATCTTGCGCGTAATCGGTGATACCTATTCGTACCACGGCGCCGTCGGCCTTCGCCCATTCGTGGTCATTCGAGTACCGGAGGTCGCTGGGGATCTGCATAACCAGAAAATCTACAAGATTCGCCGGCCCTGGCGCCCGGCGCGCAGCGCGGCGAGGGCGGGTCGCACGTAGCCCGCCAGCACCAGCCACGAAAGGCTGAGACCCATGATGCCGATCACCCACGTTACGTCGCGCGCCACGTGCTGCCACTGCGCGAGCGCGCCGTGATGGGGATTGGTCGTGAGCAAGAACCATGGATACGCCGTCATCAGGGCGAAGGTCGACACTTTCCCCCACCAGAGCACGTCGATTCGAGCGGCCCCGAGCCCGGCGAGCACGAGGGTGAGCACCGAGACGATCACCTCGCGCGCGAGCGTCGTAAGAGCGAACCACCACGGGACTCCCGAAGCGGCCGCCACGCTCAGCAGACCCACCACGACCAATAGCCGGTCCGCTACGGGGTCGATGATCTTGCCGACCGTGGAGACCTGGTGAAGCCTTCGTGCGAGGAACCCGTCGATCCAGTCCGTCGCCCCGAGGAACGCCAGCAACCACGCCGCGATGGCGCGGTGGTCGGTCGTGAAGAGGATCCACACGAAGACCGGCAACAGCAGGAGGCGCACCACGGTCACGAGGTTCGCCCACGTCAACCACCCCGCGTCCGCGTCGCTCGCCATGTCTGGACGGTACCTCAGGCGATGGTGATCGACTGGTCCAGGTAGACGTCCTGGACCGCGTGCACCAGCGCGGCGCCCTCGTCGATGGGGCGCTGGAAGGCCTTTCGACCCAGAATGAGACCCTGGCCACCCGCACGCTTGTTGATCACGGCCGTGCGCACGGCGCCCGCCAAGTCGTCGTTACCCTTCGCCTCGCCACCCGAGTTGATGAGCCCGATGCGTCCGGCGTAGCAGTTGACGACCTGCCAGCGCGTGAGGTCGATCGGATTATCCGTCGTCAGCTCGCGGTAGACCTTCGGATCAGTCTTGCCGAACTTGACGACGTTGTAGCCACCGTTGTTCTCGGGCTGCTTTTGCTTGATGATGTCGGTCTCGATAGTCACGCCGAGGTGGTTGGCCTGTCCCGTCAGGTCCGCGCTGAGGTGGTAGTCGACGTCCTTGGTCTTAAAGGCGTCGTTGCGCAGGTAGCACCACAGCACCGTGAACAGACCCAGGCGGTGCGCTTCGGCGAAGGCGGCCGTGACTTCCTCGAGTTGGCGAATCGAACCCTCGGAACCGAAGTAGACGGTCGCTCCCACGCCCACGGCACCCAGGTCCGCCGCTTGCTGCGCTGAAGCGAACATGTGCTGGTCAAAGGAGTTCGGGTAGCGCAAGAGGTCATTGTGGTTGAGCTTCACAATGAAGGGGATGCGGTGCACGTAGCGGCGCGACACCATACCCAGCGTCCCCAGGGTCGAGGCGATCGCGTTGCAGCCCGCCGCGATCGCGAGGTCGCAGAGTCGGGCGGGATCGAAATACTCCGGATTCGGTGCGAAACTCGCGGCGGCCGAATGTTCGATGCCCTGGTCCACTGGCAGGATCGACAAGTACCCGGTGCCCCCGAGGCGCCCGTTGCGGTAAAGAGTACCCAGGTTGCGCAGTACGGTCGGTGACCGGTCGCTCATCGTGAAGATGTCCTGGACGAAATTTGGTCCCGGAAGCGTCAACCAGTCCTTGGGGAACGCGGTCGCCTTATGGTCCAGCAGCGTCGGCGCCTCGGCGCCCAAGAGAGAGGCAATGTCCATACACGAATCCTACAAGAGATCGTGCGCGTGCTCTTTCAGTAAACGTGGTCAAACGCGTCGCTCGTTTGTGGGTCACTCGTGCATCGGACAGACTACCTAGGTGACACTCGACTATCGGTCCTCGCTGCTACGACGTCTGCGCGCGATGCATTCTCTCTACGACCAAGCGTGTTCGACGATGACATTGGATCAGGTGAACCACGTCGAACGCGAGGGTGTCTTGCCGATCGCGTTCTCACTCGTCCACCAAGTCCTGATAGAAGATGGCGGACTCGTCTTCGCGGGCGGTCCCCTGCCGCAGTTCAACGACGAGTGGTCCGAGAAGATGGGCCTGGCGATTCCCGACCACGGCAAAGCGAAGTCCGTTGCCGAGATGACGCTCCAACGCATTGGTCACTACGGCGAATTCCTCATCTTTCAGCGCCTGGTTTTTGACGCCACCGAGGGATTCGTCGCGTCGATCGACCCCGCGACCTTCGAGGACATCGTGGTGCCCTTCCCCTATGGTCCCGGCATCGACCACACGTTCTCGGCGCGCGTGGGCGGCGAACGGGGTATCTCACGTAGTGACGCCTTGGAGTGCTGGATCTACCAACACGGACTTCGTCACATGGGCGAGATCGAACACGCTCGCGCCCTCGTAGGCCTCGGCGGCATGACGTCCTAGGTCCCAAGATAGAGTCATCCCAACCAACACGGGGGGTGGCCATGGCCGAGGTGCACGGAACGACGGACCCGAAGTTCGAGTCCGTACGTGAGCAACTCGTGAAGAACCTGGACGTCGGTGACGACGTGGGCGCCTCCGTTGCCGTCTATCACCGCGGTGAACTCGTCGTGGACATTTGGGGAGGATTCCAAGACGCCGAAAAGACCCTCGAGTGGCAGCGCGACACGCTGGTGAACGTCTGGTCCATCACCAAGACCATGACGTTCCTCGTTGCCTTGATGCTGGCGGATCGCGGCGAGCTGGATTTTCACGCGAAGGTCGCGACGTACTGGCCCGAATTCGCCGCGAACGGCAAATCCTCAATCGAGGTACGCCACGTGATGGGCCACACCGCCGGGCTCTCGGGCTTCGCGGAACCAATGGAACCCACCGATCTCGCGGACTGGGAGCGATGCGTGGGAATCCTGACACGCCAAGAGCCTTGGTGGACGCCGGGCACGGCCTCGGGCTACCACGCGGTGACCCAGGGCTACCTGATCGGTGAGATCGTCCGGCGAATCACCGGTACCACCATCGGACAGTTCTTCAAGACCGAGGTCGCTGATGTCCTGGGCGCTGACTTTCACATAGGCCTGCCCGAGAACGACGAGGACCGCGTCAGCGTCGTGATAGCCCCACCGCCTTTCGACTTCACCGACGTCGCGCACGATTCGATCACCTACCGCACGCTGAGCATGCTCCCGCTCGTGGTCACGATGCCCCAGCATCGTTGGTGGCGCGCGGCCGAGATCCCCGCCGCCAACGGCCACGGCAACGCTCGATCAGTCGCCCTGGTCCAACAAATCATTGCGAACCGCGGCGAGGCGAACGGTCACCGGTTCTACTCGGACAAGACCGGCGACGCGATCTTCGACACCCAGGCGAATGGCGTGGACCTGGCCCTCGGCACCGAGACGCACTTTGGTATGGGCTACGGACTCGCGAGCTCGACGGTGCCGATCGGCCCTCGCGCCTGCTACTGGGCGGGGCTAGGCGGGTCACTGGTCGTCATGGATCAAGACAGCGGTCTCACGGTTGCCTACATGATGAACTTGATGCGCGGCAGCCTGGGCGACGACATGCGCGGCGCCACGTTCGCGCTGTGCGCGGCGCTGTCTTCGCTCGGTTAGTCGAACTTCTTCTTCGATACCGGCGTGGTACGACGCTTACGATTCTTGCGCGGCGCACTCGCACCGAGTTCGCCGAGTCGGGTTTGGGCGTCGTAGGCGTCGGGTTCGGCGATCACTACGCGTGCGAAGAGCTCTCGCGCCGACACGGCGTCGCCCGCCCGGTCAAAGACGTCGCCCAACGCGTACCAAAGTCGAACGTGACGATAGGACGGATTACGCAATTGCTTCGTCGCACCGGCCCGGGTGAGCAGTTCGATCGCGTCTTCGTAGCGTTGCTGGTCGGCCCAGGCACCCGCCATCACGATGCGCCCCTCGACCAACACCTCGGCGGTCGGCTCACTGGCCTCGAGTTCGCCGAAGGTCTTTTCGACCGCCCGATAGCGATGACCCGCGCGTTCGCAGTCCATCACGAGCGGCAGGTGTTCGGGGTCGCCGGTGATCGCGAAGTGGGCGCGCAGGTGGATCTTGGCCATGCTCCAGCGCTCGGCGCGGTAGGCGGCGAGTCCGGTCAGTTCGCGCACGGGTGCCACCCCAGGTACCGCGTCGGCAACCGTGCGCCCGAGGCGGAGGGCTTCTTCATATCGTTTGCGGTCGTAAGCCTCCGCGGCGCGCGTCAGGGTCATGACGGCCTTCTCGCGGGCGTAGGCCGTGCCGATGAACGCCTTGCGCACGTCGGACGCGACGTCACCCGGGAGCGCATACTTGACCTTCGCCTTCGCCTTGGCGGGCGCCACGCCCTTGGCGGCACGCTCCTCTTGCACCCAGGGCTCAAGTGGGTCGGGCGTGCGACCGGCGCTCGGCGTGACGGCCATCGCCTGACCCGAGCTCTTGATATTGGCAGCGCCCTTGCGCGCGACGCCGCCCCATCCTTTCGCACGCGAGTGCGATTCGATCTTCTGGCGCTCGATCTCTTCGGGCGTAGGGCCGCGCGCGGTCCTCGTGTGCGGACGCGCTCCTGGGGGACGACGTCCCGCGGGCGCGGGTCCACGGCGACGGGGACCGGTTCGCGCGTCGAAGAATTCCTCGTTTCGTTCGCTTCTGCCGGTACCCCCGCGAGCGGGGCGAGCTGGTCCCTTCGCGCCGCCACGATCTGGGCCGCGACGAAAGTCCGAAGGTCCTTCTGGCCGCTCGCCTTCGCGTCGCTCACGAACCTCGGGGCGCTGGTAGCGCGAGTCGTCGCGGTTCCCCCGCGAAGGCGTACCGTCACGAGGGACCGGCCGAGCGTCGCGGTCGCGCGGTCGCGGCGTTGACTTGGCGCCGCGTGCGCTCGCCGACGGTCGCGGTCGACGGGGGTCGTGCTCGTTGCGGGCCCCTCGTTCGTTCTCGGTCCGTTTGGACCCGCGGTCGTCGCGCCCGCGACCAAAGCCCGTCGGGCGTTCCGAACGACCATCGTCTTTGCGTTCGATGCGCCGCTCGGCGCCCTCGCGGGCGGGTCGGGCCCGATAAGTAGATTTTGACCCTCCGCTGCGAGCATCGCGTCCCGATGCCGCGCCAGTTCGCGGGCCGCTTCGAGGCGCCGGACGCCCCGCGCTCGAGGCGCGACGGGGTGCGGGTCGAGGAGAAGGCATGACTCAATCCTACTGAGTGCGCGAACCGGGTCCCCTTGCGAACGTTCCCTGAGGGACGACTCGAACGAGGGGTTCCCGGACTGTGGGTAGATGCGACGTCGGAAGGACCGTCACTCTTTTGGGGGAGCCTCACTCACCCAATGGCCCACGGGGAGCAGTTCAGTATGGAATCGGTCGCGAATCGCACCCCAGATGCCCCGAGGCTGCCACAACGCCACCAGGACCGCCACCGTGCCGAAAATGATCAGGTACCAGGCACCTTGCTGCTGGAGCGTCTGTTGTAACGAGAAGAAGATGATGCTGCCCACAATGGGGCCCTCGATGGTCCCGAGCCCGCCGATCATCGATACGAAGAGCATCTCCGCCGCCCACTGCAGGCTGAAGACACTGGTTGGTTGCACGAAGGGCTGGCTGATGGCCAGTACGGCGCCCGCCGCGCCACAGCCCGCCGCCGCGATGACGAAGACCAGTCGGCGCGCCGAACGCACGTGCGCGCCCGCGCTTCGTGCCGCGACCTCATCGTCCCTGATCGACGCCAGCACGAGCCCTACGCGACTTCGCAACAGCAGGTACGTGCCCACCACGACGATGAAGGCGACTATCCAGGTCGCCAGATACGAATAGTGCGCGGTCTGGGCGGGAGTCAGGCTCTGCAGCCCTGGCATCAAGCGGCCCGTCCCACCTCCGAGAAAGGCGATCGTGCCGATGATGAGCATCACGGTATCGGCCACGACCCAGGTCGCGATGGCGAAGTACCCGCCACGCAGGCGAAACAACAGATACGTCACCGGCACCGCGAGCACGGCGCAGACCAACGCGGCGAAGGGAATCGTCAAGAACGGGTTCATCCCCTTGAGAGCAAAGTACAGCGTGGCGTACGCGCCCAAGCCAACGAAGGCCTGCTGGCCAATGGATACCATCCCCGCGTAACCCGCGAGCAGGTTCCACATCGTGGCCATGATGACCAGAATGAAGAAGTTCATCAACGTCGACGCGAATTGGGCCGGGAAGATCCACGGCGCCAGCGTCAACAAGACCACGACGACTGACGCGCCCACCAACGTAATGAGTGGCGAATGCGTCGAGCGGCGAACCGAGATCGTCGATCCGCTGGCGGACGGGTTAAGGAGTGACTCACTCACGCGAGTGCCGTCTTTCGCCCGAACAGTCCCTGCGGTCTGATCGCCAACACCGCTAAGAAGAGAATGTTGCCAGCGAGCACTTGATATTGCACGTTGATATGAGCCCCGAATTGTTGGGCGATGCCCAGGGCGATGCCCCCCACGAGCGTGCCCCACAGTGAACCGATGCCGCCGATCACCACCGCTTCGAACGCGAACAAGAGATTGACGCCGCCTGACGTGGGGGCGAATTGGGTCATCATGCCATAGGCAATGCCGGCGAGCGCCACCGTCGCGAAAGCGAGGGACGCGGCCACGCCGAAGATGTGACGATAGTTAGCGCCACTGAGCTGCGCCGCTTCACGGTCGTCCGCCACCGCGCGAATCAGGCGACCAGTGCCGGTCTTGGACAAGAACAACTGCAACAAGAAGAGAACCAACACGGCCACGCCGAGCACACCGAGCGAGACGTAGGACACGTAGATGATCGACGCCGGGTGCCACGACTTGGCGATAAGGTCCCCGATGTTCACCGTCTGGCCGTTGGCGGAGTAGATCTCGAGCAAGAGGTTCTCGATCACTACCGAAAGACCGAAGGTCACCAACAACGTGGTGAAGGGATCGCGATCGATGCTCTTTTGGATGAGCGTGCGCTGAAGGACGTAGCCAGCGAGCGTGAAGATCGGTACGACGATGAGAAAGGACCACACCTCAGGTAGACCGAGATGTGGCGTCAAGAAGACCGCGACGTAACCCGCCACGACTGCCATGTCGCCGTGGGCGAGGTTGATGACCTTTAAGACGCCGAACATGAGTGACAGCCCGCAGGCGAAGAGCGCGTAGAAGCCCCCGATAAGGATGCCTTGCACTAGCACGTTCAACCAGACCATTACGACTCTCCTTCGCGCGAGTTCGTCGCCGCGAGACCAGCCCCGAAGTACGCACGTTCGACTTGTTCGGGTGTGAAGTCGGCGGGCACGCCCGTGAGCGAGGTCTTGCCTTCGAGCAGACAGTGCACGCGGTCGGCGACTGCCAAGCCCTGCGAAACGTCTTGTTCCACGACCAAGATGCTCACGCCCTGCGCAATGATCTCGGGGATCAACGCGTAGATCCGTTCGATGATGATGGGCGCGAGGCCAAGTGAGAGTTCGTCGAGTAGCAAGAGTCTTGGATTGGCGACCAAGGCACGACCAATGGCCACTGCCTGTTGCTCACCTCCCGACAATTGCCACACTCGTTGTCGACGTCGTGACGGCATCCAGTCGAACAACTCGTAGATGCGATCAATATTAAAAGGACCCTTCTTGGCGTGAAAAGCGCCGACCTGCAAATTCTCTTGAAGGGTCATCGACGAGAACAGGCGGCGGCCTTCGGGGACGAGCGACACGCCCATCGAGACTCGACGATGAGGCGCGATGTTGGATATGTCCGCTCCCTCGAAGAACACCGAACCTGAGGTTTGACGATGCAGACCCGCAATCGTGCGCAGCAACGTCGACTTCCCCGCTCCATTGGCGCCGATCATGGCCAGCACCTCGCCGACGTTCAGACCGAAACTGACGTCGTCAATTGCCTTGAGTTGTCCGTGGTGAACGACGAGATTTTTCACTTCGAGAAGCGATTCGGTCATTGAGGCATCGCCTCGAGGATCGTCTTCCCGCCCAGGTACACCGAGCGCACCGCGTCTGATGCCAGTACGCTTTTAGGCTCACCGTCGGCGACAATCGCTCCACCCGCTAGACAGAGCAATCGATCGACCGTCGATAGCAGCGCGCGCACGACGTGTTCAATCCACACCACGGCGATTCCCTCAACCTTGAGGTCGCGAATGATGCCGGTGAGTTCGTTCACTTCAAGGTCAGTGAGACCTCCCGCGATTTCGTCGAGCAGCAGGACCCGAGGACCCACGGACAAGGCCCTCGCCAACTCGAGACGTTTTCGGTGCAACAGACTGAGCGAACCGGCGCTGCGGTTCGCGAAGTTGGCGAGGCCCGTGCGCTCGAGCGATTCGTAGGCAATGTCGTAACTGCGCTGGCCCCGAGCTCGATTGCCCTGCTGAGCGGCGACCAGCACGTTCTCGAACACCGTCATGTGTTCGAAGGGCCGAGGGACCTGGTACGTTCGTCCGATTCCCGCTCGGGCACGTTTACTCGGCGCCATCTTCACCACGTCGTCACCGTCGAGCAGTATCCGCCCCGAATTCGGGCGCACGTCGCCCGAGATCATTGCGAACAACGTCGTCTTGCCCGCTCCGTTCGGTCCAATCATTCCTACTGCGTCACCCTTGTCCAACTGGAAGGAGATCTCGTCCGCGACCACTACTTGGCCGAATCGTCTAGATACACCTTCCAGTTGGAGCAACGACATGAAAAAGCAATCTAGGCGTTGGTGGGCTCAAGGGTGCCATTGAGGGGAATGTGCGGGTTGAGTGAGTTGTCAACAATCCACTGCGACCAGGCGTACTTGCGGTGACCTACGAGGTCGGCCGAACCGGGCTTCCATTGCACGCCAAAGGGCTGGATCATCCCGATCCCCTTCGCGGGGCTCGCCAAGAAGGGGTTGGCGCTCTTGAGGTTCATGTTGATCGGTCCGCACATGCCGTCGTAGTTGACCACCTGCAGGGCAGAGGCGAGTTCGAGCCGGTTGTGTGGATTCTTCACGGCCTTAAATGCCTGAATCGCGATCTCGAACAGCGAGTAGGTCGAGCCCATTGACTGCACCCACTGGCCATGCCCCGCCGTCTGGTAGGCGGCCGCGAAGTTGTACGCCGATTGCCCGGTCAGCGACGACTTGTAGGGCGAGTAGGGCGTGAACCACGAGTCGGTCGCAACGTTGTTCGATAGGTCACCCAGGGCGTAGGCGTCCGTCGGGAACAGCATGACCTTGGCCACGGTCGCCAACTTCGGGTTGTAGTCCTGCTGGGATGCCTGGGTCCAGAACGTCTGGAAGTCCGGGGGCAACGGTACGTTGACGAACAGGTCGCACGCCGCACCGTTCTTTCCACCAGTCTTGAACGTCTGGATCATCGCACTGTAGTCAGTCGACAAGTCGGTGTACGCGCCACCGTCGACGAAGTTGTAGCCCCCGTTGGGGTAGATGGCACCGACCGTCGGAGCGAAGGCCGCGCGAAAGGCGTTGCCGTCCGAGTCGTTCGGGAACATCTCGGCGACGTTCGTGTTGCAGTTGACCTTCTTTTGGATCTTCTCCCACATCGGCACGAAGCAACCGACGAAGTGCGGCACGCCGTAGAAGAACATCGAGTTGTACGTCGGTCCTGTTCCAGCCGCGCCACCTTCGGGCGAAATCGTAGCGCCCGTGAAGCCACCCCACCACGCTTCCCACGGCACGACGGTCGAGACACAGGGAACCTTGTACTGCTCACACGTCGTCGCCACCGGGATCACTGTCTCCGGAGCTGAACTGGTCAGCACGAGGTCGACACCTGAGTTGATCAACTCCTGGGTTACTTGGACCGCCACGTTCGGCTGTGACTGCGTGTCCTTTTCGGTGATCTCGATGTGGTACGTCGTACCGCCGATCTTGATGCCCTTCGCGAAGTAACTCGACTTCTTGATCAGCGCCAACACGAACGCGTCGGGTCCGGCGAAGTCCGCCAAGGCTCCGGTCCGTGGTGAGACGTAACCAATCTTGATCGTGCCTGACTTCGCCGCCGCCTGGGCTGCCGATACGTCCGCGAGCGTCGCGACGGCGCCACTGGCCACCATGACTCCCAAGGCCTGAAGTCCTAGGCGACGCCCGAACTCGAATTCTCGCAGTGCATGCCCCGCGCGATCACCTTCGAAGATTTTCTCTTCACTCATATTGCCCCCCAACCAATAGTGTTGGTTGACTTCTTAACACACCGTTCCGTACATAGTGCGACAATTCGACAAGATTTTAGATTTCTGCCGCCAATAACGCACGCGACGC
>Ga0181528_10001074_pt1 | contig 17294 bp, 17 predicted proteins | sample PEATcosm2014_Bin_47_FD_119742 | JGI IMG/M metagenome (GOLD analysis project Ga0181528, IMG submission 119742) | Peatland microbial communities from MTU Mesocosm Facility, Houghton, MI, USA - PEATcosm2014_Bin10_10_metaG | ecosystem: Environmental > Terrestrial > Soil > Wetlands > Peat | place...
ATGGCCTGCCTGGAAGCACCTTGGGACTGCATGTTTGGCTGCTGGAGTTGATGCTGGTTCGCCATTCCTCGCGCGCCTGTCAGAGACCTCTTCGAACCGCTAAACAAATTTGATCAGATGAGCTACGTCCTCGCGGGCGATGGAGAGGATTCGTCCGCCGGGGGTAAAGCGGTAGAGTTCGCCACGCCAATGGAAGGTGCTGCCGCTGCAATAGCTGGCTACCCAGACGACGAATCCCAGAAGGTCGCGAAGAGGATAAAGCGAGCAGCGCGTGAGGGCGCGGCGGTCGCGTGCGATGAAGTATCCGATGACGACGCATTGGACGATGCGGTTGAGGAGACTCCAGGCAAAGAGCGAAAGGCCGAGCAGTGGGTGACCGAGAGCGGTGGATGAGATGAGGGCGAGGATGCCGAAGGGGACGGCGAAGGTGAGTCCGGTGCCCAGGTGCCCCTTGGGGCGCGAGAAGCGCGTGCTCTGCATCCATCGCACCTGAGTGGCGAAGGTCTGGCGGAAAGTTTGCGTGCAGAGGACGTGGGCGACGCGATAGTGGGAGAGGATGACGCGGTATCCGGCACCGTGCACGCGATTGCCTAGAACAAAGTCATCGGAGTAGTAGTCGGCGGCGCAACTGATTCCCCCGCACTTGGCGAGAGCATCGCGCCGGAGGGCCATCACGGGGCCGAGCGCAAACTGCATTCCTTCCAGCATGTCTGCCGTGAGAACGCCGGAAGACATTTCTACTGACATGCCGAGTGCTTCGAGACGCGACCAGAAGTCAGGGGCAGGGACTCCGCGGTAGAGGCAGGTGACGAGACCGTTGGCGGGATCGAGCAGCGGGGGCACGACGTTGCGCAGGAAATCTGGACCGACGAGGATGTCACTGTCGCTGATGACGAGGTAGTCGGCGGAGGCGGGGGCGAGCATTTTGTCCAGCGACCAAACCTTGGCGCTGGGCCACTCCGGTGGGCCGGAGTAGACAACCTTGACGGCGACATGAGGGTAGCGCTGGCGCAAACTCTGGACCACGGACATGGCGGGATCGTCTGGAGTGCGGCAGCCGAAGATGAGTTCGAAGGCGGGGTAATCCTGCAGGAAAAAACTGGCGAGATTCTCTTCGAGTCGCGGCTCGGCTCCGTGGAGCGGTTTGAGGATGGAGACAAACGGAAGCGCGCCGGAAGGAGAGAGTTGGGCGGCGCGGGATTGAGCGCGGACCAAGCGCAGGTTGCGCACGGCGGCCACTAGAACGAGCACGAGAAAGATGGTGGACGAGATGGTCCCAATTGCGGCGACCACGAGAAGAAACCGCCAGAGCGTCAGGAAACGGGTGGGGGCAACAGCGTAGAGAGCTGCGTAGTCCGCCGAGAGGGTCAGTGCGCGATGGGTGACGGTGGCGATGATCATGGGCAATTTTCCAGAATCAGTTTGCCGCCGCTGCGGGCGAACGTTCGATATCCGGTCTGGCGAAGCAGCGGAGGAATATCACTCTGCGCAGTGAACACGAAAACGCGGGTGGAACTCAGCCAGAGACGCGCCAGCGAGGCGTCATCTTCAAAGACAGCGGGAGAGTCCGGAAAGAGCGAGCCGTAGTAGAGGTCGCCGTTCTCGCGCGAATTCAAGAGGTGCAGCGGAAGGTGTCCGTAGAAGTTGAGGGTGGATGCGTCTTCATATGCGCCGTTGACGACGATCACGTCTCCGGGACGGTACACGGCGGCGACGGCGTTGGAGAGCGCGCGCGACGAGAGGATAGGCGAGAAAGTGACCAGCGCGCTATGAACACACTGCAGCGAGACGAACATCATGGCGGCCAAGGCGAGATTGGCGGCGGCGGGGCGATTGCGGAGGCGCAGTCGCCAACTGGCATACGTGCCGAGAAGTAGCGAGAGGCCTACGAGAAAAAGTTCGGGACGAAAGAGGCCCATGGCACGCGGCGTGAGGTCGAAGATGTGTCCGAAGGAGAGCGCGTATTCGGAGGGATTGCGGGTGAGGAGATCGGCGAGTTCGCTGTTAGGCGGTACGCGTTGCGAGAACCAGAGCAGCGTCCACGCGGCCGCGGTCAAGGGTGCGGCGACGAGAAATGTGGCGAGGGCAATGCGGCGTCCGGCGCGGCGCGGGGGCGAGGCGCTGGGTGAGTGCTGCTCATGGCTGAGCCATGCGCCGAGGATGAGGGCTAGGGCAGGCAGAGCGGGAAGGACGTAGTACTCCTGACGGCTGCTGAAGGTGAAAAAGCCGACGACTACGAGGGCTGTGATAGCGCAGAGCAGCAAGGCGCGAGCGCGGCGGTCGAGAGTGGGAAGGTCACTCCAGCGATGTGGCACTGCGCCGAGGGCCTTGAAGACGAAGGCCGACCAGGGCAGAAGAAAAAGCAGCGGCAGAGCGAAGAAGAGCAGCAGCGGGACTGTGTCATAGTCACGCGGAAAACGGAGGCCAATGTAGCGCAGGAAATGTTCGTTGACGAAGTAGAACCAGAAGAATCCGCGAGCCTGGCCGGCAGCGGGATTGCGCAGGCTGGCAACGATGTGCCAGGGGGCGGCTACGGCGAGAAAAATGCCGAAGCTGGAGAGCAGCTTCATGCGTAATAAATGATGCAGATTGCGCGTGAGCAGTAAGTACGCGGCGATGATTCCCAAGGGGAAGATAAGGCCGATGAGTCCCTTGGTGAGGACGTTGAGAGCCATGGTGACGGCCAGTCCCCAACAGGCTAGGCGCGAGGGGCGGACCTGCTCCAGCGTGAGCAGGAAGCAGTGAAGTCCAAGGGTGAGCCAGAGCGCGACGAGAATGTCTGGGATGAGGATGCGGGTGTAGATGTATGGGCCGAAGGAGAGTCCGAGGGCGAGGGCCGCGTAAAGTCCGGCCTGCTCATCGAAATTATGGCGGCCGATGGCGTAGCAGGCGAGCAGGAGGGCTAGGACTCCGAGAGCGAGCGGCAGACGGGCAGCCCAGTCATGCGCGCCGAAAATTTTATAACTGGCGGCCATGCTCCAGTAGAGCAGCGGAGCCTTCTCCAAGTAGCGCAGGTCGTCGACGTAGAGGGTAGACCAGTCATGGCGCAACATCATCTCGCGTGCGGCTTCGGCGTGCACGGAGTCAGCATCATCAAGCAGCGGCGGCGACCAGAGTCCGGGAAGGTAGAGGACGGCCCAGAGCAGCACGATGAACGCGACGGAAGTGGCTGTCGAGTGCTGAAGAACGCGAAATTTGGGACGCGGAATCGGCGGCGTGCTCGTCTGCATGTTGCTGCTGACGATTATACGAAGGACGGACGGCACGAGGCGGAGCGGAGTGCGAAGCGAAATCGAGTGCAGGTTGAGAAGTTTGGAGGCGGCACGGGAGATTTGAACGGTGCGGGGGTCCTTCGCGGGGCTCAGGATGACCCTTCAAGAAAAAGGACAAGAGCAAAAGCAAGGTCAAAAGCAGAGGAGGACGTTACAGTTCGGTGAGGCGAAGAGTGGCGTCGGCAGCAAGGTAGCTCTTGCGGCGGAACCAGTCGGTGAGGCGCTCATTGAGCAGATCGATAGGGACGCGAGTGCCGATTTCAATGAGGCCGTCGGCGACGGGGAGAGTGTCGTCGAAGATCTGGTCGTTGGTGAAGTTGCGCATGGCAAAATTGTCCAGCCATTTGAGAGGTGCGGGGGTGAGGGCTCCGGCGCTGTCGTACTCGACGCGAATCTTGCGGGCGAACATGAAAGACAGTATAGAACGAGCGCGGAGCAGGTGGGGGCTGGCGCCCGGTCACCGCGGGGACATACGAACATAAGCGTGAACAAGGACGCAAACCAAAATCAAAGATCAGGATCAACAACCCCGCCCTAACCAAACAGATGGTTAGGACGGGGCACCCGAGGTTTTCGCCCGGACGAACTACTTAAGGATGACCTTCTTCATCTTGCGGCCGACGCGGAAAACCTTTTCGGCGGGAAGCGCGGTTTGCAGGAAGAGTTCCTTCCAAGTCTCACCGTCGATCTTCACGGAGCCGGCCTTGATCTTGCGCTGCGCGTCACTGTTGGAGTCGGCGAGTGCGGCGTGGGCGAGTAGTTTGCCTAGATTGAGATTAGCGCTGCCATCCGCGAGGGTTCCGATTGAAGCAGCTTCAATCGTGACCTCTTCAAGGTTCTCTGGAACTTCATCTTTCTGGAATTGGCGCGCCCAGTTTTCTTCGGCGGCCTCGGCCTCGGCGGGGGAGTGGAAGTCGGCGATGATGCGCTTGGCGAGATCTTTCTTGGCGCGCATGGGATGGACGGTTCCGGCTTTTACGTCGGCCTGAAGCTTTTCGATCTCGGGAATGGTGAGGTCGGTGAGGAGCTCGTAGTAGCGCCACATCAACAGGTCGCTGATGGACATGAGCTTGCCAAACATTTCCTGCGCGGTCTCGGTGATGCCGACGTAGTTGCCGTAAGACTTCGACATTTTGCGCTCGCCGTCGAGTCCTTCCAACAAGGGCATGGTGAGCACGATCTGCGATGGCTGGCCGTAATCGGCCTGGAGCTTGCGGCCCATGAGCAGGTTGAACTTTTGATCGGTGCCGCCGAGTTCGACATCGCACTCAAGGGCGACGGAGTCATAGCCCTGCATCATGGGATAGAGCAGCTCATGAACGCTGATGGGCTTTTCTTCATTGAAGCGCTTGTTAAAGTCCTCGCGCTCGAGCATTTGCGAGACGGTGAACTTGGCAGCCAGGCGAACGAAGCCTTCGTAGTCGAGCTTGAAGAGCCACTCGGTGTTGTAGCGGACTTCGGTCTTTTGCGGATCGAGAATCTTGAATACCTGCGCCTTATAGGTTTCAGCGTTGGCATCGAGCTGCTCGCGGGTGAGCGGCGGGCGAGTGGCGTTGCGGCCGGTGGGATCGCCGATGAGTCCGGTGCCATCTCCGATGAGGAAGATGACGGTGTGGCCGAGATCCTGAAAGTGCTTCAGCTTGCGGATGAGCACGGTGTGTCCGAGATGAAGGTCGGGCGCAGTGGGATCAAAGCCAGCCTTGATGCGCAAGGGCTTGCCGCTCTTGAGGGACTTTTCGAGGCGCTCACGCAGATCGCTCTCACGAATGATTTCGACCGAACCTTTGCGCAGGTAGGCCAGTTGCTCTTCAACAGGACGGAAGTGAGACATGGATTTCATTATAGCGATTGACGGATTGAAAAGCGGAGCAGCGGGTGCGGCACGGTGACCTGAGATCGCGCGGGAGATTGGGACGGAGCAGGGGTCCTTCGCTGCGCTCAGGATGCCACACAAAAGAAGTGGTGCCGGTAGCGGTGATATATTCAGCGAATGCTGAAAGTGAAATTGCTGACCGCGACGGCCAAGGCGCCGACGATTGCACATCCGGGCGAAGACCTGGGATATGACCTTTATGCGAGTGAGGCCGTGACAATTGCGGCCAAGGGAAACGCCACGGTTGCGACGGGCGTGGCCATTGAGCTGACCACCGCAGAGGGTGAACCGCTGGGAGCGCTGCTGCGCGATAAGTCGTCGATGGCGGCGCGGCGGCTGACCTGCACGGGAGGCGTGATTGACGCGGGATATCGCGGCGAAGTGCGCGTGCTGATGGAAAATCTGGGCGACACGGCGGCGGAGATTCATGCGGGAGACAAGCTGGTGAACCTGATTCCCTACCCGGTGCTTACGACTCCGGTGGAAGTGGTGCAGGAACTGGCGCAGAGCAGCCGGAAGGCGGGAGGATTTGGGTCGAGCGGAAGGAAGTAACAGGGCTGACTCGTTCCCAAAGATCGCGTCTGCAAGGTAAAATTGATTGTTCGCCGTGGCCGGGGTTCTCTGGCCGGGGCACGACCCGCCTAAAGGGATGGCTTCGCCTCCCGAGGCCAGACATTTTCAGCAGAAAAGATTGGAGCAACATCCGTCATGGCGATTATTGCCACACAAATGCGTCCGGGCATGATCATTAAGCACAACAACGAATTGCACTCAGTTTTTGCCGTGGAGCACCGCACTCCGGGCAACCTGCGCGCCTTCATCCAAGCCCGGCTGCGCAACCTTCGCACCGGTGCCATGTTCGAGCATCGCTTCCGCTCGGGCGATTCCATTGACAAGATCACCGTGGATGAAATCAAGATGGAGTATCTCTACAACGACGGCGATACGTTCTATTTCATGGATCTGGAAAACTATGAGCAGACGGCGCTGAATCACGACACGCTGGGAGACTCGGTGGACTACCTGACTCCGAATCTTCACATTGTTGTGGAATTCTACGACGGCAAGGCCGTAGGCATTGATCTGCCGCAGACGGTGGAACTGACGGTGGTGGAGACCGAGCCGGGATTGAAGTCGGCTACCGCTTCGTCTGTGACCAAGCCGGCAAAGACTGAAACGGGCCTGGTCGTGCAGGTTCCCCCGTTTGTGAACGAAGGCGAAAAGATCAGAGTGGATACCGCCGAGGGCGTGTATCTTTCGCGAGCATAAATCCGGCGATGACAGGAACCCAGTATTTCCGCCGATACCTGGTGAAGGGCCGCGTGCAGGGCGTGGGCTTCCGCTGGTTTGTGGAGCGCGAGGCCCGCATCATCGGCGTCGGCGGATGGGTGCGCAATCTCGATGACGGGGGAGTGGAAGTGCTTGCCTCGGGCAGCAACGCGCAATTGGGCTCGCTTTACGACCGGCTGAAAGAAGGGCCGCGCGCGTCGCGCATTGACGCGGTCGAAGTAGAGGATGCTGCACCCTTCGACGGATACAAGACATTTCAAATTGAGGAAACACGGTGACCGCATTGGCACAGAAACAGACCGTAATGGATTCTGAGGATTTGAAGAAGCTGATTCGCGAGATTCCCGATTATCCGAAGCCGGGCATTCTCTTTTACGACATCACAACGCTGATCAAGGACCGCGCCGGATTTGCTCGCGTGGTGGATTACATGACCTCGCCGTATCTGGATAAGAATGTGGACCTGGTGTTGGGCATGGAGGCACGTGGCTTCATCTTTGGCCCGGCGATGGCCTATCGACTGAACGCGGGGTTCATTCCAGTGCGCAAGGCGAAGAAGCTGCCGGGTGAGACCGTGAGCTACACGTACGAGTTGGAGTACGGCACCGATACGCTGGAAATTCATAAAGACGCGATTCAGCCAGGGCAGCGCATTCTGATTGTGGATGATTTGCTGGCAACGGGCGGCACGGCCGAGGCCGCGGCAAAGCTGGCAAACAAGCTGGGCGCCAACATTTGCGGAATGAGCTTTGTGGTGGAGTTGGACTTCTTGAACGGCCGCAATCGGCTTGTTCCCTACGACGTGTTCTCGCTATTGCACTACGACAAGTAACCACAAGATTAGCAAGAGATCGCAAGCACGCCCGGAGAGAACTCCGGGCGTGCTTGCGTTGGCATGACGCATCTTCTTTGCTGCTCAGAAGAATTTTCCTGGCGAGTGGATTCCATGTTGATTTGAGGGCCAAAGCGGCCAATCTGCTACTCCGCAATTGTGCTCGAGAAACGAGAGCTGGCGGGTCAACCTCTGCCGCAGGTCACCGCTCTAACTGAAGTGCCGCCACAACCGTCGAATTACCGTCCACCAGGAGAACTTGAGATGAAGACGTTTCTTTACGCGGCATCGATTATGCTGCTCGGCGCAGGCATGAGCATGGCACAGTCGACCAGCAGCACGGATCAGCAGAGCACAACATCGACGACACAGGACACCACTCACACCCCGTCAGCGACGACGCCGCAGACCAGCACCGGCAACTCGAGTGCAGGGTCCATGAGCGGCAACACCGATACCAGCGGCAGCGGCGCCAGCAGTTCTGATAATTCCGGAATGAGCAGCGACCAGAGCTCCGACGCCAAGAAGAAGCACCACAAGAAGAAGACCAGCACGACCACGACCGAGACCACCAACTCCACCACGACCACTACCACCCCGAACTCGACTTCTTCTGATACGACGGGAACGACCCCGCAGAAGTAAACGAATGACACGAAGTATCACAAGGGTGCGGCAGAAGATGCCGCCCCTTTCTTTCTTGGAGCGAGGCCGGTTATCCAAACGGGCCAGAGCACGTGACCGGGGTCACTGCAAAGCGGGGTTCTTCGGGTTAGCGTGCATGGGTTAAGGAGTGCGCCATGGCCGCCGCGGCAATCATAGATGCCCTCTTCTGCATTCCCAAGAACACAAAAATTACGCAAGTCTCCGAGTGCCTCCCGTTCGGAGAGGATCTTTCTCCCCAGATGGATAGTAGCGGCATTGCCGGGGCGGTGATTGCTCCGTGCAAGTGCGGCCAATGTCCGAATCAGTGGAACTGTGCGGACCGGAAGACCTATGAGGTGAGGGATGCAGTCAAGAAATGCCCGAAACGATTACGCGGGCTTGCCTCCTATGATCCGCTGCGCGTTGGCGACAGTTTACGATGGATTGACGAAGCGCTGAGTGCGGGGGAATTGATTGGTGCCTATGCCGAGGCAGAATGTTGTGTGTCCGGATTGCACGCGGCACGGATGTATCCGCTGTACGGGATGTGCGACAAGTTGCGGGCTCCGGTGGTATTGGACTTTAACAGCCGGGAGAGCTGGCAGCATCACCGTCCGCAGGTAGAGGTGCTGGCTGCGGATTTTCCAGATCTTCAAGTACTACTGTCCACGCCCCCAAGAATAGACGCGACTAGCATGATCCGGCTGATGCAGCGATTTCAGCACGTGCAGTTTTTGCTGAACCCGGAGGAGTTTCAGGCGCAGCCGCTGCTTTGCGAATTCGTGGAAGCACAGGGACGTGAGCGCGTGGCGTTCCGTGCGAATCCGCAGAGTTGGCCGGCAGCGACGCAGGCCTCGTCAGGAAGGCTGGAGGAGGCGGCCTTGCATTCATATCTGTATGACAACGCCGCCAAGTGGTTTGGCTTCGCAGCAGTGGCGGCCGGAACGACAGCACCGGGCGCGGCAGAAGGTCAATGAAATTCGATCCCGAAATTGCAAAAAGGCAGTGCGGGATTGGTAAGGCACGTTCGCTGCCAACTTTCGCGTCCGGCAACTTGCGCAAAAAATTGCTCTCCCATAGCATCTAACTCACTACGGCGCCGACCTGCAAAGTTGGTGCTGGGGTGGAACACCACTGCGAACCGATATTTCTAATTAGGGTGCCCGACTCGACATACGGTCTGGTGTGCTGATCCCCAGTCGGATCGGCCTAAAGGACCTCGGAGGGCGCCCACCTGGTGCTTCTCGGTTCACAGCAACCCCGCCCCACACGGCCACGCGGGCCGGTGCTATAGATTTCCCGGATGGCTATTCTGGCCATCGCGGGGCGATCTGTTGATTTCGCTGCGACCGGACAGGCCGCCTCTCCATCTACAATAGAGACGTGTTCCCACATTTCTTCCATATCGGCTCGTTTGCCCTGCCTACTTATGGCTTCATGGCCGCACTTGGCATGACCGTAGGACTGACCGTCATCTTCTACCTTGCACGTTTTCGCGGGCTGGACCCGGACCAGATGTGGAACCTGGGCGGGCTGGCGGCCTTCAGCGGGATTCTGGGCGCAAAGTTGCTGATGCTGATGGTGGACTGGCGCGACTACATGGCAGAGCCGTCGCGGATTTTCAGCGTTGCCACGCTGCAGTCGGGCGGAGTGTTCTCCGGTGGGCTGGTGCTGGCGATCCTGGTGAGCTGGTGGTATGTGCGGCGGGAGAAGATTCCATTTCTTTCGGCCGCCGATGTGTTTGCTCCAGGCATTGCACTGGGGCACGCCTTTGGACGCCTTGGCTGCCTGGCGGCCGGGTGCTGTTACGGACGCGAGACCCATGTGCCTTGGGCGATTACCTTTCACAACCAGTGGGCTGCCGACTTCTCCGGAACGCCGCTGAATATTCCTCTGCATCCGACACAGCTCTATGAATTTTTTGCCGAGTTGATCAACTTTGCCTTCCTCTTCTGGCTGTGCAAGCGCAAGAAGTTTGAGGGCCAGATCATGGCGCTGTTCATGATTGTGTATGGCATTGAGCGCTTTATCTTCGAGTTCTTCCGGGGCGATCCAGGACGCGGCGAGGTGCTGGGATTGATATCGGGAACACAGTTGATTGCCTTGGGACTGGTGATTGCCGGGTTTGTAATCTACATGAAGCACACGCCGCTGCGCGCATTCATCCCAGGCGCGGGACGCGCTGCGAAGACTCCGAGCTCATCAGCCTCGCGAGCTTAGGTCAGGCGTAGACGTTCACATATTGTCCGGTGGCCGGAGATGCCGCGGCGTAGAACGCGTACTGGGAGGCCACATCTCCGATCTGTACTTGCAGCATTCCCCAAACGGTGCTTGAACCTTGTCCGGAGAAGGAATCCTGACTCTGGCTGGAACTACTCTTGCCACTGTTCTGGCGGGGGATTCCGTCGAAATTGAAACTCCCATCGTCACCGACGGATACCGTCCACACAACTTGATCACCAGGATAGGCCGAGCCGTCCCGCGCAGTGCTGCGGATTGCGGTGGGGACCCGTGTAACCGGCACCAGGCTGGTGGATCGACTGGGGCTCCCCAACTGTGAGGTTGGGTCGATCGGCGCGGGAAGAAGTGTGATTGCATCCATAGGGAGGGGACCTGCGTGCACTCCTGTAGATCCTGTGGAATCTATCGGCACGGCTGGGGTGGAAGCTTAGACGGAGCCGGGCTGGCCAGTGCTGGAGGAGCCTGCACCTGCTATCCTCAAAGGAATGGCACGTAAACTTGCACCCCAAACTGCACCACCCATTGAGCCCGAAGCGATCGATCCGGATGAGATTCTGGCGGTGGCGGAAGAATCCGCCGCGCCCACGGTTTTCCATGCCACGGAAGAAGACATAGGAGTACGTCTGGATCACTACCTGGTGGCGCGCATTCCCGACGTGAGCCGGGTACGGGTGCAGCACCTGGTGGAGCAAGGCAAGGTGCTGGTGAACGAGCGCCCATCGAAAGCCTCATTCAAGCTGAGGGGCAGCGAGGTCATCGAGATCACAGGCGACGTGGAAGCCGCACCGCTGAAGGCCTTTGCGGAAGATATTCCGCTGGACGTGGTGTTCGAGGACAAGGATCTGGCGGTGGTCAACAAGCCAGCCGGGATGGTGGTGCACGCCAGCACGGGAAGCGCGGAAGATGCGCGCAACCGCGGGACGCTGGTGAATGCGCTGCTCTTCCGCTTCAACAAGCTGAGCGAGATGGGCGGTGAGTTGCGCCCGGGAATCGTGCATCGGCTGGACAAAGACACCAGCGGACTGATTGTGGTGGCGAAGAACGATGTGGCGCATCGCAAGCTGGTGGAACAGTTCTCCTCGCGACAGGTGCACAAGACCTATCTTGCGCTGGTGCACAACTGGCCCAAAACGGACGAGGGCACCATCAACGATCCGGTGGGACGCGACCCGCGCAACCGTACGCGCATGAGCGTGACTGGCATTGATCCTCGAACGGCGGTATCGCACTACAAGGTGATCGAGCGACTGCTGACGCCTTACGGGCGATTCGCGCTGGTGGAAGTGCGTATCGAGACGGGACGGACGCACCAGATCCGGGTGCATATGTCGTCGATTGGGCACCCGATTGTAGGCGATTCGCTGTATGGCGCTCCGGTAATCCTGCTGCCGAATACGCTGTCTCGGGAGCGGCAGGGGAACGCGATCAGCTCCCGCACGGAGGCCAAGAAGGCTCGTGCACACGGCGAGAGCGCGGCCACGTTGAGCCTGCCTCGCAACTTTTTGCACGCCGCGCAACTGACCTTTACTCACCCCAAGAGCGGGAAAGGCGTGGAGTTCAAGGCTGGGCTGCCCGAAGACTTGCAGAAATTTCTGGATAAGCTGCGGCGGACGGCGGAATCACTGGAATAGCGCGCTCTGAAGGATGCCGCATCCTTCCCACCTTAGCCGCATAAAGACGCGGCGCAGGTGGGGCACCCACGATTACAGTTACTCCGGGTTGGCTGGGAGCACGCCGCCCGGATTCTTATACGTGACTTTTCTGGCTGATCCGGGCAAATTCCCCTTCCCGTGGCTTTCGACCCTCGTTATACACTGGGAAGCATGTTGACCAAGCTGGTTGCAGCCCTGTTTAGCGCCGCCCTGCTGCTGTCTTCGGCGGCCCTGGCTCAGAATACGCAAGATCTGCCGTCGGCTCCTTCGGCAGTGCAGCCTCGTTTTCCGGGCGCTCCAGCCCAGCCACCGCAAACGCCTGCCCAGAACACGCCTGCCGAGTCGACTACGGGCACGCCGGGCGACGCGACAACCCTGACCACACTGCCTCCCTCGAACACGCCAACGGCGGCACCCGCAGAAACCAAACCACAGACGCCCGCACCGGCACAGAGTTCAGGAAACGATCAGAGTCAGGCGAAGCCACAGGAGCCCAAGTCCGGCGACCCGGGGGCGCTGTTTCCCTCGCTGGCTTCAACGCCCAAGGATCAGAAGACGCAGGACGATTCGGAGTTGAAGGGCGAGTTCCGCATCGGCGTGGATGTGGACCTGGTGGACTTGATCTTCACCGCCACCGACAAGCATGGCCGCTTCATCAAAGATCTGAAACAGGGCGACATACGGCTGCTGGATGAAGGCAAGCCACCAGTCCGCATTGAGGCTTTCGAGAGCGAAACCGGACTGCCCCTGCGAGTGGGCCTGCTGATTGACGCGAGCAATTCGATTCGCGACCGATTCCGGTTTGAGCAGGATGCGGCGGTGGAGTTCCTGCACCAGGTGGTGCGTCCGAAATCTGATCTGGCGTTCGTGATTGGCTTCGATTCGCTCTCAGACCTGACCCAGGATTACACGGACAACACGGATGCGCTGGCGCGCGGCGTCCGGGTGCTGCGCCCAGGCGGAGGCACCGCACTGCATGACGCGATCTTCCAGGCGAGCGAAAAGCTCGCCAAGACTATGGTGCGCGGGCCTTCGCGCAGGGCCCTGATTCTGCTGAGCGACGGCGACGACAACCAGAGTCGACATACTCGCGAGGAAGCGATTGAGGCCGCACTGCACGCTGAAGTGATTATTTATGTGATCAGCACGAACGTCACCGGCTCCGATAAGCGGGGCGACAAGGTGCTGATGCGCTATGCCGAAGCGACCGGCGGACGAGTCTTCTTCCCGCTGCGGATTGAAGAAGTCGCCAACGCCTTTAATGAGATTCAGGATGAGCTGCGCAGCCAGTACGTGCTGGCCTACAAGCCACAGAATTTTGATCAGGACGGACGTTATCGCGCGATCTCGGTGGACGCACCGGGACGGCAGAACGTGAAGATCCGGGTGAAAAAGGGATACTACGCCCCCAAGAAGCGTTAGGCAGACCGGCCCATCAGCGGGTTACTCTTTTGGCGCGTAATAGCCTTTGCGCGCCTGCGCCTTGTACTCCGGATTAACCGGTTTCAACTCCATTTTGCGGTACTTGCCATCGGGGACAGTGTTGGTGGGGACGTAGCCAATCATGTACTGGCTGCGCAACTCACTCTGGATCTGGTCAAAGGCGTCACGCAGCTTCTTAGGATTGTTGCCTACGTCAATGACACGCCCACCTGACTGCTCGGCAAGCTTGTGCATGGCGCTCGAAGCCGAGGCCTCGTATCCGAAGCCAAATCCGCGGTCGGCAATCATGATGACGTAGACGATGACCTCGGAGCGCTGGGCGGCTTCAATGGCGTTGGGAAGCGTCTTGTCACTGCCCTGGTCTCCACCGTCGGTGAGCAGAATCATGGCCTTGCGGCCAGCCTCCTTCTGTAGCTTTTCGGTGGCGGCAAGGTAGACGGCGTCATAAAGCAGGGTTCCCTTGGGACGCGAGACAGGAATGGTTCCCTGCCCGGCACCGGCGATTCCGCCAGAGCCGCTGCCCGCACCGTCATTGATCCGGGTCTTGTCGAGGGCGCGGCGGAGCTGTGCGGCGTCACTGGTGTAGTCCTGAATCAGGTCCACGGAAATATCGAAGTTGATCAGAAACGCCAGGTCCTTCGGGGTGAGAACGTCGCGGAGAAAAGCGGCACCCACCTCCTGCTCCATGGGCAGCACGCGCTGCTGGCTACCGCTGGTATCAATCAGTATGCCGAGGGTGAGCGGCTGATTGGCTTCCGCTGCAAAGTACTTGATGGTCTGAGGCTTACCATCTTCAGCAATCTGAAAGTCTTCTTTTTTCAGACCCGGAATCATGGCTCCGCGCTTGTCTTTGACATTGAAGAACAGGTTCACAACCTGTACGTTCACCTTGAGCGTGGTGATCGGTTCCTGCTGCTGTTCGGCAGTTCGGTCACGGAGCTTCGGAGTATCAGGCAGCGAGTCGCCATTGTCATCCGGCGCATTGGAGGCCTTGGGTGGTTCTTTAGGCGGACGCTGCGCCTGCAGGGGCGCTGCCGACATCAAACACAGTGCGACGAGCAAAATGGCGGATATTCTGAATTGCCTCAGTGTGCGCATGGTTTCTCGACTGTCGTCCCGGTAGTCTAGTATGTACTTACCTAGAGCACTATAGGATTAGTTGCTTGTGAGAGTGAAACCGCAGCACTAAAATTTGCGGTTTAGCAATTCTGAATGTGGCATCAGCTCTTCGCGGAGGGATTTCCAAATGCAGCGCCCACGGCGTATTGCACTACTGCTCTCAACTCTTCTTTCGCTGCCCCTTGCATTGGTTGCGCAACAGGGGCTGCCGGATGGGCCCAAGCCCCAGACTTCGCAGCAAAACCTGCCCGATGCACCCACGTCAAAGCTGCCGACCACTCCGGTAAGCCCGTCTTCACAGACCCAGGCTCCCTCGGGAGAGGCAAGCTCGGCAGACACGGCGAAAGCCACGGCAGATGCTGCGGATACCGACCATCCGGAGCAGGTAATCCCGCCTCCAGGACACACCCTCCCGTCCAACCGCAAGGCAAATCAAAATAGCAGCGGATACGACGAAACAAGCGGAATCATTCGCGTCAACGTGAACGCTGTGCCGATTCCTGTGACGGTGAAGGACGCGACCGGAAGATTGTTTCCAGGGCTGACGAAGGACAATTTCTCCGTCTACGAAGATGGTGTACGACAGCGGATCACGTTCTTTACGAGCGACCCGTTCCCGGTTTCAGCGGCCATTATTCTTGACGTGGGAATGCCGGAGATTGCGCTGCGCAAGGTGAAGGAGACGTTTTCAGCGCTGGTGGGCTCGTTCAGCCAGTTCGACGAAATTTCCATTTACACCTATGGCAACACGGTGAAGCAGCAGCAGGACTACCTGGCCGCGCTGGGCGATACGACAAACACTACGCTGGCTCGGGTTCAGCAATTGCAGGGTCCCAGCTCGGGCCCAGCTGCCTACAATCCGATGACCGTAGGACCGTCAGTGAACGGACGCGTTTTCGATCCAGGCACGCAACGAAACCAAATTGAACTGGCACCGCCGAAGGACGCCGATCCATCGCGTGTGCTGAATGATGCGCTATTGAAAGCTGCGGTGGACCTGGGTCGCCGCGAAAAGGCGCGCCGACGGGTAATCTTCATTCTTTCCGACGGGCGCGAATCGGGCTCCCGCGCCAGCTACAAGGACGTGCTGAAGGTTCTGCTGACCAACAACGTCGCGGTCTATGGCGTGGCCACGGACGCTTCGGCAATCAAGTACTACAACAAACTGGAAAAGATCCGCCTACCGCGCCAGGGATACAGCAATATTCTGCCGAAATACGCCTCGGCGACGGGCGGCACGATCTTTACGGAGTTCACCTCGCAGGCGCTGGAATCGGCTTACGGAAGCGCAATGGAAGAGTCGCGGAGCCAGTACACGCTGGTGTATAACTCGGCGGCCACGGCCTCTACGCAATACCGCAAGATCGAAGTGCGGGTCAGTGGATATGGCTCCAGCCTGAAGGTATATGCGCGCGACGGATACTATCCTGCGCCGCAGAAACAGTAGAGCAGACGGACGCGGATGAGCTTGGGCGCCGGTCGCCGAAGCCATCCGCTCTCCTCAAACTCGGTTGTAGAGTGTTGCGTACTTTCGTAATCTGAATTGGGTGTGACCTTTGATCGGTCTTATGCGTAAGGACCTGAATACAAGGTTTTTGAGCTCCCGGATTGTGATATAACCCAAGTATCTGCTTTGTCAGGCAGCGTTGTAGCAGTTGCGGCAATCGGAACTTCCTGCGCAGCCTATTTGTGTGATGGATGCGACCGATTGCGGCGTCCGATGATGAACGCCGTTACAGGGCCTTGTCGAGGAATCATTGAGCTTTATCAATTTCGCCGCGCGCGAGATTAACTGCAAAATCGTCTACTACGGCCCCGGCTTGGGCGGGAAGACGACTAATTTGCAGCACATCTTTGACAAGACGGGCGAACAGCAGAAGGGCAAGATGATCTCCCTGGCGACAGAGACGGATCGCACGCTCTTCTTCGACTTCCTCCCGCTTGACCTGGGAACGATCCGCGGCTTTAAAACACGATTCCATCTCTACACCGTGCCCGGCCAGGTGTTCTACGACGCCTCACGCAAGTTGATTTTGCGGGGTGTGGATGGCGTTGTATTTGTGGCGGATTCGCAAGCCGAGCGCGCCGACGCCAACGTGGAAGCCCTGGACAATCTGGCAGACAACCTGCAAGAGCACGGTTATGACTTCAACACGATTCCGTATGTGTTGCAGTTCAACAAACGCGACCTGCCCAATATTCTTACGATTGACGAAATGAAGAAGCAATTGTGCCGCCGCGAAGAGCCCTCGTTCGAGTCCATTGCCTCGCAGGGCGTTGGCGTTTTTGAGACGCTGAAAGAAATTGCGCGCCAGGTGCTGGTGGAACTCAAGAAAGCCTGATCTGCTGCTCTGCTGCTTCCCTTCCCCTGAATCTTATTCCTTGCTCAAACAATAGCCCACGGTTGGCCCGGGGTTCCCCTGGCCGATGGCAGTGAGATTTTAGTTTGTAACCTTTCCTGCGATTCTTAGTCCAACAAGTCATGGACGAAGGCAGGTGGGTGTGACGTTGAAACTGAAAATTCACGAACCGAAATCCTCCGAGATCACTCCAAAATCGTTATACATGGATCGCCGTCGCTTTCTGGCCGCCGCGGCAGGGTTTGGAGCCGCAGCGCTCTCGATAAATAAGGTTGCGGAACTGCTCTCTCCCAGCATGCAGGCGTTTGCGGGAAACAAGTTGCAGGCGGCGAAAAGTCCGATCAGCACCACGGGCGAGAAGCTGACGCCGTACCAGGACATCACGCATTACAACAACTTCTACGAGCTCTCCACCGACAAGGAAACGCCTGCGAAGATTGCCGGGAGCTTTCATCCGCTGCCATGGGCGGTGCAGATTGACGGGCTGGTGAACAAGCCACAGAAGCTCGATTACGAAGCGTTGATGAAGATTGCGCCTCTGGAAGAGCGCGTGTACCGGCATCGCTG
>Ga0181528_10001075_pt1 | contig 17291 bp, 12 predicted proteins | sample PEATcosm2014_Bin_47_FD_119742 | JGI IMG/M metagenome (GOLD analysis project Ga0181528, IMG submission 119742) | Peatland microbial communities from MTU Mesocosm Facility, Houghton, MI, USA - PEATcosm2014_Bin10_10_metaG | ecosystem: Environmental > Terrestrial > Soil > Wetlands > Peat | place...
CGCCAACTGTATCGGCAAACCGGATTCTGCTGGCGCCGGCGGCTTGCGCGGCTTCCGCCATTTGCGCCAGAAAACCGCTGTCCGCCCTGGAAGCGTCTTCCGCACCGACACAAACCCGTAGCCCGGCATCAACCGCGGTTTTTACACAACGATCTATAGTTGAAAGCACCCAGTCCCGGCTTTGTTTAAGCTTGTGCTGAATATGCTGATCGGAAGCGGAAATGGATAAATCCACCATACCGACGCCCAGCCCTAAACAGTGTTGCAAATCTTCATCCCGCATCCGTGACCAAACCAGTAGTTTGCTGGGCAGATTTAACGCGGCAATTGCCTTGATCTCCGCTCGTTCCTGTTCGCCCATAGCCGGAATGCCGATTTCTAATTCCGGCACGCCCAATGCCGCCAGGCCTTGAGCAATTACCAGCTTTTCGTCCAGCGAAAAAACCACCCCAGCCGATTGTTCTCCGTCGCGAAGCGTTGTGTCGTCTATGATGATGTTACGAGCTTGGGTTTTCATGGTTAGTCTATTGTCGCCTGTGTTTTTGTTCAACTTGGCGCGGGTAACGCCTACAACTGGTATAAAGCAAAACACTTGCCAACTATTTAAACCACAGGAATTGCGGGCTGTAGGGGTCTGATGGCGTAACACTGACAAGACAAGGCAATGCAGAGAAGTTGAATTGTCGTAAAACCGACAATTAACTAAAGGACAAGGATTTAGCAGATGCTTTTCTGGGTGTTTTAGGCTGGAACACTTGTAGGAGCGGGCCATGCCCGCGATGAAGCCTTAAATATAATGAGCCTTATCGCGGGCATGGCCCGCTCCTACAGAGTTTATTATTTCGATCAGGATTTTTGTTCAGGTTTAGGCTGAAGATCGTTTCTTACACTAATCAAGTTTTTGAGTAAATCAAACCAAAACGATGCACCTAACGAGGCCGCCAAAGCGGTAAAGGCTAAACCAATGATTTTCAATAACCATGTACCAAAACCTTGCGGTACTGTGCTTTCGCTCCAGCCTATTGGCAGGCCGGCTATTTGCTGCGGTTGACCTTGTACTTCATTGAGCAGAGCGCTGAAGTCTTTATTCGTATTATTAGTTTGCGCATAACCTTGCGCAACGGCTACGAAGGAGTCTCTCAGCGCCCGGTCTTTCGATAAATTGACGCTGACGCCGATAGTATCGGCATTAAATGCCAACGCAACCAGGAATCCCATCAGCAAAGCCACATTTTGCGTGTGTTTTTTGTACCAACCGCTAACGCTCACCATATTTGCATCATACCAAGCTGCAACATCCTGATGAACTTGATTTAAATCAGTTCCTGCTTTGTTAACTATCAAGGTTAAAGTTGTTTTAAGTTTTTCGTTTCCTTCCATGCTTGCTACAGCTTGCCTTATGCCGTTAAGATCCGGAGTCTGCTTGTTATCGGGCAGAATAACATTAAGCAAGGCCTTGGCAAAAATAGGCGCGGGGATACTGGGTGGCAGATTTTTACCATCTGGCGTATAAGCGCCTTGAAATGACGGAAAAATATCGGAGTGCTCAAAAATGGCTTTGATTAATTTGTCGCCATCGGGATCATTGATCATTTCCTTGAGTCCGAGTAATAAATTAGCTCCGCGCTGGTTGAGAAATTTCTCTACAATTTCTACTAAAACCGTGCTGATTAAGCTGATGATTAGATAAAGAAAGACTAAGCTGATCGCTACGTCCAATATATCGATTCCAGGCATTCCGAATACTCCTTTGAGTGGGCTTTATAATTATTAGCCTGCCATATGCTAAGCATATTGCAGGCTTACCTTAGCAATGTTTTTTTACTGAAAATTATCCTGCAGGTTGATCACCGTGGAGCCGGCTTTGGTGGCGACAGCATGGTTACTACCGGTTTCCCAAACGGGAGTGGCAGCGCCGTTCCATTTTACGAATTTATACTCAAAAGCCGCATTTGCCGGTAGCGAAATTGTCGTCGTCCATTGCGGATAGTTTTTAGGTGACAATTTAATTCCGGAGGCGGGAATCCAGTTGCTCAAAAGCGGGCTGTTTCCCAGTAAATAAATATTTTCGCCCGGCGTAGTAGTGGCATTTACCTTGAAATTTACCGTTACTTGCGGCTGATCGCAAGCATAACGTTGGCAAACCACGCTGGGCGCATCGCCATGACCTGAGTTTATCGCTGCTGTCAGATTAATGTATTCACCCATGGCCCAGCTTAACGGCCGCATGGAACGCGTGGCGTCCCCGGGCTTATATTGCGCCGGAGTTATGGTTTGCCAACCGTTGGTTATGGTTGCGCTATTGTTCCAAACTTGTTCCGGAATAAAACCGACCGGAGAAGAAAATCCTTTCAAGTCCTGCAAATATTTCACGCCTTCAGAACCCTTTTGAGCTTTGCTAACTTCGTAAATTCCGCGCTCGGCGGTGAAAATTGGCCATAAACGCCCCCGACCGTCATTACCGGTATAGCTATCGCCATTGTTTTTCTCACCATAGCCATCGTAATTGTACCGAAACCAGGCGTCTTTGCCGGCGATGGTTTGCTTAAGGATTAGGTCGTATTCAGGTATCGTTTCCAGTATGGTCCAATCGTTCGGACTCATAGCGCCCATTCGCACTAATTCCAGAAAACCGCCATCAATGACGTCCGGCGCTTTATGCGGACCACCGCCGTTGCCAAAATTTAAGTCGTGACTGCGGTCATTAGGATCCTGATTATCATCGATGCGAATATAATATTGATTATTGCCGAAAGAACCGTTGGTGGTAAAGGTCCAGTTAGCAATATTATTCCGCCATTCATCGGCTTTTTGCAGATAATAAGCGCTGGCTCCCGGATCCCCGGCTTGAGTCGCCAAGTCTGCGGCGCAGACTAATCCGGCGATTTCGGCGGCAATAGTAGAAGGCGAATAACCGCCCATCTCCTCCCAGCGCTCCTGGCCGGTGCGTGGACCGTTTTTAGCCAGATATTCGGCTGTCGGTTTGATTTTGGACCACAAATCGACGCGATTCAGCTTCCAAGCCAGAATGATAGGCATGGCGGCTTCATCCATTTGGATGCCTTTCCAATAAACCTGGCCATTGACAAAAGTATTTTGCGGAAAATGCCCATCGGCCTGAACTTGCTTATTGAATAAAAAGTTGACCGCCTGATTCGCGGTATCTTTATCGCCGGCGGCTATCAACGCGCTGGCAAACTTAAACAAATCCCGTGACCAAACGATATGATAACCGCCTTTATTAGCGTCGCCGCTGCTATCGCCCCAAGGGGTTCCAGGTCCGGCTATCATAGCGCCGTTAGTTTTGTCCTGGATGCTTTTCAGGGTCATGGCCGCCAAATAATATTGGTCGTCTGCCGTGCCGTTTTGATTATTCAGACCAACAGTATATGCCTGCCATTGGTCGGCATAGGTTTTCTCGACACCAGTCAGATCGCTATTCAATACGGCATTAGCAGTATTCATGGCTTCGGCTTCCGAAGCGCCAAAGCCCAGCACCACATCAAAGCTAATACTGTTATCGGCGTTCGCGCCAAAATCGATCCAACCCATCTGCGCCACATTGCCGGCTAAGGCCTTGTCATAACGCCAATCCATGGTTCTGTCGTGCGTTCCCGCAAACAAATCGGTAAAACCATCGTTGGTGCCGACATAACCATTCGAAACCATGACATTCCCGCCATCGACCCGCCATGGCAGCGAAACCGCCAAGGCCGAAGCCGCGACTTTATCGGCGGAATTAGGTTTCGGCTCAGAGGCGACCAACAGAGTGCGGCCGCCATTGGTTTGGGTGCTGGAATCATCAGGCCCAGCCTGAATATTCTGTTTGCCGCCGCATTGTTGGCTGTGAGCGGCGCCCGCTCCGGTACTATTTATAGCCGGATTGTTCAGCAGGTACAAATTATAGTCCTTAACGCCTTTACCGCTTTCCAGCGTTTGGAAGGTCACCCGCTGAATAACGGCATTTCGGCCCGGATCGCTAAATATTCGTTTGCTGATTTTCCATTTGCCGTTATTATCGGTAGTTTCCGCTTTCCAAAGCATGGCGCGCTTATTGGCCTGGGTCACATTATGCAGAGTTTGCTTACGTTCCTCATCTCCCCAGGTTTTGCCGGCGTCTGTCACCAAAAATTGCATATCGACATTCTGGACAGTATCTACAGTTGGATAAAAAACTTCGGTCAATATGCCATCCGCGCCGGTAAAATACACTTGAGAGCTCGGGCTATTGGAAGTGCCGATAAAATCCTTGACCGCAGACGCCCAGACCGATGGATAACCCGGGGGGCAAGGCGCTTCCGCGGCATAAAGGTTTGGGGGGAAAGGCAGGGTAGCCAGTATGGAAATTACAGAAATTAATTGTAAATTTAAGCGCGGCTTTTGGCTTAGTTTGCTAAATTGACAAATACCTGAAGTATGATCGCGGTGTTTCGATTTCATAGGGAAATTCCTCTTAGGCTGATAAAATTGATCCGGGTTTTAACTGGTTTCGAACTTCTCCTCAGGTAGCGAGTTTGACCATTTTGGCATGCGACGGCTTACCTGTATCATTCAAATAAAACAACATGTAATAACCGGGTGGATAGAGATTGGCGTTGCCGGGCGCTACGAATTTGATCACGGCGCTATCATCCGCACCCCTGGTTTCGGCTGCGACTTTAAGTTCGGCCAAGCGCTGACCGAAGTCGAAGGCATGCGTCACCGAGCCCAACTTAACCACAACTATGGAGCCTGATTTGCCGGGATGTGTTACCGTAATGGCATCAGACTGCCCGTAGCGTAAGGATTTCGGAGCGGCGCTAATTTCCGGACGCGGACCGGGCTTAAATAGATAAGGCGGACTAAAAACTTCGGCTTGCCACATTTCGGCAGGGACAAAGGGTTGTTTATCACCCTCAGCATAATAACTTTGCGGATTCTTAAAATATTCCACTATGCTAAATTGTTTAGGCTGCCCGGCCATATCGTTTAGTTTGGCAATTTTGTTGAACACCACTTTGTCTCTCACGGTATCGACATGCACCGTGCCGTTTTCTTCGCGAGCGGCCCGATTCGCATTGCCGCCTATGACCAGCACTCTGGCATCCGGTAACAGTAAAGCACCGTTATGGTATAGCCTGGGCAGTTTGGCCGGATTCATAGCCGTAATCTTATAACCGCCATTCGCCTGCGAATCCGGGCTTAATAATTGCGGCTCAAAAACGGGCGTGTATTCAGGATATACGCCGCCGTTAACCACCAATATTTCTTTGTCGGGTAAAATAACCGCTTGCTGGTTGGCTCGGGATTTGCCTAAAAACGTTTTAAACGTTTGCCACTTGCCGATTTTACCAGTGTCTTTTCCAGGCGCCGACCAGCGCTGCAGACTGGAAGCGACACTGGCTTCAGGCATGCCGCTAGTATTATTCAGAAGTCCGAATCCTATGTCGTTAGTCTTGGTCAGTCCGCCAAGCAGCACCACATCTTCGGAATTCGGCGCCTGAAAAGCCGTGCCATAAGCTTTTGAAGTCTCGGTTTTTTCCGGTCCGGCGGCAAAACTGATCTCCGGCGCTTTATCCTGGCTTTGGGTAATGCTCAACAGATACGTTTTAGTGCTGATATGCGGCACTAAGACATTGGCGATACCGGCCTCATCGCCGGTTATCAGTAATTTGCCATCGGCGGTGGGAAATATGCGCGGGTATAGATCAATGCTGTCATATTTATCCGAATTTTCCAGTTTGGTGTTGAACGGACTATTGGGGGTTTGGCTTAGATCGAAATATGCGAATTTATTTTGCCGAGGGTCGTAGATCTCCATACTTGGATTGATCTGATTCGGCTCAAGTCTTTTCAAGCCTGAAAAAATAGCAATTTTACCGTCAGCCAAGGGAATTAAGCTTGGATACCAACGTCCCTCTTTAATTTGCCCCAAATCGGACCACTTGTTTTCACGCCAATTATAGAGATTGACCTGCCTGGAACCGGTAAATTTACCGCCTGGATAGTAGCGGTCGGTGCCGCCGATGAACAGCACATTACCATCCGCCAAATGTAAATGACCCGCGCAAAACAAATCATTATTTTCCCCATGCTGTATAGCTGGCGGTGAGGCAATTCGCTGAAACGCCCCGGTTTCCGGATTAAACAGCGCCGTATTATTGATAGTAGCGTAATCCGAGGATAACACGCCTTCTTGAATCGAGACCTTATCGCCGTCCTTAAGTATGGTATTCCGAAAACTACTGCCATTAGCCAACAAAACCTTGCCGTTTGGCAATAAAACGCTATGCACTGCTTGCATCAGGTTTTCCGCGCCAGGCAAGGGCACGGTTTCCCATTCGCCCTTGATTTCCCGGTCTACAATTGTCACTGACTGATTGGCAATAACGGGGCTCACCTCTACTAACAGCATGCTTATCAGCAGGGAAATCCAGGTATGACTCATTGATATTCTTGAGAATGCTGACATATGTTTCAACCCAAATGAAGATGGCTTGCTTAGATAGTTAATGTTAGATTAGCTAGAAACCCGATACTGGGCGCAAAAAAATATTCGCCACCCTGCATGTTAACGCAAAGCGGGAAGAGTTGCGCAGCTGTTGCCGGCTTCCCCCATTCCAGCGGCCATTGTTGAGTTCCCTCGGGCTGACCGACTAGAGGGTCCGGGCCTACCGCCACTTTAACGAAATTGGCTGCGTTCGCCCAACCTGACTGAATAAAGTTGAATTGATTTTCGATATTGGCCTGGAAACATATAAACAGTAAGCCGGACCCGGATTCCGGTTGCGCCGTGGGGTCCGGGTTACCATAACTGACCGCGCGGCGCGCAATGCGATGGCCTTTCTCCATGCTCAAGGCGGTGGTGACTTGGTCTGCCGACACCACCCGACCGGTATCGCCACGCGGATTGGTTTTTCGGGTATGGGCATGAAAAGGACATTTTGCACCGCCGGTATCCGCGTCAAAATTAAAATTATTCGTAATCTTTTCACCGTCTTCCGATTGATCAGACAAGACCACCGGGGTTCCATCCTGAAAGCGCCCTACCAGCATGGCCCCGGCTAACTCAGATTCCATGTTTAAAGTTTGCGCTAAACTCTGCACTGAATTATGAAATTTCTTGACATTCTGTTCCAGCTTCCTATAAACCAAATAACTGCCGTAACTGTCAGCGGTTCGGCCATTAGGATCTTTTACCAAGATAATATCCAAAGCGGCTCTAGGGTCCCATTTATCGAAGCCGCTATCTGCTTGTCCGGCAGCGGCAATATCGCTTTTTATAAATAAGGGCTGGCTAACGCCATCCACATAACCAAAGTGCTCAATTACTTGCCCAACTGAGTTTCTAAGAATAAAACCCTGGTCTTTTTGCACTATGTTAGCAATTAAGTCGATTTGGGCGCTGAGTAGGCTTACCAACTTTTGCAATGCCGCGCTGTCAGCATCCGCCAATAAAATTAAGGCATGCAATTCTTGCTGAAAGCCGCTTTCCCAGGCGCTAACATGAGGATCGCCGAGCATTTTGGCTATATCGGGGTCTTTAATGCCGAGGCGGAACGGTTGGTCTGCCGGAATTTTATAGGGTGGAATCCCCAGAAATTCATAACCTTTACAGGACAGCAAGAAGTTTGCAAACACACCACCGGATAGGCCTGCCTGTTTATAACGAACGGATTCTTCCCATTGTTGCTGTGCGGATTTTAGATAGGTTTGACAAAACTCCGCGATCCATTTTGCCGTCTCAACCCGACTGGCGGTGAAACGTATAAACAAGTGGCAGCTAAAAGCGCGCCCATGTCCCTTCAGAATATTGCCCTGTAGATCTTGAAGCAAGGTTTTATATACACCTGGATTGGCCGGATCTATCCCTTCGTCCAGAGTTTTGGCCAAGATATCAGCCGTGATCGCGGGCGCATCAGCATCAGTCATCACAAAGTTCCTCCGGAACTATCGATTAAATTAGGGTATATTGGGCTCGGTTTCAGCGATACCGTGTTTGCCGTATTTGGGTTAGCCGCTGAAATTTCAATTTGCCGTTAAATGTCGAAGCTAAAGGCTAAACAAAACTTATTGCCCCCTCCTCCTAGAGTTTAAGGTTTGTTATTCCAAAGCTGCCGTGAAATTAACCACTCCCCGGCTTCTTGCTTGGCGACTATCCACAAGGCCCGAAAATTAACCTGTTTCGTTTCTCCGCTGTCATGAGCGGTAACTTTGGCAACTGAACTGCCTAGGACATAGCCGATATGACCAAAAATTTTTATTTCATCCGCGGTAAAAGTCGGATCAATATCTACGTTGGCTATTTGTTTAGTAAAGCCGGACTCTATTTCTTCCGGGCCGCAAGCATCCGGGGCATTGGGCGGCGACCAAACAGCATCTGCTGTATACATAGCCCGGTAAGCAGCAATATTTCTTGTTTTGACGTTTACCGGATAGGTATTTTCAAAGAGTAGTTTTATTTTTTCAAAATCAGCGGCATGCATCAAGCCTCCTATCAGTCTGTATCTAGAATTACTTTACTTTCTTTCACTTGCAGGCGGCGATTACGCAAACCGCCTGCAAAGCGTAAAAACTTTTGGTTATTGACCTAAGATCTCGCGCAGATAGTTACGCGCCATTTTTGCATAGACTAAAGGATTGGCTTTTTTGGGGTCCTGTTCCGCCTCTACGACTAACCAGCCTTCAAACTTGGCGGCAGCCAGGGTTTGCAGGATAGGTTTAAAATCGATTGCGCCAGCTGGGTCGCCGGGTACAGTGAAAACTCCGGCGCGGATTGAATCCAGAAAACTGCTATTACTTTTCACGGACTCGTCTAAAACATTTTTCCGAATATTTTTCAGATGCACATGCTTGATGCGTGTAGCATATTTCTTGGTGATTTCCAACGGATCCACACCGGCGTAGTACAAATGTCCGGTGTCCAGCAGTAATTTTACGTATTCCGGTTTGGTGTCTTTCATCAAACGCTCAATATCGGGCAGCTTTTCAACCCCAGTGCCCACATGCGGGTGATAGCATAAGTTCATGCCGTTTTCCGTAGCTATTTTTCCCATCTGATTAAGACCATCGGTGAGCAAGCGCCATTGCTCTTCACTGAACTCCGGCTTATTGGGTAAAACCGCTACCGGTAATTGATGGACGGCATTACCGAGTTCCGCCACGACAATATCGGTTCCGCCCATGGCTTTGATAAACTTCATTTGCTTATCAAAAGTTTCCATATTTTTTTCTTTCATGGCCTTGATGGTGAAATAAGTGCCCACCCAAGGTTCTGAGATTTTTAAACCTCTTAATTCCAGTTCGAACTTAAGCTCTTTGATATCGGTTGGATAAGTATGACTGACGCTGGAGCCCTGAAAGCCGGATAACGCCATTTCGCTGATGATTTGCTTATAGCCGATGTTATCGTTAATGCTAGGGTCGTCATCGTTAACCCAGCCGGTCGGCGTGATGCCCAGCATCACCTTGCCGGCGCCAAACAGCGGTTGACTGGCGGGAGCTTGCTGCGGACTCGCTATTGGCGTCTCAGCCCAGCAAGGGGCTAATATTAGCGCCATGCCGATGCATAACGCAACGGGCAAGCCATGAAAAAAACTTGGGGTTATAGGCTTTTTTGAAAAAGTTTTTTTATTGATATACATATGATTATCCCGATTTGAATTGTAAATTAAACTTCCCGCTTTCTTAACAACAGCGGCTCCTCTTAAGCTGAAAAATCGGCGGCGCACTTCAAATTACCATCGCTAGGGGCTTTGGCGCGCTAAAAACCTGACTAGCCGAAGTTAGAGACATTTGAATGTATTTGACTTCATTGTATGTAATGCAAATTAAAATTGAAAGACACGCAGATGTACTAGTACAAATGTACTACTTAAGTTTCTAGGTCAACATAGGGCCAAGCCAGCCGAAGTTGAAAGCAAAATTGCCTCGGCAATAGCTAACGGTTTAGAACAATGGCGAGAACACGGGCCTAAAGCCAGGTTTAGAAAAAGGCATGCGACAGGCAGCACAAACTATTGCATTGAATTTGTTTGCCAAACACGTTGATATTGCGATGATGGCCGAAATACAGCCGCACCGGGTTGCGGCAACGCCGCAACCCGGATAGTAGACAGGAATTTAAAGCTTAATACAATTAAGCCTTAGGCATAAGTAGGCTGAAACGCCTGCTCAGGATTAGCAACCGGACCATCACCTTCCCAATAAGGCGATAATTTGCGCAAATTAGCTACTATACCTGGCATCACCCTTATCACTTCATCAACTTCGCTCATGGTGTTGTAACGCGAGAAAGAGAAGCGAATGGTGCCGTGAGCGGCAGTATAAGGGATCTGCATAGCGCGCATCACATGTGATGGCTCCAGTGAACCCGAAGTACAGGCCGAACCGCTGGAAGCCGCGATGCCGGCTTTGTTCAGCAACATTAAAATGGCTTCGCCCTCGATATATTCAAAGGCAATATCTGTGGTATTCGGCAAACGGTTATATAAATCACCGGTAATAAAGCAATGCGGGACAGCCTCGGTGATGCCCTGCTCAAGTTTGTCGCGCATGGCCTTGACCTGCACGTTTTCGTATTCCATAAACTCTATCGCCAACTCACAGGCTTTACCCAAACCGACTATGGATGCGGTGTTTTCAGTGCCGGCCCGGCGGCCGCGCTCCTGATGGCCGCCACGCAGCAAAGGCCGGTAACGGGTGCCGCGGCGTAAATACAACACGCCTATACCTTTTGGCGCGTGCAGTTTATGCCCGGAAATAGACAGCATATCTATCTTGGTATCCTGCAACATCATCGGGATTTTTCCAACCGCCTGCACGGCGTCGGTATGGAACATCACGCCGGCTGCGTTAGCCAATGCCGCCATTTCTTCCACCGGAAAAATGGTTCCGGTCTCATTGTTCGCCCACATCACGGAGACGATAGCAACTTGGTCCGACAATAAGTGTTTGTAAGATTCAAGATTTAAGCGGCCACATTTATCTACCGGCATGCGGTGTATGGTGTATCCCTCTTTCTCCAAGTTGTCGCACAAATTTAAAATAGCCGGATGCTCAACCGCAGTGGTAATAATTTCCTTGCGATTAGGTTGCGCCTTGATCGCCGACAAAATTGCCGTGGAATCGGACTCAGTGCCGCAAGAAGTAAAAATGATCTCGGAATCGTGCTCCGCGCCTATGAGTTCCTGGACCTGGGTGCGAGCCTTCTTGATGGCCCGCGCTACGCCATCGGCAAAACGATGGATTGAGGACGGGTTACCGAAATACTCGGTAAAATAGGGAATCATCGCATCAACGACCGCCGAATCAACCTTAGTGGTGGCGTTATTGTCCAGATAAATATCATGCATGACTGACCCCTTCTATTGAGACCAACTTAGTAGGCATTTGCGAAGCAGGCACGACTTTAATAAATTCGCCCATGACTTCCAACAAACGTTGCTGAATGCCGGAAATGGTCATTGAAGCCATTTGACAACCGTTGCAAGCGCCGGTCATATTCACATAAGCCGTATTGCCTATCACTTCGACCAGTTCCACGTCGCCGCCGTCTGCCAAGAGTTGCGGGCGCAAGGCATTTAACACCTCTTCGATTTTCTTGATGCGTTGCAAATTGGTCAGCGGTTTTTGTTCGGCTTTAGCCGCCACAGGTTTTTCAATCGGCGCCGCAGTCGGATTGAAAGTCTCGCCACGTTCTTTCATCACTTTTTCTAAAATCGCTTCAATGTCTTCATGGCAAGCCGCGCAACCGCCGCCGGCTTTGGTGTAGTTAGTTACGTCTTCAACCGTACGCAGTTTGTTCGCCCACACCATCTCTTCAATCATCACCGCATCTATCGCAAAACATTTGCAAACCAAAGCGCCTTCTTCATGATCGTCTTTCCATACTTCGCCGCGATAATTGGCCACCGCGGATTGCAAAGCTTCACGCCCCATTACCGAGCAATGCATTTTTTCCGGCGGCAGACCATCTAATTCTTTGGCAATGTCCTGATTGGTCACTTTGAGGGCTTCATCCAAAGTCAAACCTTTGATGATTTCAGTCAGCACAGAGGATGAGGCAATCGCCGAACCGCAGCCGAAGGTTTGGAAGCCCGCGTCTTCGATGATTTCGGTATCGTCATTGACTTTTAGGGTCAGCCGCAGAGCGTCGCCGCAACTGATAGAGCCCACTTCGCCGATAGCGTTAGCCCCGGCTACCGCGCCTGCGTTTTTTGGGTTGAAAAAATGATCTTTTACTTTATCTGAATAATCCCACATATCTATTTCCTCAACTTCAATTATGAACAGGTTTTAGTCGGTTCGCCGTTATCGGTAGTTGTAAACGACGTGCCGCAAGCGCAACTTTTTACTGCATTTGGATTGGAAAACTTAAAGCCGGACCCGTCCAGGCTGTCGACGAAATCGATGGACATGCCGTCCAGCTTGGGCATGCTAAGTGGGTCCACAAACACTTTAACTTCACCGCAATCTATTACGGTATCGTCCGATTTTTCCGCGCCTTCCAGTTTGAGACCGTAAGTCAGACCGGAGCAACCGCCATCGGTCACTTCGATACGCAGCCCGCCGGTTGGTTTGTCCGAACTGCTGATAAAACGGCCTACGGCTTGGATCGCGCTGTCGGTTAATGTAATCATTTTTAAGTCTCCTGAACGGGTTGGCATTGATCTTGTAATAGATAAAGCAACCAGTGTGCCATACGCAAAAAATCCGTTTAAGCAACTGATTATATTGACACTCTGACCACAAACCCCGAGGAATAGGCAGAATGTTTCATAACAAACCAGCCCTAATTGTCGGTTTTACTACAAATTGCTCACTGGAGCGTAAAAATGAACTTGGAAGATTTAGATTTAGGCGATGTAGTCTACGCGGCGCATACTATAGTAGACGACGGCAGCATGCCCGATAGCGTGGAAGGGGAAATTTTGGCGGAACATGGCGCGCGCGGCGTCATCGTCATGAAAGGTTATGTCGAGGAAGAACCGGCACGTAGCGTGTTCTTGGTCAGGTTCGAAGATAAGGAGATGAATTTAGGCCGGCCTATCGGTTGTTGGAACGAAGACTTATTAATGATGGAATTGGTTTCTTAAAGCTTTTGTTAACCAGACCACATTACTTAATTAGAGCTTATTTAACTCCATCCGCATAACGAGAACCTTCATGAACCCATCCGCCGACGCGGTTTTTCAGTATCACCAGCGCACTAAACACCAACTCAATGCTTACGCCAAAGGACCGGCTGCGCTGGATTGGGACGACCAGCCAAGTCAGTTTCGACGCTTTAAAGGTTGTGAAACTATCGCTTTGCCGTTGCCGGGCGCTGAGTTGGCTTGTTTATTTGGCGACCTGGACAAACCCGAGACCATCGCTCCGCAACCCTTGACGCTCGACAGTCTCAGCTTGTTGCTGGAACTTACCTTTGGTCTGTCGGCCTGGAAACAGTTCGGCCCGGATCGCTGGGCTTTACGCTGCAATCCGTCCAGCGGCAATCTGCACCCGACGGAAGCTTATTTAATATGTACCGATGCCGATTTGTTAAAACCCGGCGTCTATCACTATCTCAGCCACGACCATAATTTGCAACGCCGTAGCAGATTTAATGATCAGCAGCTTCCGGCTGAACTTTATATAGGTCTTTCCTCGGTACATTGGCGGGAAGCCTGGAAATACGGCGAACGGGCTTTTCGCTATTGCCAGCATGACATAGGCCATGCCTTGGCCGGCTTGAGCTATGCCGCGGCTTGCCTAGGCTGGTCCGTGGAATTATGCAGCGAAGTCGCGGACGCTGATCTTGCACATTGGCTAGGCCTGGATCGCAACGCTGATTTTGTCGATCAGGAACATGAAGCGGCGGATTTGTTATGTCGACTGCACACCCGTGCTGCAAACAATACGGGTTTGGATATGACGAGCTTAGCAACAATCGCGGCTTCGGCGCAATGGTTTGGCGTTGCGGAACGCTTAAGCGGCGAACATATCTATAGTTGGCCGATTATCGATGCAGTAGCCGAGCAGGCAAAAAAACCGCGTACAGAAAGGGAACGCTGGCTAACGCCGTCTCTCGGCTTACTCCCGCCCAGCAACAACATCGCCGCCGGCAGCGTGATTCGACAACGCCGAAGCGCTCAGCAATTCAATGCCAATGCTTCCTCTTTGCCTTTGGCGGATTTTCAGCGCATATTGGCAGCGCTGCTGCCGAATAATAAGCCGCCCTTCACGGCCTGGAATTGGCATCCGCAAGTTCATCTGGTATTATTCGTGCATAGAGTTATGGATGTTGAACCCGGTGTTTACCTATTGCCGCGCGCTAAGCAAGATATTGCCGAGTTAAAAGCCGCCTGTTCCGCGGATTTTAACTGGCATGCCGTAGCAGCGCCTTTCGATTTTTATCGATTGGTCGTCGGCAACGTCAAGCAATCAGCCAAAACCCTGTCCTGCCATCAAGGGATTGCCGGTGACAGCTTCTTTAGCTTGGGCATGCTGACCCGCTTTGCCGACAATATTGCCGCCGAAGCTTGGCGCTATCGGCGCTTATTTTGGGAATGCGGTTTAATCGGCCAAATACTGTATCTGGAAGCCGAAGCCGCGGGCGCGAGAGGCACCGGCATAGGCTGTTTTTTTGATGACGCCGTGCATGGCGTACTCGGCTTAAAAGACAATCACTGGCAGAGTTTGTATCACTTTACGGTCGGCGAACCTTTAAATGATAGCCGGCTTCAGACCTTGCCTGCTTACACGCATTTACTAAAAGGATAATGAACGACAGCCTAAGCAAAAAAATCGATGCCATGCTTCCGCAAACCCAATGCCGAAAATGCGGCTATGATGGCTGTCTACCCTATGCGCTAGCTATTAGCCAAGGTCTGGCCGACATCAATCAATGTCCGCCCGGCGGCGAATCAGGCATACGCAAACTTGCCGACTTGCTGGGCGTTGCAAGCAAACCGCTAAATCCCGTGCATGGCACGGAACAACCCAGATTGATAGCCGTAATCAACGAAGCCGAATGCATAGGCTGCACCAAGTGCATTCCCCCCTGTCCGGTCGACGCCGTCATCGGCGCTCCCAAACAAATGCATAGTATTATTGCTCAGCAATGCACGGGTTGCGAACTGTGCGTCGCCCCCTGCCCGGTCAATTGCATCAGCATGCAGCCCTCGCCATTGCCGGCCTGGAACACAGCCGATGCAGAACAAGCCAAACGCCGCTATCTATCCAGAAATCAGCGCATGGCAAAACAGGAAGCCGATAAAGTTGCACGCCGGCAGCGGCAAAAACAGCAACTTGCGCTGTTAAAAAATGCGCGGCTAGGCTAAATAATCTTAATCTGCAATGACATTTTCTGCATTTAGCTTTATAATGATGGATTAATTATATTGCATTGGTTCGGTGTAAGAGAACTTACCCTTAAGTCGCCAAGCAGTAGCCGAGCTTGCACTTACGCTATAACGCTTATTTAATGAACCTTAGTCAGGTAATTTAGTCGCACATTTCAATGCGCCCTTAGCTCAGCTGGATAGAGCGCGGCCCTCCGGAGGCCGAGGTCAGAGGTTCAAATCCTCTAGGGCGCGCCAAATTATAAAATTACTCTACATACCTTTTTTTCTTAACCTGAGCTTGCAAACTGTAACTCATCAATTTTTCCAAAATTAATTGTTCGGTAATTCCAGCGATTGCCGCAAATTTTGCGGTCAATTTTTAAAGTAAGTTTATTGATAGCACGCCCCGGTGCGTTTCGGCAACGACCCAATTCGAATGCAAATGTTTACGCATCCTTAGCTTGAAACTATACTTCAATACGTTACCGCTTTTTGATCAATAGTCTATGACGATAGTGTGATTTGCACTGCCGATCATGCAAATAAAACCGCCCACTCCTATTGATTCGGGTAAAATGTGCTGCCCTATTCCGGCCTTCTTGCCAAACTGACAACCAGCAGTTTCCTGTTTTTTTCGCCTTTCACTAAAGTTCATATGCGTTTTTTTGCCAGCATTACCATTGTACTCATTTATCTGATTTTTATACCGTTTGCGTTAGCTGAGACCGCAAATTCAGACTTTCTGGTGCTAAATTATCACGACATCATAGATGAAGAAGACCACCAAGCGCCCTTTGATCGCATTGCCGTTAACAAACACCATCTTGAAGAGCATTTCGTCTGGCTGAAAAAGAACGATTATCATGTCATCAGTATCCAGGATTTACTGGACGCAATTAAAGGCGAGAAAGTTTTACCGAAAAAGTCGGTAATACTCACTTTCGATGACGGCTATCAAAGTTTTTATACGCGAGCGCTGCCTTTGCTGAAAAAATATAAATATCCTGCCACACTGGCTATAGTCGGCAGTTGGCTTGAACAGCAAAACGCTTATGAGAACAAGCCATTGATGACGGCGGCTCAGATCCGGGAGACAATAAATAGTGGTTTAGTTGAAATTGCATCCCATACTTATGATCTTCATCATAGCATACCGGCCAATCCGCAAGGCAACGCAGAAAATGCAGCGACCTCCCGCCTTTATAGCGCCGAATACGACGAATACGAAAACGATGAAGTCTATCGCAAACGAATTTTTCAGGCTATCGATAAAAGTTCCGAACAATTGTTCCAACAACTTGGTCAGCGGCCAAGAGTGTTAGTCTGGCCCTATGGCGAATATAATGCGATAGCCTTGGAAGCAGCCAAATTGGCAGGCATGCCTTTGACTATGGGCTTAAATGACGGCGCGAACACGCTTGCCGATGTCAGCGTCATGAAACGCATGATGATCGCTGACGACCCTTCTGTGGAACAGTTTGCCGTTATAGTCAAAAATCAGCGAAAAGGCCAGGAATTACGCGTCGCGCATGTGGACATGGATTATCTTTATGATGAAGATGAAGAACAAACCACGCGCAATGTATCCGCATTGGTGGAGCGTATCAAAAATAGCGGCGTCAACACCGTTTTTTTACAAGCCTATTCCGATCCTGACGGCGACGGTAATGCCGATCAGCTGTATTTTCCTAACCGGCATTTGCCGGTTCGCCGGGATATGTTCAATCATGTATCCTTACAGTTGCGAACCCGCGCCGGCGTAAAAGTTTATGCTTGGATGCCCATCATGGCCTACAAAGCCGATGTACCGCTTAAATGGTATGTCAAGGAATGGCGCGATGGCGAACCACAGTTGTCTCGGCATGTCTATACGCGGTTATCGCCGTTTAATGCCGAAGCAAGACAGTATGTCGGGGAAATTTTTGAAGATCTGGCTAAACAGTGTGATTTTAACGGTATATTATTTCATGACGACGGCATACTTTC
>Ga0181528_10001082_pt1 | contig 17240 bp, 10 predicted proteins | sample PEATcosm2014_Bin_47_FD_119742 | JGI IMG/M metagenome (GOLD analysis project Ga0181528, IMG submission 119742) | Peatland microbial communities from MTU Mesocosm Facility, Houghton, MI, USA - PEATcosm2014_Bin10_10_metaG | ecosystem: Environmental > Terrestrial > Soil > Wetlands > Peat | place...
AGCTAAATGACGCCATCGCCGTCGGCTTTTCGCAGGGCGTTGACCCAGTCGTGGGCGAGGCGCGTGGGTTCGGGCAGACGCCGGCCGCGGCCGCAGCCGAGGACCAGCGCGGCGGCGTCCTCCAGGCGGCAGCGGTGGCCGACGGACACGTAGACCGGCTTGACGCCGCTCCGCGTGCGCACGGCCAGCCCGATGACCTCGTCGCCGTCGCGCAACGCCGCGGTCGAGCCGCGTGTCGCGCCGAGAGCATCGCAGGCGCCCACCAGCAGCGATTTGGCGCAGCCCACGGTGGGCAGATCGAGCACCAGGCCGCAATGGCAGGCCAGGCCGCAGCGCCGCGGATGGGCGCGGCCGTGGCCGTCGCACAGCAGCACGTCGGGCCGCACCGACAGCCGCTCCCAGGCCTCGAGGAGCGGCGGCAGCTCGCGGAAGCTCAGCAGGCCGGGCACGTAGGGAAACGGCGAACGCGTCTCCAGGCCGACACGCTCGACAAGGGTCAGTTCCGGCCAGGCCAGGACCACGATGCCCACGTGAAGCGCCTCTTGCCAGCGGCGATAGGAGACGTCGGCGCCGGCCACGAGGCGCACCCCGGTCAGGTCGAGCCGCTCCTCGCGCACCCGAGCGCGCAGTTGCTGCTGGAGGGCGACGGCCTCGGACACGGCGGGCGACGATTTCATGGCGCTGGGTTTGTCCATCACGTCGTCACGACGGCGGCGCGGCGCCCACCGCGGCGCGGATGGCCGCCAGCAGGTCCTCGCTGGGCGCGCTCTTGGTCAGGAACGACACCGCGCCGGCGGCGCTCATGCGCGCCACGGTGTGGGCATCGTCGAACATGGACAGGCCGATGACGCGCACGCGCGGCAACTGGCTGGTCACCATGCGGCAGGCTTCGATGCCGTCGAGATGGGGCATGGACACGTCCATGAGCACCACGTGGGGTCGCAGCTCATGGACCTGCGCCACGGCCTCGTGCCCGTCGGCGGCCTCGCCCAGCACGCGCATGCCCGCCTCGCTGCCCAGCAGGCTGACCAAGGCGCGGCGCAGATCGGCGTTGTCGTCCGCGATGAGCACCCCAATCTCGTCGGGCGGGCCGTCCGGCGCGTCGACCTCGGGGCGTGTGGCTTCACCGTCGCGCGGCGGGCCGAGCACCACCGCCAGGGTGCCTGCGCCGGGGCGAGTGAAGAGACGCAACTCGCCACCCACCAACTGCAGCCGCTCCTGGATGCTGAACAGGCCGAAGCCCGTGGACACGCCGCCCGCCGTGAGGCGCGAGGCGGCCTCCGGATCGAAGCCGCGGCCGGTGTCGGCCACGGTGACGCAGGTGCGGCCCTCGGAGTCGCGGTCGAGCGTGACCGAGGCGGTTTCCACGCCGGCGTGTTTGACGACGTTGAAGAGCAGCTCGCGCGCCGCCTGAAAGAAGAGCGTGCGCATCGGCTCGGCGACGGGCTCGACATCGCCCGCGATGAAATCCACGCACAGGCCGTGCTTGGCCTCGCAGTCGCGGGCCAGCCAAGCCAGGCTGGCCGGCAGGCCGGCCTCGTCGGGCACGGGGATGACCAGCTCGCTGGTGAGTTCGCGTGACATGCGCAAGGCCACGCCGAGCATCTCGTTGATGCCTTCCGAGGCCTTGGCCACCGGCGTGCCGGCGGAATCGGCGCGCAGCAGCTCGGTGTGGATACGGGCCGCCACCAGCACCTGCTGCAGATCGTCGTGCAGCAGGCGCGCGATGCGGGCGCGTTCCTTGGCTTCAGCGGCCACCAGTTGCGCCACCAGCTCGCGCAACTGCGCGGCGCGCTGCACGGCGAGCTGGGTGCGTTCGGCGACGCGCGCCTCGAGGCTCTCGTTGAGGGCGTGCAGCGCCTCGTCGGCGCGCTTGGCTTCGATGGTGTCGGCTGTTTGGCGCGCCAGCAGCTCGAGGCGCTGCAAGAGCGCATCGGACGGGGTCCGAGAGGTGCTCCAATGGACGGTGAGCACGCCCACCAGCGAGCCGTCGCGTCCGATCATGGGCGTGGCGTGGACGGCTCGAATGCCCACGCTACGGAAAACATCGAGCACGGGCGAGCCGGCGAACGATGGGCTGGCCTCGATGTCTTCGACCGTCACCGGATGCCGTGAGCGGAAGGCCTCGTGGCAGCACGCGGCGGGACACGTGTAGGCCGCACAGAACTCCGGCACGGGCGGAGCTTCGCCATGATGCGCGACGATGCGCAGCCGTTCGCCGTCGGCGAGATGCATCATCCCGCGCTCAGCGCCGGCGATGGCCACCGCCGTGTCCACCACGTCCTGGAACATGGCATCGAGTCGCGCGCTGCTGTAAGAGGCGGTGCTCAAGGCGTGCATGCGCTTCAGCGCGTCGAGGTCCGCGGCGATCTGCTCCTCGGCGCGTCTGGCCTCGAGGGTGTCGGCCGACTGGCGGGCCAGGAGATCGAGGCGCCACAGCTCGTGCTCGTCGGGCGTGTGCAGCGTGCGCCACTCGACGATGAGCGTGCCTTGCGGCTTGCCGGCGCGGCAGATGAGCGGCACCGTGTGCACGGCCCGCACCCCGGCGCGCCGCAACGCGTCGAGCCACGGGGTGTCCGCCAGCGGGCTGTGCTCGACATCCGCGGCGGTGAGGTGTGCGGGCCAGTGGTTGGCCTCGTGCCACGCCAGATCGGAGCGCGCGTGGCGGTCGCAGAAGTCGAGGAACGCCGGCTCGTGGCCGTGATGCGCCGCGACGCGCAGCCTGTCGCCGTCCACCAGCCGCAACACGCCGAGATCCGCGCCGACCATCGCCACGGCCGCCTCCATGATGTCGCGCGGCAGGGTGTCGGAAGGCTCGGTGCGGTGGCTCGTGGCGCTCAGCGCGTGCAGGCGGGTGAGCGCGTCGAGGTCGGCGGCGAGCTGCGCCTCGGCGCGCCGGGCCTCGATGGCGTCGGCCGCCTGGCGCGCCAGCAGATCGAGACGCCAGCGCTCGTGCTCGTCGGGCGCGTGCGGCACGCTCCAATTCGTCGTCAGCACGCCCAGCGGCTCACCGTCGTGGCCGCGCAGCAGGGTGTGGTACCAGGCGCGCACCCCGGCGGCGCGCATCACGTCGAGCCCCCACTCGCCGACAAACGATGGCTCCAGCTCGACGTCCTCGACGGCCTGATGGTCCGGCCATTGGCGCTCCGCGTACCAGTGGAAAACGGTCTGTTCGTTGCCGGTCTGGAAGTCGAGGTAGACCGCTTCGTGGCCGTGCTGCGCCACGATGCGCAGGGCGTCGCCCACGATGAGCCGCAACATGCCGCGCTCCGCGCCGACGATGGCCACGGCGGCGTCGACGAGGTGTTGCAGCATGGTGTCCAGTGGCCGGTCGAGGTGGCGCGTGGTGCTCAGATCGTGCAGCCGCGTGAGCGCGGCGAGGTCCGTGGCGAGCCACGCTTCGGCCTGCTTGCGGGCCGTGATGTCGTGGGTGGTCTCGAGCACCAGCCGCCGGCCGTCCTGAACCACCAACTGGTGGCTGCTCTCGACCGTGACCCTCCGGCCGTCCTTGGTGCGGTGCGAGAGCTCGCCGCGCCACACGCCGTCGCGCTCGAGGGCGGCCAGGTACGCCGCCGAGCCGTCGGGGTGCAACGTCGCCAGCAAATCGTGGGTGACCCGCCCGACGGCCTCCTCGCGCCGGTAGCCGTAGAGCTGTTCGGCGCCCTCGTTCCAGTACTCGATGGCGCCGCCGACTTCCCACACGAAGATGGCGTCGTGGGACAGGTCGAGCAGTCGGGCTTGCTGCCGGATGGCGTCCTCCGCCCGCTTGCGGTCGGTGACGTCGTTAAACAGGATAGCCAAGCGGCGAAGGTCGGGCGCGCCGACGCGGTAGGCTCGCACGTCATACCAACGATTCAGCGCTTTGGCCTCGTTGACGAAATGCGCCGGCTCGCCGGTCAAGGCGACGCGGCCGTAGATCTCGAACCAGTGCGCCTCATGTTCCGGCGCCAAGTCGCGCATGAGACGGCCGCGGGCATCGTGCAAGCCGGTCTGAGCCTCGAAGGCGGGATTGATCTCCAGGAAGCGGTAATCGATGGGCCGCTCCTCGGCGTCGAACACGACCTCGATGACGCAGAAGCCCTCGATCATCGATTCGAACAGGGAGCGGTAGCGCTCTTCCGACAGCCGCAGCGCGTCCTCGGCCTGCCGGCGCTCGGTGATGTCCGTGACCGTGCAGACCCCGGCGATGACGCCGCCGGCGGCGTCGTGCAGCGGCGCGGCGGAGACTTCAGCGGTAAAGCGCCGACCGCCGGGCAGCTCGATCTCCACCTCCAAAGGCGCGATGACGCGGTTCTCGGCCACGGCCCGCTGCAGCGGCATGTCGCGATCGCTCAACGCCATGCCATCGCGGAAAAAGGCCAGGCGGCGCGCCACGGTGTTGAGGTCCGCGTCGATGGTCGAGAGGTCCTGGCCGGAACCGATGTCGAGCAACTCGTAGAGGGCGTGGTTGCCGACGATGCGCCGGCAACTGGCGTCGGTGGAGAAGCAGACGCCGATGGGCGCGGCGTCGAGCACTGCTTGCAGGCGTTGTTGCGTGGCGCGCAGAGCCTCTTCGGCGAGTTTGCGCGTCGTGATGTCGCGGCCGTGGACGTTGGCGTAGCGCTCACCGGGCGGGCGCATGGCCTGCGCCAGGAAGGCGGTGCCCGTGCCGTCGCACACCTCGGCCTCGGCCGGTGTGCCGGAGTTCACGGCCTCCGTCACCACGGCCGCCAGCGCGTCGGGCACGGCGGCCCCTTCCTGCCAACCGAGCGCCGCCAGCCAAGCGTACGCAGCGTCGTTGGCGTAGAGGAGGGCGCCGTCCAGGTCGATGCGCAGCACCGGGCTGGGGTTCTCCTTGGGGAACTGGGCGGCGCGCCGTAGGGCCTCCTCGGCCGTCTTGCGCGCCGTGATGTCCACGAGGGTGTGGACCGCGCCGCGCGGGCGGCCCTCCTCGTCGCGCAACGGCGTGCCGTAGCCGAGCAGCTCGCGGACCGTGCCGTCCTCGAAGACGAGGCTGAACTCGAAGTCCCGCACCTCCTCGCCGCGGGCGGCGCGTTGCGCGGGCAGTTCATCGAGCGCCAATTCGCGCCCATCCTTCATGGGCTTGAAATGGCGCGGCTTGACTTCATCGGGCGCCGACACCGAGACCTCGGCGCCGCTGGGCAGCCGCAGCAGCTCGTCGGCGGCCCGGTTGCCGGTCATGTGGAGGCCATCGGGGTCATGGACGATGATGACCGGCGTCGGCACGGCTGCCAGCAGGGTGTCCAGCTCCTCTGCCCGCTGGCGCTCGCGGCGCTCGCTCGCGCGCAGCGCCGGCAGATCGCGCAGCGCCGTGACGTCCGTGGCTGTCACCTGGCACACCAACGGCGCGTCGGGGCTCGGCACAAGCACCCCGGACAACTGCACGTCGACGTCCGGGCCGCCGCGTCGCACCAGGCGCACCTCACACGATTGCGGTCCTTCGTTTTCGATCAGGCGGCGGCGGAAGTCGAAATAGGCCTCCTGGCTGTCGCGCGTCACGAAGCGGCTCAACAGCCGGCCCACCAGTTCGTCGCGCTCGGTGCCGAGCAGGGCGGCGGCGGTGAGATTGGCCTCACTGATGCAGCCCATCTCGTCGTGCAGGGTGAAGTAGGCCACCGGTGCGTGCTCGTAGAGACGCGTGTAACGGTCGCGCGAGGACTCCAGGGCGGCCGTGGAGCGGCGCAGCTCCTCGTTCTGCATCTCGAGCTCGATCTGGTGCATGTGCAGCTCGTGCACCAGGGACAGCACCTCCTCGGGCGCCATGGCCTCGATGTCCGGCGGCAAGGCCTGCAGCAGCTCTTCGGCTCGCCGCCGCAGCTCCCGGGCCGCGTCACGGTTCACGCCGGAGGTGGTACGACGCTTCTCGGCCATTCTCGCCACCCTCCCCGCCTACGTCCCGGCGGTCGACTCCAGGCTGCCGCCAAGGCGGCGAATCTCGTCGAGGGCCCGTTCCAGCTCCGTGATGTTGACGAAGGTCGGCACGGCGCCTTCGATCACATTCTCCAGGGTACGATACCGGAGAATGCGCATCAAGTACCAGCCGCCGGCGCGTCAGGGCTGCTTCAAGTTCGCCGGCGCGTGCCCTTGGGCCCGGACCAATCGAACTTGAGTCCGCCGCGGCGCGGCGTCAGTTGTTTTGCAGCTCGGTCTGGCGGCAGCGGGCCTGGAAGCGGTGGAACACGACGGTGGCGAACGAGTCCAGCGGCTGGCCCGCGGCGGCGGCGTCGGCGGGCAGGATGGTCAGCACATCCAGCGGCCGGGTGCGGCCCAGGGCGCGGATGACCCAATGGTCGCCCTCGCTGACGAGCTGCAGACTGGCGGCGCGGAAGCCCTGGGCCAGGCATTCGTTGAGCGTCACGGCCAGCCCGGCGGCGCGCGACTCGGCGCTCTTGCCCTCGGCGGCGGCGGCCGACAGGATCTCGGCGTCACCCAGATAGAGCTCGGCGTGGCCCGGCCGGGTGGGATCGAGGCGCACCGCGGCGGTGATGGCTTCCAGCACCTCGCGGCGATTGATGGGCAGGCCGAGGGCCCGGATCTCCGTTTCGAGGCTCCTGGCGCGCTGATCGGACCAGGGATGCGTCTGGAAGATGCCCAGGTCCTTGGGCATGGGCTGGCTCAGCTCCACTTTGTGCAGGCGCTCCATGGTGGTCACGAGGCCCACGGGGTTGTAGCCGGCGCGATAGCAGTAGTAGCAGCCGGCCCAATCGGCTTGCGCCTCCTGCTCCACGGTGTGGCCGTTGTAGATCGACACGTAAAGGTACTGGGCCATCATGCTGGCCTTGGCCATGGTGTCGAGCCCGCCGAAAGCCGCCGCCAGCATGATGAGGATCTGCTGCGTCTGGTAGCGTTGGGCGCGCTGCACCTGGTCGTGCAGATGGTGGAACATGGTGTGGGCCGTCTCGTGGCCCAGAATGCCGGCGATCTCGTCGTCGCTCTGGCAGAATTCCACCAGCCGGCGCGTGATGAAGATGTTGCCGCCCCAGGCCGAGAAGGCGTTGATGTCGGGGATGTCGATGACGCGGAAGGTGAACGTCAACTCCGGGTCCTTGGGGCCATCGAGCGGAATCTGGCGCGGTCCGAGGAGCTTGGCGGCGGTGATGATGCGGTGCCCGATGGTCTCGATGCGCTGCTGCACTTTGGGATCCTGGCACAGCAGCTCGGGCCGCGCGTAGGCCTTGATGACGTCGGCGGAGTTGGTCTTTTCCTCCTTGGGGCTGAAATGACGTTCGCCGAGATCGGGAATCTGTTTCGTCACCGGCGGCAGCTCGGCGTCGGGGTGGAGCAGTTTGGCCACCACGGCGTCCTGCGCCCAGGCCGCCACCAGCGCCGTGGCGAGGCCGAGAAGAACATAACGCCAGGCTCGATTCAAGGTGTCGCCTCGGCCCATGGGTCACTCCGTAGCTAATGAAACGCCGCGCGGCGCCTCCAGGTTCATTATACGCGGCAGGCGCGCGCCGCGCGGGCGCGAATTGGCGACGGGAAGAAGGTGAACATGAAGGCCATGGCTGGAACTGTGCTGCTGGTGCTGCTGGCGTCGGCGCGGGCCGCCGAAGAGGCACCGGCAGCGGCGCCGGCCGCGGCAGCGCCGGCGTTGGGCGTCTACCGCTGGGGCGCGGCCAACCGCAACGGCGGCGCCGGGGCCAACGAGGCGTACGCCCAATGGCTGGGTCGGCCGATGGTGTGGGCGGAGGATTTCGAGCCCACCGAGCAGTGGGACAACAACATCGACGGCGGAAGCTGGCAGCTCGGCGAGTGGTCGGCGTGGAAGAAGGCCGTGGCCGGCCGCAAGCTGATCCTGTCGGTGCCGCTGCTGCCCGGTGGCTGGGATCGCAGCGGGCCCAAACGCGGACTCGAGGCCGGGAAGCGCGTGTCGTTCGCCGCCGGGGCGCGCGGCGATTACAACGCCCACTTCCAGCGGCTCGCCGAGCACCTCGTGCACTTCGGCCTGGCGGACAGCATCCTGCGGCTGGGCTGGGAGTTCAACGGCGGCTGGTACACGTGGCGCGCCTCGGGCGAGGCGGCTGATTTCGCCGGCTATTGGCGCCAGATCGTGGGCGCCATGCGGGCCGTCAAGGGCGCCGAGGAGCTGCGCTTCTGCTTCAACCCGGCCCTCGGCTGGCTGCAGTTTCCCGCCGAGCAGGCCTGGCCGGGCGATGAGAGCGTGGACTACGTGGGGCTCGACGTGTACGACGAATCGTGGGCCAAGGACACCTATCCGCTGCCGGCCGACGCCTCGGCGGCCGACACGGCGGCGCGGCGCGAGCGGGCCTGGAACGAGGTGCTGTACAACGGCAACCACGGCCTCGCCTTCTGGCGCGACTTCGCGCTGCGGCACGGCAAGCCGTTCAGCGTGCCCGAATGGGGCGTGAGCAAACGTGCCGATGGGCATGGCGGGCTGGACAATCCCGGTTTCATCGAGCACATGCACGCCTTCCTGGTCGACCCCGCCAACAAGGTGGCCTTCCACAGCTACTTCGACGTGCAGGCCGGCGACGGACACCATCAACTGTCGCCGGGCAAGTCCGGCGCCGAGAAAAGCGACTTCCCGCTCAGCGCGGCGCGCTTCAAGGCGCTGTTCGGATCATAATCGTGATTGACGGTCGAAAGGGCGAGCAAAATGCGATCACGAGGCTGGGGCGTCCTAGCGATGGTATGGATGGCGGCGGGCGCGCGCGGCGCCTTGCCCACCGATTGGCGCGCCGAGCAGACGCGGTTGAGCGCCTGGCTGCAACCCATGCTGGCCGGCGACAGCGTGCCGGAGGCGCTGGCGCCGCCGCTGGCGCGCTGGGAGCTGCTGCGCCGCGTGGGGCCGGAGGCCCTGAGCGCGCTGTCGAACGAGCCCGCCTTCCTCGACGCCTTGTGGAACGATCCCCCGCGGCTCGAGAAGTTCCTCTCCAACGCCACCGCCCATGATCGCGCCGACGCCGCGCTGGCGCTGTGGGCGCAGTTGTGGAACGCCGAGACGCCGGCGCGACGCGCCAAGTACGACAACCTCATGCTGGCGATAGCCCTCAAGTGGGACGGCGCGCCGGGCCAGGCGGTGTCCGGCGACTTTGCCCTCGATGCCTCCGGCGCCATCGTCATCACTACCCACGACAAGATGGAGGATCCCAAGCATCTCGTGACGACGCGCCTCACGGCGGCCGGGCGCTACCAGTGGTATCGCGACGCCTGGGAGGCCGGCCGGCTCTACACCGACGTCGCCGAATTCGAGCCGTGGGAGCTGAAGTACGCGGTGAACACCTATCGCCGCGACGAGGATCTGGAGTGGGCGCTGGGCGCCATGCACGACCGCAATCCGGCCTTCTTCAAGAAGTCGCGGGCCGAGGTGCGGCGCGAGTGGGGCCACAACACGCCGTGGATGGTGCCGTACACCTGGGACATGATCAACAAGGGCTTCGGCAACATGAGCACGGCCCTCGATGTGATGGCCAAGGGCGGCTTCGTGTGCGGCGGCCAGAGCGATTTCGCCCAGGCCACGGCCCAGGCTCACGGCATTCCGGCCGCCAAGCAAGGCGGGCCCGGCCACGGCTGGATGGCCTGGAAGCCCGCGCCCGATGCCGCCTGGGATCCCACCGGCAATGGCGGCTATAGCCCTTCTAACTCGAGTTATCGCGATGATTGGTACGAGGACGGCGACCATTCGCAGGCGCGGCTGCAGTGCTACGGCTTGCCGGAGCTGCACGGCGCGGCGCTGGCCAAGGCGGAGCGCGGCTTTTCCATGGCCGGTTTGGCGCGGCAATTGGGTGACGCGAGCGCCGAGAGGCGCTGGCTGGTGCTGGCCGTGCGCGGCGCGGGGGCCAATCCCTACGCCGTGGATCGCGCCCTGGAGCGCTTCAACCAGCTCAAGGGCGCCACGCCCGCCGATTGGACGCCAGTCGTGGCGGCGGCCAATGACGCCCTGCTCAAGGCCCTGCCCGACGAGTTCTACGACGTGCTGGGCGCCGCCTGGCGCCTGGAGCAGGCCAAGGTGCTCGACACCCTGCCGCCGGCCGAGGCCGCGGCGCGCCTGGCGCAGCGCCGCGACCTGCTCATCGACATGTTGCCGGAGCGCTCCGACCTGCTGCTCCACGTGGTGCAGCACGAGTTGGCTTACGAGAAGCGCGCCGGGGGCGAAGCCGACCTCGCCGCCCATCTGACCAGCGTGCTCCATGGCGCCACCAGCCAGGGACCGGCGCTGGCCCTCGGCCAGGTGCTGTGCGACATGCAGCGCGGCGAGCCGGCGCGCTACGACGCCGCCGCCACCGACGTGCTGCGCCGCGTGGCCGAGGTGCCGGTGACGGATGTCGGGGCGCGCGCCGCGACCCTCGAACGGCTGGCCGGACCCGCCGGCCAGTTCGGCTTCGGCGCCGGCGTGAAGCTCGGGGCGTGGGACGCGAGCGTGCCGGCGGGCGGCGCGACGAAGGAGGTGAGCTTCGATCTGGCGCCGCTGCGAGCCGCGTTCCCGGCCGCGGCGCGCGGCGACGCCACCTTGCGCCTGCTGTTCGTGCCGCGCGGCGGGCCGCACTTCCTGAAAGTGGAGAAGCTCGGCGTGCGCCTCGCCGGCAGCGAGGCGGCCAAGCACGAGCCGGCCTTCGAGGTGCATCCCGAAAGCGGTCCGCTGGCCGTCAGCGTCGACGTGCCGGCCCTCGGCGACGGACCCGCGGCGCTGGCCATCTCGTGGCATGGGACGGGCGGGCACCAGTTCAGTGGCGACATCCTCGGTCTGTTGGAAAGCCGGCCGGATTGGGCGTCGGCGGTAGGCGTGGGCGGCACGGGCCCCGAGCAGTTCGCCAAGAGCTTGCCCTTCGGCACGTGGCGCGAGGTCACGGTGGCCGATCTCACGCCGCAGATCGTGGCCGGCGGCACCCTCGATTTCGAGATCCGCTATGCCTCGTACGCCGCCACGAGCTACGCCTGGCTGCGGCTGTATGCCGATGGCGCGCCGGTGGCCGAGGACCTGCACGCCGGCAACTGCCGCTGGGGCGACTACGCGCGCCGCTTCCGCCTCAACTTGGCGAGCTACGATCCGCACGCCAAGTACACGCTGCACTGCCTGGAGCAGAAGTCCGACGGCTGGTCGACCATCGTCATGGCGCCCCAGCTCCGGCGCGTGGCGAAGTGGACGCCCAAGGACGTCAGCGCCACCGGCGCCAATCTCGACTACGACGTCACGGCGCGCGTGCGCGCCACCGGCGAGTACGTCGTCAAGCTCGATTTCACCAAGGGCAAGCACGCTCTCAGCGCCACCAAAGTGGCCTTGCTGGCCGACGGCCGCGAGGTCGCCGCCGACGTGCATCCCTGCTTCAGCGGCACGCGCAAGGAGCACACGGTGTATCGTCTGACGGTGGGGCAAGTGGCTGCCGGGGCGAAGTACACGCTGCGTGTCGTGGCCCGCGGCGAGGGTGGAACGGACTCCGCGGGCGACGTGTGGCTGAAGACGCCGTAACGACGCCCGTCGTCAGTCGATGCCGTCGATGACGGCGTGGCTGAAGGCCGCAATGGCCGCTTCGCCGAGAAAGGTCTTCATGCGGCCATATTCCCGCGCCCGGCGTTCGGCGAGGCGCTCGAGGGCCGGCATGGCCAGCGGCAGCTCGTCGTGAGCCACGGCGTAGGCGGTCAGGCGCCGGTCCAGGACGTCGAGGTCGTGGATGTCGCCGAGTGCCTTGTGCAGCTCCACCACGCGGCGATGGGCCTCCAGGAAACGGCGGTCGCCGATGCCCAGGAAGGCCTCCATGGTGTAGCGCAGGTGCTTGTTGTAGACGCGCGCGCGATGCAGACCCTCGATGTCGGCTTCGCCGTGCACGGCGCGCAACTGCTTGGCCACGCGCCGCAATCGCTCGCCGATGACCAGCGGGGCGAAATCGCCCAGCCGCTGGCCCGCGACGCGGTGGCCGCTGCCGTGGCGGCCGTCCTTGGCGAGATGGGCGAAGCTCAGCTCGAAGCCCTGGTCGGTCAACTCCCGCAAGTGGGCGGTGAGGAGGTCGAGGTCGGCGGCGCGCTGCGCCGTCACCTCGTCGCGCCACGCCCCGCACAGCTTGGGCGGCTGCTTGCGGAACACGTCGGCCAGCAGCTCCACCAGGGCATCGGCGTCGCGCACCACGCCGAGGCGGTCGTTGAGCTGGTCCACCACGGCCAGGACCTGCGTGACCACCACGGCGTCGTAGGCGCCCTTGAAACCGCGCCGCGTCTCGCGCACGCGCTTGGCCTCGACGCGCATCTCGTGGATGCCGGCCTCGGCGAGACCCTCGAGGGCGGCCGGCAGGCAGCTCCACATCTGGTCGAAGCGTTCCGCGAGCACGAGGCGCGCCGCGCGTCGCACCCGCGTATCGCGGCGGAAGGCGTAGACAACGGAGCGCGGACTCCCGGCCGGATCAGCACCCGACATGCAGCAACAACGCCTTCCTGCCCGGACTGCGGTTGAAGGTGTCGGCGGCCTGCGGCGAGGCCTCGATCAGCAACTCGATGCCCTTCTTCTCCAGCCAGCGCCGCGCGTCGCGACTGAGCGTCAACAGCCCTTCGTATCCCATGCCGACCACGAGCCGCTGGGGGGCGCCCTTGCACACGTATTTCAGCTCTTCGACACTCACCTCGTGCGCCGTGCCGTGCACTTCACGGCTCAACTCCTTGCGGCGTTTGCGCAGCGAGCCGTCGGCGCGCACCACGACGTCCTTGGCGTAGGTCGTGCCGTCCACCATGGCGCTGCCGAACTCCGGCGCCTCGATGCGCGGGTAGCCGTCGGCCGGCAGAACGGCGCCGGCGCTGTCGGCCGGAGCGTTGGCCGTGCGTTCCGCCGCGCCCTCGGCCAGGGCCGCCGCGCCGAGCGCCACGGCGTCGTCGCCGAGCTGCGAGACGAGCAGGCGCAACGGCCGGCCGTTGCCCGGCGCCACGTGCTCGCGGATGGTCTGCTCGATGATGGGCAGCATGAAGTCGCCGCAGGCCTCGATCACGCCGCCGCCGAAAATCATGGCCTCCGGATCCACGAGATGGATGACCGTCACCGAGGCCAGACCGATGATCTGCGCGGCCTGGGTGAGCACCTCCTGCACCACGGCGTCGCCGGCGGCCAGTCCGTCGCGCAGCAGGCCCGACTTGATGCGCTCGTTGCTGCCCTTGCCGAGCTTGGCCGCCACGGACGTCTCGCGGCCGGCCTCGATGGCGGCGCGAATGCTGCGTTCGATGCCCAAGCGGCCGGCGATGGCTTCGAATTCGCCGCCGCCGCTCTCGCCGCGCAGGGCCGCGCCCCAGTCCACGATGATGTGGCCCACTTCGGCCCCCAGGCAGTGCTCGCCGAGCACCACCTGCCCATCGATCACCAGCCCGCCGCCGATGCCCGTGCCGACGAACATGCCGAACACATTCTGAAACTCGCGGCCCGCGCCGAAGGCCTTCTCGCCGAGGGTGCCGACGTTCACGTCGTTGCCCACGGCCACCGGCACGCCGAACTCGGCGCTCAGCTCCTTGGCCACCTCGACGCCGGTCAGCGGGCAATTGGGTGCCCAGATGCAGGTGCCGTCGGCATCCACCACGCCCGGCACGCCGGCGCCGATGGCGGCCACGTCCGACAGCGGCACGCCGGCCTTCTCGGCCACCTGGCGCACGGCGCCCTTCACGGCGCCCATCAACGACGCCGGCGAGTCGGTGGGGCTGCTGGCCTTGGCGCGTGCCACCACGGCGCCGCTCTCGTCCACCAGGCAGGCCAGGATCTTCGTGCCGCCCACGTCAACGCCAATGATTTTGTCCGCCATCGGGACCCTGCTCCCTGTCGTCCTCGGAGGATCGAGCACTCACCCTAACCCGAAGTATGGCCGCATCTCCGCACCCACGTCAACGCGCCACTTCCGTGCGGCAGCCATCATGCGTGGAATTCGTTAGGCGCTTATTGCGAATTGGTTGCGCCTGGCCAGCCAGGCGTCGAAAGCGTTTGACCGTCCTCCCGCAGCAGCCACGCCTCGGCCTCCGGGAAGCGCTCCCCGAGTCGGCTCAACAGCGACCCGCCGGCCACCAGCAAGGCGGTCGACAGCACCTCCGCCGTGACCGGTGACGGATGGAGCACCGCTGCCAGTCGCGGTCCGCGAGTCGGTGCGCCGGTGCGCGGATCCAGCACGTGGCCGTACCACTGCCCCTCGAACGTGAAGCCCTGGCCGTGAGTTCCCGAAACGGCCACGGCGCCATCCGCGAGGGGCACGGTGGCCAGCGGCGACTCGGGCGTCACGGGATCGGCGATGGCCGCGCGCCAGGCGCCGATGGCCTGGGCGCTGGAAGTGCCGCCGTCGACCAGGGCGCGCTTCACGCCGAGATCGGTGAGGCAGGCGGCCACCTCGCCCACGGCGTAGCCCTTGCCCACGCCGCCCAGATCCAGGCTCATGCCCTCGGCCACGAGCCCGACGCCGGGGCCGTCGGGCTCGAACACGAGACCCTCAATGCCCACCCGTTCCTGCGCGGCGGCCAGATCCTCGGCCGTCGGCGGCCGCGGCGCGCCTTTCCAGAGTGCCACCAGCGGTCCCACGGTGGGATCGAAGGCGCCGTCGACGGCCTCCACGAGGGCCACCAGGGTACGCAGCAGGCGTTGGGTGGCCGGCTCGACGAGCACGTACTGGCGCCCGGCGGCGGCATTGAGGCGGGCGATGTCGCTGTGCGGGATGAAGCGGCTGAGGACGCCTTCCAGGCGCTCCGCCTCGCGCAGCGCCTCGCTCGCGGCGAGCCGGTCGTGGCTGGGGGCGTCATCGGGGAGAGTGACGCCGAACAGGCAGTTCATGGCCGGTCGCGTGACGCGGTACATGGGTGACTCGGGCGTGGCCATGGCAGGTTACCGCACCACCCCCAGCCCCTCCTCGGAGAGGAGGGGAGCCCGGTCGATTCCCCTCCTCCCTGAGGAGGGGCTAGGGGTGGTGCGCCGCCGCCTTCCTAGCCCTTCGGCAGATTGGTCAGCTCACCCGTCTCCGGATTGACGATGGCGCTGATCTGGTGGCGATAGGCCTCGTCGGCGGCCGCCAGGGTGACCATGCCGGCATAGGCCAGGTCCATGTGGCAGTTGGGCTGCTTGCGGCTGCGCACGCAGTCGATGAAGTTCTGGCGGTGCGGCTCGTGCAAGGCGCCGTTGACCTCCGGCGCGGGCTCCGTGACGGGGTCGAAGTCCTCGGCGAAGACGCGCTGGGGCTGCATGATGATCTTGCCGCCGGCCTCCGGCTGGAACTCGATCTGGCCCTTCTGGCCACGGATGATGGCCGGCAGGCCCAGCTCGTTCTCCGTGGAGCCGGCCAGGAAGATGGTGTGATCGTCGGGGTAATCGGCCGTCAGCAGGAACGTGTCGGGCACTTCGCGGTCCGTCTTGTGGACGTAGTTGCCGCCGTTGGCGTTGACGCGCTTGGGCAGGCTGGGCATGCCCGTGCCGTAGATGGCGATCAGGTAGGGGAAGATGCGGTGCGCCAGCAGGTCGCCGCAGATGCCCGAGCTGTAATCCCAGTACTTGCGCCAGCGGAAGAAGCGATCCGCGTCGAAGGGCCGATCCGGCGCCAGCCCGAACTCGGTGCCCAGGAACATCTTCCAGTCGATGTGGGTGGTGTCGGCGCCGGGGTCGATGGGCGAGTTCCACTCGCCCGTGGGGGTGTTGCGGCAGTAGCTGTTCTGGCTCCAGACGAGATGGCCGATGGTCGGCAACATGCTGTGGATGTGCAGGAACTTGGGGTCGCTGGAGTTCTGGTTGCCCAACTGCACGATGCGGTCGCGGTGCTTGGTGCGCCAGTAATCCCAGCACTTGCGGGCGTCGTCGTAGTGCAGGCAGAGCGGCTTCTCGAGGTAGATGTCCTTGCCGGCGTCCAGGGCGTCCATGAGCATCTTGGCGTGCCAGTGCTCGGGCGTGGCCACCAGCACGGCGTCGACGTTCTTGTCGTCGAGCAGCTTGCGGTAATCGGTGTAGACCTTCAGATCGGGATTGTCGACCTTGGCCTTGGCCTTGTCGCGGCGCGAGTCGTAGCAATCGCAGACGGCCACGACGTCGACGTTGAGGTCGGCCTTGTTCTTCACGAACCAGCCGAGGTGGGCGGCGCCCATGTTGCCGACGCCGATGAAGCCCATCTTGATCTTGTTGTTGGCGCCTACCACCCCGGCGTTGGCGGCGGCGAAGGCGCGGCGGGATCGCCAGTCGGTGGCAATGGCCGCGCCCGCGGCGGTCATACCGGTCTGCAGAAAGCGGCGCCGGTTCGGCCCGGCGCCCGCGGTTGCGTCACTCATCGCGATCTACTCCTTGTAACTCGTGCCGTTCAGGGTCGCACCCTTTACGCCGGCGCCTTTCAGACGTGCGCCTTTCAGACGTGCGCCTTTCAGGCGAGGGTGAAATCCTCGGCTTGGAACGGGATCCGGGTGCCCTTGGCCACGGCCTCGGCGGCACGGATGGCGATCACGTTGGCCCAGTAGGCGCGCTTCGCGTCCACCAGCGGGGCCTTGCCGTTGCAGCAGCGCTTGAGGAAGCTGCCCAACGCGTAATAGAGCGGCTCGCGCACGCCGAAGTCGCCGTGCTCGACCTTCTCGATGCTGAATCCGCCCGGCGGCGTGGCGCGCAGGATGATGCCGATCTCGTCGTCGATGGTCTCGCGCTTGGCGTACGGCTCCCAGCCTTCGGTCTCCGTGCCGGCTTCCTTGAACAGGTAGCCCATGGACTTCTCGCCCGCGTCGCGCACCAGGATGGTGCCGCCGATGCCGACGATCTCCTCGCGGTTGCCGCCGTGCGAGGAGGCGATGGTGGACTCGATGAAGGCCAGCACCTGGTTGGGATACTCGAGGGTGACGAAGGTGGTGTCGGGCACCTCGTAGCCGGCATCGCCGTGGGCCTGGTTGGTGCCCATGCCGCGCACGGCCACCGGCTTGCCCAGCGCCATCCAGTTGCAGAAGTCGATCTGATGGATGCCCAGCTCGCCCACGGGCCCGAGCGAGGTGGCGCTGTAGATGCGCCAACTGCGCTCCTTGGCGCGTTCCGGCGTAGCGCCCGCCAGTTGCCAATCCACCTTCTGGCGGCTCTTCGATTCGATGGACACCAACTGCTTGCAGGAGCCGGCGCTCATGGCGTTGTTGACGCGCTTGTTGAGCGGGTGGCAATGGCGCTGCAGGCCAGGCTGGAAGACGGTCTTGGCGGCCTTGGCGGCGCCGCAGATGGCCTTCAAGTCGTCCATCGTGACGGCCAGCGGCGCCTCGCAGTAGACGTGCTTGCCGGCGGCGATGGCGTCCAGCACGATCTGTTTGTGGAGATAGGTGGGGGTGGCCAC
>Ga0181528_10001083_pt1 | contig 17231 bp, 15 predicted proteins | sample PEATcosm2014_Bin_47_FD_119742 | JGI IMG/M metagenome (GOLD analysis project Ga0181528, IMG submission 119742) | Peatland microbial communities from MTU Mesocosm Facility, Houghton, MI, USA - PEATcosm2014_Bin10_10_metaG | ecosystem: Environmental > Terrestrial > Soil > Wetlands > Peat | place...
GCCGATCCAAAGAACACTTCCCCCTCCAAATCGTAGATGATCACGTCGCTGCGGGGCGGGTCCGCAGGCACGCGCTCGCGCACCACGCGTTCCCTCGTCAGCACCAGTTCACTGCCGCGCAGGCGGGCCGCGCGCGGAACAAACAGCAGGATGGAAACGGCAACGCCGATGAGAATGGAGAACTCCACGCTTACAAAAACTGAAGAGAGGGCGGTGATCAGAACCAGTCCGGCATCGTAGCGCGACGCGCGCAGGGCGTAACGCATTCGCTTCCAGTCCACCAATCTGGCTGCGGTCACCATGAGCAATCCCGCCAGGGCTGCCTTGGGAATAAAGCGCGCGGACGGAGCAAGCACCAGCACCACCACCGCCACAACCGCCGAGGCGAACACTCCCGACATGCGGCTCACCGCGCCGGCCTGATAGTTAATTGCCGAACGCGTTAAGGAGCCGGAGCCGGGCAGCGATTGGAAGAACCCGCCGGCGAGGTTGGCCAACCCTTCAGCCAGGCACTGCCGGTTATAATCCAACTTCTGGCGCGTGTCGTTGGCGATCGATTTGGCGATGGCCAACGCCTCCAGCAATCCCAGAAATGCAATGGCCAGCGCGCTGCTGGACATCTCCTTCACCCACCAGAACTTGATCTCCGGGATGTGCGGCCGCGGCAAACTGGCGGGCACATTCCCTACCACGGATAACAGCGTCTTGCCGTTGGCTGCGGGAATGGACCAGCCGAAATACGCCGCCACTCCCGCGGCCACCAGCAGCGCCAGCAGCATATCCACCTGGGGCAGACAGTAGTGGCGCGCCAGTTTTCGTAAAGTCACCACCAGCACGATGGTTCCCAAGCCGACGCCGAGAGCGTACCGGTTGGGCCCGCCGCCCTGTGAGAAGGTGAGCCAGAAGCGTAGCAGCACGTGCTGGTGGCCGGTGCCGCGGTCTTGGATGCCCAGCAGGTTGGCGACCTGGCCCAGGGCTACCAGGAGTCCAGCCCCGGCCATGAATCCGATCACCACCGATTCCGAGATATAGCGCGTCAGATCGCCCAGCCGGAAGACTCCGATCACAATCTGGATCGTGCCAACCATCACTCCCAGCAGAAATGTGGCCTGATAGATGTCGAAGCGGGCTTCCGGATCGAGAAAAGCGAGCGCGCTGAAGACCACCAATGAAATGGCGTTCGTCGGGCCGTTGATCAGATGCGAGGAAGAACCGAATATAGAGGCCACCAACGTCACCACAATGGCGGAATACAGGCCGTAGCGTGGATCGATGCCGGCGATCAATGCGTAGGCCATGGCCTGTGGCAATGAAATGGCAGCCACGGTGGTGCCGGCCAGCAGATCCTTGCGTGCATCGCTTCCGGAGTATTTGAGCTTCACGATTTCACCTTCGGCTTATAGATCAAGCCGAAGATACCCCTCTCGGAGAAGAATTTTTGCTGGGCGTCGCCCCAGTCCCTGGCGAGAATCGTCACCGGGAACAGGTCGATTTTCGGCAGCCGGTCCGCGTATTTGTTCAGAATCTCGGGATTAATGGGCCGATAGCCATATCGGGCGATGGTCTCCTGCGCCGGCACGGTATACAAGAACTCCAGATACGCCTTGGCGGCAGCCGCGGTTTGCCGGCGGGCGACGTTGATGTCCAGCCAGGCCACGCAGGGCTCAGCCAGGATGCTGACCGGCGGATAAACGATTTCCAACTCCCCTTTATGGTCATCCACCTCGCGCAGTGCCTCGTTCTCCCAGGTCAGATGGACGTCGCCTGTATTCTCTTCGGCGAAGGTGGTGCTGGCGCCGCGAGCGCCTTCGTCGAGAACCGGCACGTGTGCGTAGAGCCGCCGCAAATATTCGCGCGCCCCGTCTTCGTTTCCGCCCCGGTATATCACCGAACCCCAGGCCGCCAGCAGGCTCAACTTGCCGTTGCCAGATGTTTTGGGATTCGGCGTTACCACGCTTACGCCGGCATTGGCCAGGTCGGGCCAGTCGCGGATGCGCAGAGGGTTGCCCTTGCGCACGACGAAGACGATGGTCGAGGTCCACGGCGCGGAATGGTGAGGGAGGCGCTGGACCCAGCCATCGGGAAGCAGTCCCCGTTGGCGGAGGGCATCCACATCCGGGAACAGCGCCAGGGTGACTACGTCGGCCTGGAGACCATCGATCACGGCACGCGCCTGCCGCGCCGAGCCGCCGTGGGATTGCTTAATGGTAAGCGTTCTGCCAGTCTCGGTCTGGTATTTCGCTATGAACTGCCGGTTCAGATCGGTGAACAGTTCCCTCGTGGGGTCGTAGGACACGTTCAACAACTGATTCGATTGGCCGCGATCGGTGTTGCCCACCGCGACCAGCGCCGCCGCCGCGGCCGCGGCGATCAACGCGAATGTGTTGAGCCATCGGGTTTTCATGCAATATCAGTGCGCGGAACCGGCGTCCTTGAAGTTAATCGCGAAGTAGGGATAGTTGTAGTTCGGCCCCTTGGTGGTCTTTTCCAGGAACTGCCCGCCATCGAGGTGGCCAACGCCTGCGCCGATGTTGACGTGCCGGTTCAGCTCATACCAGGTGTAGAGGTCCCCTTCCCGGCCGATATGTGTGCCTGAATGACCGGTGGTATCGCGAACAATCACCGCGCCCGAGGTATTGTAAAGAGCATCGGTGGCGCTGGCGAGCCAGAAGTCCAGAAATTGCACGGTAACAGACCATCGCCGGCGGGGTTCGATGGTGAGGCCGGCGCGCTCGGCGATGATATTCTGCCAGCCGAACAGGTCGCTAGTGCCGAACCGGTCATGGGCGGTCGGGTACATTGTGTCAAAGGTGCCGTGCGTCCCGCCGGTGGGATTCTTGTCGCCGCTGGCATAATCGTACTGCCAGAAAAAGCGCGGTTTGGACCAAAGCTGACCGATTCTATATCCGGCGCCAAAGGTTGTCGCCCAGGCATCAATTTGGTTGGGGCCGTCAGTGCCACGCTCCCAGATCGCCTCACCCGAATAATCGAGGTTCTCGACCGCTGTGCCTTTGAAGCGGAATCCGGGAGCCCACTCGTCCTGCTTGCCTGTCTTCAGCTTAGCGGTGGTTTCAATGGCCACACTCGGCTGCACGCGCCAGAGGACGAAAGGCTCCAGGACGGAGTTGGGGATGATATGGTCGATCCCGCCGTAAGCGCCGTAGATATTGTTTCCTTCCTGGTGATGACTGATGCCTTCGGCCAGCGGCACGACGACCGAGGCGGCGAACAACCCCAGGCGGTAGCGGCTATAGTGAAGATTGGCAACGGCCGCATCGTAGGACCGTGCCTGATTCCGCCATTCTGAATTGGCTATGATCGTATTGTTGTAGTTGATCAACTGACGGCCCACTCTCAGGCTGATCCAGTGTTTTTCCGGATCGCCGAATTGCGCGTAAGCCAGTTTCAGATCCCAGGCATTCAGGTTCGGAGGTCCCCATGGCGGTTTTTGCATGAAGGGCCGCGCATCCTGTAATTGCGTCACCAGTTTCAACCAGGCTGTGGGCTGGATATTCAACTGGAGACGGGAGCGGACCAGAAGGTAGGAATCGTTGTTTTTCAACTTAAACCCGCTGTCGTGGTAGCCCTCGTAGCGCAGCCGCTCTTCCCATCCGAACCAAATCCACGTGGGAAGCTGTTGGTCCAAGAGGGTGGCGGGAGCGAAATCGGGAAAATCGTACGGGGCCGTCGAACCGAACGTTCGGTATGCAGGTCCGTTCAGAAAGCTCAATGGATTGGAGGCGGGACCGGTTATGAATCCGCCACCGTATGCGCTGGTCCCATTTTGCGTGGTGACATCGTCCTGGGCCTTTATGCCCGGCGCGCCGCACAGCGCCGCGAGGACTGCCAAGATTCCAATTTTTCTTATAGTTACAGAAGAGACTGACATCAATTGAGAAACCTCATACGCAGGTAAAATTTAGCGGCAGGGCACGTCGCTCCACCCATATGCCCTAAAGTCTATCGGATTACTGGTAATAGATGCAAGAAAATTCTCTTGAAATGTCCCCTGCGTTCATCGGCGGGCAAGATTTCTTTTGCTTCAGCTCCGTGGCCGGGTTTCGATCGGAGTTCGTGGATGGAAGGCATGGGGGGAGAGCCGATTCGCGTCCTCGCCGACTCGCCCCATACCCGTGCCAGATCGTGCCGACACCGGTTGGGTCGGCCCCGATGAAAAGGCAAGACTAGAAAGACAACCTCCTTGGCAATGGCGTTCCCGTAATAGGAGCCTCTCTTTGCCTCTCGCCCAAGCCGCCAAGAAACGCTCCAGCCAAACCTTCTGAGGAGGCGACCGATCGAAACTTTCGAATTTTTTTTTGTACGCTTCCTGGTTGCTGATCCGCCCTGAACATTGTCCATTTCTGTGCACGGCCTGTATCCCATCGCCCCGCAGGTCTTGGCACTACGCACCTTTGGAGTACAGCGGATGGGCGGAAGTTCCCATCCTGAAGGCGGAAAAACGGCGCAATCAGCACGGAGTCTACTGGAGGAAAATGCCCGGCGGCGCGGGCAAGACCCGGGAGTACCAGGAAGCCGTGGAAGGAATCCACCGAGGGTACGCCGATCTAAAGGAAGTGGTTTCGAGGAATGGCACAGGCTATCGACTCGCGTTCCTAGCACCGACAGCCTTGTCCGGGGTCGCCGCCAGCCGCTGTAGCCCCTGTCACCTTTTGTCCCTTCCTTGCGTCCCTAACTCATGCGGCAGGCGTGGATTCTTCTCGCACTCACTCTATGCGCCGGCGCGCAGTCTCTTCCCGAGAGCGAAACGGCCCGCGCGCGCCGTCTGCTGGAATCGCCGCAGTGGCGGGACAAGGCGTGGGGCGCCTACTTTACGGGCCGTCTGGCTACCGATGAGCTGAAGGAGTCGCTGATCGAGGCTTTCCGCGGCGCTTCCGCCCTACACGACGCCAAGCCCTGGACGGAGGAATCCGGCTACCTCGCCGCGCTCTTCGACGCCGCCATCCAATCGGGAATTACCGTGCCGGCGGAATTGCTGGAGCCGTACGAGGAGAACTGGACCACGCCGGTCATCATCTTGCTCGCGCGCGATCCAAGCGCTGAAAGCTCGCTGCTCCGCTTGCGCGAAGGAACCCCGGAGCCGGTTCAGTGGCTGGCCGTAAATAACCTCCTGCTGGTGCTCAAATCGCAACCGCTCTTTTCAAGAACCTTGAGCGAAGTGGAGATTTCTCATGTGTTCGACTTGCGTGACCCGGGCGACAATTCCGGCCATGGCGGCGGCACGGGCGGTGGTATATGTGGCGATGGCGTTCTGTTCATGCCGAAAGGTTTCCCGCCCATAGGCATCTACAGACTCACCGATTCCGGAATGGCCGGGGATGTACTGCTGGCCCGCGGGCCGGAGGATGCCTATTATCGGCGCTTTGTAGTCCCTACCGATGCACAAAAGGGTTTCGGACTGTGCCGGGGGTTCTTCGACCGGCAGAAAATTCGCATCGGATATCTCGCCATGCTGCTTCAGCTTCCGGAACAGCAGGTCGAAAATCTGTTCCAGTCCCCGACCGTTATCGAATTCCGTAGCGATGACGACCTGCGCCGGCAGTGGGACGCCGCTTTGACTGCGCAAGAAGCCGCCATCCGGAGCTTCGTTCGAACAGCGCAGGCGAACGGTATGGGCTCCGTCACCGGAATGACTCTGAAAATCGTCCCGCAGGTCGAAGATCGCCGAAAAACTACCGCCGGACCCACGCCCCCGCTCACCTCGCGCGCGTTCGTGCTCGAATAACTACCGCAATGCCAACCTGCCCAGCCGGACCGCGTTCTCCATCAACTTAAGCCCGTGCCCGTTCGTCGCGGTCAGGATCGATTCCGGATGGAACTGCACCGCTTCGATCGGCAATTCGCGATGGCGCACTCCCATGATGACACCGTCTTCCGTCTCCGCCGTCACTTCCAGGCACGCCGGGAAAGTCTCGCGCCGCGCGAAGAGCGAATGGTAGCGCCCCACCTGGAATTCTTCGGGTAATCCTTCGAACACGCCGATGCCGCGATGGCGCACGGTCGACGGCTTGCCGTGCATGGGGTAATCGAGCACGCCCAGTTCACCGCCGAACGCCTCCACGATTCCCTGCAAACCCAGGCACACGCCAAAAACCGGGACACCCAGCCGCACGGCGGTCAGCACCAGATCGGGCACGCCGAATTCGCGCGGACGGCCAGGGCCGGGAGAAATCAGAATTAAGCTCGGCGCCACCTGTTCAATCAACTCTGGTGGAAAGCCGGCGCGATACGTCACCACTTCCGCGCCCGTTTGCCGCGCGTAATTGGCCAGCGTGTGGATGAAGCAATCGTCGTTATCGGCGAGCAGCAGTTTCACACCGGCGCCCACGGGTTCGCGCGGCGCCGCCGTGGGCTTGTCGGCTTCCACACCCAGAGTGCGGAAAAACGCCGTCGCCTTCATGCGCGTTTCGCGTTCTTCCATCTCCGGGATGGAGTCATAGAGCAGAGTCGCGCCCACGGGGTAGGACGCCATTCCGTCCTTCAAATAGGTAGTCCGAATCAGGATGCCCGTGTTGATATCGCCGTTCAGCGAAATCATGCCGATGGCGCCGCCGTACCAGCCGCGCGCGCTGGTTTCCAGATCTTCGATGGCCCGCGCCGCCGCTTTCTTGGGCGCGCCAATCAGAGTGACCGCCCACATATGCGTCAGGAACGCGTCCAATCCGTCGCAATCGTCCTTGATATGTCCTTCCACGTGGTCCACCGTGTGGAACACGCCGGCGTAGCTTTCGATCAGCCGCCGGCCGATCACCTGGACGCTGCCTGGAACGCAGACGCGCGACTTGTCGTTGCGGTCTACATCAGTGCACATCGTTAGTTCGGACTCTTCCTTGGCGGATTTCAGCAGTTCGCGGATGTTATCGGCGTCGCTCAGCGGATCGCCAGTGCGCTGCGCCGTCCCCGCGATGGGACACGTCTCCACGCGCTGGCCCTCCACCCGCACGAACATCTCTGGCGACGCGCCCACCAGCTGTTCCTCGCCGAATTGCAGCAGAAATTCGTAAGGGCTGGGGCTGGCATGTTGCACGCGCCGGAAAAGGTCGGAGGCCCGGCCGGAATAGGGCGTGCGGAAAACCTGCCGCAACACCACTTCGTAGTAATCGCCGCAGCGCATGCCTTCGCGCACTTTTTCCACCGCCGCCATGTACTCTTCCGGCCGGTGGTCGCTCACAATCGGGCTGGCCGGCAGCACGGGCGCCCGCGCCACATTCTGCGCATCCCGCGGGAGACCGTTCGTCGACACGCCCTCGCGCTCGAACTCATACCGGTAGCGCTCGATCTGCTCCTTCTTGCGGTCCATGAAACAGATGTCGTCGCAGAGGTAGAGGTGCAGGTCTTTGTGGCCGTGGCGCGGCAGCTTTTTCTCGATCGGCTCGAACTGGAACAGCAGGTCGTAGCCGAACGCGCCCACAAATCCCAGGCGCGAATCCTCCAGGCCGCGGAATTCGCGGATCAGGGCGCGCAGAATCGAAAACGCCGAAGGCTGCTTGCTGCGCTCCTCTTCCGGGAAGAGCGCCGGCAGCGGCTTCAGCCGCCCCGCGAGCGTTTCTCCTTCGAAGCCAAACTCGTCCCAATGGGGATGATCGGCCAGCACCAGGCGGAATAATTCGGCGAGCTTGCGGCCGCGCTGGTTGAGCGGGCGGATTTCCACCCTTCGATCGTAAGAGATGATTTCCAGGGGCGGGCAGGTGGACGCGATATCCCAGCGCGAATATCTCCCGGGAAATTCGTATCCCGAGGATAAATAAATTCCACGATGTTGATCGAGCTCGCGCAGAAGATGCGCCAGTCCCTTGCGGTAACTGACTTTCGAAACGCTGCGCGTGACCACAATCCCGTGGGGAGTCGTGAAGCTTTGTTCGCGCATGGCAGGTGGCCCTTTGGGAGCTTTCAGAATAGCATGCGCGCGGTATCTCTTAAATGCACGCAGGCATCGTTCACAACACGCCGCGGGTGAGTGGACATGACGATTCTGGGCGGGCTCACAGTCTTCAAGGCTGTCGAGAAACAACTCTGGCTGAAGATCGAAGAACGGAAGCATCCCCAGACGGAGATCGCCGTCGGCCGGGCTGGAAAGTCAAAGGGCACGATTCCACAGTAAGGATGGCCGGCAGCGCCAAGGAACGATCAGACAGGTAGCCAGCCGTGATCGATCCAAACAGGTGCAGTGGATCGAGGTGAATCGCGCTGCCTATGGGGATCAGTGGGTGGCCGTCGAACCCGATCGCCTGATCGCTGCGTGCCCAGATCCACTCAAGGTTTTCGCTCTGGCAAAACCAGAGGGCGTAAAGGTCCTGTTCCTCGGTGGCCAATTTGCGCTTCCCGGCTTAAATACCGGAGCGTCTACGCCACCACCGGCGGCACCAGCGTCTTCAGAAATTCGTGCGCCACGCGGAAGCCGCGCTTATACTGCTCCGTAAACTCCGTCCCGCTGTACGCCGGGTAGTAGAACTGGTCCTCGCCTTCGATATTCATGGCGCCCGTATATCCCACTTCCGAGAGCACGCTGAAGAAGCCCTTCCAGTCCATCGACCCGCTCCCCGGCAAACGGAAACGCCACCAGCGCTGGCCGTTCACGGGTTGAATCCCGCCGCGTTTCAACAGGTGCCAGAGAATCTCCGTGTCTTTCAGATGCACATCGTAAATCTGGTTGGCGAATTCGCGCGCCGCCGCCACCGGGTCCATGAACTGCCAGATCAGATGCGACGGATCGAATTGCAGGCCCACGTGCGGACTGTCGTGGAACGCCTTGAACAGCGCTTCCCAGCCCACCGGACCGGTGGCGATGTTCGGACCGCCCGCGTAGGGCTCCCAGAGGATGCGCACGTGATTCTTCTCGCAGGCAGCGAAATATTTCTCGCTGTATACTTTGACGATCTCGTCCACCTGCTTCTGCAGCGGCATGCCTGGAATAGTGCCGCTCTGCCCGCCGATGTTGGGGATGCCGAGCTTGCCGCACAGATCCAGGCACTTGAGGGTATAGGCGTTCTGCTGTTCGCGCTTCGTCATGTCGGGGTCGATGTGATTGCCGTCCACCGCCAGCGACGAAATGTAAATTCCGCTCTTGGCGATTCTGTCTTTAATGCCCGCGATGGCGGCATCGTTCAGCTCGTCGGGATTGAGCCGAAGTTGCGCGCTGGTGAACCCTTCGGCCTTCACGAAGTCGAGATTGGACTCCGAGTATTGCATCAGTACGCCAAGCTTGGGTTTCCAGTTGGGCGGGCGGTTGCGCTGCGCCTGGGCGGCTGCCGCCGCGGATATCGCCGTGAGAACAGTGCGTCGTGTGAGGGTCACGAAATGACGTTACTCCCATGGCGGCGCGCGCGCAACTCCGCGGCGCCCCTCGCCCGGTGTATACTGCACTCTGCGGAGGGAATTGAAACGGATGAGCGAAGCACTCAGTGGGACTGACTTCAAAGCGCAATTACGCGCGGGTCAACCGAAAATGGGACTGTTTTTGAATGCGCACAGCCCGACGGTGGCCGAGCAACTGGCTCACAGCGGCTACGATTGGCTGCTGGTGGACACCCAGCACGGGCCCATGGGAAATTTGGAATTATCCGCCATGCTATCGGGGATTTCCAATGGCGGCGCCAAGTCGATTGTGCGCGTAGCGGGCTACCACGATCGCGGCGGGATTCAGCAGTCGCTCGATATGGGCGCCGATGGGGTGTTGGTGCCGTATATCAACACGGCGGACGAGGCCCGGCAGGCGGTGAGCTGCTGCCGCTATCCCACCGCCGGAACGCGGTCCGTTTATTTTCCGCAACGGAGCATGAATAAGGCCGGTCTGCTGGGATATGCCGGCGCGGCCAACAGCAACACCATTGTGGCGCTGCAGGTGGAAACCGCGTCCTGCATCGAAAACATCGATGAAATCGCCGCCGTGCCGGGAGTGGACATTCTGTTCCTCGGCCAGAACGATCTGTGCATGTCCATGGGGCTCTACGAAAAGTACGAGTTCCCGCACATGTACACTTCGCCCGAATTGCAGGCGGCTACCGATAAATTACGCGCCGCGGCGAAGCACAACAACGTCATCCTGGGCTTGTTTCTGTTCGGTACGGCGCGGGTAGCGGAGTTTCTGGGCAAGGATTTTACGTTCATTTCCATCGGCAACGATTTGCACCATATCCTCACACAAGCCACCGCCTACGTGAAAGACATGGAGAGCATCTCCGCCGGCAAGTGGTCGCGGCGCCCGACCTCGTTGATGTGAAGAACATCTCGGCCGCAGGCGCGAGGGCTGGAACGCCGGCCTGACGGCCGTGAACGGCAATCCCTCGGGAGAATCTCCAGGTGCTCGACCGAACGGCGCCAGCCATGGTACCGCCGCTGGCCCAAATGGAATCCCGCCCGAGCAAGTTGATGCGGGTCACATCCATCTTTTCGGGCCGCACCGCCGGCAAGAGGTGGGCTGCATCCGCACCATCGAAGACGCGTGCTCGAAGCTGGCGGGAAGCGCCGCCGAACGTTCCCCCACACCGTGCCACCGCCTGCATGGCGTCGCGCGTGTCGGCATTGTCGTTCACTCAACTCCCGCCGGCGCGCATGATATTCTGAAAAACCCGCCCGGCTATGAAACGCCCACAATCATGGCGGCAGCGATACCGCTCCTTCGTTGAGGACTACCGCGCCGTCGTCTCGACGATGTCGGACAGGACCGCCAGCCGGCTGGCGAGCCGTCGCAGGAGGCGCGTCCGAAACGCCGCCAGTATTTGCGCGAATACGTTCGCTGGCTGCGGCCGAATGCCGGAGCCGTCGCTGTCTTATTCCTCCTCGCGCTGGTGGCCGCGGGCCTGCAGATGGCAGAGCCGCTGTTCCTGCGCTTTATTGTGGACCGCGTACTGCTGAATACCCATCTCGAGCGGACTTACCGCTTTCGGCTCTTGAATACCGCCGGAATGGTATTCCTGGCGCTGATTGTCGCGTCCAATCTGGTGAGCGCGCTGCGCGAATACCGCCAGCGTCTGGTCAACAACCGCATCACCATTGCGCTACGCCGGGCGCTCTATGAGCGGCTCCTCAATCTACCCATGCCGAAGCTGTGGGACATTTCCGTTCGGTTTGCCGATACCTGAAGGGCCAGAAGATCTTCACGCGGCGCATTCGCCGCGGCCCAATTGCAGCGAGAAGGCCTCGTCGTCTCCCCAGTCCTGGTAGATCTCGGGGAAAAGTTCGGCCGGCTTGGCGAGGTCGGCGGTCATCGTCCGAAAGACCTCGACCTTGTGGCGCAACACGTACTGGCGGAAACTCTCGGCCTCCTGCCGGTTGGCGAGGAAGTGATCGAGCACGCGAGTGACCGCCTGGGGAGCGAGCCTGGCGGGAATCGACTGCACGGCCAACCCGAAACGCATGATGCCGTCTTCGTCATAACCGCCGCCGAGGAGCATCTGGTAGTACGGCAGCTCGCGGCCATCGATTTTGCGCGCGTTGCCGTAAAATCCGAAGTCGCCGATCCAATGGTGGCCGCAAGAGTTGGGACACCCGCTGGCCTTGATGGTGAGCTTGCGCACCTGCGGGTCGTCGTAGCGCCGCACGGTCTCCGCCAGCGCGGCACCCAGGTTCATAGTCTTGGTGAGGCCAAGGTTGCACGTGTACGCGCCCGGGCAGGTGATGACGTCCTGGATCTCGCGCGCCCCCGAGTCGCCCAGGCCGGCTTCGTCGAGGGCAGCATGCACGCTGTCCAAACGCGCCAGCGGGATGAAAGCCAGCACCAGGTTTTGCTCGATGGCGACGCGCACCAATCCATCGCCGGCGGTGGTGGCGATTCGCGCTAGCGCCCGCAATTGGTCGCCGGTCAGATTGCCCTGCTCCACCTTGACCGTGACGGCGGCGTAACCGGTCTGCCGTTGTGCACGGACGTTGCTTTGCCGCCAGGCGCTATCCTGCGGACCGTTGACCACAGGCAGAAGCGCACCGTTGCCCAGCGGTTGCGGCTGCGATTGGTATCCGCCGAATCCTTCGGGCACCGTTTCCGGCCACGCGATCCCGCCGTTCGCCAGGATGCCGGCGAATTCCTTTTCGATCTGCTCGCGCAGCCAGTCGAACCCGCGGTCGCGAATGAGGAATTTGAGCCGCGCCGTGTTTTTGTTGCGGCGGTTGCCGTGGAGGTTGAACACGCGGATGACGGCTTCGCACTTGTTGAGCAGGCGCTCTTCCGGCACGAACTCGTCGAGCAGTTTAGCCTCCATGGGCAGCGGTCCCATGCCGCCGCCCACGATCATGCGGAAGCCGCGGCGTCCGTCGCGGATCACGGCGCGCAGTCCGATATCGTTGATGGCGCCCTGAATGCAATCGTCGCCGGCGCAGCCGTCGAAGGCGATCTTGAACTTGCGCGGCAGGTCGCTGGTGAGGTCCTTGCGGAGGAACGCGTAGGCCACACGCTGAGCGTAGGGGCGAACGTCGAAAACTTCGTCGTGGGCGATGCCGGCCCAAGGGCAAGCTGTCACGTTGCGGACGGTGTTGTAGCAGGCTTCGCGATTGGTGAGTCCCACATCGGCCAGCAGGTGCATCAGGTCGGGCACGCGCGCCAGTGGGACGAAGTGGTATTGGATATTCTGGCGAGTGGTGAGGTGTCCGCGTCCTCCGCCGAATTCGTCGGCGACGCGGCCGAGTTGTTCCACCTGTGCCGCGGTCAGCAGTCCGCCGGGGATCTTGCAACGCACCATCTGGACACCGGCCTGGCGCTGGCCGTAGATGCCGTGCTTGAGTCGAAAGGGACGAAACTGATCTTCGGTGATTTCGCCCGCAAGATAGGCCTGGGATCGCGATCGAAATGTCTCGATCTCCTCGCGGACGAGTCTATCATGCTCACTTTCAAGCTCTTGGCGGCTGGAGAGGGTCTCGGTCGTAGTGGAGGGCATAATCACCCTTTTGCAGCTAGGGTTTGATGAACTATTACTCTATAGAGATTACTGAAATAGGGTGACGGATGCAAGTTTGCGAGGCGGATTACAATGCGAATGGGACAATCCATGAAGCCGAAAGCTTCTGCTTGCGCCGCCCGATGGTGAGGATGCTGCGAGATGGCCGCCGATGACACCGGGAGCGCGATGCCATAGGACGGTCCGAGGGGGCTGACCGCAAACATAAAATCAATAACACCGATGAACACCGATGGAAGCGGCGTTCGTTCTTACCGTAGTGAATCCGTGTCCATCCGTGGCCGAATTCATTTTGCGCAATCCGTTGTATCCTGAAACCGCCGGGATGCCGACACCGAAACGCACCGTGTTCAGCCGCTCGTTCTGGCAATCGCTGATCGCTGTGCTGGCGGGAAACGCCATTTACTACGGGATTTTTCGATACCTTCCGCCGCGCGGACAGCATCAACTCTATCGCATCGATTGGGGACTGGCGGTCGACTTCTGGATCTGCGTGATCTGCTATTTCCTGATTCGCTTGATTCCGTGAGGGCGCCGATTTTCAAAAGTGAAACGCGATGCCGGCCATAGGCAAGAAATGGTTGCGGCCGAGGACGCCGCCCAGACCGTGGCCGGTCACATAGTCGCGGGCGTCCACGCGAATACTGATGCGTCGCGAGGTTCGAAAGTCGATGCCCCCGCCGGCGCTGAGGACGCCATGGTAGACACTATGAGTTTTTAGTTGGGGCGGGATATCCGAACTCAACGTGTAGTTGTGGAACTGCCCCCCTCCACCCCCCACTGCCCCAAACACTGAAATGCGCGGTTCGAGCGGCACCATCAGGCGGAGTGACGGCGTCACGATCGTTCCAATAGCTGACGCCGAGCCCGGTATGGGAGCGCTTCCACCGGGTAACTCGAATACCACCGGGAAAGGTTCGACCCACAAGCTTACGGCGGATTTCCGCATCATCGGGAATGCGAAACCGATAACGTCGCTGAACCCCGTAGAGCCGGTGACTGTCACGTTGCTGCCACCGATTACTTGCGTGCTGGCGAATGCCGCGCCCACCAGGACATAGTCCTCGACGGACTGCCCCCATGCCGCCGTGGGCAGGAGCACCAGAAACAGAAGAACGCAGCGTTTCGTCATATTCGCTCCCCTCAATGGATCGCAAACCCGAACATCGGCAGCAGGTGATTCCGGCCGGGAACTCCGCCCAAATCGCGGCCGGTGACATAATCGCGCACGTCCAGGCGCAGGCTGAAGAATTGCGACAGGCGGAAATCCACACCGCCGCCAAAACTGAGCACGCCGTGATCGGTGCTTTTGCTCGTCACGAGAGGGTTGCTGCCCGACACGATGGCCGGGTATTCGAAAAATCCTGCGCCGCCGCCCGCATTGGCGAAAAGCGAGACGCGCGACGACACCGGCATCATCAGCCGTAAGCCGGGGGCGAGCATCGTCGAATTGAGTGTGATCGAGCCTGGAATCGATGCAGTTTCGTGCGACGGCTCGGTAAACACCAGCGGGATGTCCAACCAGAGGCTCGCGCCCCCGACGCGGTGAAACTGGTGGCCGAATCCCCACACCCAGGCGTAGCCGGTGGAAGCGTACAGGGTGGCGCCGCTGTAGCCGATCGTCTGCGTCTTTGCAAAAGCAGGGCCTGCCAGATCGTACATGTCGGTATTCTGAAAAAGCTGCGCTGTTGCGGCAGGCAGCAGAAGCATCGCCAGTAGGAGAGTTTTCGTCATCTCTCGCCTTACCGGAATGATAGACGGAGGCCGCACAAAAGCGCCAAGAAATTCCGCTGAGTGGCCGGATTCCACGCTGAGCGGCGCGGGCCGCTCAAGCCGTGTCCGCACCGGTCAGAATCGGCATCCGCCGCTCGGCGGGAATTCGTTGAACCGTTACAAAAACGACGCATATACTGAATTTCGCTTACCTATGCCGCAGGCGCTCACATTCATCGTACTGACGACCCTGGTTTACCAGCCGTGCGCCGCCGCGGAACACAAAACCTGGAACCAGATTCAATATGTCGGCGGGACGGTGCCCATCAAAGCCAGCCGCTACGACTTCAATACCACCCTTTCTCTTACCGCCGATGCCATCGTGGTGGAAATCGCGCCCGCCACGGTATTTCAAAGCAAGAAGACGGTGCGGATCCCCACTTCGCAAGTGCTCAGCCTGAGTTCCAACGACGCTGCCTGGCAGCATGTAGCGGAAGTCGACGGGGCAAAACTGCCGGCCAAACCGCCGACGCTTTTCGGGGTATTGTTAAATAACAATTTTCTGGGGCTGGTGTACCAGGAAGACAATGGCAGGAAGGGCGCCATGCTTCTCGATAGCATTTCCTCACCAATCATCCTGCGCGTGCTGAGCAAGCTGACCGGCAAGCCGATCGAGAATGCGCCATGAACGACTATACGCTGCTCGATCTGGCATCGCTGGTGGTGTACGTCTTCGGCGCGCTCACGTTCTCGCTGCTGGCGGTGTTTTATTGGAGCGAGCGGCGGCGAAGCAAGCGTTCGGTTTTTCCGGTCTTCACGCTGGTGTGCGCGGCGGCGTTTCTGAGCAACTTGCTGTTCCGCGTCGTGAACTTGCACGGAGGCGTCCCCGCAGTGCTGGTGAGCAGCGTCCTCGCGGGACTGATTCCGCCGCTGATCCTGCATGTAGTGTACGAGGCGGAGGGTGTCGACGCTCTCTTTTGGCGAGCAGCCCTGATCGCTATTTATGCCGGCTCGGTGGCCGCCAACCTTCTCCGCGGCCTAGATATCGGGAGCGAATACCTGTACCGGTCTCCCGCCATTTCGCTCGCCGCCGCTGCTGCCGCCGGTCTGATGGCGCCGATATTCTCGCGGCGTCCGTTGACTCGCCGAGAGCACGCGCACCGCTCCGCAATGCGCGTGTTGCTTTTACTCATGCTGATGTGCGCCGCCGCGAGTCTGGCCGGATGGGGCGCGCTCCTGTTCGATGCGCCCGACTACCTGCTGCTGGCGTTTTTCTGCGTCAGCCTCTACTATCGCGAGCGCCTGGTTTTCTTCGACCTGCTGGTGAAGCGCGGCGCCTTTCTAGCCGTCGGGCTGGGGATTCTGGCGGCCGGTTTCGCGGTTCGCCAGCGCGTGGAGTGGAATCCATGGGCTTACGCGCTCGGGCTGCCGCTGTTCTGGCTGGCCGGTCCGTGGATTTACGATCGCGTGGCGCGGACCATCGATCATACCTGGCTGCGCCGGCCTTACTCCGCGGCCGAGGCCGAGCGCCAGTTCATTCGCGGCATCCAGCCAGCCGTCAGTGAGGAAGATCTGCGCACGCGCGCCGAGGGCAGCCTGACCGCCATCTTTCAAGCGCCGGCGGCCGTCTCTTTCAACCTCCAGCCGCCTCAAACCGAAGCCGACGGATTGTCCGCCGAGTGCATCAACTTGGCGCCCCGGCCCGACGGCATCCCCTTTCTGAGTGACGACCGGCGCTTGCTGCAATCGCTAGCCGGCGCGCTCGCGGTGGTGCTCGAAAACGTGCGTTTTCGCGTGGAGCACCGCCGCCAGGAGGAGCGCGAGCAGCAGCTCCGCTGGCTGGCGAGCCGCGCCGAGTTGAAAGCCCTGCGCGCGCAAATCAATCCGCACTTCCTGTTCAATTCGCTCAGCGTGATCGCCGGCCTGGTGCACTATCAGCCCGAAAAAGCGGATGAAGCCATCGAGCAGCTTGCGCAGGTCTTCCGTTACACGCTGCGCAAGTCGGAGCATGAATGGGCTCCTCTTTGCGAAGAGATCGATTTCGTCACCGCGTATCTCCGCATCGAGCAGGCGCGCTTCGGCGACCGCCTGCAAGTGGCGTTCGAGGTGGATCCGAATGCGGTGAACCTGGCGATTCCCGCCATGAGCATTCAGCCCCTCGTCGAGAACGCCATCAAGCACGGAGTCGCAGCCATGGAAGGTCCGGGAGCGGTCGGACTTCGCGCGGCGCTGGATGACGGGCATCTGCGCCTCGAAGTATCGGACAGCGGGCCCGGCTTTCCACCCGGCTTTTCGATCGAGAACGGCGGCGAGGGACACGGATTGCGCAACGTGATGGAGCGGCTGCGCGCTTACTACGGCGACGCCGCGAGGTTATCCTGGGAAAGCCGGGCTGGTGGCACGCGAGTGGTGCTGGTGCTGCCGGCCGGGGAACAGGGGCGCGATGCGCGTTCTGATCGTGGATGATGAGGCGCCCACGCGGGTCCGCCTGCGGCAAATGCTCGCCGCGCACCCCGATGTCGAGGTCGTGGGTGAGGCAGGCACGGGTGTGCAGGCCATGGAAATGGCGGCGGTGCTGCACCCGGATGTGATCCTGCTCGACATCCAGATGCC
>Ga0181528_10001085_pt1 | contig 17224 bp, 6 predicted proteins | sample PEATcosm2014_Bin_47_FD_119742 | JGI IMG/M metagenome (GOLD analysis project Ga0181528, IMG submission 119742) | Peatland microbial communities from MTU Mesocosm Facility, Houghton, MI, USA - PEATcosm2014_Bin10_10_metaG | ecosystem: Environmental > Terrestrial > Soil > Wetlands > Peat | place...
CGCGGCCATCGAGATCACCGGCGAGCACGTTGGCGTTCTGAACAAAGTGCAGTTCGCGCAGGCCTCGGCACTGGCGCAGAGCGTGATCCGCCGCTACTGCCGCCAAGAGATCGATGCTGTCTACGTCGTTTTCAACGAATTCAAGTCGGTGATCGCGCAACGGCTGATCGTGGAGCAGATTCTCCCGATCGAGCAGATCGGTGAGCAAGCCGTGCGGTTGGCGGAAGAGCCTACCGAGGAAGAAAAAAAGAAGGCCAAGGAAGCGGCGATCAGCGCGGGCGTGGGGATGCATACCACCGAAGGTGCGGCAGCTGTCGCTTCGCAGTTTGGCACATCGCAGGTCGATTACATTTACGAGCAGTCGCCTGAGGAGCTGTTCCGATCTTTGCTGCCGAAGTATGTGAGCATCCAGATTTTCCGAGCGCTGCTGGAATCGGTGGCAGCCGAGCATGCGGCCCGTATGACCGCCATGGATTCGGCGACGAACAATGCGACCGACATGATCGATTCGCTGACGCTGGTGATGAATCGCGCCCGCCAGGCGAAGATCACGAAGGAAATTATCGAGATCGTCAGCGGCGCGGCGGCGATGTGATAGCTGTGAGCTTCGAGCCATGAGCTTCGAGCTCGCAGTGACATCTTGAGACTAGGAAATGAGGTCGAGGGCTGGATGCAGAGCGGACATATGGCTCGCCGCTCGTAGCTCAAAGCTCGAAGCTATATGGCAGAAAACGTAGGACATGTTATTCAAATCGCGGGACCGGCGGTGGACGTGCAGTTCGCCGAAGGCCACCTGCCTCCGATTTATCAGGCCCTGAAGGTCGTCAGCGACGGCTTCAATGTGCCGAGCCCGATCAACGTCATCCTCGAGGTGCAGCAGCACCTCGGCGAAGGCCGAGTGCGCGCCATCGCCATGGAAGCCACCGACGGCATGGTGCGCGGGATGAAAGCCATCGATCAGGGCGGACCGATTTCCGTGCCTGTGGGCCGAGGAACGCTGGGCCGTGTGATGAACGTGATCGGCGAGCCCGTCGATCAGCTGGGGCCTGTCGAGTACACAGAGCGAATGCCGATTCACCGTTTGGCTCCCGCTTTCGATGAGCAGGCGACCACCGCCGAAATGTTTGAAACCGGTGTGAAGGTCATCGACCTTATCCAGCCGTTCTTGAAAGGCGGCAAGATTGGATTGTTCGGCGGCGCGGGCGTCGGCAAGACAGTTGTCATCATGGAGTTGATCAACAACGTCGCCAAGAACCACGGTGGATTTTCTGTATTCGCCGGCGTCGGTGAACGTACCCGTGAAGGCAACGACTTGTGGCTGGAAATGACGGAGTCGGGCGTGATCAAGCCCGGCAAACCGGCGGAGTCGAAAGCCGCGCTGATTTATGGCCAGATGACGGAGCCTCCAGGGGCGCGTCTCCGCGTTGCGCTGACCGGACTCACGGTTGCGGAATATTTCCGCGACGCCGAGGGCGCCGACACCCTCCTCTTCATCGACAACATCTTCCGCTTTACGCAGGCCGGATCTGAAGTCTCCGCGCTGCTGGGGCGCATGCCCAGCGCCGTCGGCTACCAGCCCAACCTCGCGACCGAGATGGGCGAATTGCAGGAACGCATCACGTCCACGAAGAAAGGCTCCGTCACTTCTGTGCAGGCGATTTACGTGCCCGCCGACGACTTGACCGATCCCGCACCAGCGACCACGTTTGCTCACCTCGACGCGACCACGGTGCTTTCGCGTGCGTTGACGGAAATCGGAATTTATCCCGCCGTCGATCCCCTGGCGTCGACCTCGCGCATTCTCGATCCGCGCATCGTCGGGCAGGAACACTACGACGTGGCGCAGCTGGTGAAGAAGACGCTGCAGACCTACAAGGATCTGCAGGACATCATCGCCATTCTCGGTATCGACGAGTTGAGTGAAGATCAGAAGCTGACCGTCGCGCGAGCCCGCAAGATTCAACGTTTCCTGTCGCAGCCGTTCCACGTCGCCGAGCAGTTCACCGGCGCGCCAGGACGCTATGTGAAGATCGCTGATACCGTGAAGGGCTTCAAGGCCATCGCGGAAGGGAAGTACGATGACATTCCCGAGCAGGCCTTTTATATGAAGGGCCCGATCGAGGAAGTGCTCGAAGCCGCGGAGAAGATGAAGGCAGCGGCGTAAGAGCGGTCGTTGGCCGCTGGTCGTCAGTCGTTAGCAGAGCGTCGCTGACGGCGACTTGGTTGGCCAACGACTAACGACGAACGACCCATGGCTGAAGTGTTCAAACTCGAGATCGTCACGCCGGAGAAGAAAGTGGTCGACACGGCGGCGGAAGAAGTTCAGATTCCCGGCAAGAACGGGTATCTGGGCATTCTGCCGGGTCATGCTCCGCTCATCACCGAACTGGCGGTCGGAGAGATTACCTATCGCGAAAACTCCACCGAGCAGCACCTCGCGGTAGCGTGGGGTTTTGCGGAAGTGCTGCCGGACAAGGTGACGATCCTTGCCGAGACAGCAGAGCGTCCATCTGAAATCGATGTGGATCGCGCACGTAAAGCTAAAGAGCGAGCCGAACAACGTCTAACGAGCGGCGATACTTCCGTGGACGTGGAGCGCGCGCTGGATGCCCTACACCGCGCCGAATCCCGCATCGACGTCGCATCCGGAAAGTAAGCACCTTCCGCAATCGGCAATTGGCACTTAGCAGATTGTCCCTGGTTCAGTGCGAAATCATCGGCCTTCCGCGCCATCCCTCTCGCCTGCTATAGAATTGTGCCGTTTGTTTTCCAAGGAGACCGCAGCCATGAAGCTTCCCTCCGTTCTGATCGCTTCCTGTTTCTTATTTTCGACCATCAGCGTCGCGCAACAGGCGAAACCTGCCCAGAACGCGCCGCCGCAGTTCGCTCCTCCACTGGTTACTCCTGAAGTGCATTCCGACGACAGCGTGACCTTCCGCTTCCGCGATCCCAATGCGCAAGAGGTCAAGCTGGCGCGGGAAGGCGCGACGGAACCTCTGTCCATGAAGAAGGACGACGCCGGTGTGTGGACCGTGAACACGCCGCCACTACCGCCGGATTATTACGGATATTCATTCGTCGCGGACGGCGTGCGCACGATCGATCCCTTCAACCACTTGATAAAGACAAACCTGCTCGCGAACGAGAACATGGTCCACGTTCCCGGGCCGCCGTCGCTGCCTTGGGAATTAAACGACGTCCCCCACGGCGAAATTCATCATCATTTCTACAAGTCCGCGGCAGCCGAAGATGAGCGGGATTATTACGTGTACACGCCGCCAGGATACGATCCAACCGCCAAGACGACTTACCCCGTGCTGTATCTGCTGCACGGTTACAGTGACGACGCGAGCGGATGGACGGCGGTCGGCCGTGCCAACGTCATCTTCGACAACCTGATCGCCCAGGGTAAAGCCAAGCCGATGATTGTTGTGATGCCGCTCGGCTACGGCACGATGGAAATGATCACGTTAGGTTGGGGTGCATGGAGCCATACCGACGTGCGCGACAAGAACTTCTCTCGATTCCGGGACGCGCTGCTGACCGAAGTGATGCCGAAAGTGGAGGGCGAATACAGCGTGAAGAAGGACCGCAACTCGCGTGCAATCGCGGGCCTCTCGATGGGAGGATCGGAATCGTTGTTAACCGGGTTAAATAACCTGGATAAGTTTGCGTGGGTCGGAGCGTTTAGCGCCGGTGGCTTGCCCGAACCTTTGGAAAAAGATTTCCCGTCTCTCGACGCGAAGGCGAACGATCAGCTGAAACTTCTATGGATTGCATGCGGTACCGAGGACCGCCTCATCACGGCGAACCGCAATCTGCGGGAATGGCTCAAGACAAAAGGTGTTCAGCACACCGACATCGAAACGCCCGGTATGCACACATGGATGGTCTGGAGAAGGAATCTATCGGAGTTTGCACCGCTGCTGTTTCGATAGCAGCAAGGTTTCAAAGCAAAAAAATTTCAACGTTTTCAGAGCTCACGATCTCTTGAAACCTTGAAAGCTTAAGGCACATTGACGTGGTCGCGCGTTTCCACTGGCACATAATTCACCGCGGCCGTTCGCTCCAGCTTGTCCCACGCGAACTTGCGGCCTTCCAGCGCGCGCTTCAGCGTCTTGAAGAGCACAATCGAAAACAACTGCCGATAGGCGAAGCGCTGCAACCAGACCTGGCTGAGCAGCCAAGGGTCTTCTTTATCGTCAGGACGGCGCCGCTCCAGCGCAAATGCAATCGCCGATGCAAGAAAGTCGATCACAAGGAACGCAAAGAAGAACAGCACAAGCTTGTGGAAACTGGCAGGGTCAGTTGAGTCCGGATGGAAATGCTTCTGCACGAAATACCAGATGGTGCCGACGGCGAACATGATGTCGATCATCGGCGACACGAGAGGCAGCAGAATCTGGAAGATCCAAATATTCGGCAGCGCGACCCATCCCAGCGCCCCTTTGCGAGCCATTACTCCGCGATGTTTATAGACCGCCTGCAGGATGCCGAAAGACCAGCGGAAACGCTGGCGCATCAGCCCGTTCGCGCTCGTGGGAGCCTCCGTGTACGCGAGCGCCATGTCTTCGTATTCGACGCGATATCCTCGACGCAGCAGAGCCATGGTCAGATCGGCGTCTTCGGCGACGGTATCAATGTGGTATCCACCGGCCTCGCGAACCGCTGAAACACGCCATGCGCCGATCGCCCCGGGCACTACGCTGACTGCTCCAAGGACATCGAGCGCTCGCCGCTCAAAATTTTGGCTGGTGATGTATTCCAGCGCCTGCCAGCGCGTCCACAGATTCACCCGGTTGCCGACTTTGGCGTTGCCCGCGATCGCGCCAACCTTGGGGTTAATAAAATGCGGGACGAGCCGGGAAATCGCGTCCGGCGCGATGATGGTGTCGGCATCGATACCGACAAAAAGTTCCGCGTCTCCAATGTGTTCGATTCCGTAATTGAGTGCCTCGGCTTTGCCGGAGTTCTTCTTACCGAGAATCAAAACCTTACCCGCGGCGGCTTCGACAGCAAACGCATTGCGCGCGACTTCGAGGGTTCGATCTTTCGATCCGTCGTCGATCACGATCACAAGCAGGTTGGGATAGTTCGAATTGAGTGCTCCGCGGATGGTACGCTCGATGACTTTTTCCTCGTTGTACGCGGGAATCAGAACCGCAACCTTGGGCTTGTACGAGGCGACTTCGGCGGGTTTGCCCAAAATCTTTTCGCGCAAGCGATCATAAACTGCTGCCGCGCCTATAAAAATGAGTCGGCCAGTCATCAACACGTCGCCGATCAGGAAAATCCAGGTAATCAGGACAATTCCGGCGTCGAAAAGCCAGAAACCGAAACGGTCCAACCGGGCGGCCCAGCGCTCGCCGCGCGGCAGAGGCGCCATCACATTCGCCTTCTGCATCCCAAGCAATTCGTACACGGGAGCAACCTCATAGCCGCGGGCACGGATGCCATCAATGATCATGGGCAGCGCGCGGACCGTTTCCGAGCGATCACCCCCACCATCGTGGAGCAAGACGATGTTGCCGCAACGTAGATCTTCCACCCGGCAAGGCGGAAGATGCGCCAAGACATAAGAGGAGATTTCTTCGGCAGAATGCCGTCGCGGAGTATCGGACCAATCATTCGGATCGATCCGGTTGCCGACCGTGATGAAGCCCATGTCCTGCGGAATCTCGAGCGGCCGCACCTGGTCGGCAGTATCGGGCTCCTCGTCAATCGCATACGGAGGCCGCATCAATGTAGCGCGGATTCCCATCAGACTCGCAAAGAGTCGCTCGGTGAGATTCAACTCCACTTTCATATAAGCAGTGGAGATGTTGCTGACATCGGGATGCGTGAAGGTGTGGTTCCCAATCGTATTGCCTTCGCGGTAAATTCGCTTTGCGATGCCGGAAAACTTGTCGGTCTGGATCCCGATCAGGAAAAAAGTCGCAGTCGCGTTTTTGACCTTGAGGACATCGAGAATCTTCGGAGTCCATTCCGGGTCAGGACCATCGTCAAACGTGATCGCAACTTTGTTGGGGCTGTAGCCGTAACGCCCGACGCGGTATGGTTCCGGCAAGTTCTGGAATACCTCGTCGGTGATCATTTTGCTGCCGGCGTCTATAGTCAGATCGCGGGTGCCGTGCGCTGGCCTTTCTTCGATGCGCAGGATTTCTCCCTGGCCCTCCATATCGACGTCGGCACCGGGTGGTACGTCTCGCAACTTGTCCGTTGCCCCAACGTCTCCCGGCACGTCCCACACCCGCCATAATGATCTGTCTTCACTGCCGAGGCGCCACAGGGCGAACGTTTGAATGCCCATGTTCTGCGCCGCACGCATCTGGTTGAGCGCGGTCACTCCGTCGACAAACCAGACATCCCGGCGCAGGTTGTTCTCGTCCAGATAACTGAAGTGAGGATTCATCGCGTCGTCATCGAAGTTGATATCCTCATCCGAATCGCGAGCCTCCAGCCATGCGTCCTGCACGCTAACAGTATGGTCACGTTCTCCGGGCGGCAACTTGCCGTTCTTCGGCTTCAGGACCCAGTCATAGCCGTAATTCGCGATCGCGCAGATCATCTTCTCGTTCGGGACGACATCGAGCGCGGTCTTCAGATTCTGCTCGAACCAGTCCTGAGACGCCACCGGCCCCGACTCGGCTCCCGGATAGTGCTCGTCATAATTCATCAGCACAACGCCGTCGGCCGCTGCGGCAATCGACGCGTAGTCGTATTCGGTGTTGTGCGCCTGAAGCGACACGTAAAGCTTCATGCCGCGGCCATGCAGGTCTGACGACAACTCCTGCAGGAAAGCGATATAACCTTTCTGCCCGCTCGCGGGGAACGATTCGAAATCGATCATCAGGCCGTGATAGTGTCCGGATGCCAGAAACTGAGCGGCTTGGCGGCGGAAGAGGGCACGGGCATCGGGATTGTTCAGGAAATCCGCGATCTCGGGCATAAAGTTCGACCCGTCGGAATTATTGACCATCGGAAACACTTCCATCCCGGGGTCTTCGGTCTTTAGAAATGGCATTACCCGGTCGTCCACCGGAAGGACGTTCGATCCCTGCACCACATCGAAATACTTGCCGGTCTGGTCATCCTCCCCCTGGATACGGCCGTCAGCGGTCAACACATGGAGCCAGTCGGGATACAAAATGTCGATCTGGTGAGCGTAGGCTTTGAGCGACGAGAAGCTTGCCGCGTCCCAGGGAACGTAGAATGCGGCTCGAATTCCTTCCGACTGATTCAGCGTGACTTGCGAAGCGGCCAGCTTCGATTTGCGGTGCGACCGGGCCACCGCCTTCTTCTGGCGGTCGCGCGCTTTCTCCCGTTCGCTCTCTTTCAAAGCCTTGAAATTACGCCTCTGCGGATAAAACAGAAGACCCGGCAGAGGCTCGTCCCGCAGCGCGGAATACACGAAGAAGACAATCAGGGCAGAAACCACGACTGCGGTTACATCGAGCGTGCGCCGCAGGCGTTTCCAACGGGCGCGTCGGGGATCATAAAAGACTGGTTCAGCCATTGTTTAACGATGTCATCGTATGCCGCGGGCGGCACACGGTCAATTTTCGGCGAGGCAGGGTGAGTGCGTCTCTGCCATTATACGATGCGCTTTCCTAACGCCGGGATTGCCGCAAACGCGCTATCATTCGCTCCGTGCGAGAACTGCTGCGACCGGGTTTCAAAGCAAAGCCGAGATCGGATGGACCCGGCTTTAGAGATCCGGAATTCGGAAAAAACCGGGCCCGGTTCTTCGCAGTGGTCAGCCTGATCGCCATCGCGCTTCGAGTATGGCTGGTCTTCCGCTTCCCCGCCATCGTCGACGATTCCCGCCTGTATGCCGATATCGCCAAGAACTGGCTGCAGCATGGTGTCTACGGCATCACTAATTCGGGCGTCCTCATGCCGACGCTTTCGCGTTTGCCTGGATATCCCGCCTTTCTCGCCGCAATCTTCTCGGTTTTTGGTTTCGACAATTTCCGCGCAGTCCTGTTGGTGCAGGTGCTGTTCGATCTGGTGACATGCTTTCTGATTGCGGATATCGCGAGGCGGATGTTCTCGGAAAGGGCAGCCAAGGCGGCATTTCTGCTCGCAGCAATCTGTCCTTTCCTGGCGAACTATGCGGCTGCCGCGTTGACGGAGACCCTGGAAATCTTCTTCACTGCCTTGGCTCTAGATCTTGTCTTGCTTGGTTTGGCCACAGACGAAGCGGGAGGGAATTCTTTCTCCGCTTGGATCGGCTGCGGCCTGGCGATCGGCGGCAGCATTCTGCTCCGGCCCGATGGCGGCATCCTGTTGGCGTCAGTCGGCGCTTATTTGTTCTGGCTCCTTGTCCGAAATTTACGATCCAGTCTGACTGTACGCAAGCTGATCGTTGCCGGTGTGCTGGTTGCGGTTTGCGCGCTCGCCCCGCTTATTCCCTGGACTCTTCGCAATGTTCATACCTTGCATAAACTCGAGCCGCTTGCTCCCCGCTATGCCAATGACTCGGACGAACCGATCATGGTCGGCTTCAATCGCTGGGTCAAGACATGGATGGCAGATTACGTTTCCGTTGAAGAAATCTATTGGAACGTCCCCGGAGATGACATCGATGTCGCCCGCCTGCCGCGGCGGGCATTCGACTCTCCGCAACAACGAGAACTCACCGCCGCGCTGTTCGCCGATTACAACGCTGGGCATAATATGTCACCCGAACTCGATGCTCGCTTCGGTGCGTTAGCCGCCGAACGGATTCATGCCGCTCCACTTCGATACTACGTATGTCTGCCAGCGTTACGCATCGCAGACATGTGGTTGCGTCCGCGATCGGAACTTTTTCCGTCAGATCCCCGATGGTGGGAGTTCAACGACGACCGCCGCTGGCTCGCCGTCAGCCTCGCGTTTGGCTTCATCAATCTGGCTTACGTCGTCTTGGGCGCCGCCGGGCTGATCCGGGGCCGCGAATTTTTTGGCATTGGCCTATTCGTTTTATTTCTCGTGCTGCGCTCTGGGTTCCTGGGTACCCTTGAAAATCCGGAGCCGCGATACACCCTCGAATGCTATCCGGGGGTGATCATTCTTGCCTCCGCGCTCTTTTCCCGGGATGAATAAATTTCCACCCTCGTGAATGCCCTCGCGGCCGTCCCTGTTGAAACGTTTCACATCCCCTGGGATGGCACAATTTCTTCTTGAATTACGTCATCGCGACGCGGCACAATTCTGCCCCATCAGGCACTCCAGGGTCTCGACTTTCTTAGTCTCTTCCTGGGCCGAAAACAAATTCAGACTGCTGCGCGGAGAAGGAGTTTCCCCATGCGTTGCTTGAAGACTGTATTTTTTCTGATCGTGTCTGTTCTGACCATCCTTGGTGCGGCATGGTCGCAGGTCGCCACCACTTCCTTGAAGGGCACGGTTTACGACGCAAAAGGTGCGGTCGTAGCTCAGGCCGCTGTGACTCTCGAGAATCATCAGGTGGGATTTACGCGCTCCACGAGCACGAACGGACAGGGCGAATACGAGTTCATTCAGATTCCGCCTGGAACGTACACCGTGACGGTGACGGCCTCCGGCTTCAGCACGACCAAGGTTACCGGTATGCAGCTTCTGGTGAATACGCCCGCGACTCAGAACCTGACGCTGAGCGTCGCCGCTGCCGCCACGGTCGTTGAAGTTCAGGGACAAGCCGAGTTGGTGAATACGCAGGATGCTTCGATTGGAAATGCCTTCGACTCCAAGCAGATTCTTAACCTTCCTCTGGAAGGTCGCGATCCGGTCGGAATTCTAAGCTTGCAACCCGGCGTAGCCTTCGTTGGTGACAGCAGAAATGTGGATCAGTCCATGGACAGTCGCGGCGGATCCGTGAATGGAGCCCGTAGTGACCAGACGAACATTACGCTGGATGGTGTTGACAACAACGACCAAGAGAAGGGACTAGCCTTCCAGGGAGCCTTGCGATCGACCTTGGATTCTCTCGAGGAGTTCCGCGTAGCGACCAGCAACTCCAATGCGGATTCGGGCCGCTCTTCCGGCGCGCAAGTGTCATTGGTGACCAAGAGCGGTACCAACGGTTTCCACGGCTCCGTGTACGAGTACAACCGATCCAACGTCGGGGAGGCCAACGATTGGTTTAACGAACAGGCGCAGGTGCTTAACGGCTTGCCCAACAAGCCCGGTCAATTGATTCGTAACACTTTCGGAGTTTCGTTCGGCGGGCCCATCATTAAGAACAAGCTGTTTTTCTTCGTCACGTATGAGGGGCAGCGAACTCACGAAAATCTTCAGGTCACGCGCACCGTTCCTAGCATGCTGCTAAGGGCGGGAACGATCCAATATATTGACGCAAACGGTAATTTGGACCAGCTTGGACCAGCGGACATCGCTAAGATGGATCCCAACTGCAGCGGACTGGGCACTTGCCCGCTCGGGCCCGGAGTTAACCCTGCCATCCAAGCCGTGCTCAACACGTACCCGGCCCCCAACACAACGGCGGCTGGCGACGGACTGAATTTCGTGGGCTACACATTCCCTGCAGCGGTTCCTTCCAAGCTGGATACGTACATCGCTAAGTTCGATGCCAACATCACGTCGCGTCAGACTCTCTATGTTCGCGGAAACCTCCAAAATGATCATTTCGTGAACTCTGATCCGACCAGCGCGCCGCAGTTTCCCAACCAGCCCCCGAATATCACGAACGAAAACAACGTGAAGGGGCTGGCGGTTGGCCATGTCTGGACGATCAAGGACAACATCATCAACAATTTCCGTTACGGCTACACTCGTCCGAACCTGATCGGATCAGGCCTGCAAAATCAGCATTACATCACCCTGCGCGGGTTGGACCAACCGGTCGGTGAAAGCAGCACTGATCTGGTGAATTCTCCCGTCCACAACTTTGTCGATGACCTGAGCTGGAGAAAAGGCAATCACACGCTGGAGTTCGGTGGAAACTGGCGGTTGATCAATGACATTCGTTCCGCCAACGACATCTCTTATCTGGGCGCGGAGACTAATCCCTCGTGGCTGACTTTTTCTGGTTTCGCAAATACAGGACAAAGTTTCGATCCAGCAGCATTCGGATTTAAGCCAGTCGTGAACGGACAAGCCTACGACTTGGCCATGGCCACTCTGGCGGGAATCATTTCAGAAGGCTTTTCCAACTACAACCGTACGAAAACGGGTTCGGTCTTGTCCGAGGGCACACCCGCACAACGCCACTTCAGGTCGAACGAGTTCGAAACCTACGCCCAAGACGCATGGCGCGTACGCCCGAACCTGACGGTAACGTTCGGGGCACGATATACGCTGCTGCAACCTCCCTACGAAACCACAGGGTTGCAGGTAGGGCCGACAACCAGTATCAACAATTTTTTCAACCAGAGAGCCAGTGCAATGCTGCAGGGCCAGACGTACGCCCCGTTGCTGCAGTTTGGACTCATCGGCAAGGCCAACGGAGGTCAACCCTACTGGGCTTGGGACTATAAGAATGTCGCACCTCGCCTCGCGTTTGCCTGGTCGCCCAGTGGAAATGGAAGTGGTCTATTGAGCCGTATTCTCGGTGGCGCCGGTAAGACCTCGATTCGTGGCGGATTCGGGATGTACTACGATCACTTCGGCGAAGGCATCGTGAACTCCTTCGACAAGAACGGCTCGTTCGGATTAACGACACAGATTTCAAATCCCGCTAGCATTCTTACTCCCGATACGGCGCCGCGCTTCTCGGGATACAACAACATCCCGTCGGCCGTGATCATTCCTGCTCCGTCAGGGGCGTTCCCACTGACGCCTCCCTCGACACTGAGCGGAGGAGGATATGAAATCACATGGGGCATGGATAACAAGATCCATACGCCCTATTCCGAAGTGTTTGACTTCTCCCTGACGCGAGAATTGCGCTCGGGTTTCGTAGTGGAAGCCTCGTATATCGGCCGCCTGTCTCATCACCTCCTGCAGGAGGAAGATATGGCGATGCCGCTGAACATTGTTGATCCCGCTTCCAAGACAAGCTATTTCCAGGCGGCAACGATGCTGTCTCAGGCATACAACGCAGGCACGAACATCAACAACCTCGCTCCCATTCCTTATTGGGAGAACCTGTTCCCCGGCGCGGCAGGCATGCTGGGATTCGGGCCGCCGGGAAGTTCTTCCAATCTTGGTTGCGCCCCCGGCGATAGCTCCAGCGCAACGAACTACACGGCGACACAAGCCGTCTACGACATGTGGAGCTGCTACGTCGGCAATGAAACTTCGGCTCTGTTCAACCTCGACGTTCCGGATATCTGTCTGCCTTCTTGCTCGGCCCTCGGCCCGAACGCGTACTTCGATCCGCAGTACTCGTCGTTGTACGCATGGCGCAGCATCGGAAACGCTGCCTATAACGGCCTCCAGTTGACGATGCGGCATAAAGGCAAGGGGCTCGACTTCGATTTGAACTATGTGTATTCGAAATCGATCGACGTCGGCTCCAACGCGGAGCGTATCAACGAATTTGAAGGCGGCGGCTTCGCCAGTCAGGTCATCAATTCCTGGTCTCCCGCTCAGTTGAGAGCTCCATCCGACTACGACACCACACATCAGCTCAATGCGAACTGGGTATATGAGTTACCTTTCGGCAAGGGCAAGTATTGGGGATCGGGAATGCACGGCGTCACCCAGGCTGTCTTTGGCGGATGGACGCTCACCGGCATTTATCGTTGGACGAGCGGCTATCCCTTCACGGTTGAGCCGGGACTTGGCTTCTGGGCCACCAACTGGCAGCTGACTTCTGCGGACGTTCTGGTTGGTCCCGCGCCCAAGACCGGCGTGTTCAGGGATCCCAGCGGGAATCCCAACGTCTTCAAAGGCGATCCGAACCAGATTGGCACGTTGTTCCGCCACTCTTATCCCGGAGAGTCCGGACAGCGTAACAATCTGCGTGGTCCGGGATACTTCGGCATCGACTCCGGCCTTGCCAAAGTATGGAATGTAACGGAGCGCCAAACGGTCCGCTTTAGTTGGGAAGTTTTTAACACCACCAACACTCCCCGATTCGATGTCGGCAGCATGCAAAACATTGGAAACAACAGCGTGGCCAGCGGTTCCACGTTTGGCGAATACACGAAGACGATGACCCTGCCGCGCGTCATGCAGTTCGCGCTGCGGTATTCGTTCTAGCTTGCTAAGCCGTGCGGTTGAGTATGCGGGGCGGATTTTCCGCCCCGTTTTTTCTTTCCGGGTGTAGCACTGCGCCATGTCAGCGCTCCAACCAGTTCCTCCGGGCCGGCTCGGTCGGCAAAATCCCTGACTCTTAGTCACTTCCGCGAAGTTTCAGCTTGATCATTCAAAGCTCGAAGTTGCACAATAGCGCCCCATCAAGCTTCCCCCAGGGTCTCTGTCGCTCTACCTCCTGGGCAAAACGTAAATCTGAATTCAGACGCCCGTTCAGGCGAAGGGAGTTTCCTATGCGTTCTCGCTCACTGTACCTGGCGGTAATGATCGCAACCTTCCTCGCGGTAGCCACATTCGGTCATGCACAATCCGCGACCACCTCGGTACGCGGTACCGTTACCGATGCTAAAGGTGCGCTCGTGGCCGGCGCTGCCGTGATGCTTGAGAACAAGGAAACGGGTTTCTCCCGAAGTGTAAAAACAGACGATCAGGGGATCTATCAGTTCCTGGAAGTGCCGCCGTCGACCTATGTCATTACCGTATCGGCGGCAGGATTCTCCACGACGAAACGCGAGAACGTCGTGCTACAGGTCAGCAGTCCCGCGACTGTTAACGTCGCTCTCAAAGTACAAGGCGGCTCCGTCATTGTTGACGTGACGGGAGAAGCGCCGATGGTTAACACGCAAGACGCGACGCTTGGGAACAATTTCAATGCTCGACAATTGACCGACCTGCCTTCTGAAGGCCGAGACCCGGCGGCCATTCTGAGCCTTCAGCCCGGTGTGACGTATATCGGAAACACCACGAACGATCAGCAGATGTCGGACAGCCGCGGCGGAGCAGTGAACGGAGCCCGCAGCGATCAAACCAACATTACGCTCGATGGTTTGGACGACAATGACCAACTCGAGGGATTTGCCTTCGAGGGCGCGATGCGCACGATCCTCGACTCACTGCAGGAGTTTCGAGTCACCACCGGCAACTATGACGCAGGCTCTGGACGTTCCTCGGGCGCTCAGGTCAACATGGTCACGAAGAGCGGCACAAATGCTTTCCATGGTGCGGTATACGAATACTACCGGCCGAACTTTACCGTCGCGAACGACTGGTTCAATAAGCAGTCAGAACTCGCGAACAACCAGCCCAATGTGCCCGGTTTTATTCTTCGCAATACTTTTGGGGTCAATGTCGGTGGCCCCATCAAAAAAGATCGGGCTTTCTTTTTCATCGCCTACGAGGGCCAGCGCACCGCGGACACCACACAGCAGACCCGAACGGTGCCTACAGAAAGCCTTCGCGAAGGGTTCCTGAAATATCTCTGCGATCCGGGCAGTGATCCCAATTGCACCACAACGAATGGGAACGTCAACGTCGTCAGCGGTGGTTCAGCCTTCCCGGGATTTGACGTCGCCACTCTAACTCCGGACCAAGTTGCGTCTCTGGATCAAGGTTGCGCCGCCAACGGCACGTGCCCTCCGACGCCAGGCAACCCCGCTGGTCCAGGCGCCAACGGCCTGATCACCAATATCAATGGCACCGGTAACCCCACCGCGCTGTTCACGAAATACCCTTTGCCAAACTCGAGCAGCGAAGGTGACTTACTCAATACGGCCGGATACACCTTCCCTGGCGCCGATCCAGTCAAGCACGACACCTATCTTTTTAAACTCGACTACAAAATCAACGCCAGCGGTACCCACTCGCTGTTCGCGCGTGCCAATCTCCAGAACGATCACGAGAAGCAGCCTCCGCAATTTCCAGGGCAGCCTCCCTTCGATTTCCTCACCAACAACAGCAAGGGAATTGCGGTCGGATACACCGCGCTGATCGGGAATAACTTCATCAACAATTTCCGCTACGCCTTCATTCGTCAGGGCGTTGGAACCGGCGGCCTCAATACTCAGGATTTTGTGAACTTCCGCGGTCTGGACGATACTCAAGCTCTCGCCAGCCAAACCATCCTGACCAATGTTCCGGTGCACAATTTTGTCGATGACATCTCTTGGACAAAAGGCACGCACACCCTTCAATTCGGAACCAACTGGCGATTCATCCACAATAACCGCCTGTCGAACGCCGACAATATTTCCACCGCGCAGACCAATCTGTATTGGCTCAATCCATCGTTCATTGCCAATGAAGGAGTAAGCCTCGATCCATCGGTCGATCCCACAGGCACCTTTCCACTCGTGGACTCGTCCTTTGGCACCTCCTACAGCTTCGCGGCCATGGATGTTGCTGGAATCTTGAGCGAAACTTTCACCGAGGCGAACCAGAACAAGTTTGGGCAACAGATTCCCAACGGCACGTTGGTCCCACGCCATTTCAAGAACTTTGAAGGCGAGATGTACCTGCAGGACAAGTGGAGCGTCACCCCCGATCTGGTGGTTACCTACGGAGTGCGCTACTCCCTCCTGCAGCCTCCTTTTGAGAGGACCGGCAATCAGGTCGCCCCCACCGTCGATATGGATCAGTGGTTCAAGACTAGAGGGCGAGATGCGTTGGCGGGCCAAGTCGACCAACCCGATCTCACGTTTAATCTCTCCGGGCAAGCCAATGGCGGAAAGCCGTATTGGGCTTGGGATTACAAGAACCTGGCTCCTCGCTTTGCGATTGCCTATTCCCCCCATGCTGCCAGCGGATTCTGGCACACAATTTTCGGTGACACTGGGAAGAGTTCCATTCGCGCCGGATACGGCATCTACTTCGATCACTTCGGCGAAGGCGTGGTGAACACCTTCGACCGCAACGGCTCTTGGGGACTGACTTCGACATTCAGCAATCCCGCGGGTGTCTCCACGGTTGACGACTCGCCTCGATTCACCGGCCTTCTAGGTCTGAATAATTTGCCGGCCGGCGAAATCGCTCCCTCCCCCAGTGGTTTTCCCTACACGCCTCCGGGCAATCCCAACACATATGGATTGGCGATCGCCTGGGGCATCGACGATCATCTGAAGACGCCGTATTCGGAAGTGATCGATTTTTCGCTCACTCGGGAATTCGCACACGGCTTTGTGCTCGAAACGACCTACACTGGCCGTTTCGCACATCGCCTCTTACAGGAAGTCGACTTGGCCCAGCCTCTCGATCTGGTTGACCCCAAGAGCGGCATGGATTATTTCCACGCGGCGCAACTGTTCTCAAAAGCGGCTGCGGCGGGAGTGCCCGAGAGCGATCCCAGCGTTACTAATATTCCTTACTGGCAAAACCTGTTTCCGCAGGCTGCCGGCCCCCAGGGCATCTATGGGTGCACTGCCGGAGCTCCGGCGTCGCCCACTGCTACTCAAAATATGTACGACCTGTATCAATGCTTTGCCGGCAACGAGACCACGGCACAGGAAATTGCGGACGTGTTCTGCTTCCCGGCATGCGCCGGTACGGCAACCGGCACAAACCAATATGGCTATGGCCCAGGAACGGCCTATCAGTATTATCAGGACCAGTTCTCTTCGCTGTACGCGTGGCAAACTCGCAGCGCCAGCAATTACAACGCGCTCCAGGTTACGCTGCGGCATGCTATGAGCGCTGGCCTGCAATTCGATCTGAACTATGTGTATTCCAAGTCGATCGACGTAAGTTCGAACGCCGAACGTGTGAACGGATTCGAAGCCGCAGGCGGCGTGGCCTACAACAATCAGGCCATCAATGCCTGGTCTCCGGATCTCTGGCGCGCTCCTTCAGATTTCGATACCACTCACCAGATCAATTACAACATGATCTGGGATATTCCTTACGGCAAAGGACGCCGTTGGAACTCGTCGAATCGTTTCGTGGACTCTGTACTTGGTGGGTGGGGATTGAGCGGTCTGGGTCGCTGGACGAGCGGCTTCCCATTCACTGTCTCGGCCGGCGCGGGATGGGCGACCAACTTCGAACTGGAAGGTTCGTCCTTCCTCATTGGGCCAAAGCCGAAGACCGGTGTCTTTATCGATTCTAATGGCAATCCCAATGTCTTCAAGAACGCACAGAGCATCCAGTGCGAATGTCCTTACGCTCCGACCGGAACGGGTCCAGTTCTGTTCCGCGACACTTATCCCGGCGAAGCAGGTCAGCGAAATATTTTCCGCGGGCCGGGATTCTTCGACATCGATGGCGGCCTCAGCAA
>Ga0181528_10001087_pt1 | contig 17204 bp, 15 predicted proteins | sample PEATcosm2014_Bin_47_FD_119742 | JGI IMG/M metagenome (GOLD analysis project Ga0181528, IMG submission 119742) | Peatland microbial communities from MTU Mesocosm Facility, Houghton, MI, USA - PEATcosm2014_Bin10_10_metaG | ecosystem: Environmental > Terrestrial > Soil > Wetlands > Peat | place...
CTCGATCGCGGCCGGGGCTTCTTCGACTTTGACCGTGGCTGCCACCAATGCGACCCAGGTGAAAGTTACCGGAACGGATGGCAGCACCTACACGATGCAGGCCGGAGGCGGAACGCAAGCGGTCACCCCGTCGGCCACTGCAACTTATACGGCCACGGCAACCGGAACCGGCGGAACTGCTACCGCGTCTGCGACGGTGACCGTAACGGCTGCGACGACCCCAACACCAACCGTGACAATCACCGCAAACCCCACGTCCATTACGGCGGGAAATTCCTCGACCTTGACCGTGACTGCCACCAATGCGACCCAGGTGAAGGTTACCGGGACGGACGGCAGCACGTACACGATGCAGGCGGTAGGCGGTACCCAGGCGGTTAGCCCGTCGGCCACGACAACTTATACAGCCACCGCAACCGGGGCTGGCGGTTCCGTAACGGCGACTGCGGTAGTGACAGTAACAGGTGCGACGACTCCAACACCGACAGTGACGATCACCGCTAATCCAACGTCCATCACTGCGGGAAATTCGTCGACCTTGACTGTGACCGCCACAAACGCAACCCAGGTGACAGTAACTGGAACGGACGGGAGCTCCGATAACCTGCAGGCCGCAGGAGGTACCGACGTTGTCAGCCCAGCCGCCACCACCACTTATACCGCGAACGCCACCGGAACCGGCGGCACCGCATCGGCCACAGCAACCGTAACTGTAGTCCCGGCCGGCAGCCTCCAGTCGATTGACCATGTCATCTTCATGCTCCAGGAGAACCATACTTTTGATAACTACTTTGGCATGCTCAATCCCTATCGGCAGGCGAACGGCTACAACGTAGGCGATGATGGCAAAACCTATAACGTCGACGGAATCGACGACAAGCTGAACACCATCAGCAACCAGGATGATGAGGGCCAGAACTTCCCACTGTTTAAGTTCAAGACAACCTGCATCGACGACGAGACTTCGGACTGGCTGGCCAGCTACGGCCAGGTTAATCGCTACAACTTCCTGGCGAATCGCCCCATCCTGATGGATGGCTTCGTCCACAATGCTGAAGGTTATGCCAAGAGTTGCCAAAGCGGCGGTGGATCCTGCGCGGGCGCATTTACTGACACAACCGGCCAGCGATCGATGGGCTATTACGATCAGGGATTTCTCAACTACTACTATTACATGGCATCGCAATTCGCCCTGTCGGATCGCTGGTTTTCGCCCGTTTCCAGCAAGAGCATCGCCAACCGCATCGCTACTTTCACGGGCGGGACAACTCAGGGATTAGTCAGAGATCCGGGAGGGGACGACCATCTGAACACACAACTTGACATACCCACGATTTTCGAGGAGCTCGATCGGGCCAGTGTTTCGTGGAAGATCTATTACACAGTGACGGAAGGATTTTGCCTCGACGAGGACGACTGCACTGGAGGACCAAATGCCGAATACCCCGCAACGGACTTCTCTAATCTGAGCTACTCGTATATGTATCTCTATGAGAACCCATCGGGGGCCCCTTGCACGGGCACTACGCAGCCTTCCAGCGTGGTAGGAGACTCCTCGAATTCCTTCTGCATCGATCCAAACCACATTGCGCCGCTGTCGCACTATTTTACCGACCTGAATAACAAGACATTGCCCAGTTTTGCTTTTATCGAAGCAGGATACGGAAATAACGACGAGCACCCAGGCTCAGGACAGTCAATTCTTCTGGGTCAGGCGCAAGTCGCTAACATCGTCAATTCGCTGATGTCGAGCACGTCGTGGAACGATACCGTTTTCTTCTTCAGTTACGACGAAGGCGGCGGACCCTACGAGCATGTACCGCCCGTGCCGGGACATTCCAACGACAATACGGACACATCCCTGGGAACCATTCCGGACATCTCGCAGATCGCAGTCAATGCCGACACATACAATCCGTGCCTTCCCGCGGGCGGAACTCCAACGTTGCACTGCGATCTTGTCTCCACTGATCCCGGGGCCCACCCGGGTGATGCGGCCGCAGAGCAGGGGTTCGCTGCGCAGCTCGGCTTCCGCTTGCCCAATATCGTCATCTCGCCCTTTTCCCGACGCCACTATGTGTCGCACACTCCGATGGACCACACGGCGATCATTAAGTTTGTAGAGAATCGGTTTATAGGCAGCTCGGCGAATTTGACCAGCCGCGACGCGGCCCAGCCCAACCTCCTCGAGTTCTTCGACTTCACGAAGATGCCATGGTCAACGCCGCCCTCGCCGCCGAGTCCCGTAACCTCCTCGTCCTCCTGCACACCGACGGACATGGGTCCGTGAGTCATTGGGAGCGACGGCAACTTGCAAGGAGGGGTGAAAAACAGCTAAGTCGGGAAACCGGGCGACCTGATTGAGCGATTCTGGATTTACCAGATTCCCTTGTCGCTGCCTGTCACTTTCTGGCCGACAAGAGCCGCCGTTGCCAGCCAGGGCAACAGGCCGAGGCGCGCACTGCTCTCTAATTCCCTTCGGCGCAGCAGACCGGTCAGTTGCGAGCGATATAGTCCCGCGGACTGCGGCAGAATGGGAATTCGCAGGAATTCTTTGGCGTAGTAAACCTGTTCTCCGCCAAACCGGGCTGCAGTTCTCACCCACGCCGGTAGATCATAACCCAGGCCTCGATACTCCTGAGCGTAATCGGAGACTATAACCAAATAGGTGGCGACACCTTCCCATATGCCCGCCTGCTGCGCCGAACGCCGCAGGTCCTCATAGTCGACCGCGCCACTTTCCATAAGATCGCCACTGTCAACGACGTCACACAGGCGGAAATAGAAGTGCCGGTACATGCGTTGCAAGGTGGAGATCATCAGGCGGTGGGAGATCGCGGGCACGCGAAAACTCTGCCCTTCGACTTCAATCGTGCGCGAACGAGCCTCCAGCGAAGCAGCGAGGGTGGCCTGTTCTCCTGTTTGCCCGAGGCGACCCACGTGGATTTCAACCGCCTCGCGAAGACCCGGGATCAGGAAGTTCCACTTGCACGCCAGGCGGTCCCCCCAGCTGCGAGGAGCGATTTGCGCACCGAACCGCCGCTTCATAAGATCGATAACTTTGCCCGACTGCGCGTTAGTGTACAGGTCGAGGTCGCTTCCCAGGTCGGGCCAGTGATCGAGCGACTTGATCACCGTCACATCGCTTCCCTCTTCCTCGAAGGCTCCACAAATCGCATGCAGGGACGGCAGAGCATTGTGAATGCGCGCTCGTTCGGCAGCCAGCGCGGCATCCGCCCATTCCGCGCGCGCTTCATCCCCTGCCTCGCGCAACATTGGGAGCAGGCGCTCCATCGCACGCACGACTACATGGTTAGAGCTGGCGAGGGCCGCTAACTCATCGAATTGCTCGCGACTCATTGTCGGAAACTGCGAGTCGAGCAGGCTGGTCTCTCGGGGCCCTCGCCTTGCAGTCGGCGCAAGTAACAAATGCGAAAGCAGAATCATTGACATCTTCGCTGGATAGGCAGAGGAGTTAGGCATGCTGGCTGAGTCCCAAAGATTCAAGTGTTGTTCCGGCCACTACTGCGGCTGTGGCGCCGTATTCGTGGAGTCAGGCGCTGAATTGTCCTGCGAAGAGGGGAGGGCGGTTGCGGGCTTTGAGGGCACGACAGGCGTGCCGTCGCGATGCAGCAGCTCGATCGGACCGGTCTGCCGGTGGCGGGCTTCGCGCTCCTGTTCCAGCTTGCTCTCTGTTTCCTCGTCATTCTTTGAGGCGACCACGGCGAGCGCGTTTCCCTCGGCTCCGTGCTGCGTGGCAAGCCCGACCGGTGTATGAGCATCGTTGGCCTGTTGCGCCTTTGCGTAGAAGAACTTCGCCGTCTCAATATCGCCGTCGCGTTCGGCAACATAGCCGGCATTGTTGAGCGAAAACGCACTGTAGGGGTTCAGCGAGTAAGCCTGAAGGAAATCCTGGCGTGCCGTGCGCCAGTCGTTACGATTGATCGCCGCCACGCCGCGCGAAGCCATTAGCGCCGCGCGCGCGTCCTTACTGTTGAGGTCCTGCATGCGGGCTTCGAGCCGCTGGGCATTGTCGGCAGCCATCTGGCTCACGGGCCGGCCACGCCACGCGCCGGTCGGGGTCACGACTGCCGGCTCGGAGGAGCGGGACGCGCTGGCCTCCTGGTAATGGGTCAAGGCCTGATCGTAATCGCCCGTTGCTTCCTCGGCCACGCCGAGGTTATTCAACGTGAAGCTGTTGTGTGGATCGAGCTTCAGAGCTGTCTGGAGTAAGGTTTCGGCTTCGGCTCCTCTGTTTTGCGACAGCAACGACATCGCATCGAAATTCATGCGGTTTACCCGCATAGGTAGGTCCTGCAGGTTGTTCAGGGCATAACTCATCCGCTTGCCCTGCAGGTCTTTCTCGTTGCTTTCGTCGATGAAGGCGTCCGTACCCTGTTCGGAAGCCAGTTTGTAGAAGCTCTGAGCCCGATCGAGCTGCCCCTGCAACTCGGCGATGTAGCCGAGATTGTTCAGGGTAAAAGGATCCGACGGATCGTAGAGATAGGCTTTATAAAAAACTGCTTCGGCTTTCTGGTATTGTTGCCGGCGGACGGCGTCGACTCCGTCGCGATTGAGCTTTTGCACCGGCGTGAGCTCGCTGCGTTTGGGGAGGGTGATCTTCAGGTTTTGCGCCTGGGGAACCGGAGCACCAAAGCAAACCATAATCGCTAAGGGAGCCAGTCCCTTCAAAACGCTGGAAATACTATTCATTCGTCCACCCTGCCCACCGGGGCCTTTTGGCTGGTCTTCTGCAACCTACGATTGGGATGCGAATGCGCGAAATGTGTTGCCGAAAACGCGCGTAAAATCGCCCTCAGGCCAACCGCTGCGCCTCCTCCTACATCCAATCACCGCCGAAAGTTCGACAGCGGAGATTAACTGCAATGCGGCGCTATTCCATTCCGGTTTTGCTGACAGCTCTTGTGCTGGTTTCCGTAGCTTCCGCGAACTCCCTGCCGGTGAGCGGTCCGGGGGCACCTCCCTCGCCAGCGCCCTCGGCCTCCGCGACCGCAGCCACAGATCCTGGCGCGGGGGGGGATACGGTCCCCGGATTTCTGCCTCCTTTGCCAGCGGTTCCGCGCGGAAAGAGCACAGTGATTGGCGGGGTAATTCGCGATGTCGATCCTGTGCGCGATCAGTTGACGCTGAAGGTCTACGGCGGCGGCCGTCCGATGAAGATTCTCTTCGACGAGCGCACCCAGTTTTTCCGGGATGGGGTGAAAACGCCGCTCAGCGATCTGCGCCCTGAGGAGCACGCGTCGGTGGAGACGCTGCTCGATGGCGACAATGTATTTGCCGTCAGCGTACATATGCTTTCGCATTCGCCCGAGGGCGATTGCCAGGGTCAGGTGCTGGCGTTCGATCCGCGCAACGGGGAATTGACGGTGCGCAACACGCTCTCAGGAGAGCCGATTCAGCTGCGTGTCGAGCCGCAAACGACTATCGCGCGCCTCGGCCAGCCGGCTTTTGCTTCGGCGCAAACGGGTACTTCCGACCTGATGCGAGGAGCTTTGATCGCGGTCAGGTTCGAGTCTGACAATGGACGCGGCGTCGCGGACCAGATTTCCATTCTCGCCACGCCGGGTTCGGGTTTCTACTTCAGCGGGGATGTAACCTTCCTGGACTTGCATGCCGGCACGATTGCACTCACCGATCCCCGCGATCAGCGGAGTTACACCATCGCCTTCGACCCTGCGCGCTTCGCCGGCAGTCACCAGCTTCATGAGGGCTCGCATGTGAGCGTAAGTGCAAGCTTCGATGGCACGCGCTACGTTGCCAATAAACTGAACGTCTACTAGATTTTTTAGCCAGTCACGAGCCTCGCCGATGCCCGCGTCAGCTTCCATCCGGGTAGCCGCCGCGGTGCAGGACCGCGGGAAAGTGCGGCAGCGTCTTCGGCTTGGGCACCTTAGCCCGCCAGCTGTCCGGATAAGGCGCCAGGCCGGCAAACAGCGGCGATCCTTCCGGCGTGCCGTCACCCGCGATGCGGTCCAGGCAACTCCACAATTCCCGTAGCGGTTTTTCGCCATAGCGCTCGGCCCAGCGGCGTTCAATCTTGCTCAGCAGCCGGCGACAAGCCTCACGGGCTTCCATACCCTGGGAATCGAGCAGCACCCGCTTGCCTCGCTTCCCTTCCAGAGCCGCAACCTTGAGATAGCCAGCCTTCGCCAGGAATCCGAGCGCCATGGCGATTGCCTCCTTTGAAACCCCACTCAGCGAGGGAATTTCGCTAACTGCGTTTCCCTTCTCGTCGACCACCCGCAACAGGTCGGCATAGATGGCAAGGGAGACGCTCGACTCCCGTTCGAACTCCAGGGCGAAGGCGAGCAAGACCCGTGCCAACAGAAAGGGCAAGGGCAGTGCGGCGATGTCCTCAGCCTCGGGAGCCCCAGTCCCGGATTTTCCCAGTGAGACTGAGTGGTTGGTCAATCCGTACTTCAGGATGGGAAGGCAGTCGGGCAGCGAGACATCGAATTGTTCAGCTACCGCCGCCAGCGCGCTCCGCAGCTCGTCGATCGCCGAGCCGCCAAATCGACCGCGCCAGCGATTCTCGACCTCCTCAACAAGCGGCTCTAATATCCCCTGAGCCACGCGGCCCTTTGCCGTCGCACGGACAACGAGCGCGGAGTGCGGCGGCTTGGGCCGGATATCTGCGGGGTCGGGTTCGAAATAGACGTACCCCCATCGCCGCATGCCGTCCCAGTTGGTCCTCGTGCGGGCCGCGCGTTCCAGCTCGCGCACGACGATTCCCTGCTCAGGAACGAAGCGCAGGCAGTTGAGCCACATCGCCATGGAAATAAGCCACGGCCCGGACGCGGTGCCAGACCCATGCCTTGTGGTCCGGTGCGGAAGACGATGTTCCGCCTCGTTATCGAACTCGACAGTAAAGGCGACCAGCGCGAAGGAAAGCAAGCTGGAAAGCGGAAGGCGGCTGGTCACGGCGGGCATGTTCGACCGCATCATGCTACAGGAAGCGCCAGCGGGAAACCTCTGTGGCCCTCACTCCGATGACTCACCCGCAGAAACAGCGACGCCGCCCGAAGGCGGCGTCCGTACAACTCACTGACCCGATCCAGCTAAAGTGTGGATTCGATCTCGAAGCCCCACGCTTCCAGCAGCGATTCTGGAATGTACTTCGAGTTCCGATTCCGGCGAGCCCACTCGCGGAGACGGGTGGAACGAACATACTGATCCGGGGTGAGCTTAAACTCCTTGACCACCTGCTCGAAGGAAGTCACGGTGGGGACTACCGGACCGATTGGCTCCGGCTTGCCCCAATTAGGATTACCACGACGCTTTGCCATGTATTATTTACCCTCAACGATTGATGAGTGACGTTACAAAAATCCGGGGGACCGCACACCTCGCCGTGAAGTCACAAACCTTACTATTCTAGGTATTTTTTCTATGAAAATCAAGAGAAAAATGCTGGTCGGCCATCTCTTTCACGTGACTAACCCTTTCCGTTATCAATTAGATGCCACTCCGCTCCGAAACGTCACCCTCGCTATCCAGCCAGGCGCCGATACGCTCGCAAGAGGCGAAATAGCCCCTCGGCGCAAGCTCTGGCCGTCCGATAAACTCAATAAAATGAGTGGAGGATCGAGATTTGTCGATAAATTTTGAGCGAATGCGACCCTTCACTGCCCTCGTCGGCCGTGTTGTCCTCGGTGCCATCATGATCGCGCATGGCTGGGGCAAGGTCATTCCCCGTGGTTCCCTCTACAACTTCGCGCACACCGTCGCCCACCTTGGACTTCCCTACTGGCTGGGCTACGTCGCCGCATTCACTGAGTTCTTCGGCGGTATCGCGCTGATTCTCGGTCTGCTCACGCCGATTGCCGCCCTCGGCATAGCCATTGAGATGGCGGTCGCCATTATGAAAGTAGATTTGAGGCACGGCCTCACAGGCCCACAGGGATATGAATTTCCCCTGAGCCTGTTAGCGCTGGCGTTGATGATTCTGGCGGACGGTCCGGGGTACCTCGCCGTGGATCGGTTGCTCTTACGGGGAAAGTGAAGCGGCCCGGCACCAACAACGATCACGCCGGCAAAGCGTCCAGAAATTCCGCCGCGGTGACCACCGTCCCGCGTTTCGGAAAGAACTTATCCAGCAACGCGGCATGCACCTCGTCGTCCTGGTCGGCGCACAGGTCTCTGAGCACGATGATCCGATAATCGTCGTCAGCGGCTGTGAGCAGCGTCGAAAGAACGACACCGCTGGTCGCCACGCCGAACATGACCAGCGTGTCGATCTCTTTGGCCCGCAGAATCATCTCGAGGTCGGTTCCCGTAAACGCGCTCACGCGATGCTTGACGATGACGATATCCTCGCCCACCGGCGCGACGGCAGAGTGAATCTTTCCCGCCTCTCCCTGAAAGAGCCGCTGGCGCTCGACCGAATTCTTTATCGACGCGAAAAGCCGATTGCGCTTGCCGATCTCCGGCAATCCCGGACGGAACCCGACCTGCACGTGGATGATGGTCATCCCGCGCTCGCGAGATCGCCGCAGCACCTCCGCCGCTCGTTCGGTGAACGCCGCCGGGTCTCCCACGTAAATCGCTACAATCCCGGCCTGCATATCCATGCTCAGCACGGCGGTATGGGCTGGGTCCAGAGAGAAATCGATGGCCACGGGCTTCCCCCCTTTGTCACCCCTTATTTGTCGAGCGAGAACTGATACTCGACGATGGTCTTCAGCTGATCGTAGGATACCGCCATCATAGGAACCGCGCGCCCGTCAATAAAGAGCATCGGCGTTTGGTCCACGTTGAGCTGCTGGCCCAGCCGCACCGACGCATCCACCGCGTTCTTGCCCGCCGTCGAATCGGCACAGGTTGCAATCTTGTCCGGATCGGCGCCCGCAGCTGTTGCCGCGTTTCTCAGCACCTGGTCCGCGCCCTGGCCGGCCAGATCGTTCTGTGCGGCAAACACCGAACCCGCATACTTAAAGAAGGCTTCGCTGCCGCCTTGCTGCGCTACGCATGCTCCCCAGGCCGCGGCCGTGTAGGCTTCGGGGTGAATATTTACCAGGGGAAAATTCTCAAAGACAAAGTGTGCCTGGGGGAAATCCTGGACCAGCTTCTCCGCGATCGCCTGCGCGTCTTTGCAGTGGGGGCACTGGAAATCGGCGAACTCGGCCAGCTCAAACTGCTTGGCCGCTGCGCCCCGCGAAGGACCGTCGGCCCGCTCCTGCAGGAGCCGGTAGTTGTTCTCGTAAGGATGCGCGCCGAAATCGAGGACCGCGTCCTGAGCGATCAGGTGCTTCCCGTCCGGCGTGACGAAGAAATTGAGCGTGGCAATTTGCTGCGCGCTCTGCTTCTCGGCAACCAGTATCGTTACTTTGCTCACCCCCGGCGCCGTCGTTTTCTGGATGCCGTAAACCTCCCACTCGCGATTGGGGTCGTAGCCCCACGATATTTTGATGAACGACTCAACGTCCGCCTTCGTCGGCGATGCCGCGTCGAAATTGGCTGGATTCACGGGTGGAAATTGCGGCTCCGCAGGCGCGGCCGGAGTCGAGGGAGCGGCAGGCATTTGTTGCGGCGCAGGCGCGGAGGGTGTCTCCGTTTGAGCCACGCAAAGAGGTCCGGCAATAGCGAGCGCAAGCAGCGCGCAGGAGAAGCAACGGAATGGCATACAGTCCTTTCAGCGTAATTCTTAAACTTAAACTTGTACTTTAGCGGCGATGGGGAAACGCCGTCCCATCCCAAAAGCCTTCGACGTCACCTTCAAAACGGGCGCGGCCTGTTGCCGCTTGTACTCGCTGCGCTCCACCATTTTGACGACGGCGCGCACCGTTTCGAGATCGAGCCCGCGCTCGGCGGCAATAGCCTCGGGCGTCGCGTAGTGCTCCACATAGGCTTCAAGAATCGGATCCAGCACTTCATAAGGAGGCAGGGAGTCTGTATCCTTCTGTCCCGGGCGAAGCTCCGCCGATGGCGGCTTCTCGATGATCGCCCTCGGGATCACCTCCCGTTCCGCATTCACGGACCGGCAAAGATCATAGACGCGCGTCTTGAAAACGTCGCCGATCACCGCCAGCGCACCCACCATATCTCCGTAAAGCGTGCAGTAGCCGGTAGACATTTCGCTCTTGTTGCCCGTGGTGAGGACCAGCGCATTGAACTTGTTTGAGAATGCCATCAGCAGCGAACCGCGAATGCGCGACTGGACATTTTCTTCGGCGATGTCCGGCTCGCGGCCGGCGAATATCGGCTCCAATGCGTGATTGAACCCGTTGAAAATTTCATCGATGGGAACGACCTCGTAACGGATTCCGAGATTCTTTGCCAGCTCACGGCTGTCGTCGATCGAACCCGGCGATGAATAAGGACTGGGCATGCCGAGTGTCGTCACGTTCTCGGCGCCAAGTGCGCGCACCGCGATAGCCGCCACCAGCGCCGAATCGATGCCGCCGCTCAGCGCAATGACCGCTTTCGAAAATCCGCACTTCCGCACGTAGTCGCGGGTGCCCAGCGAAAGCGCTTCCAGCATCGCTTCGTCTTCGTCGCCAGGCTGCTCGCGCATGTCGCCGGTAAGCGCCTCGAGATCCGCGAAGATCAAATCTTCCTCAAAACTTTTTGCCTGCGCGATCACCTCGCCATCCGGACCAATCACCAGGCTCGACCCATCGAAGATAAGGCTGTCGTCGCCGCCCACCTGGTTTACCATCACGACCGGCGCATGATGCCGCTTGGCGATGGCAGCGAGCATCTCTCGGCGCAGCGCGCGCTTGTTTCGCCACCACGGCGACGCGGAGATGTTCAGGATCAGCGACGCGCCCTGCTTCATCAGCTCCTCGACCGGATCGACGTTATATAGCCGGTTCTCCCAGAAGCTCTTGTCATTCCATGCATCTTCACAGATGGTGAGCGCTACCGGCTCGCCGTGGAGATGGCAAAGGCGCTGCCGCGCGGCGGGCGCGAAGTAACGCTGCTCGTCGAAGACGTCGTAGTAGGGCAGCAGCAGCTTCGACTGGACGAACTTCACGTGCCCATCGTGGACGAGCGCGGCCGAGTTCATGACGTGCTTCCCTGCTCCATGCTCCGCCGCGGTCACATATCCGGCTACAACGGCAATGCGGTCCTTTGCCGTAGCGCGGGCGATCTCGCAAAGCGACTCCCCGCAGCGCGCCACGAATTCAGGCTTTTCCAGCAGATCGGCCGGCGGATAACCGCAAATGGCCAGCTCGGGAAACAGGATGAGATCCGCGCCTCCCTGTTGCGCCCTGCCTGTGAAATCGATGATTTTTGCAGTATTCCCGCGGAAATCCCCGACGGTGGGATCGATCTGGGCCAGCGCAACCTTCACTCTTCCAGTGTAGCAACCGCCAGGGACCGGTCCTTTCTTCGGATCCGCAATCCGGCATGTAGAACCGTAACGAACATGTGAAGCGCATGGGAGTATACTGATCCCATGCCCGGCATGATTCAGATACGAAACGTCCCCCCGGATGTGCATCGCGCCCTGAAAGCCCGAGCGGCGTTGGAAGGCATGTCGCTGTCCGATTACCTTCTTCGCGAAGTTCGATCTTCGCTGGAGCGCCCCACCCTCGATGAAATCAGGGCCCGGCTGGCGGGGCGTCAGCCCGTGCAACCCAGGTTATCTCCCGCTGCCGCCGTGCGCGCCGAGAGGATGAGCCGTTGATCGTCGTCGATGCATCGGCCATTTTGGAAGTTCTGCTGCAGACATCTGCGGCCGCGCGGGTAAGTCAGCGGATTCTCTCTAGGAATGAGATCCTTTGCGCACCGCACCTGCTCGATGTTGAAGCTGCGTCTGTTTTGCGAAGGTACGTGCGCCTAAACCTGATTCCGGCCGATCGCGGCGGGGACGCATTGCGCGATCTCGCCGATTTCCCCCTCCATCGCTATCCGCACCACGTTTTGCTTCCGCGTATGTGGCAATTGCGGAACAATTTCACGGCTTACGACGCCGCCTATCTCGCCCTGGCCGAGGCGCTCGATGCGCCCCTCGTGACCAGGGATCGGGCGCTCCGCTCGGCAGGATCGAGAGCGCGGGTCGAGGTGCTCTGAAGAAAGATCAGCGGCCGGTCAGAGCAGCCGTCGAATCGAAATCCGCTCCGCGCCGTTCTGGCGCAGGCTTTGCTCTGAAAGAGTGCGCCGTCGACCCACGATCTGCGCCCGCTGCCGAAAGCGACTCGCCCTTCAAATTAAACTCGCTGACCAGAGATTCGAGCTTCATCGCCAGGCCCGACAGATTGCAGCAAGCTTCGGCGCTTTGTCCCGCCTCCCGCGCCGTGGTTTCCTCTACCTGCGCCATCCGATCGATATTTTCTCTGATCACCCGCATGCTCGCTGTCTCCGCGGTTGCGGCCCCGGCAATCTGCACGATCATGTCCCCCACACGGCTCGTCATCTCCGTGATGCTGTCCAGATGCTCGCCCGTTTCGCCGGACCGGCGGCTCTCGGCTCCCGCCGCATCCCGGTTCCGGGTTATGGCCTGGACAGCTCGTTGCGTCTCCGCCTGAATGGAGCTCACCATTGCGCCGATTTCCCGCGTGGCCGCCGTGGTGCGCTCCGCCAGCCTTCTCACCTCTCCAGCCACCACCGCGAACCCGCGCCCCGCCTCGCCCGCCCGCGCCGCCTCGATGGCCGCATTGAGCGCGAGCAGATTGGTTTGCGCGGCAATCTCGCCAATCAGCGCGATGACCGTCCCGATCTTGCCGGAGTGGCCCTCCAGTTCGGCAATTCCCTGCGCTGTAGCCTCGACCTCCGCGGCCAGGCTCTTCATGCTCCCCGCGCTCTCCGCCGCCGCCTTGCGGCCGCTCAGCGCATGTTCGGCCGTCTCCTGCGCCGCCTGCGCCGCCCGTTCCGAATGATTCGAGACCCGCTCGATGGTGGCCGAAATTTCCTCAACCGCCTGTACGATCTGTCCGGCCTGCGCCGATCCCTCCGCGGATGCTCTGGCCTGGATCGCTGCCGACGCCGCAATCCCCGTGGCGCTCTCGTTCAGATCGGATGAAACATGCGCGACCTCCAGCAGCGTCGTGCGCACCCGCAGCACAAAGCTGTCGAATGCCACCGCCAGCCTGCCCACTTCATCCAGCCTCCGCTCCCCCAGCAACGTGTTCAGATCGGCATTCTCCAGTCGCGTGGCCAGCCCCTGCACCGGCGCCAGCACCAGCGCGCGGAGCAGGAAAACGATGACCGCCACCACCACCCCCGAGATCAGCAACGTGCAGATTGCGAGCAGGCCTTTCATGTGCAGCAGCCGCGCCGAAACGTCGGCCTCGGGCCACGCAATCACCAGCCGGTAACGCCACGCTTCGAACCGGCTCGTCGTCGCAACCCAGCCTCTCGCCTTGCCCGCCAGCACCGAATGAAGCAGCGCATCCTCAATGCCCGCCGGCCTGAAGACCGTCGTTCCGTCGTCGCGCAGCAACACCATGAAGCCATGGTCCAGAATCCGCGCCCGCGCAAGATACGCGCCAAGATCGCCCAGGGAGGAAAGCGGATACCCCGTGTACCAGATGCCCACGATGGCGCCCGTCGCATCGCGCATCGGCTCGTACGCCGCCATGTACGGCTTGCCAAGGATATCCACGACCCCGTAGAACGCCTGCCCCTCCCGAATCGCCGCGTAAGCCCTTCCCTTCGCATCGAGAACCGTGCCCACCGCCCGCCCGCCGTCGGGTCGAATGACATTGGTCGAGACCCGGACGAAGTTGCCTCCATCGCGTACGAAAAGGGTCGCTGTGCCCCCCATCTGATCCTTGACTCCGTCGACCAGATCGAAATTGCCCACCTGGGAGTTCCTGCCCAGCCGCAGATCCGGCACAACCTTGCCGTCCAGCGTCACCCCCGGTCCCAGCGACGCGTCGCCACGCTCCCGCCCTTCCCGCATCAGCACCTTCACCGACGCGCGTACGCTCGCCGAACTCAGCGCATCCACGATCTTCAGCGTGTCCAGAACCCGCCCGGTCTGTTCCGCCACCTGCTGGGAGGCCCGATCGCGAATCTCCAGTTCGAAAACATGCGCCGCACAAACGCTCAACAACACCATCATCGCCACAACCATGGTCACTGTGGGGACGAGGAGCCGGGGGACAAGGCTTCTCCGCATCGAAATCATGACTGGTCAGGTTATCGGCAGTCAGCGAATTTGCATGAATGGAGCCCGATCCTGCCGCTACACCTCAGGCAGCACCAGCGCGTCCAGCTCCAGAAACTGTTGCAACACCTCATCGTTCGTTTGCTTCATCTCCTCCACGGTGCCGAAGAACTCCGCCTTGCCCTGATTCAGAAAGAGAACCCGATCCGCCAGCCGCTCCGCAAAGCGCATATCGTGCGTCACCACGATGCTGGTGAGGTGCAACTGACTTCTCAGCTTCAGAATCAGGTTGCCCAGCAGGCGCGCAATCAGCGGATCGACCATGGTCGTCGGCTCGTCGTAGAGGATCGCCTGCGGCTCCGCAGCCAATGCCCGCGCAATCGCCACCGAGCGCTTCATGCCGGTGGAAAGATCGGAAGGCAGCAGGTCGATCATTTCCGCCACGCTCACCATCTCCAGCAGGCCGCGCACGATCTGCTGAATCTGGTCCTCGCTGAGCCCGCGGCCTTCGCGCAGAGGAAACGCCACGTTCTCGCCCACCGAGAGCGAGTCAAACAAGGCCCCATTCTGGAAGACCATTGTGACTTTGCGGCGTACCGCCTGCATCTGTTCTTCCGTGAAGGTGGTGATGTTTTCGCCAGCGACCAGAATCTGCCCCGCATCGGGACGCAGAAAGCCCATGATGAGCTGCAGCGAAACCGACTTACCCACGCCTGACCGGCCCAGGATGCAAAGTGTCTCGCCAGGATTCACGTAAAAGCTGATGTCCTTCAGCACGTGCAGGCTGCCGAAGGACTTTGAGACATTTTCAAAGGCGATGTAAGGGTGCCGGTCGCCGTGACCGTTGGATTCCGCCTTGACCTCGATAGGTACTTCCGGGGGGGTGCTCACGCTGCTCCTGTATTCCTCGCCTGCCTCTTCCCTCTTCAGCTTACCTTTCTTCTTCGCTTAATGGATGGCGTGCTTTGCCGGTTACCGCCGCGATTGATTCATAGTCTTCGGGCGTATTGACGTTGCCAAACCAGGACGTCATCCTCAGGTGCGACGGCCACACCCCGGGACCCAGCGTGGCCGCGACCGACTCCATGTTGAATTCATCGGCAACCTCGCCGACAGACGCGGCCGCCTCGCGGACGGCGGTTATCACCTTGTAGTTGCCCGCAGACAGGAACCGTTCGAGCCCCTGCCGGAGTTGGCGGCTATAAATCGCACACAGTGGCTGCGGCCGGTCTCGAAAATGCGGAATCGTCGCCACCGCCCCGCCGCGCCCGGCTCGCTCGATCATCCATTGCAAAAATGAGGGCGGCAGGCCCGGCGCGTCGACAGGAACAAAAAGATTCAGATTCGAGTCGGAAGCCGCCAGCGCCGCTTCGATTCCACCCAAAGGTCCGCAGAGTGGAAAGTTGTCCGGCACGACTGCGGCGAAGCGGGCCAGATCGGGCCGCGAGCCGCAAATCCGCGGATTGAGTCCGAGGCCGCGCAGCAGTTCCAGCATGTGTTCCACGAGCGGCCTGCCGCCAATCTCGAGCAGAGCCTTATCGCGCCCCATCCTGGTGCTCTGTCCGCCGGCAAGTACAAAGGCATTCACAAGCTATTTCCGCGGGAGGTATGGTTCAACAACCTGTACGGCGGCAGCCGGGTCCCTGACTTCAACGATCAATTCGTTGTAACGCTCATCCCGTAAATCGATCACGACGGTATTATCCGGATTGTGAACGTCCCAGAAGATGCGCTGGCCGTGCTGATAGAAGGTGCCGGCGTGCAGAACGCCTGGAATCTCCGTACCGGCCAGTTTGAACCCGTGCCACCAGCCACGAGCGATGCCGGGGTCGGCGCGAATGCCCACGAGATGTTCCAGCGGAATTTCGAGCGTGCTTCTTAACGCCCACAACTGATCCATCCCTCGCACATGGAGGATCAGTTTGCCTTCGGATACCGACAGATCGACCACGGATCACCTCATCTCCGGCTGCCCAATTCTAAACGGCCATTCGTGGCGCTTCCGTGCCCGCAGCAGATATAAGATGCTGCCGGCCAGGCCAATCGCCCCCGCATAATAAAGGTCGTGCAGGCCCTGGGTTCGCGAGAAGAGGATAAAGAGAAAACCCGCCAGAGCCAACAGAGGCGGTAGCGGATACAGCCATATCCGAAAGGGCCGAGGCAAATCCGGACGCCGGACGCGCAGCACCATCACGCCTACCTGTTGCAGCAGATACTGGAGCACGATGCGGATCACCACCAATGCCGCAATCACCTGCGCGAGGCGGAGGAAGCAGAAAACCGCGGCAACCGCCCCAAGCGCCAACAGCGAAAAATCGGGAAAATTTCTTTTCGGATGCAGATGCGCAAAGAAGCGGAAGTAGTTTCCATCCAGCGCCGCCGCGTACGGAACGCGCGAGTACCCCATGAGCAACGCGAACACCGAGGAAAATGCTGTCCACATAATCAGGAACACGATGACCACCGCGGGCCCTGGCCCCAGCGTGCGAGCCACCATCTCCGCAACCACGGTGCGGCCCATGCCCTGTGCCGGAATCACGCCGAGCACGCTGACATTCATCGCGATGTAAAGCAGAGCAACAACCGCAATCGAAATCAGAACCGCCCGCGGGATCGTCCGGCCAGGGTTGCGTATCTCCCCGCCCAGAAAGCAGACGTTGTAGTAGCCCCAGTAGTCGTAGGTGGCGATCAGAGTCGCCGATCCCAGACCCGCGAAGAATGCCGGCGAGAAGCTGAAGGGGTGCGACGACATTCGTAACAGTGCCGGATGAAAATGCGTGAAGCCGGAAAACAGCACGATGGCCATGGCCGCCATCACTCCCGCCCACAACACCCAGGCGGTGCGCAGAATGGCATTGATGTCCCGGTACAACATGCCCACGATCGCGGCGCAGGCGCCTGCCGCGAGGATGCTGGTCCAGTGCGGACCATTGGGCCAGACCCCGAAGATCGGCAGCCGCAGCCCGGGAATAAGAAACGATGCGAACTCGGCGAATCCAATGCAGCCCGAGGCAATCGACAGTGGCGCGCTGAATCCGAGCTGAAAGATGTACAGAAAGGAGAAGAACCGTCCAGCGCCGTCGCGACCGTAGATCTCCCGCAGAAACGCGTACGATCCGCCCGCTTC
>Ga0181528_10001088_pt1 | contig 17202 bp, 12 predicted proteins | sample PEATcosm2014_Bin_47_FD_119742 | JGI IMG/M metagenome (GOLD analysis project Ga0181528, IMG submission 119742) | Peatland microbial communities from MTU Mesocosm Facility, Houghton, MI, USA - PEATcosm2014_Bin10_10_metaG | ecosystem: Environmental > Terrestrial > Soil > Wetlands > Peat | place...
AGCGCCCCTGGGGGCGAGGCTTAGGAAGCGTTGCAATGTCCGGGCTCCGGATTTAAGGCCCCCATGGTTGGGCTCCGGCAGACATCCCCGCGAGGACCGCAATCTCGCCTAACAAGCGGTTCCATCTTCGGCTGCAAAACTACCATGCGGGTTGCGGTTGCCCCGCGGGCTGTGTCTCGAAACGATTGAGAGCATTGGGAATGTTTTTTTCGATTGTGGTGACCCGCGATCAGGGCCCGCTACGCTCGCCTGACTAGACGGGATGAAAACGCGTCATTTCCGCGGCGGCGAAAAGTTCGGGAAGACGCGACATCCGAACGCCGCGGAAGTGAGTAAACCGTTCGGTGAACTAAATCGCACCGTGCAGGAAGGTCTTTTAATGGGTTTTGCTTTCGTGCAGGGAGGGTGAGGCTTCTGGTTTTGCGGACGTTGACTGCGATTTTCGATTGAAAACCGGCCAATCCGCAGGAAGCGCTTGCCAGGCGCCTGACGCCAGGCTTTCTCCGGTACGCTCGCCTGACACGGATTCCATCCGTGGTGGAGAGGGGCTCATACTGGCGGCCGGCAGGCCGTCATTAGCCGCATCGGTGAAGAGCTGCGCTCGCCTGGACAAGCTGAAGCATGTCCTACGATGCGCTGCGCGCAAGCTCTCAGAGCGGCCAAACTCCTGAGCTTCATCGCCGGTTGACGGTGGCGCCCGGCTTAATACGAGATAATGTGCGCATGGAGAGAGGGGCCGGCAGGGGAAGACTCTTGCCTCTGGTGTCAGACGGTAGTCCGGAAACCTACAGCGCCGATGGCACGATCGACAGTTCCGTGATCACCGCGCGCGGGGGGAGCCTGGCGCATGCCAACACGGCTTCCGCCACGTGCTCCGGCACGAGCGCCTGCGCCAGCATTTCGGCCGACGGCTTGACCGGGCGCTTTTCCAGGATCTCGGTATCCACCAGCCCCGGATCGATCACCGTAGTGCGGATGCCGTTCTCCTTCTCCTCCAAGCGGACGGCGTGCGACAGACCGATCATGCCGCGCTTGCTCGCCTGGTAGGCCGCACCCGAAACGTCGGGAGTGTGGCCGGAGATGGAGGAGATATAGATAATGTGGCCGGCGCGTGCGTCGCGCATCGCCGGCAAAAACGCCTGCGTGGCGTAGTAAGCGCCGTTGAGGTTGGTGGCGATGAGTTCGTTCCACACCGCCGGAGTCAAACGCTTCATGGCGCGGTCGGGAGTATTGGTTCCGGTGGCGTACACCACGATCTGAATCGCGCCGAACTTCTCCCGCGCGGCTTTGGCAAGAGCGTCCATCTGCGCGGGATCGGTGGCGTCCGCCACGAATGTCGCGACCGGGTGGCCTTCGGCGGCCATTTCCTTTTGCCACTGTTCGAGGCGATCCTGGCGGCGCGCGGACGCCATCACTTTCGCGCCTTCCCGCGCCATCAGCACCGCTGTCGCGCGTCCAATCCCACTCGACGCGCCCACTACCACCACTACCTGGTCTTTCAGAGATATGGGCATTTCACAACGAGAATAACATTGCCTGCAGAGAGGCGATATACTGCCCCCAGGAAGAAGGAGCTCGTTTCATGTCTAAAACGTCTTTCGCAATTCTCGCCGTGTTGGCGCTGGCAGCTCTGCCCGCCCTTGCCAAACCCGATTTCTCGGGCGATTGGAAGTTGAATACCTCCAAAAGCACTTTCGGCGACGTTCCCGGTCCCGATGCCATGACCATCAAGATCACCCACTCCGAGCCGAAACTGGACACGGTATCCAAACAGTCCGGCCAGATGGGGGAAATCGAAATGAAGGGCAGTTACACTACCGACGGCAAGGAGTGCACCAACGAAGGGTTCCAAGGCTCTCCCACTAAGAGCACGGTGAAATGGGACGGCGATAAACTGGCCCTTGAATCGAAGGGGCAATTCGGCGACATGGATTTTACCTTGACGCAAAAATGGACCCTTTCCGACGACGGCAAGACTCTTACCGTGGCGCAGCATATCGCGATGCAGATGGGTGAGTTCGATCAGACTCTCGTCTTCGAGAAACAGTGAAGATTCCCCACATGCGGTGGGTGGTCGCGGCGCTGCTGTTTCTGGCCACTGCGATCAATTATGCGGACCGCCTGACGCTTTCGGTGATTTCCACCGACCTGCGCCGGGCGTTTTCCATGACGGAGGGCGATTATTCGCACGTGGTCGCCGTCTTCCTCATCGCATACGCGGTGATGTATGCTTTCTCGGGCTACATCGTCGACCGCCTGGGCACGCGCCGCGGGTTTGCCGTCTTCATCTTTGTGTGGTCGTGCGCGGCCATGCTGCACGGTTTCGCTGTCGGAAAATGGTCGCTGGCGGCCTGCCGCGCGCTGTTGGGGCTGGGCGAACCGGGGAATTGGCCGGCGGCGGCGCGCGCGGTGGCGGAATGGTTTCCGGCGCGGCTGCGAGCGCTCGGCATCGGCATCTTCAACGCCGGCACCATGCTGGGTTCGGCCGCGGCTCCGCCGGTGGTCAGTTTTCTCACGCTCAGTTACGGCTGGCGCTTTTCGTTCTACTTCACGGGAGCGGCCGGTTTCGTATGGCTTGCGGTTTGGCTGATTCTGTACCAGCCCCCGCATCTCAATCGCTGGTTGCGCGCCTCCGAGTACCAGGCCATGAAGCACCAGGTGCAGACGCCGGCGGAGACCAGGCCGGTCCAGGCCGGGGGGCTGAGCTGGTGGGAAGTGTTCAAGACTCGCGAGTGCTTCACGCTCACACTGGCGCGCTTCTTCACCGACCCGGTGATTTACTTCGTCATCTTCTGGCTGCCCGAATATCTCCGCAAGGAGCGCCATTTCGACCTCGCCATGGTGGGGCGATATGCCTCCGTGCCTTTTGCGGCGGGCGGTGTCGCGTATCTGCTCGGCGGATGGCTGTCGGGCAGGTTGATGCGCGCCGGCTGGCGGCTGCCCGGAGCGCGCAAGTTCGTCATGGTACTGGGAGCGGCGATCATGCCGGTGGCGATCCTCGCGCCCATGGCGCCGACGGCCGCGCTGGCCATCGCGGCCATCTGCTTCGTCACCATGGGCCACGCGTTTTGGATCTCCAACCTGCAGGCGCTGCCTACCGACATCTGCCGCGCCAGCGAAATCGGCACCGTGATGGGGATTTCCGGAATGGGCGGCACCGTCGGCGGAGTGCTGGCGAATTTCGGCACGGCGTGGGTGGTGCAGCATTTCACCTACGCGCCGATATTCGCCATGGCCGGCCTCATGCACCCTCTGGGCGTGGGCATCGTCTGTTGGCTGCTTCCCGACCGGCGATTCGGCGAGCGCATCGGCGTGCGGTACTGACCTTCACACCTGCGCGTACATGAGCGATCCGGGTGTAGTGAGGCTCTCGCCCGTCTCCAGGAGCGTCTTCAGACCCGAGAGAATCATCGGCCAGCCGCCAAAGAGCTGGCTGTTGGCGCCCTCGCGCAGTTGATCGTGCGTGACGGTGAGCTGGCACGAATCGGCCACCTGCTTGATCTCCCACGTCACGCGCGAAGTCCCCTCGCTCTTCACGTCGTCGGCCCAAAGAGCGCGGAAGCTCTGCACCAGACGCAGCGGCGGATCGACTTCCAGATTCTCGCCTTCCAGTATGGGACGTCCGTGACCGAGCCCCCGGTAGCTGGAGCCTGCCGTCCACTCCGATTTGACTTCGACGCCGAAATTATACCGGCGGCGCAACTCGGGGTCGGTAATCGCCTGCCAGAGCCGCTCCGGCGTCGTTTTGATGTAGATTTCGAATACTTTTTCCATGGTCCTCTCCTCTAGTTTTTCTTTGATCTCACTCAATGCCGCGGCCCAGGGCGCGGCGTACTTGCTTACCCAGCGGTCGTGTATCAGCCTGATGGGAACGGCGTTCAGAAAGTGCAGTTTCTCGCGGCCCCGCCGTTTGGTGACCACCAGCCCGGCCTGCTCCAGCACTTTCAAATGCTTCATGACGCCGAAACGCGTCATCGCCACGCGCTTCTCTAACGCGCCGAGCGTCTGCCCGTCCTCTTTGAACAACTTGTCGAGCAGACGTCGCCGTGTCGGGTCGGCCAGCGCCCGGAACACATCGTCCATGGTTCGATGATAGGTGACCGAATGGTCACATGTCAAGAGAAAGCTCAGATGGGGGACGTGCCGCAATTCTTCCCGGCGTACTCGCCGGACATTGCGAAGACCCACGGCGCTATCACGTAGCGCAGATTCGTGCGTTTCGCCAGCGGAGCAGGTGGACGGAGAATTAAACCTTCACCACGCTGCGTAGCGCCGCGTCCCACGGGGCGCGATACGGCCGCAAGCACATGGCCGCCGCTTCGCGATCGCCGATTACCTGTTCCTTCTCGGGATCCCAGCGAATCGACCGGCCCAGCCGCAGCGACATGTTGGCCAGATGGCAGGCGATGGACACGCGATGGCCGTCTTCCACTTCGCACAGCGGGCGTTGGCGGCTGCGCATCGAGTCGAGCCAGTCGCGCTCATTCATCGCCATGGTGTCTTCGCCGCCCGTGCCGTAGCGGGCGTCCGACGTCACTCCGCCCGTCTGCGGCTCGATCCACGGCGTTGGCTTGGTTTCGCTATAAACCGGCCCGCCGGCGGGATGGCCCTGAAAGCGCGGAATGTCGTTGACGGGATCGACCTGCTGTTCGGGCACGACCTGGTAGCCGCCGGCCATGGTCATCGACCCTTTGGTGCCCAGGTATACCTGCCCCGGATCGCCGCGCGACGCGTTGGCCTCGCGAATGGCACAGTTCAAGGTGAAGCCGGGAAAGACCCACGAAGTGTCCTGCAGATCCGGCGTTTCGCCGTCGTCTTCGAGCGCGTAGCGGCCGCCCGTGGACGTCACCATCGTGGGGCCTTTCACGTTCATGATCCACAAGACCTGATCGATGATGTGCGCGCCCAGATTGGTCATCTGGCCGCCCGAGTAGTCCCAGAACCAGCGGAAATGGTAGAGGCCGCGATGCGCCGTGTACGGCTTCCTGGGCGCCGGCCCGAGCCACATGTCGTAATCGAACCCGCTGGGCGGGTCGGAAACGGGCGTCCTGCCGAACCCCGGATAAATATTGCGGAACGAGGCCATTCGCACCGAGTGGATCTTGCCGAGCGTGCCCGACTCCACCACTTTCCTGGCCGCCGCCACGCCTTTGCCCTGCCGCCGCTGCGTTCCCACGGTAACGATGCGATTGTATTTGCGCGCCGCCTGAATCATCCACTTGCCCTCGTCGAGGAACAACGTCATGGGTTTTTCGACGTAGACGTCCTTGCCAGCCTCGCAGGCCAAAATGGTCAGCAGCGCATGCCAGTGGTCAGGTGTGGCCACCACCACGCCCTGAATATCTTGGTTCTGGTACATCTTGCGGAAGTCGGAGTAGCCCTTGGCGTTGGGGTGGCCGGCCAGTTGCAAGGCCTCGTCGACGCGCGGCCTGTAGGTATCGCACACGCCCACGATATCGACGTCGGGGAATTTCTTGAAATCGACGACATGTTGCTTGCCGATCAGCCCGTAGCCGATGAATCCGATCCCTATGCGATCGTTGGCGCCGAGAATGCGTTGGTAGGACGCGGCCGTCAGGGCAGCCGTCCCCAGGAAAGTTCGCCGCGTGGTGTCTGGCATGGCTTTGATTCCTCCACGAACAGGATAAACAGTGCCTAAATACCGTAAGCTTCAAGCAGAGTATAACCCCTTGCGCGGCGCGCTTGCCGGGAGTATCTTTGACGAAAGGAGTATCCGGATGCTGGCCGAGTTGATAGAAGATGCCAAGCGCAAATTTCAGACGCTGATTTCGCGCAAGCCTGAAGACGACGATCCCGACGCGCCTTTTGCCATGGTGGGAGCGCCGCTCAAGCCGCGCCCACCGCTGAATCGCTCGTCGGTCGCCGTCCAACCGGAGCCGTAACCTGGCGCCGTTTTAACAGGAGCGAGCTTCGTTGGCCTCTGCCAGCTTTTAAGTCTCGCAGAAATCGACTGACGACTTCGGAGGCGCAGTATTGTGGCGCGGGCTTCGGCCTGCCGGGTAAGAGACTCGTCTCGACCCTTGTTTTCGGCGCCATGTCGACGTTCCAGGGAATTTCGCTGGCGCCTCGAAAATGTACAAGCTCCGGGGGCGAACATGCGCTCGCCTGGACAAAGCTGAAGCCTATGCTACGCGAGATTTAACACTTGCTTGACCGTGCCGCTTTGATCCTGAATCTTCTGCTGCAGCAACATCAGCGCGTAGATCAGCTGCTCGGGACGCGGGGGGCAGCCGGGGACGTAGACATCGATCGGAATCACCTGATTCACGGGAACCAGCGCGTAATTGTGGAACACGCCGGTGGACGTGGCGCAGGCGCCCATCGAGATGGCCCACTTCGGCTCGGGCATCTGCTGGTACAGGTGGCGAATTACCGGAGCCATCTTATTGGACACCCGTCCCGCGATAATCATCAGGTCGCTTTGGCGCGGCGATCCGCGAAAGACTTCCGCGCCGAAGCGCGCGATGTCGTAGCGCGAGGCGCTCATCGACATCATCTCGATGGCGCAGCAGGCCAGCCCGAACGACATGGGCCAGATGGAGTTCTTGCGCGCCCAATTGACCGCCTTGTCGAGCGTGGTGAACACAAGCCCCTCGGAGGCAGCCGCGGCGGCCTGGGCATCGCGATAATCGTCGATGCGCGCAAATAGCTCGGGAGGGCCGCTGGCGAGAGGTAGATCCATGTGCTTATTTTCGCATGCCGGCCCCCCGGCCGCCAAAATCGTTACACCGCAGTCCTGTAGAATCAAAGTTCGCGTCCACGCATGCCCGACACATTCGAGCAACTCCTCGACCGCACCGCGGCCCAGTCTGGCATCGAGCCTGGCTACTGGGATATTTGGGGCCGCCATCACGACACCACCACCGCCGCCAAGCAGGCCATTCTGCAGGCGCTGGGCATCGCGGCCGGCGATGCCGGACAATTGGAGCAATCTCTGGCCGCTCTCACCCGGCGCGAGTGGGAACGGCTGGCGCCGCCGTCGGTGGTATGCCTGGAGTCCGGCCCACAGGAATTGCCGCTGAATCTTCCCGTAGAATCGTTGGGCGAGCGAGGGCGTTTCGTGATTTCCCGCGAAGATGGGCAACAGCACGGATTTGAGGTTGACCTCCGGGACTTACCGCAGTCCGCCCACCTGGAAATGGACGGTGGGACGCGTGTGCGCAAGCTGGTGCGTCTGCCGGTCAGATTGCCGCTCGGCTATCACGAGATTTCGGTGGACGCGGCGGGGGCGTCGGCGAAAGTGCGATTTATCGTGACGCCGGAGCGTGCCTGGATCTCGCCGCACCTGGGCCGCGGCGGACGCGCGGCCGGAATCGCGGTCAGTCTCTATGGGGTGCGCTCGGGGCGCAATTGGGGATGCGGCGACTTCGGCGATCTGGCGCAAGTGGTGGATTTCGCCGCCGAACGGCTGGAGTGCGGTTTTGTGGCGCTCAATCCGCTGCACGCCATCCACAACCGGCGGCCGTTCAATACCAGTCCGTACCTGCCGAACTGCACGTTCTACCAGAATTTTATTTATCTCGACGTGGAGAGCATGGAGGATTTCGCGCGCTGCCGCCGCGCGGTGGCCCTGCGGAATTCGCCCGCGGTGGCGGCCGAAATCGCCGCTCTGCGGGACGCTCCGTTCGTGGAATACGAGCGCGTGAGCGCCCTCAAGCTGCGTTTTCTCAAACTGCTGTTCGTGCAGTTTCTGCGCGAGCGGGAGAACGCGCTGGGTGCGCCCCGCATGACGCAGTTCACGGCCTTCAGGGATCGCGAAGGCGATCTGCTGGAAAAATTCGCCACCTACTGCGCGCTGGATGAGCATCTGCACCGCCTCAATCCCGACGCCTGGATCTGGCCGCACTGGCCGGCGGCTTACCAGGACCCGGAATCGCCGGAGACGCTGGCCTTCCGGCGGAAACATTGGCGCCGGGTGATGTTTTATCAGTATGTGCAGTGGCAGATCGATCTCCAGTTATCGGCGGCGCAGAAGCGGGCGCGCGACCGGCGGCTCTCCATCGGCCTGTATCACGATCTCGCCTTGGCCACCGACAGCTTCGGGTCGGACTTGTGGGCGCATCGTGCTTTCTATGTCGCGGGATGCCGCGTGGGCTCGCCGCCCGACGATTTTTCCCCCAAGGGGCAGGATTGGGGCTTCCCGCCGCCCAACTCCGCCCGCCACCGCGACGATGGCTACCGTCTGTTTGCCGAATCGATCCGCAAAAACTGCCGGCATGGAGGCGCGCTGCGCATCGACCACGTGATGCGCCTTTTCCGCCTGTTCTGGATTCCCGATGGCAGCGACGCGACACTGGGCGCCTACGTGCGCGAACTCTCGCAGGATTTCGTGCGCATTCTGGCGCTGGAAAGCGTGCGCAATCAGGTGGTGGTGGTGGGCGAGGATCTCGGAACGGTGGAACCGGAGGTGCGCGAGACACTCTCGAAGTTCGGCATACTCAGCTACCGGTTGTTCTATTTCGAAAAGCGCCCCGACGGGGAATTTCGCCGCCACGAGGAGTACCCGCGCCAGGCGCTGGTCTCTTCTACCACTCACGATCTGCCGACACTGGCGGGGTTTTGGGCCGGCGCCGACATCGCCGCGCGCCGCACCGCGGGAACCATCGGGGAAACGGAATCCGCCGATCAGACCGCGCAGCGCGCCCGTGAAAAGCAGAAGATGCTGGATCTGCTGTTCGAGCAGGGGCTGCTCGCCGCCGAACTGCCGCGCGCCGCCGAAGCTTATCCCGACCTCACCGGTCCGCTGCACCACGCGGTGGTTGGATTCCTGGCGCTGACGCCATCGCAGCTTCTGGCCATCAATCAGGAGGATCTCACCAAGGAATTGCACCAGCAGAATCTTCCCGGTACCACCTGGCAATATCCCAATTGGGGCCGCAAAATGCGTTTCACGGTGGAGGAACTGCGGAGCAATCCGGAGGCGCGCGGGTACGCGGACATGCTGCGGAATTGGGTGATCGAGTCCGGCCGGGGCGCCGTTGTGGGGCAGGACGGCGGCATGCGCGACGATTAAGCCTGCGCCACCTCACTGCACGGTGATGACAGCTCCGGTCTGCGTGGTGAATCCGCCGATCGTGGCCGAAACGGGGTTGTCTCCGGAGGCCAGACCGGTGGGGACCGTCACATTGAACTGATAGAGCCCCGAGGCGGAGAGGCCGGCGAACGACGGCGTCACCGCGATGCCGCCGATGGTCATGGTGACGGTATTGGTCAGCGGCTCGCCCCCGGCGACAGTTTGTCCCGTGGGAGCTGCCGGGTCGGTGGCGCCGAATCCCACACCATACAAGAGGATCGTTTCGCCGGGCGCGGCGGCGGTGGCATTGGGGTAAAGGCTTGGCGGGGCGAGCAGGCTGTAATTCAGGTGCTCGGCCGCGATATGCGTGTTGTCGAACGTCAGGAACGCCGGCGAAAACGCATTCTTTTGGGCCATGAAGGAATTGCTGGCTTGCCCCGCGACGGTGACCACTACGGGTACGGAGCCGGTGGCCGGATCGTCGGGAGCCAGCACGTTAATCTGCGCGGGGCTGATGTACTCGACATACGCGGCGATTCCGTTGATGGTCACCGACACGCCTTGGATCGACGTCGGCAATGCGCCTTTGACGAAGTCATTGGATTGCCATGTGTACTTAAACTGCGAGAGGTTCGTGCCGAAAATGGACACCCAGGCGGCCGAAGCGATATTGGTCTCGTACCCTCCGGCGTTGGCGACTCCCGTAATAACGGGCGCTGGCGGAGTGCCGGTAACCGTAACAGTGACGGCGATAGTCTCGGGCGTGACACTGTTGTCCGATGCGGAAATGGTGATGGTCGCGTTATTGGCGCCGGGCGGTAGATTCTGCGGCGTCACGGAGACCGCGGGTGTCCCCGTCAGCGAGCCGGAGGACGGCGATACGGCGACCCAGTCGGCGCTGGTGGAGGCGACCCAGGTGAACGTGCCGCCGCCGCCGTTGGCGATGGTGAGATTCTGCGCCGCCGGAACGGCGCCGCCGGAGGTGTAAGCGAAGGCGAGAGACAAGGGCGTCACCACCAGCGAGGCGGCCGCGGCCGAAACCACCAGCGTGACCGTGACGGTCGCGGGACTGTTGGACGCTCCCGTGCCGGTGATGGTGATGGTTCCGGTGTACGTGCCCGCCGTCAGCTGTCCGGGATTCACGGACACATTCACGGTGGAAGGAGCCGTGCCGGAGAGCGAGTCCAGGGTGAGCCATGTGGCGCTGGTGGCGACGCCGGCCGTCCACGCGAGCGTGCCGGTGCCGCTGTTGGAAATGGTAAAAGACTGCGAACCGGGCAGCGAGCCGCCTACCGTGTACGCGAAGCTCAAGCTGGTGGCGCCGAGTTGCAGTGCAGGCGCCGAAGAGGACGCCAGGGCTCGTACGCCGATGGCGTCGACGCCGGCCACCGCGTTTACCTGAATGGTCTGGTATCCCGTCAGCGAGGACGGCAGCACGGCGGAGATTGCCGTATTGGTCCATTTGGTGACGCTCAGGGTGGTGGGGCTGGTAGAGCCCGCGGGAGTAGCGTAGACTTTGCAGTCGCTGCACTGGGTGCCGAAATCCTCGCCGGCGATGGTCAGCGTGCTGCCGGAGGTCACGGCTACGCCAGGGGTGGTGGTCGGGGTCACCGCGCCCGAGCACGATGTAGACCCCGGCGCGCAGGAAATGGCCAAATTTAGCTTGCAGCGGTACGCCGCGAAGGAGCCAACCTGTACCTTGAGCGATCCGCAATTGTACGTGCCCAGCGAGGTGCTGGTGGCCAAGAACTCGCTGGCCACGGTGCCGGACACGAAATCGATGTAGTAGATGGTTGCGAAGTTGCCGCCATTGGTCATGGTGGCGTTTCCCCAGACAACGGAGGTCAGGTCGGCGGCGTACCCCGCGGTGGCATTTTGCAGCGCGAAGAACGCTCCGCCGTCGGCGGACAGCCATTCGTCGGCGCTGGGCGACGTGCCGGTGGTTTGCCAGGTAGTATTGCCGGCCAGAAACGAACGGACGATGATGCCGGTCTCGTGGGTGGTGCTGGTGACATTGGCGATGCCGGCCGCGTCGCAGTTGAAGTCGCCCAGGATGCCGGTATTGGTGAAGACTCCCGGGTCCACCTGGCAGTACGGCACCACGCGCGTGGGGTTGAAGCTGGGAGCCGGAATGACGAACCCCAACGAGGCGCTAGTCTCAGAGACAAAGCCATCGCTGGCATTGGTCAGCGAGCGGGCGGCAGCGGCGTAGGTACCGGCGTTGCCTACGATGGCGATGGCGTTCACGCCCGCGAGGTCGTCGCCGCGCTGATTCCAGGTGGCCAGATTCCATAATAGTGCGCTGCCCGGAATGAGTTCGGCGCCTTGCGAACCGGGCTGGAACGCATTGACGGCATTCCCCACCGCGAACGAGCCGAAGTTGGGAACGCCGATCATCACCAGGTTGTGCACCAGCGGACTGTAAGGAGGCAGGTAGCTCTCATCGGTTTGCAGGCCTTCGAGGTAGGCCCGCACGATGAGGCCGCCGATGCTGTGCGCCACCAGATCGAACTGTGTGACCGGCTTGCCGTTGTCATATGTGATGGAGCTGAGGAAGGTGTTCAGGTCGATGCCCAATTGCTCGATGGAGCCGTTGGCGTCTTCCGCGCAATTGTCGAATAGATATACGATCGGTACGCCGTCGGAGACGAGATACGGCGCCAGATTTCCGAATGTCACCGACGAACTGCTGGAGATGGTGCACGTGCCGGTATAGCCGCCGATCCAACCGTTCAACAGCACCACGGGCGCGCGCGTGCTGCCTGTGGGCACGGTCTGCCGCGGCTTCACCACGACGTCGACCTGGGCGGTCAGCGAATCGCCCGCCGCGCTGGTGGCGGAAAGTGTGACGGCGTATTCTCCCGGCGTGGCTTTGGAGTTGGGCGCGAGAAGAATCTTGTCCTGTGTCTCATTGGGCGCGATTACCAGGCCGGGTACATCCTTGCCGTTGACAGTCACGCTCCGGGTCTTGGCGTGGAGCATGAAAGCGAGACTTGCGGCGTCCACCGGAATCTCGACTGGTTCGCCGACTCGGGCCTGGTATTGGGTCTGGAGGACTGCCATGGGCTTGGGAGTTTGGGCGGCAGCGCAGAACGCGCCTAGAATGATCGATCCGGTGGCCCTTGCGAAGCATCCGGACAGAGCCAAGCAGTTGAACACACTCCAGGCACACTCCTTCTGGTAACTTCGCATGCTATTACTGAGGACGCGCCTTCGCGGCCAAACGCGCAGGCGATTTTGTCAGCGCCATGATAAGATCTCGAACTGACAATGCAGGATTCCTTTATGAAACCCTCGATCGCTTTCACCATAGCCGCATGTCTGGCGGCAGCCGCCCTGGCCGCGGTAGCGCAGAGTCCGGCGCAAGCCCCCGCGGCCGCGCCCAAGCCGCCCACGCCGCCCGGACCCGATGGCAATTCCCAGTATCGCTTAGGGCCCGATTCCATGCCGCAACCGGGCGTTCCGGAAGGAGAGATCCGCGGGCCGTTCACGCTGCCGTCGAACGTCTATCCAGGTACGCAGCACACCTACTGGGTATACGTGCCGGCGCAGTACGATCCCAATATCCCGGCCAGCCTGATGATTTTCCAGGACGGGCAGGCTTTCAAAGACGAAGCCGGCGACATCCACGCACAACATGTGATGGACAATCTGATCTACCGGCGCGAGATTCCGGTGATGATCGGGGTTTTCATCAATCCCGGCCGGCGTCCCGACCAGCCGGAGCCGAACCTCTCGGAATGGGGTGACCGCACCACCAATCGCCCGGCGGAATACAACACGCCCGACGACAAATACGCGCGCATCATCGTGGACGAGCTGATGCCCGTGCTCTACAAGGATTACAACATCTCCAAAGATCCCGAGCAGCATGGCATCGGCGGGTCGAGCTCGGGCGCGATCGCGGCGTTCATGGTGGCGTGGGAGCGGCCCAACGATTTTCGCAAGGTGCTGAGCAATGTCGGCAGCTTCGTGAATTTGCGCGGCGGCCAGGTGTATGCCGATCGCGTGCGGGCGTCCGAGAAGAAGCCCATTCGCGTGTTCCTGTGCGACGGACGCAACGACAATCGCGGATTCGGGCGGGGCGGGGAATACGACCAGGATCGCGACTGGTTTTACCAGAACGTGCGCCTGATGAAGGCGCTCACCGCCAAGGGATACGACGTCAATTACAGCTGGGGCATGAATCTGCATGGGCAGAAATTCGGCGGCGCTATCCTACCCGAGATGATGCGCTGGCTATGGCGCGACGGCCCGGTATCGACCGATCCGAACGATATGGTGGAGCGCAGTTTCCGCGGTCCGGCGAAGAAGTAGCGCGGGCGGAAGCCGGCTGGGGGGGCAGCTGAGGTAGGCGTTAAGGCCGGCGACAACCCAAGCTTGAATGTAAGACTCGGTCGTCGGGCCCGGTGACCACTCCCGGGTTGGGGCGTTCACTGGCACCAAGGGGATTTCTCGCCAGGTATGACAATGTGAGGTCATGGGATCGCCGAAAGCGAGCGCCAAGAACAAGACATTGATTCTTGGCGCGTAGCTCGCTGGTTCCGGGCGGTCCATCTGTCGCTGTCGACCGTAATGAAGTAACGGCGGTCCTCGCCTTGCCGCTGCTTTCACGCGCGGTATCAGCCCCGTTTCCCGATTTCCGCCAACTACAAATCCCTTGGAGTCAGCCCGGTCTTCTTGGCCAAGACCTTCATTGCCGTGGGCCCGAGCGTGACCTTGTCGTGGTAGGCGAACAACACGTCCGGCCACCCCGGCCGCGGCAGAATACGATGCGATGTGCCCCTCTGGCGCTTAACGGTCCAACCGATGCGGAGCAACGCGGCCAGCGCCTGCTTTGCCTTCGTGGACGGCCAATCGGGCGATGGTTTATCAGGCGGCAATGAAGGAGACGTTCATGGGGCCGGGAACGGCTTCGCCATGCTCCAGTCGATCGGCGATCAAGCGCAGAGCCAATGCCTGGACCGCCACGGTTGCCTGTTTTCGGGTTCTCCCGTACGCGGTAACGCCAGGCAGGGCTGGAATATCCGCCAGCCAGCGGCCATCCTCTTCGCGGTGATATTCGATGGCCAAAGAGAAGCCGGTTGGAGACTGAGGCATAGATCCATCATGCCATCGATTTGCCGATTGCGGTAAGGCGCGACAGCCAGCCGCAAGGGCCTCATGCCTGTCAGGATTGCCTTGCGCGAATGCATTTCGGCAAACGCCAATGCAGATTGCGAGACAGGCGATCCGAGCTGGAGGGCGTTCGATGCATCATACTCTCGTTTTGATTACAATGAGTCCGTCGATCATCAGCTCCGGGATAGCTTCTGGCGGGACGCGGGGCAGGGACGAGTGCACCGCCGGGAAACTCGGAACCGGGTCCCCGGAAACTGACAGAATTGGACAGCCTAAATGAAACGTACCGCGCGGATCGCGCTCGCGGCGCTGTTGATCGTCGGCGTGGCCTGCCACAGGAATTCCAAGGAAGCGCAGCTCAAGGCGCTCGACGAAGCCTACAAGTCCGGTGTGTTCACCAAGGAAGAGTACGACGCCAAGAAGCAGGCGATCGTGGGAACTCCGGCCTCCGCGCCCGCTCCTCCTGCCGCGGCAGTTGCTCCGGCGCCCGCCGACGCTACCCCATCGGCGCCGGCTCCCGACCAGAACCCGCCCACGGCCGTGGCGCCACCGCCCGACGCGACCCCCCCGGCGGCATCGGCGCCGCCGGCTGCTGTTCCCCCAGTCGCTGCTGAGCCGGCATCTGCACCGCCGGCCGCCCCTCCGCCAACCCGTCGGCGACGGAGCGCGGCACCCGACCAGACGTTGCCTCCTACGGCGCCGGCCCAGCCGGCATCTGCGCCGCCAACCGCTCCAGCGACGCCCTCCGCCCCGGCGTCCGGTGAGCCCGAACCCGCTCCCTTAAAGGGCTGCCCCGACGCCGAGACTCGTGCGGGCGGACCGAGCGGCGCGCAGGAGCGATTCTTTCCAGCGTCCGAGGACGCCGTTCGGGCGGCCGCCCTGCAGGCTTTCGCCAATCTCGATTTCACTGTCCACAACAGCACTGCCCACGAAATGGAGGCGGCCAAGAAAGGACGCGCCGGCACGGAAAGAGTGATCTTGCGTTTCGAGAGCACCAGTTCCAATGGACAGGACGGCACCAAGGTGGTGGGAGAGACAAAAAGAGGAATCATGGGGCGTGTGACACAAAAGCCCTGGACTGGCGCCGTGCTGGCGCAGATCGAATGCAATTTGCGGGGAGGACGATAACCGGGATTTACTTCTTTACCGGCAGGCGGCGATTCAGTTCCTCGAACCAGTTGACCACCGCTTCCATATACCGGCCGTTGCCGGCAGCTGGAGTTTCCACCAGAAAACGCTTTCCATCCGCCGCGACATCCCAGGTGGTTCCCCTGGGAGCCTTGAACAATCCTCGCGGAAGGCCGGCGTGAAAAACCGTGCCGGTCTGCACGTCCACGGCGAACAGTTGCCGGTCGGGGCTAAAGTTCCAGAAGAAGAGTTCCTTACCGTTGTGCGCCCAGCGAGGGACCGATCCGCCCTCGTTGGAGATCCGGGTCTTTGGTCCGGAACCGGGGAACGGTTGCACGTATATCTCATTATTGCCGGATTCGGAGGATTCGTACGCCACCCAATGGCCATCGGGAGAGACTTCGCCATTCAGTTCCGTGGCATCGCTCTCATGCAGGCGAACCGCTTTGACGGCCGGGACAGTGACGATCCAGAGATGCCTCTTCTTGTCGGCTCCGGGCTGTGCGAAGACCAGGGTCTTTCCGTCGGGAGCCCAGGAATTCGGCGCCGCACCGGCCTCGGTTTCCACCAGCAGCTCGGGCTTACCGCTGCCATCCGCGGCCACCCGGTAGAGCGCGTTCTTCCCGGCGCGCGTGCTCACAAAGGTGATCCAGCGGCCATCGGGAGACCAGATCGGGAATGAGTTGTTGCCCTCGAACGTGAGTCGCGTGGGAGTGCGCCGCGCCAGATCATACGTCCAGATGTCTTCGGTATCTCCCGCGCGGATACCGTTGACGACGTGGCTCATGTCCGGAGAAAGACGGCCGGTGCCCCAGTCCTTGGCATCGCTGATCGGCTCCAGGGCGCCTTTGCGATCGGCCCAGTTGAGGACGGTCTGTCCACCGGCGGCAGCGCCGGATCCGGCCATATAGACCAGCAGCCCACCATCCGAGACGGTATAGTCGGCGCCGTCCTGGTTGATGGCGGCTACATGTTCCACCACCGGCGCCTCCGGTCCGGTCACTTCCAGCCGCGCCGCATCGAAAGGCGCCGCGAACAGCGTGCCTGTCCGATAGTAGATGAGATGGCCGGAGGAAACGTAGCGCGGGGTCGATCCGTTCTGCACCAGCACGCGGGTGGTGTGCCGGGCGATATCGAGAACCGCGACCGATGACGAAGATCCGTTCTCGATGGTGAACAGGATTGCGCGGCTGCCGGGCATTACGTACGGCCATCCGTGCGAAACTTCATGCTTGCTGGAATCGATGGTGGTAATCGGCGCCGGAGTTCCGCCGGAGGAGGAAACTCGCACCAGGCCTTTGGGGCCGTTTAAGACCAGGTTATCGTCGTCGCCCCAGGCGAGGCCCAGGCCGTTGCCCGCGTACTCGCACAGAGTGATGGAGGTGCCGCCCGTAATCGGCACTTTTTGCAGCTTGCTAGGGGAACTGGGCGTGAAGTAAGCGATCCACTGGCCGTCGGGAGAGAACACTGGCAGGGCGGCGGCGTTGATATCGGGAATGGGCTTGGGTTCGAGCTGATCCATCATGCGCAACGCCATCGAGTAAGTGTTGCCGCCGATTTCCATATAGACCAGGCGCGAACCGTCGTGCGAGATCGAGAACCCGGCAAAAGGTTTCGGCTGCGAGTATGACCAGCGCACCACCGGTTGCGGTCGGCCGGCCGGTTTGTGGGACAACGCCCAGGCGACGGCGGCGATGGCAATCAGCGCGGCCGCCCCAAATGCGATCCAGGGCACGCGGCTGGCTTTCGGCGGCGGTGCGGCCATGACGGGAACGGCCGGCGCGGCCGGTGAATCGATTTCGATCCAGGCGTCGCCGATATCGCGCAAGCGGCGCTTGGGGTCCTTTTGCAGGCAATGCTCGATCAGGCGGCGAATGGCGGGAGGCGTGCCGGCCGGCAGGGTTTTCAGATCCACATCG
>Ga0181528_10001091_pt1 | contig 17158 bp, 11 predicted proteins | sample PEATcosm2014_Bin_47_FD_119742 | JGI IMG/M metagenome (GOLD analysis project Ga0181528, IMG submission 119742) | Peatland microbial communities from MTU Mesocosm Facility, Houghton, MI, USA - PEATcosm2014_Bin10_10_metaG | ecosystem: Environmental > Terrestrial > Soil > Wetlands > Peat | place...
CACCGCGGATCCCGTGCGATATCCACCATTGGAGAAAACGTCCAGTTCACTCCGTCAGCACTTGCTTCCGTCGCGGCTATGCGAGCGCTCCGCTCTATCAAATTCAGGTTCCATGTGCATGAAAGCCCTAGCGGAATGGGGAAAATTGTCTTATGACCGTGAATTACATCATACCCGAACAAAAGTGGAATGCCGAGACGACTTTCCTTTATGGACTGCAACTGCAGTTTCCGCACTGCCACAGGCGTATAGGGGTTAAATACTCCACCCACCAAGCCTTGGCGAATCTTTGTTTCAGCATCCTGACTGAGAACCGGACCGGTCACATCAAAGCCCGCCGACAAGAGGTTAAGCTGGCCAATTTTTTCCTTGAGCGTCATCCGGCTCATCAAGTCGTTAATGAAATTGCTCATTTTTGGATCGTTAGTCAGCGATTGGGCAAAAAGGCACCGCGACATCATCATCCCAGCAAGACTTAAGATCAGCCAGACACGTTTCATTTCATTTCTATTCTTTAGAAGGTTGGGTTTTTACCACATAATAATTATATTGTCACATAAATAATTCTCAAACTTGTGTTAAAAGTTCTTGACAATTGAATATCCGGATATATTTTTCAGTATTGGTAATACCACTTGTGCTATGAATTGCTTCGAATCCTTCTCTAGTGGTATATTTGACTCCTATCAGAACGGGCAAAAGAAATCAAAATTCACGTTTGCAAGATTCCTTCTCGTGTCTTTTATTGTGGGTTTAGTGTTGGACACATGTCTGGCTCAAGCCGCCAACCTGCTGGTTAACCCAGGTTTTGAAACTCCACCGAATGGGCAGGTCGTCCCGGCGGATTGGACGTATTTTGCGCCACCGACGATGGGAACCGGGATTCAGGATTATTGGGTGGTTGGTCCGACAGATTATGGAGTCAGCGCACACGCGGGAACTTACTTTTGGAAACAGTGGAACGCCCTGTATTCTACCCCGCCAACAAATAATGTAGCAGGCATTTATCAAACCTTCACCAGTGCTCCGGGAGATATTTATCAAGCCAGCGGATGGCTAGCCACAAGCAGTCTCGATGCCGGTGGATTGGGCGCGGGCTGTGTTACTTGGATTCAAGTTGAATTCCTCAATGCAAGCACTAACGTCATTGCGCTTTACAAGTCACCCATTTTCTCCGCCAGTGTGGGGTTGAACAACTGGTTCTTTTACTCGGCGACGAACGCCTGCAATCTATCGTCGCCAGTCTCCACTGGCGACCCTTATTTCACCACTTATGCCGTTACGGGTTCGGTGAGCCAGTTGGTAGCTCCGTCCGGGACTACAATGGTTCGCTACCGATATGCTTATCTTGCGGCGGCCACCAATGAGGTGGGTTCGGCATATCTAGACGACGCGGTTCTAAACCAAATCAACGGGCCAATTGCCGCTCCGGATGGACTGGTAATCCTGCCGGGCGATCAAAGTATCGTGTTGCATTGGAACCCTAATAGTGAAAACTATGTCTCGGGATATAAAGTGTATCGTTCTCTGTCCAGCGGTGGCCCGTATGTCCTTCAAAGTAGCAGTGTTTTGACAACACCCGGGTTCTGTGATCTCGACGTCAACGATGGACAGACATATTATTACCAAGTCACTGCGTTGACAACCACTTCCCAGGAAAGCCTTCATTCCTCAACAATATCGGCCGTTCCTAATCCTTTTAGCAGCGATGATGCATTTCTTGATTTTGTGCAACAGGCCAATTTTGATTACTTTTGGTATGAGGCCAATCCGGCTAACGGCCTTATACCGGACCGGACTGCAACCGGTTCGGCCTGTAGCATCGCAGCGGAGGGTTTTGGACTTACTGCCATCGGCATCGGCATCGACCATGGTTGGATCTCCCGAACTCAAGGAGTGGCTCGAGTCTTGACGGCATTGAACACATTTCTTCAAGGTAGGCAAGGCACCAACGTTACAGGCATGATCGGTTATAACGGCTGGTTCTACCACTTCGTGGACATGAACACTGCCACGAGGTCAAGCGGCTCGGAACTCTCCTCCATTGACACAGTCTGGCTGCTGTCCGGAATACTGTATGCCAAGCAATATTTTAATGGAACTAATAGTGATGAAACCAACATCCGAACCATGGCAGATACAATCTTTAGCCGGGTAAATTGGACCTGGATGGCGCAAGGAAGCGATGCAGTTGCGATGGGCTGGCTACCCGAATCAGGCTTTACAACTTTCGGCAATTGGGTTGGTTATAACGAAGGCATGATGATCTATCTTCTAGGTATGGGTGCCTCGAGCAATCCTGTTCCCGCTTCCGGGTGGAGCTATTGGACCAGCGGATATTCCTGGGCTACTTACTACGGCCAGTCTTTTGTTCCGTTTGGTCCGTTATTTGGACACGAGTATTCTCATTGTTGGGTTGATTTCCGACATATTGCGGACACTTACATGAACAGTCATAGCAGCACTTATTTTGAAAACTCACGACGCGCGACTCTCGCGCAGAGACAATACTGCATTGCCGATCCATTGAATTGGGCTGGATATGGCAGCAATGTCTGGGGATTGACCGCTTGTGATGATCCCAATGTCGGCTATGAGGCGCACGGCGCTCCTCCGGCCCTAAATGATGACGGCACGCTAGCCCCAACGGCATCCGGTGGGGCCATCGCTTTCACGCCTGAATACTCGTTGCCAACTTTAGAATACTTATACAGCTACTACCGGACAAATCTTTGGACCGCAAACGGCTTCCGTGACGCGTTTAACCTCAGCTTGTCGTGGTATGACACAGATGAACTGGGAATTGACCAGGGCCCGATCGTCATCATGATTGAAAATTACCACAATCAGCGCCCTTGGCAGCTTTTTATGCAAAATCCAGAAGTTCAGCGGGGTTTGCAGCAGGCGGGTTTTGTATCACTTTCTTTCATGGCACTCAACGTGCAGGCTTTCCCTAATTTGAATTCAGTCACCTTGTCATGGATATCGCAAGCCGGGCGGACTTATCAAGTGGAATATTCATCTGACCTGATAACTTGGTTTGCTTCGCCGACAGGTGAAGTGAAAGCCACTGGTTCCACCGCAAGCTGGACGGATAACGGACCACCCAGCACAACATCATTACCTTTCGGCGTGATGCAAAGATTCTACCGCATTTTTCAATTCGGTTCCCCGTGAAAATTTCCGGTTGGAAGAAAATGGGGGATTACGCACTGATTTGGTTATCCCTGATTAGGATAACAATGCAAACTCACCTTAGCGCACTCGCTCGGGTGGCATACCATTGGGCATCTTCCAAGCCGGCGGCGTCAAAGGCAGGATGCGAAAGCGGGCCATACCTAACCGGAAATATAGTGCATTTAGTGCTCTTCCATTTGTGGATTTCCGCGTGTCCATCCGCAAAAGAAAAGCCGCAAGCCCCACCGTGATTCGATGCCGGGGTATCGGCCCAGCTTTGACTTGGATTACTCCAATCCAGACCATTCGGATCGGCATTATTGTCAAAATAGCCGTCATTGATGCTGTCAGGATGTTCGTCCAAGGTTACATAGAAGTTCGCCGGTCCAGGAATCTGCCCCATTTTTAGAAACTGCATATAAGCCGAGTAGAATTCATTCCCAGCGCCGGGATACCAGGAAGGTTTAGAAGCGCCGAAGAAGCAATTCATCGAATATGAACGCGGCCGAGCTGGGAAACCAATAGCTCGCTGGACACCGCTGAGAAAATTGTCGGCTGGGCACTTGTAAACCCCGACGTTGCCTGACAAATAGGCGTTAAAAGGCGTTTTTCGTATCCCATCAAGATTAGTGACGGATAAATCAGCATTCCAGTCCATGACGTCGTCCACCCAACTGGTGTAAACTGGGTTAGCTAAACCTTGATTAGCCAAAACTTCAGCTTGAAGTGAGGCAGTATCATAGTTATTCACAAGATGGTCGCTATTGTCGCTGCTGTATTGAATCCAAGCCAGCATCAGTTGCCGACTATTGCCCATGCACATAATCGCCTGAGCCCTTGTTTTTGCCGCAGCCAAGGCGGGCAACAACATTGCGGCGAGAATCGCAATGATGGCGATAACCACCAACAATTCAATCAAAGTGAAGGCCTGGCTTGGTTTTGAACGGGATTTGATCCTGTCAAGACCTAATTTCGGTGGATGATTTATATGTTTTTTGGGCATGTTTGCGCTGAGTTGCGGGTTGAATGAGCATTTTGTGCTACGCCGTATTATTTACTGTGGTGTTTTTATCCTATATTAAAACATTAAAATGTGCAAGAATTTTCTTTACTGATTGATTGATTTGTGTTGTCTTATATCAGAATGTCCACCAGAACGCTAAAAAACTCTATTGTATATTTGCTTTTTCCCAGTCCCATTTTTCAGATTCAAAGATTTCCGTGAGTTGAAGATATATTTCATGACGCGCCCACTTTACACAGTCAATAATCTGGTTGCAAAAGTCTGAAAATGAATTACTTAGCCAACATTGAATCGCATGGTCAAACAAAAAATGACTTTCTGGTGCGTCGCCATCGGATTTTGAGTGCTGTCATTGCTATTGTATTTAACATTAGTATGATAGCACGCTCTGATACATTCTATGATCGCCATGTTTTTTTCGAAAACAGCCCCGTGAATGGTTCTTACTTTCATAGCGAGGGAACGGTGACCCCTCCAAGCAAGCTGGAAATGGTGGACTACAAATTCCCTGTGGATACAAATCATTTCATGAGCTCGCCAAACAGTCTTCGTTTGAAATGGACATCCGCGCCTGGCGGTCATTGGCAGATGCTGCTCAATTCAGCCAAGGAGTATGAGAGGAGTCTTTCGCTCGACGGCGACACCATCTCCTTCTGGTGCTTTTCTGAAACCGGGATGTCGCCAGAGGAATCACCGCGAATCGCCTTGCAGGACTGGTATGACATCGGGTCGCCCACGATCTCGTTGCTGAAATATTATGGCCGACTGCCGGCAGGAAAATGGGTTCGTATCAGCATCCCCTTCGTCGACTTCAAATCGTTGTTTGAACGCACCGATGATTTGAAATGCAATACCAGCAAACTGGCGACAATCTGGCTGGAGCAAGGACTAGACGACGGCAGGGAACACACGCTTTATCTCGATGATGTGCAAATTTACAACCGTGACCGCACTAATAATAAACCACCCGTTGCGCCTGTGGGATTGACAGTCAAGGCAGGTGAACGCCATTTCGATCTGATGTGGTCCAACAACCCGGAAGGCGATATATTGAAGTATCAAATTTACCGCTCCTGGGATGGTGAAAAGTATTCTCCCATAGGCGTCCAACTAGGTCAATTGAACCGCTTCGTGGACTTTATCGGTGAGCCGGGCCTGACAGCATTCTATCGGATCAGTGCAATTGATTTGTCGGGCAATGAGTCTCCATTATCTTCAGCAGTCTCCGCCGCCACCCGGCCATTCAGCGACGAAGAACTTTTGGACATGGTTCAGGAAGGCTGTTTCCGGTATTATTGGGAGGCGGCACATCCCAATGCCGGCATGGCCATCGAAATTCTGCCCGGGGATGAAAACCTCGTGGCGGTGGGTGCTTCCGGCTTCGGGATAATGGCTTTGATTGCGGGAACCGAAAGGCATTTCATTACCCGTGAACAGTGTGCGGAACGACTCCTTAAAATCACACGGTTTCTCGGAAAGGCGGACCGTTTCCATGGGGCTTGGTCGCATTTTCTCGATGGAAATACAGGCAAGGCCGCCAGCTATTTTGGGAAATACGACAATGGTGGCGATCTCGTCGAAACGGCTTTTCTGTGTCAAGGACTCCTGACCGCGCGGCAATACTTTGACCGCGACACCGCTTCTGAACGGGAGATCCGCAAAAATATCACCGACCTTTGGCGAGGGGTGGAGTGGGATTGGTATCGAAAGGATCCGTCGAGCGATTTTCTTTACTGGCACTGGTCTCCTGATTTTGGCTGGCACATAAGCCACCCGCTTGTGGGTTGGAATGAAACAATGATTGTCTATCTGCTGGCGATTGCTTCACCGACCCATCCGGTGCCTCCAAGCCTTTATTATAGTGGCTGGGCAGGCCAATCTGACTTAGCTGTCCGGTATCGCCAGAATTGGAGTTCGACAACGCAGGGGGATCACTATACCAATGGCAATTCTTACTACGGATTTAAGCTCGACGTCGGCGAAGGAAATGGGGCTGACTTATTTTTTACTCAGTTTTCATTCATGGGATTCGACCCGCGCGACAAGCAGGATCGATATACGGATTATTTCCGGAATAATCGCAACATCGCGCTCATCAATCATGCCTATTGCATCGAAAATCCAAGCAAATACATTGGCTACAGCGCTGATTGCTGGGGATTATCTGCCGGCATGAACTCTGGTGGCGGTCGCCCGCTGCCTCGCGACGATAACGGCACCATCTGCTGCTCCGCAGCCCTTAGCTCGTTCCCTTACACGCCAAAGGAATCCATGGCCGCGCTCAAGTATTTCTATCGCACATTGGGTTCCAAAGTATGGGGCGTTTACGGATTTCATGACGGCTTCAATGAAACCCAGAACTGGTTTGATCCAGTTTGGATGGGGCTCAATCAGGCAGTTATTGTGGTCATGATTGAAAACTATCGTAGTGGCGTCATCTGGAAAAACTTCATGGCAAATCCCGAAATTCCGCCTGCATTGAATTCAATCGGTTTCCGACCAAATGGAGGAATAAGCGTGCATTGAGCCCCAAAACCGCGTTGCTCATATTGGGAGTCGTATGCGTAAACGTCAGAAATTAAAGATAATACAGGCACCAAAACCTGAAAACGCAGCGAATTTAAATTCTTATTCTTAAAGACAACGCAAATAATATATTGACATTAAATTCATTGTGTGGGATATTTAACTCCAGCCAAATGCGCGATTTAAACAGCATTTTTCATTAGTTTATGGAAACTATGAACATATCAATTTTGAAGTTCGAGGCATGACACCAAACATCAGTAATTAAAATCAGCCCGAAAATCAAAAGCCATGCAAACACAAACAATGCAAAAAATAAATAATCCTATGAAACAAACCATACCCAAATCCCTGATGAAACGACTGCTAACATTGACTGCGGTTCTGGGTCTCGCTGCCGCAGGAGTCGGAGTGTCAAGTGCTTCCTCTCCTGTCCTATTCAACGGCACTCTGAACCAGATTGGACCCGGACCTCAGGCTAATCCCTCGCCGGTTGGCTGGAATATTGTTTCCAGTTTGACATATAATTCCTCGTTTTCCGATGGTGCGGATTCTGAAACGTGGTGCAATGGCGTGAATGATCCGTATCAGACTTCAAACCCTCAAGGATACGGCTTGTTCTTCAAGCCGTTTCAAGGCTCCACGAATGTTATAAATAACTTCCTTGCGGTGAATTTTTATCAAGACAACCCGTCTTACGCTGGCACTGCATACACCCTTTCTGCCTATGCCTGTGGCCAGGCCAATTATTCCGGTTACCAAACCGGTGCTCCTAATAATCCTGGAACTGGGCTCTATATTCAGTTTCTTGATGGTTCCGGCAATGTGCTCGCCACCCATCAATACGATCTGATCTCCGCTGGCCTCTCAAACTTGGGTGACCCCGTTCCCACGTCGCAATTCACCACGCCGTCATTCACGGCACCTGCGGGCACGGCCACGGTTCGGGCTGGTGCGTATATGACCAACGTCTGGAGCACCACCGGCGCGCAGTCGTTGACCATGGACGATTTTGATCTGGAAGCCACGCCAGCTCCTGGTTCGCCAATCATCTCGACCCAACCTAGTGCGGCCACTGTTAAACCAGGCGGAACAGCAACCTTTACCGTTGTTGCCAGCCCGACCCCCACCAACTATGTCTGGACACTTAACAGGATCCCGGTTGTTGGGCCTGGGTTTTCTGGCACGAACACTGCGACCCTCACCATTACGGGAGTTTCAACGGCTGATGTCGGACATTATCAAGTCTTGGTCGCAAATGGCTCTGGAGGGAATCTCAGCACAGTCGCTCCGCTAGCCATCAATGGCATAAATTTGTTCCCAACTGTTAATATCACTGGCACGGTTGGTGACACCTATGCGATTCAACGTGCTTCCACTGTCACTGGGCCTTGGACTTCGTTCAGCACAAACAAGATCACAGTGCAACCCCAATATATTACCGACTACACCCTCCCGGTGTCCTCAAGTGAATTCTATCAGGAAGTGTTTCTGTATTGAGGTTCGGGTTTGTTTAAGTGCAGAAACTTGAGTGTTCAGCAAAAGTTTCTGTGGTTGATTAGTAAATCAAGCGCCTGGTATCTCTTGGCAGTTACCAGGCGCTTTTGTTCGTGTGGCCGAGCCTTTCGTGTAAGAAAAAACAACTATATTTTATTGCGGCAATTAAATAATGTGTAAGCAGACTGATCAGACTTATTTTAACATGCCAAAAATTGGTTTCAACTGCGCAACAATCATTGTTACTATGACGAAAAAGTCTAACCCGACTGGCTTTCCGAAGGCAATTGCTGCAATGGGATTAGGCATGTTATTGCCATTTCCTGCTCTTTCTTTGACCGAGCCGCATTTCCCAATTTCAAATTCTTCGATAATTTGCTTGAATGCCGGCTCGACGGGAATAGATATCCAGAAGGCTCTTGATGCTTTACCAGCAAAAGGAGGAGAAGTGATTTTACCGCCGGGAGAATATGAGATACGACAGCCCATTGTTTTAAAGCATGACAACCAGACGCTGCGAGGTTCTGGCACATTAACTGTCTTGCGGTTGGCCGATGACGCGAATTGTCCTGTGGTCATCATGGGTCAACCGGTCAACAATCCCACCAAAACCGTGACTCATTTACGAGTGGCAGATTTGCTTGTTGACGGAAACCGCCGGAATCAGCAGAGAGAACTCTGGCGGTTACAGGGCGAAGGCTCGGACATCCGCAACAACGGAATTACTGTTCAAAGAGTGAGCGATTCAATAGTGGAAAATGTTTCGTGTGCGTCCTGCAGTTCCGGCGGCTTGGTCACGACGCTCGGCGTGAAGCGGTTAAAGGTGCAGGGTTTAACTGCGTTCGACAACCGCTTCGACGGCTTGGCCTGCTATGCCACGACACATTCCATTTTTTCCGAACTTAATTTGCACGACAATCCTGGTGCGGGCATTTCCCTCGACCTCGCATTTAATCACAACGTCATCAGTAACGCGGTGTTACAGGCTAATAATCTGGGCATTTTCATGCGGGCCAGCCACGATAATAAATTTCATAATGTCACTATCCGCAAGAGCGGTCATTATGGGGTGTTCATGGCTCAGGCGGAAGACTTTTCCGCTGGCAGGTTGCAGCCCGCACCGGAATCGGAATGCACGCAGAACGCCTTTACCAATCTTATCGCTGAAAATTGTGGCAGCGCGGCGTTTCGCGTCAATAACTCAAACTGCACAAACAACATCATTATTCGGCCGAAGTTTGACGGCAACCGCATGGGCAACATATCTCTCGCGGGACCGAATTTGGTGACGGTGCAATAGTTGTCCGGGCCGCAAAGAAAAGTCCGGACAATGAAAGACAGGAAGTGAACTTTGTCATTTTCATAAAATTCAAAGTCATGCTGCCGTTGTGGTTTGAGTAACCGCGATCATTTAGCTACTGGGAACGATTGGGAGAAAAAGTCGTCTACGGTTCTGTTAAATTCGTCTGCGTGCTCTGTCAAAGTCGAGTGCCCGGAACATGGCACCACCCAGAGCGCAGCCTTTGGGATATTCTGGAAAATCTGAACAGTATGTCCGATGTCGATTAAATCATGATCGCCACAAATAATCAGTGATGGACAATGAATGGCATGAAGGGCAGAGAGGGAGATGTTGGGCTGATTCCAGTCGAGCAGGAATAACTTCCAATCGTTTTTTTCCTTTTCCGTCTGCCAGATCTGATTCTTGTGGGCGTCATAATAGGTCTTTCCTGCCTCCCATACTCCAGGAGCAAAGGCAGTAGCATCCGGCCTAAGGTTGGCTCCTGTGACCGCTAATTTAACGACCTTCTCAGGGTGGCGCTTCGCCAAAAGCAGGGCATTGATTCCGCCATCGCTCCAACCAACAACATAGACTGAATCGATTTTGAGGGCATCAAGCAGGGCCGCATAGTCGTCGGCCATCATTTCAAAAGTTAGCGTTTTGCCAGTATCCTTCGAATTTCCCTGGGCCCGGCTGTCAGCAATAATGACCTTATATCGCAACGCAAAATATGGAATGTTGTGTTTGAAACTGCTGATGCTGCCGTTATTGCCGTGGATCAGAAGCAGTGGCCTGCCGCTTCCATAAATCTCGCAATACATCTTGATGCCACGAATATCATAATATTTACCTGCCGCCGGGTTGCTTCCGTAAGGCACGTTCGCTTTCTGGGCGATCAAGCAAGTTGCAAATAAGTGCAAAGAGAGCAGGCCGATTAAATAAGGTTTCATATATAACTAATCAACTTTAAGGAGCAAGATATTGTTCAATAAATGCTGGTGCCATGAATGAATTCAGGCTTGTTCTCACGACAATATTGCGCAAACGTTTCATAATCAACACACCTTAAGTGGGGCGGCGACCGGCGATTTGTTGGCCAAGATTTGCATCAAATATATTGTCTATTTCTGATCAAGGAAATGGAAAATTGTTGCTTGTGCCAGGCGGAGGCGTTACTTATTTGTTTTTTGTCAGATATTAACAGTTGAGGCATGTTTTATATTATGGAGAAATCCTTAATCTTGAATTTTTGATAACGAAACACACTGTGCCAAACTTCGTCGCTGACTTACTCGTGCGGAATTACAAGGCTTGCTGGCAATGGAAATTAATTGTCATAAGCATGGAATGTTTATCGCTGGTGCATGCGACCGGGGGGCAGGAGTCCGGCAAAACTATTCCAGTTTTGATTACTAATGTTGCCGCAATTCGAAGTTTGACACCGGAGGAGTCTGCCAAACACTTGCCAGTCCGATTGAATGGAGTAATAACATATTTTTTCGATGAGCGAGCTTGCTTCCTTCAGGATCAAACCGCTGGAATCTTTGTAGGAAACGGAATCGCGGGACCCCATTTGATTCCCGGCGATATTGTAACAGTGGAAGGCACGACGGACTCCGGGGAATACGCGCCCATTGTGCAGCCCTCAAAACTGGAAGTCGTGGGACATACGAATCTGCCGCCGGCTAAAAAAGTATCCTATGACGACTTGGTAACGGGACGAGAGGACAGTCAATGGGTGGAAATTGCCGGACTGGTGCGGGCGGTGTATGACGAATTCAGTGAACCGTCGAGGGGAGTCAATCTTGAAATTGCGGTCGGCAGTGATCGGTTTACCGCATTCGTTCCCAGTTTGATGGAATCGAATCTTGTCAATCTGGTGGACAGTGAAGTGAGGGTGAAAGGCGTTTGCAGCACACGGTTCAACCGCCAACGCCAACTTTTTAGCATCAGGTTTTTGCTGCCTTTCGCCGGGGACATTATGGTTGAGAAACCGGCGGCGGTGGATGTGTTGGCCCAGCCTGCGCAGCCGATTGGAAGTCTGATGCGCTTCACTTTGCAACCTTCCGATTATGGTCGGCGTGTAAAGGTTGTCGGGACAGTTATCATGCATCAAGCCGGCAGCACACTGTTTGTTCAAGATAAGGAAAACGGGCTTTATGTTCAGACGCGGCAATCGGGCCGATTAGTCCCAGGAGATTTAGTGGAGTTGGTGGGTTTCCCGGAGAAAGGAGATTACACCCCGATTTTGGAAGATGCCATCTGGCACAAGATTGGTTCCGAACCCGAACCTGAACCCGTTTTAATTCGACCGGACAATGCATTAGGTGGGTCACACGACAGCCAGTTGGTTACGATAGAAGGCCGGTTGTTGGATCACGCTTACAATAATAACGATCAAGTGCTGCTTTTGGAGTCGGACAATCGGGTTTTCTCCGCTCATCTCGAAAGTAAAGGTGGCCAAAATCCTCCGATGTCTCTTGAGAACGGCAGCCGCCTGCGTCTTACTGGAGTTTGCCGGATAGAAGTTGGCAATATCTGGCGCGCGGGGGCAGCTTGGCATGCCAAATCGTTTAGCATCTTGCTTCGAAGTCCATCGGATGTAAAAGTATTGAAGCTGCCACCCTGGTGGAACTTGACTCGGTTGCTTTGGGCTTTGGGGATTCTGATTGTTGTGGTTGTGACCTCGCTCATCTGGGTGGGAATGCTTCGCCGCAAGGTGAGCCAACAAACTGAAACGATTCGGCACCAACGTGATGTGGAAGCGGCGCTCAAGGAAAGGTATCAGGATTTGTTTGAGAACGCAAACGACATGGTTTACACGCATGATTTGAATGGAAAACTCACCTCAATGAATGTGGCAGGAGAGAGATTAATTGGCTGTCAGCGAGAGGAGATTCACCTCATGAATATATTGGATTTTATTTCAGAAGAACAGCGTCCGTCAGCATCCCAATGGCTGAAACATGTTATTGATGGCGTCGCCTTGGCACCGGTGGAATGGGATTTCCTTCCGACCACCGGAGGACGAATCAAGTTGGAAATTAGCGCAAGATTGATTGAGCGGGAGGGGAGGCAAGCAGAGATTGAGGGGGTTGCTCGCGACGTAACTGAGCATCGCAGATTGGAAAAGGAAATCCTTGAAATCAGCACGCGTGAACAACACCGTATCGGACATGATTTGCACGATGGAATTTGCCAACAACTGGCAGGTATCTGCTTCCTCTCGGAAATCTTATTCAAAAACCTGGAGCAAGTGAAACACCCGGAGACAGAGGCGGCAAAGAAACTCACTGGATTGGTGAATGCTGTGAATAAAGAGACACGTGGTGTAGCGCGAGGTTTGTTCCCCGTCCGCCTGGAAGAAAATGGCCTTATTTCGGCGCTTGAAGAACTGGCTAAAAACACGGGCGCATTCTTTAATACGAGATGTGAATTTTTCCATGATTCCATGGTGACAATCCGCGATCATACAGTTGCACATCAGCTATATTTCATTACCCAAGAGTCGATCCTTAACGCAGTAAAACACGGAAAGGCCAATCTTATCCAAATCTTCCTGAAAGACGGGGTTGACCATTGTTCTCTAAATGTTCGGGATGATGGAAGGGGACTGCCGACTTCATTTAGTGAAAACAATGGCATGGGCCTTCGAATCATGAAATACCGGGCACGGCTGATAGGTGCCACATTGCAAGTCAGCAATCGGCAAGAGGGTGGTGTGGAGGTCCTGTGTCAACTCAATCTTCAGCCTCTCCGGCCAGTCGGGAAAAAATGACTGTGATTATTTAGTCGTTCTGAATCCCTTTCACATGCCGAATTTTGGCGTGTCGATTTTCCAAATTTAGCAAAAAAACCCACAAGTTTTTCGTTTAAGAAACTTGTGTGGCAAAGAAAATTATGGCAGCTTCTTTGTATGACTACAACGGGCGTAGAGACTTTAACTTCACGAATTCTGATTGTTGATGACCATCCACTGTTTCGGGAAGGTTTGCAAAAAATGATTGACCGCGAAGCTGGGTGGTCAGTTTGCGGGGCTGCGGCAAACATTGAAGAAGCTTTGCTGCTGACGAAAGAACAAAAACCTAATCTTGTTGTTGTGGACATCTCCCTCGGTGGTCAAAGCGGCATTGAACTGATTAAGGATCTCAAAGCGGACGATGCTGATTTGCGGGTTTTAGTTGTATCCATGCACGATGAGTCTCTCTACGCGGAACGTGCCTTACGCGCCGGAGCGATGGGTTATGTGATGAAACATGAGTTACCCGACACGGTGATGTTGGCCATTCGGTGCGTTCTATCCGGAGAAATGTATCTGAGCGGAAAGATGGCAACAACTTTGGTTAAGAAGCTGATGCATGGCGGGGATGAACCTCTTGAATCGTCCATTAGCAAATTGAGCGATCGTGAAATTGAAGTATTTCGTCTTTTAGGGTGTGGCAAGGGAAGCCGGAAGATTGCCAAGGAACTCAACCTCACAATCCAAACAATCAATAATTTTCGTGCAAGGATTAAAGAAAAACTTGCCATCAAAGACTCATCAGAATTGATTTTGCAGGCAATACATTGGGTGCAGGAACAGGGCAAGAATTAATTGTAAGACCGTGGCTTTCATTCATGCGCTCCGGTGGGTTCTGGTTTATCAATCAACGCGCCCGAGTAAATTCATTTGGGAAATTGATAATGTTTCCAGCTTGGCGAAATGCCTGTTTTCAATCTGATTTTGGCCTCATGGGCACAGCCTTTTGTCTGGACCGGCTGAACCCAAACATGATTTTCATGGTTCACAACCTCGTTGATGTCGGGCAGATTGCGCGCAAATTTCGGCGGGCGGCGACGGCGGCAGGGTGGGGAGAAGACCCCATTGGAACGGTGCCGCGTTGTGTTATTGTGTTGTCATGAATCTAATCATCGTTTTGCTGGTCCTGCTGCTGTTGTTCGGAGGCGGCGGGTTTTACTTTGGCGGTCCGGCCATCGGCGGCAGTGGAATTGGCCTGTTGCTGTTGATATGTCTGATCGTCTACGTTCTGGGCGGATTCCGAACGAAAAACTAAACATTGCCAACGCACATTTATGAACATTATGAACAATTCGATCCATGCCCGCTGGTTTTTTTCATGGCTGCTGGCGGTCAACGTGGCTGTTTTGGTTTTGCTGGGTGGTTGTGCCTCGCCGCAGGAACATTCCTTCAACAGCGATTACAACGAATCCTTTCCGACCCAGCCCATGTATTACGTCTATGATGCGGATGCCCAGCATTTTAGAATCTATGTTCATCAAGGCACGCCTTCAACCGGGGCCGAACACTACATTGACGTGAAGGAAGCCGCCTCGACCATTGCCAAAACCGAAAGCCAGAAGCGCGGCTGGGATAAATGGCAGTTAAACTACATCCAGCAGCGCAACCAAGGCTGGATGCGTGTCGTGATCGCCGAGGTCACTCGCGAATGACCGGGACAACCGGCCGCTGGAGTTTTTGGCGGCGGCACGCTTCAAACTCAATTTTAAACAGTATTTTAAACAGTATGAAAACCACGAACAAAGCAGGCCTGATGCTGTTGGCTTCCGGCTTTTTCTTCCTGACCATGATTCATGTTTCTGCAAATGAAGCACGGCCGCTCCCGCCATTGAATGTGTCGGTGACCGGGTTCGTTCCAAATTATTGCTTTTGGGACGGCAACGAATATGTGGGCTGGTTCGACGGCATCTATTATTATTGGGGACCCGACCATGTCTGGTATAATTGCGACCCGATCCGGCTGGAGCGCATCAATGTCTGGAGACAGGCTCATCCCCACTGGCGCGCCCAAGTCACGTCCGCTGTGTCCAAGCAACCCCGGCCGAATGCCGGAGGCCACTAGCATTTTTGAACTAGCCGCCCGGCCGGCGTGGCTATGACGGCGATGACGGACTGAATCCATTTGCGACCAGTTCGTTGTGTGCCGATACCCGGAACTGGCAACAATTAAAATGGCGGCCGAGGGCAAGCTCTGGCCGTCCGCATGGATCTGCGGCGGATTTTTTGCGGCACAATCTCTACTGGATCGAACTATTTCACCCAGGCAGCGGGCCGGCACCGGGTTCCGGATGCGGTTTCAAATCTTTGACCGCCGTCATAGCGCGGTAGGTCACCGGCACCTGCCAGTCTGCATAATTCGGGCTGAAGATTTTCATGGCGCTGATGATTTGCTGTCGGAACGTCGTTTCAATCAGGTTCCCCTGGCCCGGCCAGATTTTGAAATGGACCCGGACAAAATTCCAGCCACCGGTCACTGCCGTCTCCACCGGACCCACCACCGGCTGGCTCAAAATAATCGCGCCGAACTGCGACCACATTCCGTTGGCGGTGTCACCGATGGCTTGGACGGCCTTGTCCCGGTCCACGCCCGCCGGAATCTGGACGTCCGCGTAGGCAAACACGCCGCCGTGCGGAAACCGGCTCACGTTGGCGATGGTGCGGTTGGGGATGAACACCACCTGGTTGTAAAAATTCCGGAGCGTCGTGAACCGCAGGCCGATTTCCTCAACTCGCCCGACGACGACCACCGTGCCGGCAATCTCCACCAGGTCGCCCACATCCATCGCGTCCGAAAAAATCAGCGTCAGGCTGATGACCACGTCCTGCACCAGCCCCTGCGAACCGAAGCTGATCGCCAGCGCGATGATGGACGCGCTCGCAAGATAAGCCGTCAGGTTTACCCCGAATTCCTCCAGCATCAGGCCCACCGCAAAAAAATACATGACGAACGTCACCGCGCTGGAAACGAGCTGGATGAGCGTGATGAACTTGGGCTGCTGGGTGACAAAGTCGAAGGGGCTTTTCTGCGCGTGGCTTTTGTTGATGAGCCATTCGCTGATGCCGCGCACGATCCTGACCGTCAGGTGCAACAGGACGACCAGCACCAGGATGAGCAGCAGCCGCGTTCCAGTGGACGACTGGTGGCTGGAGAACAGGTGATAAAAACGCGCCATTACCGTCGCGTTCGTTTCGGTCCACGGCGCGGAGGCCGGCAAATTGGTTTCGTTCATTAAAATTCCTCCGGCAAATCAAATGGCTGCCGCATCCGTGGATTAAACACGGTTTCGCGGACTTCGCAAGATTCTGGAACCATTAAATTCATGGCAGACGCCTGCACCCGGAGTCGCATGAATTCAAATCATCATCGTCTCACCCACAGCAGAATCAGCAGATCAATCGCGAAGAAAATCACGATGATGATTTCCAGCCACAACATCCGTTGTTCGTTGAGTTCGGCATGGACGACACTGTAAAGCTTGTCGAGCTGGGCGAGGCGCTGCTCCACGCTGGCGCGCCATTGGTCGAGATAAAAACGGTCGCGCGCACCCACATAAACGCGGGCAAGATGCCAGTCGCCGAAAAACTTGGTGATGTGCGTGACCTCGTCGGTGAGCTTCGCCACGTCTACGCGGAACCGGCGCAGATGCTGCAGCGTTTTGTTGGCCGCGCCGAACAATGGCATGGGCCGGCGCTCCAGATCGTTGTAAGCCCGGTCGAGATACTTATCGAGGCGCTGGTCCATGACCCGAAATTCTTCCAACTGCAAATTCGCGAGTTCGAGCGCATAGAGAACGTCGTCGACGTAGCCGTTCAAATCGACAACGAGCGCGGCATCCCAGTCGATGACGGCGAG
>Ga0181528_10001093_pt1 | contig 17155 bp, 12 predicted proteins | sample PEATcosm2014_Bin_47_FD_119742 | JGI IMG/M metagenome (GOLD analysis project Ga0181528, IMG submission 119742) | Peatland microbial communities from MTU Mesocosm Facility, Houghton, MI, USA - PEATcosm2014_Bin10_10_metaG | ecosystem: Environmental > Terrestrial > Soil > Wetlands > Peat | place...
ACATGGAAGGTTCCGTCGACGTGGTGGCCGCTGCCGCCCAGAGCAAAGGCAACCTTGCTTGAATCAGGGTTCGCGGTGAAGGTTTGATGCTGGGCCTGTGCAACCGGGGCGAGGATCAGCAAGAGTGCGAGGAAGAGAGGGTTTGCAATAGTCTTCATGGTTTGTCTCCTGAATGATGGTGTTATTGGTTTTGACTCGGTTGCCCGGTTGATCGCGACAACCAAAGAGCTAGGGATGCAATATCCTGATCAGAAAGATATTCATGGCCGGGCATATCGGTTCCAGGAATGCCGAATTTGGCAATCTGCGCCAGGCGCCTGGTTCGTTCCGCAGTGGAATCCGCAGACTGAAGGTAGAAGAATGGCCCAACGGAAAAATCAGGAGGCGGCCGATTAAAGTTGGATTGCCATGCAAGGCGCGTACGTCCGTTGGCGCTGTGGCATGTGGAGCAGTGACGTTGAAAGAGCCGCTGGCCGTCGATCAAATTGGCTTGTGGGATGACCGCTGCGGAGGGACGCCAAAGCAGCTCGGCATGCCGGTGCTCGTCGATACCGCTGGTTTTTAAGCTGGCGAGATAAGTCACAAGATCATCCCCGCGTTGATCCTGAAACAAAAATGCAAATGAAGGCATGATGGAAACGCCGCTAACTTCCGGCGGGTTGAAGAAATGCGCCTTCAGCCACAACGGTGAACGGCGGTTGCCGACTTCGGCAAGGTCCGGACCCTGGCGTCTATTGCCGATGAGGGGCGGCTTTTGCTGGTGGAGTTGCTCCACAGATCCAACAGGACCCCAGAGCAAAACATCCGGCGAGTTAGGACGCACATACTGTGTGTGACAGTTGATACAGCCTTCAGAGATGTAAACCTGGCGGCCGCGCTCGACTTGTGAGAGCGGATCTGGGACGCGCATGGCGTTGACGATGCGATCCAATGAGAGGGAAGCAACAAGGACCGCAATAGTGAGCAGGAGTTCGCGTTTGCGACATAGTAGAAAGTGGAACAGTGTTGGCAACAGGATGATCACTGCAGCCGCCAGCACAAAGAGTGGAGGGATGTAACCAAGGTTCTGGCCCATGCCGATACCAAGCGCGGAACCTATCCAGCCAGCGATCGCGTAAAGCCACCCGGCTTGGCGTCCGCGCTCAGCGGTAGATGTTGCCGGACTAAGTAGAGCTGGATAAGCGACCAGAGCCACTGAGTAAAGTGAGACGCCGACAGGATAGAAGGTCGAGGCTAGCGCGGCGCGATCAGGCGTGATCAGTAACAGACACGCGGAGCCTAGCGCTACGAATGCAGTGGAGAGGACCACCGAGAGGCTTTTACTGTACAGCAACCAGGCGCTGGCTAGAGCCGCGGCAAGATGTAGAAGTGCGTTGGCGCTGAGGTGCAGCGATCCCTGCCATGTACCGGCCTTCAGAGAAGGTGTGTTCTGAATGATGAAGAACGCCGCGGAGTCAAGCCAGACCAGTGCAGTGAAGCAAGCGAGTACCCGGAAAAACGAGATGGAGGATTGCGGAGCAAATGCAGATTCGTCAGAAAGCGATTCGAGGGGAGACAGAGTTATGCCGACGCCGACAAGACATAGAAGGCCTGCTGTTGCGGTCTGCACTTTGTCGGAGGAGGTAAAGAAGAGAGGCAGATTGCAGATAAGATAGCCAACGCCTGTTCCGATACCGACAAGTAGAAGCGGATTTCTGCTGCCAGTCCATTGGCGCAAGTGAGTGACAAGGGTGACTGTGAGCAGGCCGAGTTCTGCTCCGAGAAGAAATGAGAGCGCGATGCTTGCAAGAAGTCCAAGAGGCAGAAGCGAACAAAACGCCGTAAGACTGCAGGCGATGAGCCCGATGCGAAGGCGGAGCTTGGGCGAGGGCAGAAGACTTAGCCGCGGTGTAAGGAGACTGAGAAGAATGCCGCCAATGGCCATTGCGGCCATTACTGAATTTAAGTGGCGGCCAGCTATGCCAGAGGTTGCTAACCGCTTGAGAAAAGCAAATTGCGCGAAGATGAGGAAATAGACATAGGTGATGGCGACAAGACAGGCGCCCTGCCATCCGACAAGGCTGTGTCTAGCGCGCTGCATTGCGTATCCAACCTTTACGAAGGCCAATTGCCTGAATGAGGACACACGCGCCGTCCATGAGGGCGACTGTAACCCAGCCAGCCTCAAGCCGATGGCTGAGAATCTCCGCAATGACCAGAGAAGCCACGCTGGAGCGGGTGATCGCAGTCAGTATCCATACTGTTTCAATTCTGCATGGGCCGGCGCATCGCAGCGTCAGAAGCGCGCCGTAGGAGCAAGCGAGGCCGACGGCGAGTACGAATGCTCCGATGAGCGAAAGATAGGGCAGCGCATCATCGGGCGCGTGCAGGTGCATCAGCGTGAGCGTATACGCCGGTGCAAGGATGAGCAGCACTCCGGTCAACGTATCCGAAAGGCCTATGGCTATCTGGTAACCAATGAGGAGCGAACGGTTCATGCGGCTACCTTCTCCAAGGAAAGTGCGGGTATTTGGCTTGGTTTGCGCAGCAGAGTCGAGGCCTCTATGAGCCACTCAACAGACGAGGCTAGCATCACGATGCCAACTGCGAGGCGAAGGATGTAGATGATGTTTCGTGCCGGTCCGGGAACGATGGTGAAGGCCGGATCAGAGCCTTCCTGCCATCCAGCGATAAACATCAGCAGAACATAGGCAAGAACGCCAAGGTTCCACCCGTAGAAGGATCGCGTGCGATTGAATATAGAACCATCTGCGCCGAGAAGTTGGACCAATACCAAGATCAGCAGGCTAGTGACAAAGCCTGCCATCGCGAGAATTGAATGGCCGACAAGGCCGTCGGTGAATTTGACGTGATCGAGTACGCCGGGAAGAAAAAATATCCATCCAGTAACAACCAGTGTTACCCACCAAAGATAAGTGGCAATGCGCCAGTGGCGTGTGTTTTCGTTCCAGGCGAAGGCTGCGTAGTAAAGAGGGATGAGCGGCACCCAGACGAGCAGGCTGCCAAGAGCGAGAAACTGTACCGGACTATGATGGCTGGTGTCGGCGCGGCCAAGGGCGATGCAAAGGAGAAACTCTGCTAGCAGCGCGAGCCAAGCGATTGAAATTACTGTGGACCGGCGCGCGGTTCGCCGGGTTAGGCCGTAGGGAAGCATCAAAAGAATTGCGACAATTATCAGCGAAGATTCGAGTTGACTTGCGCCGGTAGGTCCGCCGGTATCGGGATTGATGGCTGGGTAGTAAGACGGACCAGACGCGAGATATATCAGGAATGGAACAGCTGCCAGAAGTGTGAGGCCGAAGATTTTTGCAGATCGGGCGATGAAGGTTGCGTTGGATGCGGTCTTCCATTGGCGAAGAAATGCGAGGACGAGTAGCAGCCACAAAGCAATCATCGCGAGTGGAAAGAAGACGCGCGGATAGCCTGACCAATCGAGGAACAGCTTGCCGCTCGAATGGCCGGAGAGCCAGGAGTACGCGCCTGCGCCGAGCGCCGCGGACCACACCCACAAGACCGGCCTGCACCATTGTGTGAAAGGTTCACGATCCGCGCCGTAGACCTTGGCAAGAAATGCGGCTAGGGGAAGGCTTACCCATCCATAAAGTTCCAGATTCATATGGACCATGATCCAACGCCCATAGGTCCATTCACCGAGGAATTGATTCAGTGCGGGAAAAAGCAGAAGAATGGAGATCAACGCTCCAATGGCATTGGAGATGACAAGCCAGAGCAAGCTATGCCACACGGCGCCGAGGATACCATTCGGTGTGCTGTGCAAGGAGAGATTCGACTTAGTCGAATGCATGAATCCTCCCATCGCGCATTTCGAGCAGGCGGTCGCAGCGTTTGGCCAGATTGCGATCATGCGTAGCCATCAAGAGAGTCACCTGCTCTGTGGCAACGATCTCAAGCAACAACTCAAAGACCGCGGTGCTGGATTTTTCGTCGAGTGAACCGGTCGGTTCGTCGGCCAGCAAAATCTTCGGGCTGTTCATCAGTGCGCGGCAGAGCGCCGTGCGCTGACGCTCGCCGCCGGAGAGCTTCTGAATGCGATGGCCGAGGCGATGGGCGAGGCCAGTGCGCTCGGTGAGTTGATGCAGACGCTGCTGCGCTTGATCACGGTCAGTTCCCGCCGCTACGGTTGGGATCAAACAATTTTCTTCGAGAGTAAGATCGGGAATCAGGTTGTGCAGTTGGAATACGAAACCGACCTCGTGGCGCAGAAGGTGCAGCAGATTGCGGTGGCGATTGACCTCGATGTTATTGACGGCTACGTGCCCACGGTCCGGTGAGTCCAGGCCGCCAAACAAGTGCAATAGCGTGCTCTTTCCGCAGCCGGAGGGTCCGCAGAGGGCAACCGTCTGGCCGGCAGAGGCCTCGAAGTCAACACCCTTGAGCACGGCAATCGCACCACCGTCGTAACTCTTCCAGACATCTTTGGAGCGGAGGACGATGCGCGACGAACTGTCTATTTTTTCTGCCACAGAGTTCATTCGAATCGCAGCGCCTCCACCGCTCGGATGCGCATGGCATAAGCCGCTGGATAGAGCGCGCCGGCAATGCCGGTGAGCAGCGCCAGCAGGATCACAATCAGCATTACCGCTGGTTGGATCGTCACATCCACATAGCCGTGCAGCGCGGGAACCAGCTTGAGTGTGAGGAGCAGACAGGCTCCTGTTATAAGGCCCAACACTGCGCCCAGCAAAGAAACAATTGCGGATTCGCCGAAAATCATTGTGGCGATCTGTGCGTTGGAGAAGCCGTTGACGCGCAGGATAGCTATCTCGCGAATGCGCGTGAAGACGGACATGATCATTGTGTTTGCAACGCCGAGACCACCCAGCACCAAGCCGCATCCGCCAACAGCCCAGGCGGTGGCCTTGAGGATTCTGAACTGTGAATAGGAGCGGCTGAACTCCGCATCTTCGAGGGCGATAAGGTCGGTGAACTTCGCCGTTACCATCGCCTTGAAGGCATCCGCATCGTCTTTATTGCGCAGCTTGACAGTGATGACCGAGGAGGTTCCCTCTTTGTGAAAGAAGCTCTGCGCCGAACTGAGCGGCATGAAGACACCGCCGTCTTCAAAGCCATTGGATGTATGCAGGATTCCGATGACATGGAAGACGCCGTGGCCGATGGGTATGTGGTCATTGAGCTTTGCCGAAAGAAAACCCGCGGCGCGTTCCCCGAGGGCAACGTCATCCGCGTGCTGCCCGAAGCTGAGCCGATCGCCTGCGCTCCAGTTGGCTTTGCGAATGCGGGCATCCTCGGCGGTCACGCCAAAGCAGGTGATGATAGGATGGCCGGTGCTGGTGACAATTCCGAAGAGAACCGGATCAGCATGAGCGACCATCGGCCAGCCTGCGATCTGTTCAACCGCTGACGTTGGAACATTGCTGAAGAAGAGGTCGGAGACATTGCGCTCGAAGATGATAATCTGGCTGTCGCTCGATAGAATTCCGGAGAACATGCCGATAGCGCCTTGCAGGATGGTGACCACGGTGAGCATGGCCGCCACGCTAAACGCGATGCCCGCGATGCTGATGAATGAACGGATGCGATGGCGGCGCAGATTTGTCACAATCAGCTTGAGAAAGATCACGAATGCTCTCCAACGGGAATTGCAGAGAAGTGCCCGGTGACCCGGACCAGTTCCTCTTCCAGTTCACTGCGCAGCCTTTCAAGAAACGTCAGGCTCAGCCTTTTTTTCAGAAGTTGATAGAGCGTTCGGTCGCCGATGCGAATGAAGCGCGTGAGACGTTGGATAGCGGCGGGAATGCCCATAGCCGATGCGGCATTTGGACGGTCGAGCAGCAGATCTCGGGCCACTGTTTTTCCTGCCTGAGCCGCGTTGCTAAGCACATCCTTGAGGTCATCGACCATCTGATAACTCAAGCCCCAGCAGAGCGCAATCCGCTCCAGCATCTGTAACTCGCGCGCGGATGCGCCGCCGAGCAGAGCAGGGAGGACCAGCGTAAGCCGGATCAATGAAACTGTCTTGCCGCGCGCAATTGTTTCTGTGGTCTGGCGATTGTGTGGCAAGGTTGCGTAGTGGAGGTCGAGACTCTGTCCGTTGAGCAGCCCTTCGACGCCAAGACGCTGCTCGATATACTCAAGGGCGCGTAACTGAAGCTGCGGCGAAGCTTCAGAGACCGCGCGCCAGCTCATTGCGTAGGCACGATTGACGAGCGCAAGGGCCGCAAGGATAGCGCCGGACTCGCCGTAGGCAAGATGCACGCATGGCACTCCGCGCCGTTCGGTTGCGTTGTCCATGCAGGGTAGATCATCAAAGAGAAGTGATGCGGTATGAAAGTATTCGAGTGCGATGGCAAGGTGTTTAGCTGATTCAGGCTGGAGTCCGTATGCGGTGGCCATCTGAAAGATCATGCGCGGACGGATCAGACTTCCCGGATTGTCCAGTACATGACGCAGGGCCTCCTCAAGATGCGGGTCGAGCGCTGCCGGCAGAGGCAACCCCGTTCGGAATGCTCGCGAAAATGGCTTTGAACTCACTGTGTCATTTAACCGCATTTCTGACCCTCCGGTTCTTGCCTTGATCATCTGCCTGGGGTTGATGCAACTGTCGAAATAGTTCATGTCCCGCGGCTCAGGATGAGGAGCCTGTTTCCAGTCTTTAGAAATAAGACGAAAAAGTACAGCCCGCGCGAGCAGTTTTCGCACATCATTCAATGACGATTTGTTCATCTGCGAGATGGGCTCCCATAATTTGGGCCAAGAGACAATTTGTCGACAAGAGCATGACAATCTCGTCATTTGTCTGCGTGGATCTGATCCAGTTTTCCCGGTTGCAATCACATCGAATCCAGACGCCGATGCACTAATATCCACTCATGAGGCTCTTGCTGGTTGAGGACGAAATCGATATTCAGAGCTTCCTGCGCGCTTCGCTGACGGAGGCGGGATACGAGGTGGAGGCAGCAGCGGACGGAAGAAGCGCTGAAGCTCTCGCGATGAGCGGACAATTCGACATACTGATTGTCGATCTCGGTCTTCCCGACCAGGATGGCATCAGCCTGATTCTTCGCTTGCGTCGGCTTGGAGTCGGCGCGCCTGTTTTAATTCTGTCGGCACGCCGCAGCGTTGATGACCGCGTGCGAGGTCTGGAACAGGGCGGCGACGATTACCTGACCAAGCCCTTTGCACTGGCAGAGCTGCTGGCGCGGCTGCGCAACCTGCTCAAACGCAACAGTCCTCCCGCGCAGGAGGCAACCAAGCTGCGTGTGCTGGATCTGGAACTCGATCTTTTGCGCCGCGAGGCGGCGCGGTCTGGACAACAGTTGCAGCTTACACCTCAGGAGTTTGTGCTTCTGGAATATCTCTGCCGCAACGCGGGCCGCGTGGTTACCCGCTCCATGATTCTGGAACAGGTGTGGGGCATGCGCATCCAGCCGGATACGAATGTCGTGGATGTGCACATCTATCGCTTGCGCGGCAAGGTGGATGGTGAGGGGCAACGCCCTCTGATCCGTACACTGCGCGGAGTAGGCTATGTCCTCAAAGACTGCTAAGCCGATTGTGCGCAGCGCGGCATGGCGCATTTCGCTGTGGGCTACGCTGGCCTTTGCTTGCGCAACCATGGTGGTCTTCATCTTGCTGCATCGTTTCGTCGCCGACGATATTCAGCGCCGCAGCGATGCATGGCTCTCGGGAGAAGTTGAAGTGCTGGGCGACGTGGCGGAGCGCACACCGAAGGACGCTTTGTATGGCAGGGTTGTCGGAGAAGTGGCCGAACTCGCAGGCAAAGAAGTTCCCAACAGAGAGCCGGGAAGTAGCAATTCCAACGACTCTGTCTTCTTTCTCCAGACCGGCAGTGATGGGACCATGAGACTGTGGGTTGGCGCCGGCGATGGCCATCCGAATCTCAAAGCGATTCAGGCAGCGCACGTTCTGCCGGAGCGTCCAACGGATCTTGCAGTGAGCGGGTTTTCAATTCCATTTCGGGTGGCGGCAATCCGAGTGGATGACGGAAGCTTGATCTATCTTGGACTCTCTGAACGGGATGAGCTACGGGTTTTGAGGAGTCTTCGTCTTCGCTTTCTCCTTTGGTGGTTGTTAATTGTTTTTTTCGGATTCGGGATTGTTTTCTTGACCACGCGCCGCATGTTGGGCCATGTGCGCAGAATCACCGAAGCTGCCGCAGGGATTGGCCATTCCGACCTGACAGCTAGAGTGCCGACGACCGCGCGAAGAGACGAAGTGGCGCAGTTGGCGCTTACTCTCAACCATATGCTGGACCGGATTGAGAGTTCTATGCACCAGTTGCATACCATTACCGATGCGCTTGCGCATGATCTACGCAGTCCTTTGACGGCGATCCGGGGAAAACTGGAGATGTCCTTGTCTGCGGCATCCGAGCGCGGGCCGGCTGAGTCGGTTGTTTCAGCCATTGAAGAGCTAGACCGGCTCTCTGATTTTCTCAACAAGTCGTTGGATGTCGCCGAGGCCAAGGCGGATGCGCTCCGGCTGGACCGAAGCAGCGTCGATCTGGATGAACTGTTGCGCGCGATGATCGATCTCTATGGGCCGTCGATGTCGGAGAAGGGAGTTGAGATCAGGATCAGGAGTAATGGTCCGCTGTTCATCGAGGCTGATGCGGCGCTGCTCCACCGCATGGTTGCCAATCTCTTCGACAACGAACTCAAGCACCTGTCATCTGCCGGCGTTGTCGCAATCAAGTTAGATTTTCGGGAGGGTTTTGCATTCCTTGGGTTCGATGACGATGGTCTCGGCTTTGAGACCGAGGTTCTTGCGCATCTCTTTGAACGGCGCATCAAGGGGCGGGAGTCGAGCGGCCACGGGCTTGGCCTGGCATTCGTGGATGCAGTGGCGCGCGCGCATGGAGGCAGCATCTCTGCCTGCAATCGCGCCGAGGGAGGCGCGAGGATAGAGATAATATTACCGGGCCTCTCTTCATAGCCGTTTGCATTTTTTTTGCGCCTCCGTACAGATGACGGAAACTTCATTTCATTCTCTATATAGCTGGGCGGCCGGCGGTCGATAAAGAGGCCAGAGGTGATTCATGAGCCTGTCAATTCTTGGTTCCATTGCTCCTGTAACGAGCCAGCCCGAGGTGTATAAGGCGGCTCCAGCTCCTGTCCCAACACAAGCAACTCCAACCGCCGCGCAAACAGACACTGTGACCCTAAGTTCTGCTGCACTGAAGGCATCCCAAGGCGGCGATGCAGATCGTGATGGCGACTCGCGCTGATTTCGTAAGAAGAGCCCGAGCGCTTACCGATGGGAACAAGCAGGAAGAGCCTTGAACGCTGCCGATACGGGGAATCGTTCAAGGCCCTTTCAGTGTTGCAATAGGTCTATCGCGGCTATTTAGCAACCGGCTCGTCGCTGTGCTGTCGTGCCAATATCTGCTGCGCGAGCATTCGTTCGCGCTTGCCGTCCTGGGGACGGTCAAGCTGGAAATATGCATCGGCCAGTTCCCAGTGCGCGTCAAAGTAGTTAGGTTCGGCCTTTACCAGTTCTTCCAGCGTCGCTACGGCCTCTGTGTATCTTCCTGTGGCGTCGTCTAATTTCGCTATTTCAAGGCGCGCCAGAGGGACGGTAGGCCGAAGCGCCAGGGCTAGTTCAAGGAGCGGCCGCGCGCTTTCATAATTCTTCTCTTTCAGCCGGATCGCGCCGAGGCCGATATTGGCATCGAAGTCGCGAGGGTTGGCCCGCAGTGCTTTCTGGTAAGAGAGCGTGGCCGCGCTCATATTGCCCAAAGCATATTGAGCTTGGCCAAGCATTGTACTTAGCCCGGGAATTGTTGCATCAAGGTGCATTGCAGCTTCCAGATCGGGGAGTGCGGAGTCCATCTCTGACCGTTGCAGATGCGCGGAGCCGGCAATTACGTAGGCGTCGGCCCGATGGGTAGCCCGCGCGACCTTCTCCATGAGCGGAACGCCTTCCTTGTCTTTGCCGGACTGGATAAGGCTGAAGGCCAGAACATATTCGAGGTCCATATTGTCTTTGTTGCCCGGCTCAAGCGGATCCAGCAGATCAACAGCCTCGGCTTCTCTTCCCAGCTTGATGTAGACATACCCCAGCATCACGGCGACACGCGCGTCGCCCGGCGCGGCTGAGTGCGCCATCTCCAATTGCTGCCGGGCGCGGGCCAGGTCGCCTTTGCTGTAATAGGCCATGCCCAGGTTCGCGCGCGCCCCGGTATTGTCCGGGGCGGCGGCCAGCGCGCGCATGTCCTCGTCAATAGCTGCATCGAATTGTCCCGTGGCGGCCAATGCGGCGCCTAATCCGGAGTGGGCTTCCACCATTTCCGGATGGATTGCCAGAGCTTTTTGAAAATCGCCGATGGCGGATCGATTGTCGCCGCGCTGCTGCGCGGCTATGCCCGCGCGCAGAAACGCATCGGCCTCAGCGGAGGATGGCTGCTGATTGGGTTGCCCGGTCAGTGCCTGTGCGCCAGCGCCAAGCACTAGAACCAGAAAGTATGCAGATGGAACGAACTGCGGTGAATGCAAATATCGGATTGAAGCTGTCAATTGCCGACCTCCAGGGTCCGTATTCAGGGTCCGATATTCGCGCTCTGAGGAGAACCGCGGTTGTATCCGTAAATGTTTTCCGGTCGCTGGATGAGATTTAGCACAGCTCTCGTCAACCCTTGATTTTAGCTGACTGATTTTCAGCCTGTCACGATCAGTGCAATCGCTCTTCGCTGGGTTTGCAGTGGATGGGTTGTTGATTGCCTGGCTGATTCCCGATCAGGAGTATGGAGGATCAAGCGCATGTCACAGAAGTCAATGTGGAGTTCGCTTTCGATTATGTTAACTTGTCGTTACACCAGATTTTTGACGAACTGATTGGCCACGACGCAATTGGGTGTCGAAGGACGGTGAACCCCAAAAATTCCAGGCGTGGACGATATGAGGGTGGATGGGAATACAAGTTGCGCTGAATCACCGGACGTATTACCGGTACCAAAAGCCGATTGCGTTAGGGCCACAGGTGATACAGTTGCGTCCTGCGCTCCACTGCTGCACGCCGATACTCAGCTATTCGCTTGACGTTACCCCTGCCGAACACCATCTTTACTGGCAACTTGACCCCCATCACAATCGTCGCGCGCGCGTGTTATTCCCGCAGAAGACAAGCGAGTTTGCGGTGGAGGTGAACCTGGTTGCGGATATTTCCGCTTTGAATCCCTTCGATTTTCTTCTTGAGCCGGGGATTGAGGAGTATCCATTCAAATACTCGGCCGAGACGGCCAGGGATTTGCAGGCCTATCTTGCCGTGGATGCGCCGGGACCGGTATTTCAGGTCTTTCTGCAACAGTTCCGCGGCATCAAGGACGGATCGATCAATTTTCTGCTGCATGTGAATCGAAAGATCAGGGATGACGTCGGGTACGTAACCCGGCTGGAGCCGGGCGTGCAGAGCTGCGAGGAGACCTTAGGAAAGCGCACCGGCTCTTGCCGCGACTCCGCGTGGCTGTTGGTGCAGACCCTGAGAAGCCTCGGCATTGCAGCACGATTTGTCTCCGGCTACCTGATTCAACTGGCGACGGAGGAGATGCTCGGAGGAGCGGAGAGCGGGCCGAAAGCGGACTCCGCCGATCTGCATGCGTGGGCAGAGGCCTACCTGCCCGGTGCGGGCTGGATCGGGCTGGACCCAACCTCGGGCATGGCGGCGAGCGAAGGACATATCCCGCTGGTATGTGTGCCCGCTGCTGCGCAGGCCGCTCCGATTGAGGGCACTGTGGAGCCAGCGGGCACCGAGTTCGGCTACGCTCTGACCGTTCGCCGCTTGAATGAGCCGGCTGAGCCGGGCCGGCCGTTTACTGAAGCCGCGTGGCAGCGGGTACGCGAGCTGGCGCACGGCATTGATCGCGAACTGGCCGCGAACGATGTGCGCCTGACAATGGGGGCTGAGCCGACATTTGTCGGCTTGGACGCGCCGGAGAGTCCGCAATGGAATATTGACGCACTGGGCGAAGAGAAACGGGTGCGCGGGATGGCGCTGATCCGAGGGCTGCGCGAGCGGATGGCCCCAGGAGCGCTGCTTCACTTTGGGCAAGGCAAATGGTATCCCGGCGAACCGCTGCCGCGCTGGGCGTTGAGCTGCTATTGGCGAGCCGACGGCGTGCCGGTCTGGGAAGATGTCCGGCTGATCGCGAACGAGGATCAGGACGACAAATTCGGCGTGAGCGAAGCATTGAAATTTACCACTGCGCTTACCCGGCGTCTTCAAGTGAGCAAAGAGAACATTCTGCCGGCTTTTGAGCCGGGAAGCGATTCAACGGAGCCGGCCGGGTACATCATTCCCATTCGCCGACGGCAGCCGGAGGGGCGTTTGTGCTGGTCGAGCCAGTTATGGTTTCCTCGCCCGGAGCGGTTAGAGCTTTTGGCTGGCGATTCTCCGATCGGTTATCGCATTTCCACGGATACGATTCCATGGGTTGCGCCGGATGAGCTTGAGTATGTGTACGAGGCTGAGCCGCTTGCGGATCGGGTGGTGCTGCCATCCAGAAGGACGCGACGCATGGAGTTGTTTGAGGCGGAACCCACGCCTGATCCGCTGCCTGCTATCTCGCGGGATGCAGCGATAGCGCCGGAGCTGATTCGTCCATCGTTGTGCGTGCAGGCTCGGGAAGGCCGCGTGCATGTCTTTTTGCCCTATGCGCCTGTGCTTGCGGATTATCTTGATCTGGTTGCGGCAGTGGAAGATACCTGCAAGCATCTGCAGACACCGGTCTGGGTTGAGGGGTACGCGCCGGCCAGTGACCCGCGTTTGCGCTCTTTCAGCGTGACTCCCGACCCTGGTGTGCTGGAGATCAACCTGCCGCCGGCCAGTAGCTGGGAAGAGCTCGAAGAGATCAACCGGGTACTGGACGAGGAAGCGCGCCACAACCGCCTAACCACGGAGAAGTTCGCTTATGACGGCAGCGTGATGGCGACTGGGGGGGGCTGCCATATTGTGCTTGGCGGAGCGACCCTCTTCGACAGCCCCATTCTGCGCAAACCTGACCTTCTGCGCAGCATGTTGATCTTCTGGCAGAACCATCCCGCGCTCTCGTATCTGTTTTCGGGCATGTATGTTGGCCCAACCAGCCAGTGTCCGCGGGTGGACGAGGCGCGGCTCGATGCGTTGTATGAGTTAGAGGTAGCGTTTCGGCATCTGCCGGCAGGCGATTGCCCGGCTTATGTTGTGGATGGATTGTTCCGCAACCTGCTGGCCGATGTAACGGGCAATACACATCGCGCCGAATTCTGCGTGGACAAGCTCTTTACGCCGAAGGGCTTTGGCTTGCAGCTTGGGCTGCTTGAATTGCGGGCTTTTGAGATGGCTCCTCACGTGCGCATGACGCTGCTGCAGATGCTGCTGATCCGCGGCTTGGTCTGCATGTTCTGGAAGACTCCCTTCGAGGGCAAATTGATTCGCTGGGGCACTGAACTGCATGACCGGTTCATGCTGCCGGATGCTGCAAAGCGTGACCTGTTTGACGTGCTTGCGCAGCTGCGGCGTTCCGGCATTGACTTCGAAGAGGATTGGTTTGCGGCTCATCTGGAATTCCGTTTCCCGAAGATAGGGAGCATCTTTGCCGAAGGGGTCGAGCTCGAATTGCGCCACGCGCTGGAACCGTGGAATGTGCTGCCGGAAGAGACTGTTTCCGGGCGCACTGTGCGCAGCGTAGACTCTTCTCTAGAACGAATTCAGGTGAAGCTGATTGGACAATCGCGGGAATCTCGCTACGTTGTAGCCTGCAACGGACGCCGTGTCCCGCTGCACGCCGCGCCAGAAAACGGCGTCGAGATTGCGGGTGTACGCTTTCGCGCGCGCAGGCTTTCAGAAACCCTGCATCCGACAATCCCGGTTCATGCGCCGCTGGTTTTCAATCTGATTGATCGCCTCAAGGGGAGCTCGATTGGCCAGTGCGCTTACCTCGTTGCGCCTCCCGATGGCCGCATCTACACGGACCGCCCGGCGAGCGCTGCCGAGGCCAAAGAGCGGCGGCTGGAGCGCTTTCAAGCCAGCTTGGGCGCGCCGGCCCAAATAGAAACTCCCGAGGAAGAATCCAATCCTATCTTTCCTTCAACACTTGACCTGCGCTTATTGCCCGTTGCAAAATCAGGGGCCAGAATCCCGGGGATCGAGTCTTGACGGTGAATCTTTATCAGAGCCTGCTTCCCTGTGGAGAAGCATTCAATGAGGCCTCGGCAGATGGCGTGACTCCCCGCGCTCATTGGGCGCAGCTGATGGAGTCTCTGCAGCGGATCGGACCTGAGGAACTGGAGCGGCGCTGGGGGCGCGCGGAGCGGCGGATTCGCGAGAATGGTATTACCTACAACATCTATAGCGATCCGCTGGGGGCGCAACGGCCCTGGAAGATAGATGTGCTGCCCTTCCTAATCTCGGCCGAAGAATGGCGCTATATCGAAGCAGGCATCATCCAGCGCGCCCAGTTGCTGAGCCTATTGCTTGAAGATCTGTACGGCTCGCAGAGCCTGGTTGTGAACGGCCACTTTCCCGCGGAACTGCTCTATGCAAACCCCGCGTTTCTGCGCCCGATGGTGGGTGTGCGTGTGCCCGCGCAGAGCTATCTTCACATGCTGGCCGTCGATCTGGCCCGCTCGCCGGATGGGCAATGGTGGGTGGTATCGGATCGCACGCAGGCGCCGTCGGGCAGCGGCTATGCGCTCGAAAACCGCACCATTGTCTCCGATGTGCTGCCGGACCTTTTTCGCAACTCGAATGTCCTGCGCCTCGCGCCGTTTTTCCGCGCGCAGCGGGAGGCGCTGACGGCGCTGGCCGGAGTCAGCAATCCGCGCATCGTGCTGCTCACTCCCGGCCCCTTCAACGAAACTTACTTCGAACACTCTTATCTCGCGCGCTACCTGGGCTTCACGCTGGTCGAGGGTGCTGACCTGACGGTGCGCGACCGCTGCGTCTTTATCAAGACCGTGGCCGGGTTGGAGCAGGTGGACGTGATCCTGCGCCGCGTGGACGACAGCTTCTGCGATCCGCTGGAGCTGCGGAGCGATTCTCTGCTCGGGGTTCCGGGGCTGGTGGACGCCATTGTCGCGGGCAATGTGAGGGTCGCCAACGCGCTGGGCAGCGGACTGATTGAGACGGCGGCGATCATGCCCTTCCTTCCCGGCCTGTCGAGTTACCTGACCGGCGAGCGGCTGAAGCTGCCGTCAGTGGCCACCTGGTGGTGCGGGCAGCCGTATGCACTGGACTGGGTGCTGAAGAATCTCGATTCCGTGGTGGTGAAGCCAGCCTTTCCATCGCGCGGCATGGAGCCGGTCTTCGGCGCGGAGCTGGAGCAGGGCGCAAAGCACAAGCTCGCCGAGGAATTGCGCTCCCGCCCGTATGACTACGTGGCGCAGGAACAGATCGTGCTGTCCAATGCGCCGGTCTGGGATCGTGGCAACCTTTATCCGCGTAGCGTGGTGCTGCGCACGTATGTACTCAACACCGGCTCGGGCTGGACGGCGATTCCCGGAGGGCTGGTCCGCGTTGCAGAGGTGGGCGGATCGGTGGTCTCCATGCAGCGCGGCGGACACAGCAAGGATGTGTGGGCGCTCTCCGACAGCCCCGTGGATACCTTCAGCATGCTGCATCCGCGCAGTGAGCCGGTGGCTCTGCGCCGTGAAGCGCCCAGCGTGCCCAGCAGCGTTGCGGACAATGTTTTCTGGCTGGGCCGCTACGTCGAACGCGCTGAATCAATGGCCCGCATTACGCGCACCATGGCCTCGCGCGCTCACCGCGCCAACGAAGCGGAATTCGGTTGCCTGCTGCGGCTGCATAGCTGCCTTGAAACCCGTCAGAGCAAGATGCCCAAGCGGCACAAGAATATTACCGCGGCGGACTTTGAGCGGGAACTGATCTCGATTGTCAGCGATGCCAAGCGCACCGACAGCATTGCCTCTACGCTGGGCGAGATCGCGCGCGTCGGCAGCAATGTGCGCGAACGTCTCTCGTCAGATATGACATTCCTTCTCGGCCAGTTGCGCACATCGATTCCCGCCGGCCAGAACGCGCCTTTGCTCGAGATTCCGCCGATGCTGACGGGCTGTTTGGAGTTGTTGTCCGCGTTTTCCGGCATGGAACGGGAAAACATCAATCGCGGAGTAGGATGGCTGTTCATGAGCATCGGCCGCCGGCTGGAGCGTGCGATGTTTCTCACCCGGCAACTGCGCGAGATCACGCGGCCGCTCGGCGAGTCGGATTGGCCTTTACTCGAATGCCTGCTTGAAGTGGCCGACAGCTCAATGTCCTACCGGGCGCGCTATTACACCACGCTGCAACCGCTGGCGGTGCTCGATGCCCTGATGGCCGATGAGAGTAATCCCCGCTCGCTGGACTTTCAATTGACGCATCTGCTCCACCTCTATACGCAGCTCCCGCGGCATGTGCCAGAAGACCTGAACGCGATGCGGGAGGCGCTGACCCTGCTGCGTGGTTTCGATCTGCGCAAAATGAGCTATCCGCTGCCGGGCGCAGCCAGTTCCGCCAAGGGACTCAACCGGTTGGAGCATTTTCTCAGAGGGCTGGAAGTGCTGCTGCCCTCCTGGTCGATCAATCTGTCGAGCCGCTACTTCAGCCACGCTCGGACCTTCCCAATTACCGTAGGCTTATGATCTATAAAATCATTCACCGCACTACGACGAGTTACAGGCATCCGGTCTCGGTGGGCAAGCATGTGGCCTGCCTGCGGCCGCGCCCTGCGCCCGGCCAGCAACTGCTCAGGAACGAAGTGTATATCGAGCCTGCTCCGGCCTCGGTGACTGATCGTGTGGATTATTTTGGCAACCAGCTCAGTTTTTTTACCATCGAGGAGCCGCACAAAGAGCTGGTGGTTGAGGCCAGAAGCGAAGTGCGCGTGGACGAAGATACCTTGCCGCAAGGAGCGATGCCGTGGGAAGAAGCTGTGCGCCTGTTGCCGAGCGGGCGAAGCGCAGGAGCGTTCACCGCCTATGAGTTCAGCTTTGAGTCACCGCGCATTAAAACGCGCCCGGAGTTTGCCGCGTATGCGCTTGAGTCGTTTACGCCGCAACGTTCGCTGATGGAATCGCTGCTTGATCTGACCGCGCGCATTCACAGTGATTTCCGCTTTGATCCAAAAGTGACCAACGTTCGCACGACCACGGACGAGGTTTTTCGCAAGCGGCGCGGCGTC